>Ga0126337_10000306_pt1 | contig 22952 bp, 8 predicted proteins | sample DipCmetagenome_FD_92527 | JGI IMG/M metagenome (GOLD analysis project Ga0126337, IMG submission 92527) | Coral microbial communities from La Bocana,Puerto Morelos, Mexico - Diploria C A metagenome | ecosystem: Host-associated > Invertebrates > Cnidaria > Coral | place: La Bocana,Puerto Morelos...
AGAAAAGAGGAATACCTCTGAAGGTATTCCTTTTTTTCCGAAAAATTTCCAGTGGAAAGGCCCGTTCCATTTGATTTCCCACCGGAACGACCGGTTTTTCCACACAAATGGAAAGCGCCCTTTATCTTGGTTGATCGTGCGGAAACTGACCTGCTTCAAAAGCTCGGAGGCTACATGAGAAAAACTGCCTAGCTATAACCTTTATCGGCGATGGGCACTAATCACTGCCATGTGGCTGACGGGTCCAGACGAGAATCTACCGGAAGTCGACTTTAAAATATTACACATTCACTCGTAATTTGGTCTCAATGATCACCCTATAAATTCAAATACTCTTGTTACTGTTCTGCAAGTTTAAAGCTTGAGCTACTTTCGCAATAAGTTAAATCAATTAGAATGATGCTACATGTAAGCAACGAAGCTGTAAATCCAATCTCAAGTTCTTTTATTATCAAAATCATCCTATCAGATAAGGAGATATACCGCATGATTTCCAAGCGCGCTCAGTCTGCATAGTTTTCCATGGAATATATCTTTGGCGAGTTGAGTTCATCTCATCATGTTTGTTTGAATTCGAGTAAAAAGTTTAGTAGAAGCCAGTGACCCAGTACTCACCGAGTTTGCAGTTCTCTCTTTTATTGAAATGTTTCTTTCTTATAAGTAAGTTGCAAAACCTTTTTTAAAGATTTTTAACAAACAAAGTAGCTAAGTACATTAATTCACCTTTGTATCGTAGTTTTTCCCTCTTAATCTTGAATCTCAAGCAGAAAACATTTCAATATATATGATGGATTCGTTTACATGAAGATGGCAAAAAAACTGATTCTCTGGAACATTTATTATGCTACACGACGAAGGATTAACTTGAAATCCGATTAAATCTTTTCCAGTATTTTCTTATGGTTTTCTCAGTTTTCAAGCTAATTGCATATCGTTTAGTCTTTCTACATATTCGGGTTATCTTTTCTAGTCCGAAATGCCTGAAGACTGATACGTTAAAGAATAGTACATCATAGTTATAGTGGTCATGCGCCAAAAAAAGTCCTCACTTGACAAAATGAACAGAACTCATTATTAAACCAAAATTTTGACTGCGGCTAATGATAAGGATGGGGCCGGATATATAATTTCTATACGTCATTGATGCTGGGGCACGTTTCAAGATGTGCCATGAATAATCTTTTGTTCCATGCAATAGACCATTTTAGCTTGGGTGGTTTGTTCCCTGATCTTGAGAGTCGCGTGTACGTAAACAAATAATTTTTAGATGGATAAAAAGAGCAGTTCTAGTAAGAATATCACGTGGTCTGGAATGGGAACAAACCGCCGATGCAAAAAAGGTCTCTTCAGTTAACTGATGTTTCTCTTTCTTGTTTAGTTAGAGTTAGTTCATCAAGATTTAATATAATTTCGTGGAATTATAACGTAATTGTTATTAAAGCATTTTATAACTAGTAACAATGCTCCAAAGTTTTTAAATCATATTATCCATGCGCATCCATTCTGTGAATCAAGGTTCTTTGTAATTACATTTACGTTTAATAGTGGATAGTTTGAATAAAGTTGTCTAGTTAATTCCCCTTAGCTGCAGTACATTTTATTGACCAACTGGTTCACATATTGACAAACTAAATGAAGACTTTCTAGAATTCTTAATGTAGTTTCAGTCAATTTGCATTTAGCCTTTTTCCTGCATTGCGCCGGGCATTATCCTAATAGTTGCGACTTTACCTGGAAAAAGTCTAATTTATTTTTATCACGGGGTCTGAAACGGATAAAAATGTCGTCCTGTTAGTCTGACATGGGACTTATTTTATTTCATAAGTTGGCCATGCAGAGGACTATACTGCTTGCTCGTGGAAGGGATGGGTTTTCATAGCCGTTCCTAGTTGTCAGTCGATGGGGAGGATTGAAAAAGAAGGCGGGCGGCGGTAAAGCAATAGAGCACCCCCAACAAAGTTATTTGAACTCTCTGCTACTATGCAGTTATCTTAACCAAGGAGATCAAAGACAGAATAATTCAATAGTATATGGGCAGCTTCCAACAAGTTTCTGTGAACGTTTAGATGCTAGTAAAATGTTAAATAAATGTTAATGTCGGACAGCAAGTCACTGCTGCAATCATCGTCACGGGGAGAACCGTAGAGTGGTATACTTGCCCATCCCTCCTTGTTTTCCATATCTGCGGTCAATCATTCTTTGTTCTTTCCTGTCCTTCACGAGTCGGTGTGAGACTCACCTTCTTCGTCGGGACTAACTCTTGACTAACCTTAGGTATTTCACTTGAACGTCACTGAAGCCAAAAAGACAGGAAAAGTTTCGCTGCAGGCTAAGCATAACTAAAAAGGCAATGATCCGGCTACAGATGGCCGTTACACATTTACGGATCGGACCCCCAAACAGAAACTTTTGCTTTGTTATTATTATCGAGTAAACATTTTTGTGGTTCTCGACTAAGTCTGAGAATGAACTTATCATAACATGACCCAACTAGTCATTTTCAATGTCGGAAGATGTTTAATTTACCAATCACTTTCGCTAAGCCGCATTAGACACATTCAAGATTCTGATCAGATATTTATTTAAAAGAAAGCTAAGAAACTGAACCCAGAAAATTCCATAACCTTTCGATATCCTTCGCCCGATCGTACAAGCGATCTTTTGGCTGAACAATGCAGAATCGTGGTTGAATGTCTGATGGCAAGGATTTGTGTTGGCAAATGAGTCGATGAGCATATCGAGCCTGAACTCAAGGTAGATATCGTCGAGTCTCAGTCTTTACAGATCTCGTTATTGCAAATTCTCTCTTTCGATTCCATGTATTGACTGATAGCCCCTAAAGCTCCAAGTAGAAATCTATCAAAACCTGAAATCTCCAAGTCCAAGCAGTGTCATACCCGTTAAGGTCTATAGAGTGAACTGAATTTTGAGGAAGCCAATTATTTCCAAATCATCAATTGTGAAAGGAAGCGTCTATCTCTGAGGCTGGAGGTCATGATCATGCAGCTTAGAGGTCTGCGTTCCCTTTGATTAAGTAACTTGGTAAAGGTATAGCTTTTGAGTTTCCTTCAATCTTGAGTATAACTATCTGCTGCTTGTTTTCATCCTCTCGTTTTTGAGAAGATTTTTGAAACTGAAAGATTGTTTCGTGCAAGTCTATGACGTCATCACGAATAACTGAGTAGTTAACACTAACAAAGTGCAGCGATGAAGCACAATGTTTTCATTGACTTCAGTTTTCAGTAGCGAGTTAACTCAGTAAGAAAATTTAGCAGCACTCAGCCGGCATAGCGTTTAATCTGCCTGAAAAACCTAAATTCCCATGTAGCTTTTAGTCGGCCTCAGCAAGAAGGTGTTTTATTTGAATTGCATTTCAGTTTATTTCTCCTCTTGATGATTGAATTCAAGATTGTTAAGAACAAAGTGCGGTAAAAGGAAAGTGCCGTGGGGCAAAGCATAGATCGACTAATTATACTATGCCCTTTCATTGCATACATTTATTTTAGGATAAAGAGAAAACTAGAATAAGAGAGAAAGAGTAAACACGAGTATTAAAATAAATAGTGAGCAAATACTTCCATGGAAGCCGGATCATCTTTCTTTGTACATTTGTTGATGACTGTGCTTGCCATCTAGTGATATAAGATTTTTTTGCTGCCCGATTTGCTAAAACATACAAACGTTCCACTTTGGTTTTATCAGTCAAGATAATTTTATCTGAGCACTGCATGTCGACTGACCCGGAAAGTGGGGCGATACCCCTGAATAGCATCCCATGCGATGCGTTTAACTCGCTTTTCGATTTTAGGCTCCTGTCCGCCCGTTTACACGCATATACTTCAACGGAAAAAGGTCTATCTTACAGGAGGAAAACACTGTTAGTTCTTCAATAAATATCTTTCGTTTGCGCGTGTCAGCGCAATTAAACGTAGTAGATGTCTACCCACCCAAAGGAAATTGCAGATAGTAATCTTTCCCTTCCGATAAATTAGGAAATTGATTATAATAAACTTAGCGCTAAATATGCACAAAAGGGATTACCGAAGTATATTGGCTCACACATACCCAGTTGGGAGCTTCGAACCAACCATCAGACAAGTTGTTTGTGCGAAAAGATGCCAGTTACAAACTTTGAAATCAGGAACGGTTGGTATTGCGCTTTCTCTGATTGAATGCTGTAAAAAACTTCTTTTCATGGCGACATTTCGTATCGAGCTCAGATTCCTTGCTTAGTTAGGAAACAAACGATTCCCCTGACCTGTTTGGCATCAGTACAAACGACGTAATTTGTTTTCAAGTTTAAACAGAGGCCCAGTTTAATCTTTATCTCTTTATTTCTTTCAGTCTAAGATGATAAAGGTATCTTGTGATAAGAAAGCGATCTGGTAAATTTATTGGCGCCAGTGATTTCTTGTTTTCTCCATGCTAGACCAAACAGGGTTCAACGTGTTACAGGTAAAGTTAGACTTCTTGATTATGATGAATTTATGTATCATAGCAACATCATAAAAACGTTGGAACTACCATGTAATAAGAATACAGCTTGTAATGTGCCAGATGTACATTTGTGAAGTTCATTTCAGTGTTTTTTGTACATATTTTTGGTACAAAATAACAAAAGTTATCTCGAGCATTTTAAATTTTACGTTTTTGTGGCTACTGAAAATAAATACCCAGGTACTACCATGAAAATTCAGTTTAATATGAATTCAAGTTTAAAATAATTGACTTGGTACTGAGAGTCAGGACGAAAAGTATCGATTTATGGATTACTGGCGCTAAATTCTCATGTTTTACTTAAATGCTTACGAACAGCGCACTAACCGGTCAGTAAAGAGTCTCGACCCGTTTTGCTCGTCCGTTACTCGTTTGTCACGACCTATCAAGCCGGTGCTCTAAACATAACGCCGAAAAAACACAACAGTGCTCACGCAGCCAAAAACAACTTCTATGGCTGTCTGTCAACGCCAGTTATTGAACATGAAAAGCACGTGCGATAACTGAGTTTGCTGCCTACATGAAAACATATATCAAGTGTACGTAAAACGGACTGATCCATATCCAAGCATTGAATCTTAGCCACTGAACCCCAAAAGGAGAAATATTTCTTTTAATATAGTAAGCTCAATGTTCTATCGTTCAAATGGAATCACGTTTTTTGCCAAACTAAACAACAACAGACCGCGGTACCCCAACCACTCGGCAGGTGATAACGTTAAACAAACAGTTTAACACATAAACGCCCGCTTTCACTAGGACTATAACCGACGTTTTTAGGCAAGTTTCCTGTAACGACACGGAATCAAGGAGAGACAATATGCGTTAGAATTAGCGGGACGACTTTTTTGATAGGGATATTGTCTTCGTGAAATTAAAAATCAACATGATAGACAATGAAGTTCAACCACTTGTGGAATCACGGACGTTCGTTCTTGGTTCTTCTCTGTTCTTCAAAGGGAAGCAAAAACACGGGTTTAACGACAACAGAGACACATTTTTCAATTTATAAAAACAAATTTTAATGCTTGGTTTATTTTAATGAGTCTGGAAATATCCATGCGACGACACGGAACGAACATAAATTTCACGAAAGAGTATCAAGCACGGTGTTAATTATAAATCAATTTTCTCACAGTTGGAATTTAAATTTTAACCAACCTTTCAACCTCAAGACCTTCAAGTGGTGTCGGATAAGCACTGGATTTCGTTCAGTTCAAGCGGACAAAGTATTGAAAGCCAAGTCAAAAAGCTTGACGGCGGAATTAAGTAAAGAGATTAGCCGAGCCTCAAAGCTGTGCAGGTCACAATCGGTTGCCCGCGTTCACTTAAGGACAGTGCACGAAACTTAAGTCAACAAAAGCATGGCCGCAAACGTAGCTTGGTATGTACATGTTTTCGTGTCTGATAATAAGAGTAATTCTAGGACAAACAACACTCAGGTGCCTTTCGCTGCTTCTTTTAGCTCTGGGTTACCATTCGTGAAGCATTCGAAAAGTTAAAAACTTCAACTCATGGCGTTGAATAAATGTGGGTTCACCAACCTGCGCCACTGCACAAAGATATAAAGTCTGTTTACCTTCATCTCAAAGCTAACTGTTTGGCTGCTTGGAGAGACCCTTCCTAAAATAATCCACATCAGTGGTCAATTCAAGTCTGGATGAGGCTATGTGGTTGATTAAAAAAGCACAACCGCTGCATAATATCACAATTAAAAACGAACCAGTAAATTGTGCAAAAATTCCTGAAATTTGAGTTTTTATAATTAATGTTCTGTGGAGTACTGAATACTCGAACGTTCTTGTTGTAGGCCTTCGCCTCTTGTTGTAGTTCAACCCGAGAAAGAAAGGAACCACTATAATTCTGCTTCTTGCAGAAATTATTGCGTCATTGTGAGCCCAACTTCGGTACTGAGTAAAGCCTAAAGTCTTTATCCGCTAGAAAACGAACAGAATAAAAGAAGAGTCTATTTATTTTATGACCAAATTGAATTGGAATTCGAGTGTTTATTTTGGTGTATACGGCAGGTTCAAGACTCTCGACATTAGTCATTTAAAATCAACCACGTACTTCCTGTGCTATCTATCTTTTATGCAGTCGTAACGAAGTGTTTGCTGACATATCATTTAATTATGAAAGTAATCCTGCCCAGTTGAGAAATCCTACTCAAATCATTATTCCTGGAAGACTAAGGCATGTGTTTAATGCAGTAGAGATGGCTGCAGTGTTTGCAAGGAGGTCAGATCCTCCCCGGGTTAAGACTATCTTATCATTCCTGGCAAGTTTTAAAGGATTAGCAACGCCATTGTTTGTAGATAATACGGCATTTATCAGCAACATCGTTCTGTTACAACGACGGCGTAATGTAACTATCATGCAACACGTATCATGTTTCAAACCATTTATCATGCAACCCTGCATTTGCACTGATGTCAGAAATTCTGGCCGAGAAAAGGTTTATTTTTCTGATATAGTCCACTGAAGAGTAATCTATTTTCTAACGGAGAAAGTACCCTGCCAAAAGAATGATCTGCATTGTCGCCTTTCAAGAAGACTGAATTAATACAGGCAAAGTTCCTTCTACAATATTGTAACCTGAAGAATCCAGAGGAGGTGATCTAAGAAGCAGTTTTACAGACTTAGAAATTGCACTTCAACAGAAGTGCAAGATGCATGTAAAAGCGCAGAAATTAAAATGTTGCTTCTTTATAGCCCAGAGTTTTACTATTTTCACAGCAGGCAAATCGAAAGGTCCAGAACATTCGAGCTTAAGTAAAACTATTGAAAAAAAGGAATCTTTTCATAAATAAGAAAGATAGAAGATCATTCTTTTACAGACTAGAAAAAAAGGGAGACTTACCTGTCCTAAGTCGATTAGTACTCGACTTAGGACAGTTGCATTTTTTGGATTGGCCAGCTCAATCTGAAGGGTACAGATACTCTATCCTAAAAGGGCAATTCCCTTTGATGTTCTGTACTAAACGAACTCAGCGTCAAAACTGCATATGTTCCAACTCTCTTTTGCTTTCTGATTCTGTCCAGAAATCGTGGATAATTGAACGGACTCATACCGAAACGCTTCTTTGAGATTCTGTGGCTGGCCTGATGTTTGTGATGCGACCCTTTTGTCTTGTGTTAGTAATATGTAGCTGGGTGATGCCAAACGTCGGTGACACCATTCAAGGTAATATACTCATTCAATTATTCACTCATTGACTCTGGTTCGCCATGGTTTGATCCCGGCTTTATTCACCATGCAATATATCCTCCTTACTTCGACACCAATTGTGAGTGAATCAGTAAATCCTTTATAGTGTTGCTCAAGATTTCATAGCGTAAAGTGACCTTCGGCTAGATTTTATCAGTTCCACCTAGTAGGTCCACATCTACGTATTTTGTTCCCAAAGATTGAAATAACGTCTCTTCTTGAAAACAATAGGTCGTGGTTGACAGCACTAGTTTCGCCAAACTTCCTCTCTCTCTAGATCTTGGATTTGGCTGTCTTCACTTCCCTCTTTAATGAAAGAAATATTAAGCAACACAGGGTTCTTTACTTGAAATATGTATTTTGGACTACTCATAATAATATATAACATCTACTCTAACATGCTCTTCCTGCAGATGGCGATTACGACGAGAAATTGACTGAGCACTTGTTTAGACACAGCAAGTCCCGCCGACCCGTCCTTTCTATTAAGGACAACGTGACAGTAGTGTTTGGTATCACTTTGAATCAGATCATAGATGTGGTATGTCATTTTTAATATGAAAACCTGGCCTTTTACATGATATGTCCAGTCAAACAGCAGTGGAACTGTACCGTTTACGAAGGCGATTAATCTGGTCAAAGATAGTTGCTTTATCTGCCCAGTTGAAAGCAAGGAAGAATCAGGCTTTTATCCCATTGTAAAACAAGTAGTATAGGCTCGACGAACACTACGAAATTGCACCATCAGAGCTGCTTATTCAATTCTACTGCAGAATTAACGCTCAATCCCAAAAAAATGCTCTGATTTTCTTATAGAAGCATTTTTCTCTACAGGTTGAGAGAAACCAAATCCTCAAATTGAGTCTTTTCGTCAGACAGGTGAGTTCTTCACATGTCACATTGTTTTAAAAGCCAATTTTTCGCATGAGACAAACGTGTAACCACAGTTTTGTGCAGGAGGTTCAGAGCCCAGTCTCAAATTAGCTTTCCAGTTGATAGATGTTAAAGTCGTATTCATCCCGAAGAGAAGCTGACTTAGTCTTATATATCCAGGTTTGGGTGAATCCATTATTACGCTGGAACGTCAGTGATTATGGTGGCATCACAGAAATAAACATCGATGCAGACAAGTTATGGAAACCTGATATATACCTATACAACAAGTAAGATATCAGAGCATATTCCACAACCATTGCTCGCTGTGTCCAATAAGCCCTATTGAATATCGAAGATATTCAAGATTGAAGATAAACCAATAGTGATTTAATAGATGCTAAAAGTTACTTAATGTTCCACATAATGTGAGCTTTTATTAATCGGAATCTATAATTATAAAAGACCTTTTCGAGGTAAATTAAAAGCTAGTACATACCAACATGTTACGTTAAGTTGGGCGTGGTAAAAGAGTATCGAAAAAATACATCCAGTCCATTCTGCATTATCTAACCAATCAAGCACCTACTTGTAGCAATAAAATCATGTCATATCGAAATTCTATACTCATTAATTAAGCAATAGGGCCCTTTTTCCATGTCTACATAGCCTCATCTAAATAAGAGAAGGGTTGAAAGAATTTGAGACAGTTGTGAAAATTTGCATAACTTTCGAGCATTCTCTCACCTTCCCGAGCGTTTAGATGAGGCGATGTAAACATGGAAAAAGTGCTCTATTATACTCTCATATAAAAACACCTATCGACCAATGAGAACGCGTAGTAGCCCAGTTTTTTTTTATATATTTTATTATAAAAAAAATAAGAAGATATAGCAACAATGCCCCGAAAAGCTGAGTCCCGAAAAAATGTTATGATGATGGAATTCTTCATGTTGGTACAAAATAACTTGCTTCTTTTCGTTGTTTATTATTATAAGTGCCGATGAAGACAAAGATGGCGCCCAGGACAGAATGAAAACAAAGATCAAAGTGAATTACAATGGAACCAACACATGGTTGGCGCCGACAATACTTCAGAGCTCCTGTAAGATTAACGTGCAGTACTTCCCCTTTGACGAGCAGGTAGGTGTATTTGGATTGCACATCATTGACTTGAGGACAGAAGGAAACAAAGAGTAGCATATGAAGGCCGCGGAAAAGAGATTTAGTATACAGGTTTAGAGAGACAAACGCCCCTTCCAGGTCTTACTTCTGGTTCAGTTTGTATGACTTGATAATTGACTACAACTGGGCTATCACTGACCCGTAGAGGTCTGATCACTGATCCATAGATGTCTTTAGGTCGGTTAGTATTACGTACTACCTTTCTCTCTTCCCACTCTTGGTTCCCCTAAGCTAACAATACCTTGAGGATACCTGTCCTCTTAATCATTCGATTCAAAACTACATTAAGTTTTACAGTTAGGTCTTGCCAAACTGAATCTTCAAAGAGCATTATGTCATTACATTTTGTCTTAATAGACTTGCTCCCTTAAGTTTGGTTCGTGGACTTATGACGCGTGGCGTGTTGATATAGTTGCTGAAAGTCCAAGTGCAGACACCAAAACCACACAAGTGAATGGCGAATGGGATCTACTGTCCTTCCCATGCCAACGAAATGTCGACAAGTATGAATGTTGTCCCGAGCCGTACTCCGATGTCACGTGCACATTAAAGATACGACGAAGAACAACGTACTTCTTTGTCAATTTGATTGTTCCTTGCTTTCTTATCACACGTAAGTGGTCATAAGTCAGTCAAAAATCCTACGGGATATTTGGGCGTACTCGCGCTGTACACAATGGAATATACAGGAATCTGGAACAGCTACCAATTTTCTAATTCTTGAGAGATACAAAGGTACATTGTATTAGCCTGAAGAAACCAACAAATGAGAATTTGAAAAGGTTGTGGTTCCAGAATCGTATCTTAACCTTACTTAACGGCTGAAGGTGTGGGATCAGTTTAGTTCCTGGGCCATACTTACACATCCAGTGAGGGAATTCAGATAATCAAACAAGATTCAACTACCCAGCAAGTACAAGTCACAGATTAGTGAGGGTTAGTGCCTCTGTATTTGCCAGTCAGTACGGATTCGACATGGGAAAAGATATAAATATTAACAGACAAAAATACCGCGTAATTTTATTCATTAAACCTAATCTTCTTTTTTTTTTTATTATTTTTCAGTTTTGTCCCTGCTCTCGTTTTTTCTACCGTCGGAAGCTGGAGAGAGGATAACTCTTGTAATAACTAATATGTTAGCCCTGACAGTGTTCATGCTCATAGTGGCAGACATCTTGCCTCAAACATCTGAAGTAGTACCTCTGATTAGTGTTTACTTTACCAGTATATTGATAGAGGTAAGATGCTGAAATTGCAAGGAACCGCTTAATTAGGTTTCTTTGTTAGTGCTCTTCATAGGCGTGGAGGCGCCACAGCCGAATGAAGTTAACGAGCTGAACTAAGGATCGAGCGGTCCCAATTCGAGCCTTGATGGGGCCCCTTTCTCGAAATTCTGTAACAGTTCTGTAAATTCTGTAATTCTGTAACAGACCACAGACCGAGACCACTGTGTTGTATTCTAACAAATGACACTTTGGGAGTAACCCTGCGACGGACTAGCTCCACATCTAGGGCGAAGTGAAAATTTTTCAAGTCGGTTTATGCTACAAATCCCAAGCTGAGCTCTGGCTTTTCGCCTTCATTGGTTCACAGTACTGATACAAAATGCGATGCAATTTTTGTTTTCCCCCGGACTTGCAGGGTTTTAGAACCATAGGGCTTATTAACGTAATATCACGGGTGACAAATTAATTGCTCCTAAATTTTGGCGCGAAACTTCACATTACCAGATAAAGGATTTTTTTTTTAATTTAATGCCATAGTGTATATAGACCAGATTGGGGTCAGCCTTTGAGGTAAAGTGAATACTTGTCGTGGCAGTGCTGAATTAGTTCCCCGCATCGACAATTTTTCCTCATGATCTGAGTCATTCTTTTATTCTAATGCCTGCATCGATTGCCAAGATCTTTCGAACTCACCATCGTCTACCTCGTTTTTTTTTTCTTTCCACAGGTCGGCTTGTCATTAATTGCCACTGTTGTAGTCTTAAAGTGCTACTTCACTAACCCGGCTTTCTCAGAAGTTCCTTTCTGGATCCGTTGCTTGGTGATTCAAGGATTAGGCAAGCTGTTGAAGATTCAAGTGAAAAGAAAACGGCACCAAACTCGCAAGAAAGAAAATTCAGCAGACGAGCAGAAGAAAAAAGCTCGTCCTCTTTCCATGACGGAGTCACTGGATCCAAATTTCAACTTTTATCAAGAAAACTTCTCAAGCCGGAGAAACACAGAAGCAAACATCAACTTGTTTGAAAGTAATACTGTACCAAAATGCAGTGCTTGTCATCAACTGACCGTGGATATGCTTCACTTAGGGCATGGACTCAACTCTAGGAATCTCAGCAGAGTTCCCTCCCGGGCGTCACTAAGGAGAGAGTCCTGGTGCGAGAATCCCATTTACGAAAAAGACCTAAACTCCAACGCGCAGTCGCAGAACTCGCTCATCACTGCACTGCTTCACCAACAGGAACATTTAGTGAGTTATGTGAGGAAACTGGTGAGAGCTGTGGAAGAACAGGACGAGCATGATGCTAAAAGAGAGGAGTGGGTACTAGTTGCGGAGATTCTAGACAATTTCTTCCTGTATTTATTCGTGATTGTGATGACAGGTTCTACAGTTTTGATATTTAGCGCAGGAACGTCATGGTAAAGACAACAAGCGATGGACAATGACGAGACTCAGAAGAGAGACGGTTCAGCTCCTCAAACATAACGACGACATAAGAAAAACTACAGAATGAAATTATACATTGAATTTTCTAATTCATTTTCGTAGTAAAAAGCTTAATTGGATGCGACTGTCTTAACTTCTGGGTTAAAAGTGGAGGCTCTCGAAACTTTAAGACGTTTACAGCAGTTTTGATGGGAATGGGTCCATTTCCTCTGTGAGACTTGCGCTCAGGGAATCCTGCCAGTTGTTTGTATCACGCGCACGACATGTTCCACGCGACATTGCATACAACTACCATGATTCCCCAAGCACGTGTCATAAAGGGATTGGAGCATTCAGGTAGGCGCTTGGATCTTTGCCAAGAGGAAAAGGGGCGCAGGCTAACTGAGGAGCAGTTACTCAGCATTTTGATGTTTATTGACTACAAAATTAGGGTTTGTGTTTTCTTTTTCGCTTTAGATTTTCGTAAATTTTGTGAAGTACTTATCGTGTCGAACCCGGGTAATTTCACATGTTCGGAGATAGAAAATAAAGACGTGTAAACATTGATAATCTTATGAATACGCCTGATATGATACTAAGGATCCACTCTACGAAATACATTTCACAATTCTCTGAAAACTGGAAACGTCTTAAGCCGAGTGCGATTCGGAAGAATTTTCTAATTGCACAAGTAGTGTCAATCCTTAACTGCTTGAGATCTCATTAAATTTTTCATGCGAGTAAAAAAGGCATGAACTTTCAACTGTAGCACATTTTTCTGCCCTCAGCCCCCCTCCTGCGGGGAAAGGGGGCTCCCCGGGCTCTCAGCCAATCGTAATATAATGCGTTTTTTTGCTCAGTCATACAACAAAATTTGTTACACTCCATACGATTAATACCAATAATTGAAAATTGTACTTTAATTGCAATATTCATGAATATTGGAATTGTCAAATGTATTACATTAAGAATTTTTGTTTTGTTACATAAATTTACTTAAGATGTTACGTCTTGCCAGCAGCTAACAAGCTAACACTAGTAATCTTCGATCTGTAATATAGTTACAAGATAAACGTATATGAAAGATAGTCCAATTTCTGTAATATTAAGTACAAAACCACTTGCACTCACCAAAGATCTATAAAACGAATAAGTCCTTTGACAACAAACATGCAAGCCTGTTTTCATACAGCCCCACCCCAGGCGGTATTCCCTATAATGTCTATACGGAGAGGCTCCGCGCGAAAGGGGTCCCCTCCTATTGTCGGTATTGATTTCACAAGTTTAGGTATATGAAAGGGTAGGGAAATCTCTCATTTAAAGGGGCCTTCAATTAAAATATTTCGAACCGGCAGACGTGGTTTTATCTGGAAATGCTGGATGTTCTCCCGTAAAATTAACGTCATTCCAAGGGTTTAGAGAAAGGGTGCAGTTTTGTAGGAATGTTAAAGGGGTAGCTTTTTGCAATAAAAAGGTATACGAAAGAGGTACCTTTCCTGTCTAAATGGTATACAAACGGAATAAAGGATTGGACCTTGGGGCGGTTCCTCCAAGCATAAAACTTCCAGAGTAATCCCCCCTCCAGCATACAATTATGGTATTGAGTAGTGAACAAGTGACGACTGCCTATAGATGCGTCAAAATTAATGGACTAAAATCGGTTTCAAAAAATTCGGTTATGAACCTAATTATCCTTTCTCAAAAACCGTCAAATGCTTTTAATGAAAAGTTGACGTTACCTCTACTAGTGGTACACGAAATATAAAGGCTTTGTTGTAAAACTTCCTTCTCCGTAAAATTCTACAGTTAAGAGAGAGTTAAGATCTACTTTCTTGATCACTAGCCATGGTTGCTGTCAAATATTTCTATGAGTTTAAGTCAGATATCAGTTATTATAATTTGGAGCTTGTAGATATATCAGAAGAGAGGAAACAATGAGAATCACCATAAACAACCAAAAGAAGCAATGATCGATGACACTGGCGACCATTTTCCACTCTTCCCTCTTAATCTCATTTTCTTCATTTTCTCTAGCGACATGCACCAGTCTTCGCACGTTCTTTAACAAATTGTCTTGCTTTAAAAGCATCTCCTTCATGGATGTCTCAAAGGACAGTGGGACACTAGACGGAGGAGCTTCCCTGATTGGCTGTTCTTCGTTAATGGAATTCAAACTGTTTGGGCGCGTGTTAAATAACCGCTGAAGACCAATAGCTGACATATCCTCTGATACACAACTGGGACGTCTCTCAGAAATAAAATTCATAGCACGGTTTCGTCCGTTGGAAGTAACGCTAGTTTTGCGTTTATCCTGGTTAATGCTCAAGATTGACTGTGGAAGGATAGAATTACGCCGCTCGTGCTCAATCTCCTCTCGGGCTTCTGCCTCTTCCCTGAAGTGTTTGTTCATGGCTTTAACAAGGCCCGGAGGAACATTCACGCGCACTAGTTTTGCAAGCCAGTTCAGGACAATGGTCCTCACCCACACAGGTATTTCCGAGACTGAAGGATTGTTGTAATAGCATTTAAGGACCAAGCACGTTGCAACCAAAGCAAGTCCCACCTGCGCATGATATAAATAATAATAAAACTCTTAAGAGAAGACAAATTAGTTCACATGAAGACTTGATTGATCATCGAAGTTCTACACACAACCTCAGCAGATATGTACATTACGAACTCACAATGTGACAAACTCCCAGATGGCTTGATAGCTCATTTGGTAAAGTACTGCACCCGGCAGTATCGCAGAGGTCATGGATTCGAATCCCGTTTAGGCCTGAATTTTTTTCAGGCGTCAAAAAGTTGTATGTATAACTGCGCCGGTTGATTAATCATGCCTTCATGGACCGTACTGGAGGTAACTTGTTCGTGACGTAAACGTACGGCTCGTGTGAACAAATTTTACCATGTAGCTACGAACAAGCCCTTCTGAAGGCTTCACTTTAGCTTTTTAATCACGTTAATTCAATAGGCCATATTCGTACGCGTATTCTCGATATTGGACTGCAAGTTGCTTGCATGGTGTGAGGGAATAGCATTATAAAAGAGATTAAAGTTGTTTCCATTTGAAAATACTCCCCGCATTAGCCTCAGTTACAAGGTAGTTCCAGTCTATAATAACACCAAGATGATACGAATATGGCCTGTTGAAGAGGACGGACTGCAAGTACATGTACAGATAAGAAGTCTCGTTCCCTCACCTCAAACATGATACCAGTATAGTAAATACTTATAAGCGGAATAACTTCAGAAGTTGCAGGCATGATCTCCGCCACTATCAACATAAACACTGTCATGGCCAGGAGGCTTGTGATCACCATTGTGATACGTTCACCCGAGTCCGGGGGGAGGAAGAACGACAACAGCGTCAGAGCTAAACACAAGGAAGAAAAAATGTTCAAACACTCTTATAGTTGGATTTGAACATATACATTATATTGGAGCAGCGAAATGTGGTTCATGGATCATCCTTTTGCCCTTACTTATTAGATTCACTTAATTGCTACCTGCAATTTTGGCCATGTTTGCTTTGTCGTATATCAAACGCTAAGGCGATGCGTTTCATTAAGAAGAATTATCCTAGCTGCAACTCAAAATTGCCAGGTATGTGATCAATCTCCCCACTAGCTACTATTACTAGATACACAGACTGTTTTTATCGGTTTCAATAAGTATCGCCATACTTTCAACTTAGCCAGTCCAAAAATTAAGAGTTATAAGCTACTTACATGTTATCAGCACGCATGGAATTATAAGGTTGACGTAATAATACTTGGTACGCCTCCTTACATGGACTGTAAATGTGACGTCAGGATAAGGCTCGGGACAGCACACGTAAATGATCTCATTTCTTTGCGCAGGGACATCAATCAAATCCCATTCTCCGTTGGTGACGTACTTCTTTGTGTCGCCTTCCTGAGCTTCCAATACAACGTCCAATCGGTAACCATCGTATGTCCACGAGCCGAACTTCATCGAACAAAACTAAATAAGAAGGTAATAATAAAAGGCGAAAGAGTTAAAAGCCAGCGAGCTGGCCTACAAATCGCTTAAAGGGAACTTCAGGTCAAAGAGCAAGTAAAACTGAGTACAGTTGTACTCTACTAACGGTCACCTTTCAACAACGGTCCCTATTTCCGACTCTGTCCCGTGGGCGGTCCATACATTCAGAGAGGCCACCTCGGCACAACAGCCACTTAAAACGCGTCCTTACCGCCAAAACAACCTCTTAAAAACGGAAAATTGGTCCATACCGCGCGGTGATTTCGGTTTTAACGCTACATTTTAATTGTGTTACGTATTTAAATGCTTAAATAAGCATTTTGTGAAAAAAGTAGTTCATGGCAAGTCTGACGCGGCTTTTCGTCTTGGGCCAAGGTAATTTTACAGCACACTCGTTGAGCATCGCGCTCAAAAGGCCGTTCGCGAATTCGGCCAACTTTCAGCCTAGTGTTCTTAATGCACTTGTTCTTGTATGCAAGTGTTTACTGTATCAAATTTTCGCTGCTGGTTCATTTTGTTGTCCTAGACTGGCACAATTGGTAATTGTAACCTTGGTTGAAATGCAAGCTCATTATATTATTTAAGGGCTCACCTGTTCATCGAAAGGGAAAAATTTAACATCTATCTTGCAAGAGAAAGTGTAGAGAACTGGGCCGAGCCACATGTTCTGTCCGTTAGAACTGAGTACTATTTTGGTTTTGAATCGATCCAGTGCTCCATCCTGGGTTGCGTCAGCACTTGCATGAATTGAAAGAAAGGAAAAGAAAAGAAAGGTTTCAATCTATCAAAAATATTGAGAGTTTGTGAGTCATTACATATAAAACTTACAGCCAATAAACGATCGCAACATTATAGCCCATGATATCGTATCACTGTTGGGCAGAACATGTCGCGCTCAACATGTTGGGTGTTGTTGGCTCAAATTTGTTCATCTTCAAACTTGAGCCAACAAAACCCAACATGTTGCAACAGGACGGCAAACGCACCACATGTTGCGCCTAACAATGTTGTGATCGCTTGGCCGGAGATTAACTAACTGAACCAGGAAATCGATTTTTTTTACACTGATAAAAGTACAACAACGACCAGACACCTCAACAACACCTCAGTTCTTCTAGAGAAAAACCTTCAATTTATGAAATGTGTCCCTGCTCAGGAGAATGGGAGAATTGTCGAACGTTATGCATATTTTTCGAGGATTCTCTCAGATGATGCAAAAATGTAAAAAGTACTCTAAGCTAATCAGAAGGACCAGTTGATGTTGGACTTACTTGTTATATAGAAAGATATCTGGTATCCACACTTTATCGGGTCTGATATTTATTCGACTAATTCCTCCATATTCTGATTGGTTCCAAGCCAAGAATGGATTGAACCAAGTCTGCAAGTCAAGCACAGTAATTCATCACTGAAATACACATCTGTAGTCTGTGTAAATGATAATGGTCGAGGAAGTTTAATGCTTCTGGAAGTTGGGGAATTTATTTGAAACACGTCCCGAAAAGATATCAGTACCTGACGAATCCACAGATTGACTTGCATGACCTGATTTTTTTCGTCCTGCAAAACATGAGGGTAATTCTTAATCAGAGGGCAGAATGCTAGAATTATAATTATAATTTTACTATAATCAACAATGAAAAATATGGCCATAAAAACGTTGTCTTGAGACTGGAGGAGGCAGACTGTTAGCGTTGTTGGTATTTATGTAAGGTTTCCATCGGAGCTGGAATTTTAATCGCAGCCGCCGAACCTTCCCTCTCCCACCCAGGCGTTGATAAGTTCGTTGAGTTGAGGTGAGTGTCATGACAAATGAGAGCGTTACATAATTCCCTTTTAATCTACAGCAATGATTCTTTTTTTTTTTGCAATAAAAAAATTACAATGAAACTGGTTCAGAGCGTTTCGATTTCTCCGAGGTCATTTTCAACGGCATATAAAAATTATATAGGTGAAATTAAAAACTATATTTCGTTCGCCCTTAAAAATGATCTCGGGTGATACGATATTTATCATTGGTTTTGTTGCAAAATCGATTTCTAAGAAATTTCTCATCAGTGTAACTCTTACCACATTGATAATTTGATGTAAAGAGACGCCAACCTTTACAGTAACTTTATCACTCATGTTTACGACAGGCCTTAGCTCAGGACAGTAGTCAGTGTGAAACAGATCACGTCTTAATCTGGCCGCATGACTTTGTGAGTGATTCCTCTTCCCATCGAGTTCTGCAACACGTAAATAAGCTTAGAAGTTAAACAAACGTTTTGTAGGGGGGATTTGTTTCGAAGTGAACTGATATAAAAATGCTGCAATTGGCCTTTTTTGAAAATAGAAATAAACAATAAACGAACTCAGAGTGTGCAGGCTCTACCAACCATATTTACTCAGTTTTCAACACTCAAACAAACATACGCTCTTGCGTACGCTCTCTGTTTAATACGCTGTCTTAATCACGTAAGAAAAGTAAAATAACTTGTGGTATTTTCCTGAAATATAGCATTATTTCATATTAGCGAAAGAGTATGAAACATAACATATTTTATGACTTATTCTGAGATTGTAACAGTTTAAGTTAAATAAGGATTCCACTTATACTAAAATAACATTTATTTCGCTTATCTGATGTGGTAGGAAAAGCAAAAAATGAAAAAAAAACAAAAAAGAAAAAAAGAGACTTTCTTTCACGCTTTATCAGGCTTTACTCTCTACATGAGCTTCAGATTAAAAAGACCGTCACTATACGGTTCATCAGCTCATTTCAATAAAAACACGATCGCGTCGACCTCAGATCACCAGTCCTGAAAAACTGTTGGACGTTGAATACAAACTAATTTTAGTTTGGTATATTTTTAAAAAAGACTGGTGACATGATTCACAGATAAATACAGCAGAAGTTATTTCAAAACTATGAAGTGGTCATTCCGACTCTGACTCTCGATTCACTCGACCAGCCGGCATGTGAACCAAACCAGCCCTTAAACGTGTTCCTGCCCGGCATTACAGTGGAACCCAGAAGAGCAACTCGATAAAACAAACGATATGCCTCGCTCCAGTAATAGCGAAATATGTGGAAAAGAACTGAACCTCGATAAAACGAAACCTTGTTAAACAGAGAACATATTTTGCCAGACCCTTGACCTTTGGTTTCATCAAGTTTCTTCCGCATTAGTATACTCTTAATTTGTTTTAGAAATAAATCAGTGTTTGTCAAAACAATTCTTAGCAGAACTGACTCAGTCAAAGTCAATTCAACTTTCAATCACAATCGACGAACTTCTGTCGCCGGCTTCTATCGCCTTTCAAGGTCCTCTCGCGTCTAGAAATTGGAAACTAAGGAAGTTCTGACTCTTGAAAATTTTAATTACAATGCGGTGTTGTGTTACCCTGGATACATTATCAGGCCAAACGGATAATGAAACACTGACTGCAAATTTCTACAAAGGCAATTAACAAATTGAAAAAAATAAGATATGATACGTATATAAAGCGTTTATGCTCAAAATGTGACTAATTTACTTGCATTGAATAAATAACAGACCGTTAGTTGGCATAAACATATTTCTTTTTCTTTTCAAAATTGCCACTTGTCAAGACAAAGCAAAGGAATTTAATTATAAGGTTTATCTATTTGGACCAAGCAGTTTGTATCATTGTAGCCGACCAAGATTATCACAGTATTACCAGCAAACCATACTTCATACGAGGAACTCTGACAACACGATTGTAAGTTGTATTTTGATACTTTAGGTCGATAAAATTAAAACTTGGTTTGGCAATGATTCAATGTTGGGAAATCATTCGCTGAAATAAAACAGTTCGCGTCTGTGTGGTGACCTTTCCTTTGCCAAGAAACGTTCCTTCACGTCTAGAAAATGGGAACGGGTAAGAAGATTATCAAAATGATTCATATTCCCCCTGGAAGCCTGTATCATTATTAAAAGAGCAACGACATCACTTCTGTGGTGATTAAATCGATCACAATCACAGAAACCTCGCAACGGCCCTTACTTGTGATGTGTTGAAAGTGTTAGTGTATAATTAGTGAGAATTTACAATATCGTGTGCATGCGCACTACTTCACCGACTCATGAATGACAGAGAACTTCTCTTACCTGCCACCGTCACCGTCAAGTACAGAAGGATCAAAAACGTGCCTTTAAAGATTTCGTGCTTCAGCATTTTCATGATCGAGACAAGCGGAATGTTCTTCAGACACCCTGGTGCTCACGCGCTATTGCAGTCCTACGATATCTATGTAAGCCTTCTGGAAGTATGTACAAGAGTTTGGTTTCAAGTTGATCCCAGCGCATATCTTGCCGACGTATCAGTGTGTAATCTAAAGTCAACAATCCACTTTTTTCGAAAACTTGCACGGAACTCATATGCAGGTCAAAGATGTTGTTATGTAGTTGCTGTTGGGTCATAAAATGAAGAGCGCATAAATAGAGATCTGCAAGTGAAAATATGTTGCCGCGGGATAGGTTGGAGGTTTAGACGAGTGGCAGGCTCTTTTCGTATTGCAAATTACGAAATCTGGTAACCACTGATAGACAGTCCCCCGATTCATGACTAGTATAGTTAGGGTCATAAATGCGAGCTGACGATTATTAATAATGATTAATACTGCAAATAATAATCAGTTAAAATTATCCCACGAGACTTGATTACGTCTTCTGCAATTTGAAAGAGTTTTCCAATAAATCTTGGATTGTTCGAGCTTTCATACGATCGCTTATTTTTGATGACTGGCTGAGACGACTCCGACAATTACGTACATGCGCACATCAGCTGCAATGCTGTGCAACTAAAATTAAGTAATTTCGTAATTTTCTCAGCCGATATACATGTACAACTAAGGATAAGTGAGACTGGTACAAAAGCTGTCCTCGTTGTTGCTTGTTAATGATGTTTTGTATTTAATCAAAAAAAAATTAACAAGTTTCGCTCTACAACTACTGACGATATAAGAAATTAAAAAGACTGAAAAGTCATAGCAGAAAAAGTGTATGTCTTTATTTAATTTCTATTTTTAACCTCTTAAATTTAATGTGCGACACAATCAAATAATAATATTATTTATATACCGGTCCAGAACACATCATAAAATCTAACTTAAAACTCTCCGTTGTCTGAATTTTAGTCAACCAGTCGGTCATTTAAACAGTAAGTCAGTCAGTTAGTCAGACAGACAGTGAGACAGTCAGAGAGTCAGACAGTCAGGCCTTCCTTCATTTCATCAGGCATTCTTCCATACTCAGTTCAATCGTTTGCGTCTATTTAGGTTGTTTTGCGGACGGATGTTTTAATAGCTCGGAGCCTGTAGAAAAATCACCAGACTAGAAACAAACAGAGCCACCATGAACACCCAGAAAAAGCACGCATCGATGACGGAGGCTACTAGTTTCCATTCCTCCTTCCTGATGTCATTTTTTTCATTTTCTCTCACGACATGTACCAGCCTTCGCACGTTCTTCAATAAATTGTCCAGCTTCAGAAGCATCTCTTTCATGGTGGCCTCAAAGGATGATTGGACATTATTAGAACCCGATGGTTGATGCGCTTCGTTAATGGATCGCAAACTACTGGCATATTGTAGGTTGTACAACCTCGGGAGGCCGAGAGTTGACGAAGCCTCTCCGTAGAGACTAGAATCTTTTTCAGACGACAAGGTCCGACATCGGTTTCGTCCAGCAGAGAGTGGACTGCCTCGAGATTTAGAATGAAAATCTCCCACTGAATTGAAACACCTTTCGGGGCGTGTGATCGGTTGAATGATCGATCTCTGTCCTTCGTGTTGAATTTCCTCCAGAACTTCCTCCTGTTCCTGCACGTGTTTTTCAATAACGTTTATCAATCCTGGTGGAACTTTGACGCGGACAAGTTTTGCCAACCAGTTCAGGACAATAATTCTTACCCAAGTGGGCATCTCCGAGACTGAAGGATTGTTGTAGTAACATTTAAGGACCATGCACGTTGCAACCAAGGAAAGGGCGACCTGAAACGTAAACAAGAGGAGTTCAAGTTATTAAAAATACTAGGCAACGAGGACTTATATGCAACGAGTGTGAAGGTCAACTAACAAAAGTGGAGTTGTATAAAATTTCAGTTGGTTATTTTGATAAGAGTTCAGTTGAGGTGTACCTTCGTTGTAGGGAGGTCACGAGGGAGTCATTGCTTACCTCTATACATTATGTGTAGTAAACGTTTTAATACGGTTAGTTGTGGACCTCATTCACCTCTTTTAGTATGATTCGATGCTGTCATGTTATTAAACTATACTATCCTGCTTAACTGCAGGATAAAAATGGATTATGTCAGGCAGTAAAGAGGAATGAATCTAGCTATGAAAAAATTAGGAATTAACGACTATTTTTAATGAGCGTCTTTGAATGTTTCTTATCAAGTTAGCTCACCTCAAACATGATACCAGTATAGTAAATGCTTATAAGCGGAATAACTTCAGAAGTGGCAGGCATGATCTCCGCCACTATCAACATAAACACAGTCATGGCCAGGAGATTGGTTATCACCA
>Ga0126337_10000307_pt1 | contig 22915 bp, 11 predicted proteins | sample DipCmetagenome_FD_92527 | JGI IMG/M metagenome (GOLD analysis project Ga0126337, IMG submission 92527) | Coral microbial communities from La Bocana,Puerto Morelos, Mexico - Diploria C A metagenome | ecosystem: Host-associated > Invertebrates > Cnidaria > Coral | place: La Bocana,Puerto Morelos...
CAACCTGGATGATATTTTGGAGGATATATAATCAATATGGTCGTTCCAAGAGAGGGTTGGGTCAAGCATGACTCCAAGATACTTAAACTGATAGACTCTACCGAGAATGTTATTGCGCGCATGGACAGTAAAGCTATTTACAACATTTTAAAATTTTGAGAATAAGAAACCTTGTTTGAATTTACTGATAACCTGACTGCGACTTACCCAACGATCTGGATACCAACTGATTGTGTCAGCTGAGTCCATGCATCCCAGTGATCCTGGTCAAATGCATCTTCAATGGACACCACTAATGAGAAATCACAATAAGTTTTAAAACCTAAAGCCTTTACATGTCTAATTCTCCCTACATTTCCTATATCCATGTTTATAATGAAAAATGTTGTTGTTATTGTCTACAGAAATTCAAATACAAACTATTAAGCAGTACATTAATATTAGTCTATTTAAGTAATGTGCAAAGTGGTTCCAGCTTTTATGTCTTTGGATGAACCCTAGCGTGTAACTATTTTTGTGAAAGCTAAATTAAGCAGTACATTCATAGGGTACTGCTTTCACCTTTATACATGAACAGGTTAACAAATTTCATCCTTACCTGGGTAGTTTGCAATAAAATCTTTGTACATGTCTGACAACTGTTCACCAGTAATCTATGGATAAGGAAAGGCAACCACATGAAGTTAAGTCTTCCATTCAACATAAATTAAAAAAATTAAATCAAATACTTCGCCAAACAACTGTTGTGCAGCATTGATTGGTATTGATTTTATTCAACAACCAAAATGCTGCACTTAGAACTATGTAGCTTGAAATCCATTTAAAGCTTCCTCAATCGTAACCACTGTCATTTCTTAACTGCTGAACATAATGCAAAAGTCTGTGTCAGATTGAGTAACATTAAGACAGACTTAAAGTAACAATAATAATTATCAATATATTGATCACTAGATTTTACTTTGTCTTTGTGGTTAGATACTTACCCATTTGGCAGGATCTGAGTTGGGATTCTTGAAGTCCAAATCATATTTTCCATCCTTATGGAATTCTGTTATTAACACAAGAAAAAGGCATGGAATTTAACACCAAGCTTATTTGTACATGAAGACCCTTGGTTTGAAAATCTGAGACAAAGAGGTTAGATTAAGAGACAAACAACAAGAAGCAAATCAAGGCTTCATGACTCATCACGAAAAATCTGAGATTTTGATTTTCAATAATTCTCTAGGGACCAATTTACCAACCCTTCATTTGACTGCTTGTGATGTGAAGGGTAATGTCTGTGTTCAAGCCCAAGTGACTAACCAGATAAGCTTTCAACTCCAGAGATGGACGATTGTAACTTCTTGCATGCTAATATAGAGGGTATATCCTCCACAGTACATTAAAATCAAAATCAATGCTTGAAGGGTGTTAAATCATACCTGAGGCAGCAACATCCATGCCGATTTTGATTTTATCAGTGTAACCTGCTTTTGCAATGGCAGTTTTCAACAGCTCAAGACCTGTCAAGATGAACACAATCAGTGTCTGACATAATAAATAGCCAACGAAACAGTTGGAAACAGTTTTCAGATGCACTAATAGATATAACTGATCAGCATCTTGAAATTATTACACACTAACATGCCATGTTATAGTGTTATCAACTTTAACATGAACAATCACAGAACCTCACCTTCCCTGTTATCCTGAATGTTGGGAGCAAAGCCTCCTTCATCACCCACATTGACAGCTGTGGGAAAAAAAGAGGGTTCATATAATTATTAATGATAACACAAAACAAGTCATATTCTGCGGGACACATCCTGGAATTAAAATTAATCATCCATTGTGCATACTTGTATGGTATTGGCCAATAATTTGTTATAACAAGTTGCATTCAATATACACATTTAACATTATCATAGTGGGGGTATTTTCAGATCAGGGTGTTCTTTTGAAAACTGTCTCAACATGTAAAAGCTACAACATTAAACTTGGTCATTCAAGAGTCAATGATAAAATGTTTTGATTTCAAGTAATGATACAAGTGGTCTGGCGTTTATGTTTCCCACAGCTGACTCAATGTGATACACTACACACCAGGGAGGAGAGAGACACTGAGAGTAACGTGTCAATGCAATGACTCTACCTAGGGCTCAATTTCTGGACTGCTCAATCTGGTGGCAAATGATAAATGTGAGACTTAGGAACAAGGCAAGAGCATCAGTTTTTTTTTCTACAAGCTTGCAACATTTTGACTTTTAAAAACTTAAACAAAGTAAAATGCAACTGCAAATGTTGAAATTCTGATATGTTTAAACATCATCACTAAAAACAAAAAATCTGGAATTTGAGGCAGCTTTGTGAAAATATGGAGACTGCCACACGCAGATAGATGAAAAAGAAGACTGCAAATCCTGTGAAATTCAACAAAAATTCTGAGAGACTCATGGTTTTTGTGGGATATTTGCCACCTATAATCTAGACGTACTGAATGCTTCACATTAAGCCTATTCATCTCACACACTTATTTATGAACTAACCATCAATTCCATATTGTTTCTTCACCACATTTTTTAGATTCTGATAGACTTCTGCACCCATTCTCATTGCCTCACTGAAACTGCTAGCACCTAATAATAGGAAAGGATATAATTATATTTTCTATTCATCTGTTAATGAAAGGGACATATGTCAAAAATGAATGGAGATATATACCATCTCGGTGCCTTTATTACTTTTAACTGAACTCTTAAATTCTTTGTGTAGTTGTTGTAAAAAAAAAAAAAATACCTGTTGGCAAAAGCATAAACTCCTGCATAGCAAGCTTGTTTCCAGCATGGCTGCCCCCATTGATGACGTTAAAAGCTGGCACAGGAAGAATCACCTTATCGTTGCCGGCCAGGTCAGCGATATGCCTGTACAGAGGAACCCCCTAAAATAACAACAGTTGATGAAACCATTCAACAGATAAAATCAGACTGGACAGATAGCTGATGGACTCTAAACTTTTTAGTCTGAATTACAATGATGTTGCTATGTTCTAAGTGGGCAAAATATTTTTTACTCATCATCCCTTTTTACTTAGGAGTTTTACTTAGGAGTACAAACAGGTGTATAAGATGTGCTGTGAGATAATAGATGATGCCTGACTAGAATACCATCTGGGGGTGGGGGGGGGGGTGCGACTATAGAAACACTCCGAGAAGAAAATATAGTGACAAATCAATTTCCGGCTAATCAAATGTTTTATTAACAATCAACTCAATACCAAGCACATTGTGATTAGATTGATTGATCTACCAAAGTATTCATAAAAATGTAACCTGGATAAATTAAGTATATTTATTCATTAACTTGTAGTTAGCTGTATGTAACCTTACCTTGTGTGCTGCTCCAGCTTTACAAACTGCCAGTGAGACTCCCAAAATAGCATTTGCTCCCAGTTTAGCTGAAACCATCAATAAATAACAAAGTACACATGATTGAGCTGTTGTGGAGCAAGCACAAGTTGCAGATGTAGAAATGCTGGCCAAGTTGCTTTCTTTGTTCACATGCTGTGGATGGCCTCTGTATAAATTGACTTTGTTGAGAACAATCATGACAGCATTTTTACATCATGACAATATTTCTGCATTTCAGTGTGCCAAACAACATTGATCAAATATGTTTTTATCTGTTTTCTAATACAGAGATCTAAGACTCGATGAGAAAAAGTGTGTCAGAGCTGTTCAAGAGAAGAGAAAATTTGGGCCACTTGTTTAACCAATGTTATCAGATCATGCAATTCAATTTACCTGGACTTCACTAATGGCAAAAGAATAATGACAGGCGTTCTTATCACTTCTTTATGGTTTTATGATACATTTTAAAAGAATTAGATAAAATAGTGGACCCCATGGTTCAATAAATCCCTGACATACCTAATTCTGTTATTGAATATATGAAAAATAGCATTTTTTATTCATTTACTTTTGTTCTCAGTTCCATCAAGTTCAAGCATGAGTTGGTCCACTTCTCCTTGCTTGGTCACATCCACATTCTGAAAAAAAAATAAAAAAAAGTGCTTGTATTACAAGAAAATAAATAGAACTTTAATTTATTAATTTCTGTACATATTATAATACTGAAGAGGAAACTTTCGCAAAATTTCCCTTTCCCTTTTGTATTCATTAATATTTCATTCACTAGTTGAAGAGAATTATGAGAAGTCTGGCACCCTTACCACTCAGCCAGACTGCCTCCTCCCACAACACCACATCATTTACAATCCTAAAACTTATAGTTTGATCTCTCTAATGTGTAATTCTGCCCTAATATGTGTAAGACCTCAAGGAAAATTTAAGAGTGGCTAATCCTCATTATTTTGTTCACCTTTGAAATGAGAGCTGGTCCAATGACTGAATTGACATTTTCAACAGCTTTTAGGACTCCTAACACAATTTAGAGACAAAATGTCTATTAGTTTATTCACATGCCAAGAAAAATGTCCTGGCTAATTCAGCTTTAAGGAGGAAACATGAACAAGACAGAAATGACTTAGCAGTAAAAAAAAATTGAAGGATCCAGATATGTGGGTTATGATTCTTTGATTCACAGTTGGAAAAAAACGAAGTACTGGTAATGCTAAAATGACTATGGACTCCTTATTCAATGTTGGTCAACCTTCGATAAAATTACTGTTAACTTTTGCATTTACACATCGAAAACATTTATAAGGACATGTGCCAAGGAGAGCACTGTTAATAAACTTCTGATGTGGTCTACAAACAGAGGAAATGCCTGAAAACACCATACATTTTTGTAAAATGGTCTTCATTTACAATAAGATGTTCTATCCCACTGAAGCAGGTGAGTCCTTCACAATCTAACAAACTAGAAATGTTTATCATTCAGTCACCTTGGAATTGAATGCTAAAGTGCACATACATAGCTGTTTTGACTATGTACAGAATTTCATTTAAAAAAGCTTTAAATTATACAGTTTTACATCCTAAAACAATTTTTTGTCTTTCCTGACAATGACTGGATATAACATTACCTTTTCCAAGGAATCTTTTTGGATCCTTGTCTCTAAGTTCTAGAGCTTCATAAATACCAGTTGATGCTCCTGAAGGCACTGCAGCACGGAACAACCCTAAACACAGAAAGCATGTTACTATAGTGGCAACGTCAGGAATGCATTGTGAAAATAATTTTAATAACAAAATTCTATATTTGCTATACCAGAGTGAAATTTCAAAACTGCAAAAGTTGCCGGCACAATTTTGAAAACACCATTCTGACCTAAAGAATGTTTTCAAGAACTTGAATCAAGACAAGGCAGAGGTTTCATTAACATTTTCAGCAGAAGGGAAACTGGTTATAATGGGCAGACAAAACTTCTTGAACTATTCTTTTTTATAAGAAAAACTTTCCTCCATATGGTCCAAATCAGGTGGAAAAAATCTTCACAGCCAGTTAATTTGCTTGGAACTTGGGTCCTTAGTGAAACTTTCATAATTATCCTCAAAATGCTCTGCCATAGTTAAGTTATTATAATTAAATTAATTTTTGAATTATATCCGACGTACTACGGGTAGTACACCAGTTTTCATCACATTTTGGAAGAAACATGACAGCAAGCAGGAAGCACCCGGACTGAACTTCTTGAAGTTTTACAGAAGTAATTAACAATTATTGCAGTTGTTTAATCCAACTGTCAAAGTACCTGTTTTAATGTTAATGCTATCAACAAACAAACTTACTTACCTTTGGATGTTGTGATATCAACCTCAACTGTGGGGTTTCCACGGCTGTCAAATATCTCGCGAGCGCAAACTTTGCTAACACCAGACATTATTCCTGTAAAATAGGGAAAGCATATTGCAAGTCCAATTAATTAAGCTTCAAAGTTACCGTATATATTATTTACTAAATATCAAATAATTTTTGTTATAATAGCTAAGGAACCCCACCTTACAGCCACCACATTATTAGGGCTATCTCAATTTTATAGCCACTTTATACTGGCCCAAACAAAAGCTTAGATGGTCATTTTCTTACAGTCCCTTTAATATCGTCCCCTGTCGATACAGCTAGATATTTGCAGCCCAATGTTGACAGGATTAAGGGGGATCCACTGTATATCCAGTAACTGAAACTATCAGTGGTTTAAAAATAAGATTTCTGTATTACTTATACACTGTTACTGTCTGATAGACGACAGTCTTTGACCTAAACAGTTACAGAAACAACAAGTAGCACTTTTCTACTTAAAATTGCATTCTCTTTTTTAAGTCATCAGGTATAACAATGATTTGGCTTCTCCATAACATTCAATACTTTGTGAAGCAGTTGGTGCACAAACAAATATTCCTTGCCTGAGAGGAGTTATGCAAGGAGACTTTACAAGCAAAAAAATACTTGACAAGGGTGAAAGGAAATCACCTTGCATGGGGGCAGGGATTGTGGACAAACTACGTCTGAACAGGTTAAGCTGACATGAGGATAGGACAATTCTCCCCACCAAGGTCTGGGAAGACTTTAAGAAGATCATTCCATTCAATGCAACATGGGACCAAATTCTAAATCTAAAGAGAAATCATCTGATATTAAAGGAATTCACTGCATTTCGAGTTATTTTGGCCATGCACAGAATTACCTTTTCATTGAAGGAAACCTAAAAAAAGTAGTTCAGTAAGATAGAAAAACACCAAAGAGATAATAATAAACTATAAAGGAGCAAGGATGGAGAAGATTAACACAGATTACAAGCGTTGAACTTGATAAATTTAGGCTAAACTTTACAATATGGGCCCATGGTGTAACAGGTCCTTAAGGAAGAATCTCTCATTTACATTTATAAATGAAATGTATGGACATATACATTTTAAATCTCTAAATACTGCCTCCGCTGTCACATTGTTGTCTTCAATCAGTCATGAGTTTATACAGTGGGTTGCGAGGCAATACATGTCCTGTACAATGGGGATGTAGCTGAGAAGGCCTTTGCACCTCAAAAGTTAATAATACAAGTCTTGTTTGTGCATCAAATTTCAACTACTTAAGTTCCCTTTCAGCCAGTGCAAATAGCTAATTGGGGCCTGTCTTTAGCTACATCCCTGGGTCAAAGCATGGGAAAATGTGAGTGAAACAATAAAAGGTTACCCTGGAGGGATCATACACTGTACATATACCCAGCAATCCCCAGAAATTGTATAACAAGAACTCTTTGTTATTGTCATGTAGAACAAAAGTGGAAACAATAGGAACTGTTCTCAATCCATAACAAGTAAATAACATGCCAGGAACCATAAAACTTAGCTGATGCCCTTCACCTGACCGCACCCTTGTTATTTTTGTACTCAACAACACAGATCACTAATATTTGCGGACACCAAATTTTTAAACTGAGCTATTTATTGAAAAAGGGAGACATCATTGTCTGTAAATTTAAAAATGGGAAGGAATGGAAATTAATTACTTTCAAGCAAGAGCTGTAGGGCCCTGTGGTATGAAGTCTAAAAAGACTGGCGTTATCCAATATTTCTAGGTGTGGTGATTTAAGACAAAAAAAAACATAAACTGCAAAGATAACTGGCCAGATGTCATAACTGTACAAACAATACAACCTACAACAAATCAAAAGGTGCTGAAGGATTGTGGTATCCATGCGACTTACGTGCCACGAGTCAGGCCTCGATATTTTCTGATGTTGCATCAGGCGAACAGAAAAGTATTATCCGATGCTTGCAAAAAATTAGTCGTTAGGCAAAAACTGCAAGCCTTAACGACCTAAATTTCGCTATGCCAAAATTGATTCTGCTCAAAACGAACTTTTAATCATGTTTACTTATAATTTTGTCTGGGAAAGCTGCAGGGGATCATAGGAATGGATTGGTCTTGCATGATTTTCTTGTAGTACCTTAAGAAAACTTGCGGCGACTGGAAAGATCTTTCAAATATAGGTAAAAACCTAAATGATAAGTCCATAAAATAAAGAAGAAGGTTAACTTACGGTTAAAAGGAGCAGATTTTGCAGTGTCACTGACAGGGTATAGCCGGACTCCTCTCAAGTGCAGTGAGGGAAGAAAAAGGCAGTGTGACTAAAAGCCCGAATGCCATTGGTCAAAGATAAATCGACTGGTGATTAGTTTAAAAAATGACCAATCAGAGAAGATTTTATATCACGCGATTGAGTGTCTCCCATAATCCTTTGCAAGTAAATTAGCGAAGTCTCCGCTTCCCTGTGAATATATTGAAAAGTTGGTTGGAAAATGTGTCTTTTTACGGCTGTTCTGAGTGCCATAATGGATCGAACAGCTTTTACCAAGTAGGAACGATTATTCATAAACAGGATGGTGCGTGAAACTCGCCATTTATGGGTCGGAAACCTTCCGGAAAACATCAGGGAGGAAGAGATTGTCAAACACTTCACCAGGTCAGAATTTAGAATTTTCAATTTTTGGCGCGCTCTAGGCATCACATTCCCTAATATTCACATTTTAGTCCATTGTATGCACTTTATGTATGTATTTGCAACAATGTTTAGTCGTTTGAGGTTTCATTTTACCCAATCGTTCCACGATTGGAGCAGTTGAATTTCTTGTGAAAAGCAAAGCTGTCTTCAGGTGTCCGCAGCTCGAAATAGGGACGCTACGAAAATTAATTTGTTTCTAATGCTTAGTTGATCCTCTAATTGTCAAAGAAGCTTTCACAGTTCTTGTTGAAATTAATTGGCCTAAAATATAGCCAATTGCTGTGTTTTTGTACGAGAAACTATTGATAATTGCTGCCGGAAAAATTACCGCTCAGACTTCAAGCTCAAATCGAAATTATTAAGTTTACTTGTGTTGACACTCTCGTCTTTTTAACAGTTATTCACGACAAATAACGCTTACGAAATATTAAAAAAATGCATTCCTCAGAAGTATTTTGGAATATCTTAGAATGGGGAAAATATACATTGAAGGGGACGTTATGATCAGAGGCCCAATTTCACCGGGCGAGTCTACCTCCAGAAGTTTGGTGTTACACGTCACCAATTTGTTATCATTGTCTGCTTTTTTCTTTCTCCACAGGTATGGCCGGGTGGAAAGCGTCAAAATATTACCAAAACGCAGCCAGGAAGGTGGTAGGGCAGCATTTGTGGATTTTGTTGATATTCGAAGCGCTACCAAAGCGCACGAGGCTGTGAACAGAATCGGTGACCGTGAAATGCGAACGGATTACAATGAACCAGGCAGTGCAGGGAATATTTCCCGGCTGCACGGGCATACAGACCCGCCCGCTAGAACTACGAGTAACTCGGCGCCTGGATCGCCGGTGCAAAGACGGCGATTCGACAGACGAACTGAGGGGTAAGTGATTCATGAGCTATTTCATATAAAGTGTAATTGGATGGCTTTGTATAATTTATGGCGGCAACATGAAATTGTCACGTGAAACTGACATGTTCTTCAAATGGGAATGCAGGTCACGAGAGAAAACGTTGTAAGTATTCATTACATCCACTGTGTATGGTTTTTGAAAGAAAAATAAAAATAAACAAAAACAAGAAAATTGTCTGCTTTGGCCTTTCTCTTCACTTGTATTCTATGAAGTGTCGGCAAACATCTCTGATCAATCATCAAGCCATAGCACACTTCTCTAGCATTAAAACGAAAAGCTTCCTTGTCAACCTGTGTCACTAGTGGATTGTGCTGTACTGCGAGGTTTTGAAAAAACGCATTTCCTTGCACCATCATCATTCTTTTGTTGGAAAACAAGGTCTTACTTCTGCTCATGGAAAATCTTATGGCCGATTTGGGAAAGAGATTTTGTGGATGTTAGCAAGAAAGACATCATGTCGAGCTTTGGAAGCATATCAACTTTTGTTGGTGGATTGGTAACAACAAGTATGGTTCTGTGACAATTATTACGGTTAGCTGGGATCCACTTTTTCTTCAAAGAATCTACTGGACTTCCAGGCATTCTTATTACTTCAAACTGTTATAGAATATGTGGAAGTGTCAAGAATGTGTGGTTTGCAACTGAAAGCTCAGTTAAGAAGAAACCAAGAGTGGTGAAAGTTGTCATTAACTTCAGATGAACATCAAAGGGTTCAAGAGTATTCCAAAGCACTAAATGTATTTCAAGGATTTGTGATAGTGCATGGACATTGATTTGTATGGTTGTCAACTTCCATGGCTGCGAGTTCTGTGTCTGAGAGAGCTACCGTGTTCCTCACCAACAAGGATTTGACAGGATGACAAGTTGTGGCTTTGCACTGATTGAATGTCAGAGGCAACTGATGTCTTTACTTTTTGATCAGGATGAATCTACAGTATCGTGGGAGCATGGCAAGCTTTCCTGGATCATGAGCACTTCACTGCTTTGCTGAAGAAAAGAGATGCTAAAAGCTGTGATGGATTTTTTTTTCTGTATCCCTTACTGAAAGTATAATGGCATTTTTCACAGCCTGGCAAAAGTGAACATAATATCAAGATCTGTTCTGAAGAGAAAGCTAAGGGTTTAATTTGTGACTGCAAGGAAAAACATACCCCGAGTCTCCAAATCTGAAGAGTTGTCAAAATTCAGTACCTATAGATTGTAAAACAAGTCATACAAGGGAATGAACTGAATCCACAAGAGGTTCAACTGCCCTGACATACAACCAAAATTCCCAGTTTTTATGGAAATCAGTGTGGCTTATTGTTAGTTGTGGCTCAGCTAAACCCTGCACCTGATCTGGATCTTGTTAGCACAACTTCAGGATAATGATCAAGATTGTGGCCGAGTGCGAACTTTTGTATAAGAACAACCAGGGAGATTTCAAATATTCAATGCCATTTCTGCTGATGCCTTGCAAGATGTATAGAATCCTACATTGTTCTGGACACTCCATCTGTGTGGCCTTTTTGTCTGGAATGGTCAGGATTCATTTTCAAAAGATATATATGGGTTTCAATGCCACAAGCTGTACAGTTAGATCAGAAACATATCAGCAAAACTTGGAATTGTACTTCTGGAATTAGTCTTTGGATGGCCTTACAAATGTACAGTCAGTTGCCTTGGTCTCTTTTAGTAATATCTATTATCATCAGTTTATTGTGGTCTTCAGCAGAGGTTGCATTTTATGACAAGCTGTTCGGACAAAAATAAGTGCACCAACAAGATTGCCTCTTGGAACTTGATTGAAAACAAGTTCTCTAAAGAACAGATCAGTCATCTGAGTGTCATTACATGATTGTGTGGATTATGGGGAGTGTTTGTGTTTTAATGTTTACAAAGTGGTGTGGCTGGCAAAGTGTGTGGTCATCTTTCTATGTTGTAAGTGTGGCCCATGGAATTCAAATTGGGATGATTTTACTAAGTGTAGTTTATTATACTTTGACAAGTTCATATCATGAAGTGATGTTGTTCTTAGCCATCTGCCCAACTAGTGTTATAGACAGTCAGGTTAGTATTGAATAAAATTATTTCTCTAATTTATCCATTCATTACTTTGTTCCATTTCTTCAGCGTTAGCATTTATTAATGCTTTGCACAACCATCCCCCCCCCCCCAGAAACAAGACACCTAAATCTAAGGGAAAGTGGGGAAGACCTGTAATGATAGACATTTGAAAAACATTTCACTTCTCACAACTTTCTGCCAATAAAAAAAAACATTCTTTTATTAGAAGTATTGTTTGTTGTTGTTGTTGTTTTTCAATGACGAGTAACCTGTGATGGACTCATCCAAGGGGTGTAAAAATACTCGTAATAGCTTTACACTGCAGAATGGGGAACCTTTGATTAAGAATTCTGCCTCTTTGCTCATAATTCAAAATCACCATTCAAATTGTGCATTATTTTAAGCTGTTTGATGATGCCTTTTTCTCGCCAAAAAATGCTAAAATGAAAATAAACATACAATTGCTTGGATTTTGAATCGCCTATCATGTTGCAAAGTTTGAGCCTAACTGGATTAAAAAGAAATTTTTTGGTGGTGTAAATGTTATAGATCATTGAATGTAACAGTGATTGCTAGGTTTGACTGAAAAATGCATCTATAGGCAATTTCCTATAATGCTTTTTATCTACAGCAGTAAATAAAAATATTGATCTGTTTGTAGAGTTTTAATCAGCAGCTGCTATAGTCAGAAGAGAGAGATCCTGTAACTAGACTGTAAGAAATATACATATCAACAGTTTCCATAGTAAATGAACTTCTGTTTATAATTTAATCTTTGGGGGTTCTTTTTTAAATCTCTAAGGTCTCCTTATCTTTTCATTTGAAAACTTGACACACAAGTTATGGGGCAGAACTAACTCACTTATGAAGAATCTTTTGATAGAGTAAAGTTAAAAAAGTGATAGAAATCAACCTTGGGACTAATAGAGATTAATTACCTGTTTTATTTCCATATAGCAGTGCATCTGACGGGAGGTACAGTGGCCGGCCACAGACATTCTACCAAGATGGATACAGTGATGACGAGAGTGCAGCCCCTAGGCCACCAAGTGGAAGTGTTGGTGGCAGTGGAGGCAGTGTAAACAGAGCCAGGCCTCGAAATAGTAGAGATCATCGAAGGCAGCCTTACAGCCATGGTCAAGAACCTCGTAGAACTACTCATAAACCTGGTAAGCTCCAAGATTGAGTTGCTCTGTAGAGTATGCCATTATGCAGTGTATGTAACCTTTTCAAATAAAAGTACTAATCTTTCATCCATCAAAAAGTTGATATTTTCCTATATACAGGAACTTGAAACACTTTATCTATAGTTGATAGAAACCAACAAAATTACATGCAACCGGATGAAAATTTAGAAAACCTTCTCTTGAAATTTGCCTTCAAATAAACTTACCAAGATTGTCTTGTTATTGACTTTACTATGTAGTGTAACTGTGTACTTTTTTTCTTTAGAAGCTTACCGGGATCAAGATCCCAGTCCGGATCACTCCAGTGGCAGTGAAAGTGGCAGTGATAGTAGCCACAGTAGGAGCCAGTCACCCAGTTCAAGTGGTAGCAGCAGCAGCGAAGAAGAAGGCAGCAGAACTGAAAGTGTTCATGCGCCCGTTCCCTCTTCAGATGCACCACAAAGTCGAACTTCGGCACTCTGTCTGAGGAATATTTCATTGAGATCAGGAGGTAGATAACTTGTATTGGGGTTTTTGCAGGGTTGGTACAGGTTAGGATTTGAAATGGTCAGGGAAAAATAAAATGAAAAGATAATCAGGAAAAAGAAAGGGAAATTGACATTTTGAAGAAAAGTTATGGAAATTGAAATAATTTAACACAGCTGATTTAACACCTCTGAAGGCTGCAAAACAAGAATCATTTGGGTCACTGTGATCTCAACCATGCTTTTCCTTATTAAGGAAGAAAATTTATGGAAAATTTATCAGTTATGACATCACACCTGGCCAATCCTGATGAACTTTTTACACCATAATTGTCTTGTAAAGATCTACTCATTGAAAGCATAAAATGATCAACCCCCCCGTACATGATATGGTTCACCACCCCTTGAAGTTCTGCAACTTTTTCCTAAAATAATTTTATGGTCTCTAATGCATTTGTTATGAACCGATTCGCTGAGAGCTGTAAAGTAAGGTATAGTTTAGGGATATACCTAATATACATGAAGATTTTGGCTTTTTTTAACTTTTTCATTTTTACTTTACAAACCATGATTTGTCAAATATATTACTTTTTTCGTGTTTGTTGATGCAATTTCTGGAATACACAGGTCAAAAGCTTTCAAATGAGGTGGGGGTCTATTCATTAAATTTGAAAAAGTCCTTGGTAATTTAGTGCTAAAAGGGTTAAACAACATGAGTATCAGCCACATTATTCATGACTCACTTCTTACATTTCTTTTCATTTTCTTGTTTTGTCTCTTAGATAACAGTGTCCGTGATGGCCTTTATCATGAGTTTAAAAAGCATGGGGATGTAGCTCGTATATTTGTGAATGGTCAAGGCTCCAGCCGATACGCCATTGTTCACTTTAGAAGGTATTCATTTGTGACTTCTTTTCTCGTACTAGGCACTCTTAAGTTTGGTGTTCTTAGAACTAGTGCATCATTTTACATGTACAAACACTTCGTTATCTTGTGGAAGGAACGACTGTACTGTCATATAAGTTTATTCATGTGAATTAACATGTAAACCAAAAAATACACATATAAAAAATGGGCATTTCTATGGTTATCCTAGTTAGTTTGTTAATAAAACTAAGACCATCTTTGTCATTGATAGACCTGAAGATGCTGAGCGAGGTCTTGAAGCATGCCGTGGAAAGATGTTCCTTGGTGCTGAAATGGATTTGCAGTACTGGCATGGTTAGTTAGCTGCTGATAGCTATTTTAGCAAACTGTTGTTTTGTTTTGACTATAGAGTAAAAAAAACAGAAAAATCATAAATTCCTTTTGATGTCTGTGACACCAGTAGAATACATTGTGTGACTATGTAAATATGTTGGACTCTATTGACTGTTTTCTGCAGTCTTACTTTCAAAACTCTTTTGAAAAACAAAATTTTACAAAAGATAATTAATTCCTAACTTCTCTTTAACGTTTTGTAAGAAACTGAATCATATTCTCTCATTGATACTAATAAAAGCAATAAAGAGAATTTATATTCTTATCAACGATTTTTGCCATAGATGACCGTTATGATAACAGTGATCATCCTCCACGTCATCGCCCGCACAGCAGTTCAATGGTAGATGATGATTTTGATCCAGGTTGCACTCGAACTCTTTTTGTGGGAAACATTGAAAAGACAACAACGTTTTCTGATCTCAAGGAAGCATTTGAGAGATACGGAGAGATTGTGGTGAGTAATAAACATATCACTGGTGAGTGAGAAATGGCTCAACTAATGCTGAACCATGTTATGATGTCTGTTGAAAGAACAAGCAGCATAAGGTTGAAAGAAGTTTCTGTAGCATGAATTTACTAGGAGTATTTGCAGGAGTTTCATTAACGTCTTTCGCAGAAGGGTAGCTAGATTTCAAAGGCGGGCAAAAGGTTTTGAACTGAATTTTTTATAAGAAAAACATTCCTCTAGATGGTCAAACTAGGCATGCAAAGTCGTCCTCACAGCCGGTCAATTTGCCTGGGGCCCAGCCCTAAATGACACTCCTGTTTTGGTTCCCGTCCTGGATGGGATGGTAATCCATGATAGGTACACTCCCCCAGCATTCTGTGAGCTCGCCCAAATGGTTCACCAGTTCTCTTTTGTATTTGCGTAAATGAATCCAGGCCACCGGATTCGAAGCCCAGCAAACTAACTCTTATCAAATACAGACCAGTCACAAGAAAATAGTATCTTGGCAGTTGTGAGAATATACAGTTCTGAACCTTTTTTGCTGATGTCTGATCACAGTTTGTTTTGTCCAGCCAAGATGGTGTGTTAGTAGAATGTATGTCACTTAAGTCCTCTCAAGACACAAAATATTTTATAGCCCTGCTTATGCCAATGAGCCTCCAAACACTACTGTTAGTAATTGGCGAATTCTCACACTATTACCTTCATTGCAGGATGTTGACATCAAGAAACAGGCTGGCAACAATCCTTATGCATTCATCCAGTTTGTTGAACTCAGCAGTGCTATCCAAGCCCGAAGGCGGATGGACAGAGAATTTGTAGGACGCAACAGAGTTAAGGTACAGAAGAAATTTTTATGACATAGAGTCACACCAAACAAAGTTTAGCAAGCAATTCTTTCGATGTGTTTTGGGAATGTGATGATATATTGAGAGAGTTGCCACAGGACGGGAAATGGACAGGAAAAATGTTCTTCAAGGTCGGGGAAAAGTCAGAAAATTGGTTTGAAAACTCAGTCTTATGAACGATTGGAAAGGACGGTTTTGTAAAGGAGGCTTGAAGCCGCTTATCTATCTGACATTTTGTATTTACATGTATATAGTCAGGGTAATCAGAATTGGGTTTGACTAAATGAAAACACATGATTCACTGCAACTCTGAGTTTCGTGCTTACGCACTCATCAGGCAGATTTAATGATTAAATCTGCCTGATGAGTGCGTAAGCACAAAACTCAGAGTTGCAGTGAATCATGTGTGTTTTCATTTAGTCAAACCCAATTCTATACACCGCTCTACACAAATGTGTATTGAGCACTCTTTAGCAGTGTTAAATACAACTTCTCATGATTATAGTCAGGGTAATTATATTCTCATTAGGAAAGAGACATGGTTGAGACAAATTCCTCTTATTTGTGGTTCTCGTTAATCTAATTACCTGTCTGCTCGTTAATGTATTGATAAAATCAGAAGAAATGCATTGCTGGTCACTCCTAAGGTTTTCATGAAGTTAATGCTCCAATCACAAAGGGGAAAATTGTCTTGATTTAAAATCTCCCCGTCAATATGTCATCTTCTCATTGCTGTTGGAATGTTTGTGTTTCAGGTTGGGTTTGGCAAGGTGTCGCCCATCAACACCATTTGGGTTGGAGGGGTGAATGGGCTGAACGACCAGCAGATTGAGAGGCACTTCAGTCGGTATGGGCGTGTCACCAGGGTGGTGGTGAACCGCGCCAGAGAACAGGCCCTGGTCAGTTTTGACAGCGTCGAGTCTGCTAGCATTGCCCAAGGGGAAATGAAGGGCAGGTCTATGTTTGGACGGCGTGTGAGGGTAAGAAACACTTCATTTACACACAAATGGGCCAATTTTTACGGTTTTCCTCATTAACACACGACGTTGCGTAGAGAAGGCATTACGATAGACACAAATTGACTACAGACGTTTAAATAGCTGGGAAGCTTGGTAAGTGGTGAAATTTCTGGCTCTTTGGGTGTAATATTCGAGGACAAATTGGCTTTCCAAAAAACTGCAAAATTTCTGGGTGTTGAAAGCGCTATTGAACTCAAGAAGTATTCAATGCATCGAGCAAAAATTCTTTTAAACAATTAAACCTGCTGTGCCCTTTCAACGTTCAGAACTAATGTTTTTTTAGCTCCATCAGAAACTGCATTGCTAATATGCTAATGAGGCAAATATTGTTAGCAAAGATTCTTTAATAACTACTGTGATAACATTGGAAACGGGAGTATTTATCCGTCTTGATTGTTCTCTTCTGTTTTCACGACGCAGGTTGAATTTGTTAGCCGTGACAGTCGTCAACTTTTCTTCGACGCCTTAGGGCGCTCCGCTCCGTCTGATGGCAGCACCGGCAGCAGTAGCCGGAGATACGAACCTTCGTCTCCGAGATCCCGTGGCCGAGGGGGAGGTTCCGGATATTATGATAACCGGTGGGATAGAGGCCGAGGGGGACGAGGTAATATGAGACGTGACATGTCAAGTCATAGACCCTGGCACAGAGGCGGCGGCGAATATGAATATTCTGAAGGCAGCGGTTATCATCAGAGAGGGCATGTGCGCTACCGTGGGTCATATGAAGGAGGTGGGTACGAGTCAGATGATTACGATCAAGAACTACGCGATTACAACTTCAGTCGGCAACGAGAGAGGGAAAAAGAACAGGGAAGACAGAGACACGAGAGGAGTGGACGCGACAGGGATCGAGAAGACGGAAACTACAGTGGAAACGAACGATTTTACCCTGAGAATCAAGAACGCTGGCGCGAAGAAAGAAGTAGCTCAGGCTCGTACGAGGAATCGCGTGACCGGAAAGACGCTAGGCCTCGGGATTTCCCCGACGAGCACGACCGCGAGAGACCTGGTTACAGCGAAGACGACGACCGAACGTCGTTGCCCAATAAACCGTCAAGCCGTGACATCGAACAGGACGAGAAACGTGTCAAGAGAAAAGAGAAAAAGAAAAGAAAGCCTCGTTCGCCAACTCCTGAAGGTGAGGCTGGCACTGAGGGCAAAGAAGCTCTCAGTGATGGCGAGGAAACTGACGAGAGAAAAATCCTTGACGAGAAAAAGCCAAGGAAAGGTAGAAGCGGGGAGGCTGAGATTGCACCGAAGGGTAAAGAGGCGGAAGTCGTGGAACGCGTTCGGGACGAGCGGCGGTTTGAAGGTAATGGCACCAAAGATGAAGGAGTCGTAGTTAAAGACGGCGACAAGGAACTTGCTCCTGCCTCTCCCCCGCCGGAAAAGGGAATCAAAAAGAAGGAGAAGAAAGACGCAAAGAAACGCAAAAAACACAAACGTATTCGTGGCTCGTTAGGTGAAGAGGAAGAAGAACGGGAGTTAGAAGAGGAGAGTGCGCGTATGGAGGAAGCAGCTGTTAAGGAGGCAGCTGCTGACATGGTGTTACCAGTCAGTGAACCCAGAGTCAGTGACGATACTGACTCACGGAGACTTGAAAACAGAGACACTGATGAAAACAACAGACTCGATCGACCTGAATTTGAAAATCAGAAGCCTCCGAGACGACATTCCTCTGAAGAAAAGCTGCCTAAAGAAGACCGAGAATTTTCACGTGAAGCTGGTAGTCGCTCCCCTCGTAAAACGCACAGGGACGAGCGTAGACGAGACTGGGAAAAGACAGATGTTGTGAGGCCCAAACGGCGGCGGACATCTGACAGTGAATCACCCCCACCTCCCCCTCCTCCTCCGCCACCTCCCCGAGAGCCTGTAGAGGGGTTCCCACCCGCGGACATGTTACCAAGAGTAGCTCTACCACCAGATGGGCTCCCTGCACAGATTGTCAGGCCACCTTATGACGTGACAACAGGGCCGCCAGTACGTTACGAGCCGCAGCTTTACGATGGAAACCGTGTCGTGCCAGTGGTAGCCTCCCCGGCCACACTGAGCCCCGTTCCTCCTGCCGGTATACCTCTGAATCCCTCAGTTGTGGCTCCACCCAACGTTTCGACTCCCCCATTAGCTGTCCACTCACCGGGTGTCCCTATCGGCGTGCCTGCAGTACCGGGCTTAGCGTCTCCCCAGGGATTACCCCCTCCTCCTCCCCCACATCCCGATTACAATACCCCACCCCCTGTCGTACAGCAGTCAAACGCAGACACCCTCCTGGATCTGCTGCGTCGGTACCCAGTAGTCTGGCAAGGGCTGCTGGCCTTGAAGAACGATTCCGCGGCAGTTCAGATGCATTACTTGGCGGGTAACGGCCGCTTGGCAGAGGTATCGCTCCCTCAGGCCCCTGCCAATGGCATAGGAAGCGTGCCACCACCCATAAGGATCGCTCAGCGGATGAAGCTTGAACCATCACAGCTCGAGGGTGTCATCAGGAGAATGCAAGTACGTGAAACTAAAGCAGGAGAAGAAACGGCCCCTCGTTTATAGGCATAAGAATGCTTGTGAAATCGGACATAATTTCAAATTATTTTCAGCAAAACTACCGCAGAGCTTTGAAGAAACTCAAGCAGAAATTATATTTCTTCACCCGTAAAGCAAAGAAAATATGAGACCTCTGCACGTAGTCTAAACTTGAAAATCCGAGCCGTGCAACGATTTATCCGACCTTGAAAAAAGAAAGCATTCCTATGAGTTTGATGTAGTTTGGTGAAACACTTTTTTGCTGACGAATCTTATAAAGCATGCAGCAAAATGAGACGTTCATTGCAAGTTTTCTTTTTTAATCTTCGCCAAATTTGCAGTCTCCAACGCGTGATTGACTGTAATGACCTTTTGTTGTGATTTCTCCACAGTCGGACAAAGATCACTGTCTGTTGCTCGCTCTCCCGTGTGGCCGAGATCCTCTCGATGTTCACGCGCAAACCCGCGCGTTAAAGAGTGGCTTTATTAACTACTTACAGCAAAAACAAGCGGCGGGGATCATCAATGTGGCCAGACCAGGAAGCGCGCAGGTATAAAGTATTTAAATCGTAACAATTTCCTACTTGAACTCTTCATTCATGACAACATGCTAATTCGGAACTCAACAAAATGTTATTATTTCTACTGAGACCTACTGAATGTGGAAAATTTGCTTTAGTTAGACAAAATCTCAAATAATGGTTTGCTTACGCACACTAAGGATGGCTGAGTAAAGATTTCAGAGAAAGAATAAGACAGTGTGCGAACGACAAAGTCTAAACATTTTGGCACAAGTTTTGACGATGCTCGACGGTTCCGTGACTTATAATCCTGGCCAAATGTTCTAGGGGTACTTGACAAAGTAGCAAGTAATGACACATCTTGGAATCTTGGGCCTACGTTGAATGGACATACATCAACATAGTGTCGAGTGTTGGGAGGGAAGGTGAAGACAAAGACCGTTTGTTGCTCAAAATGGTAAACGTATGCAAAAGCTTAGGCTTAGCTTTGTATAATCTTTCCCAAACTGCACACTGTCTTTATTTTAGCGACACTGGTTTGAAAAATTGTTTAGTTTATAGCAACGTATCCGGCCTACCTCTTACACGACATTTATTCAAAGCGTTGATGGTTGTGTAATTGCTTTTTCTCTTCAGCCAAGTTATGTTCTTCACATCTTCCCGCCGTGCGATTTCGCCCAGGAGCACTTGGCACGAGTCTCCCCAGACCTCCTAGACAGCGCCGCCGACAGCGGCCACCTCATGGTGGTGGTGGCTTCCGTGTAAGATGGACGATTCCAAAACAAGAGTAGCTTGTTCTTGGATATAGAACACAATGTCTCTTCCGAGTCGCGAGGAATAGGCAACTATCTGAGGCCATAAACAATTGCGGATCTTACGTGCGAACTTAGGAGCCAATTCCATATAAGTAAGAGAGGACTTATTGGCTGGAAAGGCATGATATCGTCGCGCTGATTGGCCAGAACAAAGGCAGTGTTCCGGAAACATCCTTGCGCCTCGTCTTGTTACACTTTGCGCGTTTCGTGTTCCTAACAGACTCTACGAGGACTAATGACTCGAACATCACTCCCTAAGATGGGGCCACGAGTTAAATTTCAAATTTCCTAATTAATAACTGACAAAGCGAGTACAGTAAAATCTAGTAGAATTATAGTTTCTTAATCGCAACTTAAGCAGTTAAAATTTTATTCATACTTTATTTTATTCTTTCTAACCCTATACCTCACTTGGGGAAAGGAAGTTAACTAAACTAAACTAAACTATGTTACATCTAAAGGATAGCTTGTCCTGTAAGACTTGAAGGCCGACACACACGAGGGGTTTTGCTCCAGGAGCACGCTCCGTATCGGTCTTAAAGACGTCGTCTTTAGCTGGAATATTTGTCCAATACTCCGTTTCAGCGGAATTTGCGAAATATACAGCCGAGCGTTTTAGTGGTCGATTGAAGACCTTTACTATTACTTTCTTGTAGAGATAATCCTCCAGTGATTTGTTCCGCTGTCGTTTCGTGACCTAATTGGTCCGTAAGCACGTGAACGGCTTATGCTGATGCACGTGTTTCTGTACTGGAAACGTTTCCCAGTCGAGACATGCCACGTGGCTAATTTTGACCCAGGTCGGAGCGACAGAAATGTTGTAGCAGTTTTATTTAGTAACTGTATTTCTATGGCGCAAATTAGCATATGGATACGATCTAATGCGTCTATTAAACACAAATCAAGCCGAGCTATAGTGAAATTTGTTTGTAAGTTAATAGTTATACATAGATGGGCTCGTTTGCAAAGGTATTGGACATTCGTCTTTGGTTTCTTTGATAGAAGGCTTGAAGTTTAGTCTGTAAACCGGATCAAAATCGTGTCCACTGTGTCAAATAGTATACTTAGGTATTCGGAAGGACGGTTTATTCGTCCGCATTTGTTTTATATCGTCATTTGTTTTATTCAGCTCCACGGGCATTCATGAACACGGCAAATGTCTGTTTTCACAGTGAAGACAATTTGCTGGATAAACTATCGTAAAATTACGAGAATACTCCCATCTTATCCTTAGTCACTGTACAACTTGTGCATTTGTGTAGTTTTTGTGTCGTTCTCTTTAGCCAGCAGAACAAGAGGATTAGCAGGGGACGAGCGCGGAACGTAATCAGACTCCGTGACCCCCCAACCCCCTGTAACTGCTGTTTTATATTACCGCTGGTTGGCTGCAGGCTTACATGATAAAATAATATCACAGGGGATAGGGGGTCACAGAGTCTACGTGGGAATTCGTCACCCAAGGTAATCACGCTCGCGAAACGTGAGACGAAAATATCGGGATCAGCAAATAACGTTCACCAGGAGAATGGTTGAAATGGCATAAAGACGACTGGCGCTTCTCGCTCATGATCGCGCTTCGTGCTCGTGTATGACGTCTCGCGCTCTGTTCCGCTAGTCCACCTGTTTTGCTGGCTATTGTTCTCCCCTCTATCCGATAACAAGCCCAAGCGAAATAATGTCCCAAAATAGGTTTTGGTAAATACATATTGCCTAGGGTTCATTGTCAGCTTGGCTGTAATTAAACCCATTGTGTAAAGAAATTTTCAAATAACAGAATTAACTTTGTAGATTAATGGTTAGTCTGTGGATGTTGCTATCATTTTAGATAGAATTGGCCCAATCGGTCCTGTAGGTAAATTTTAAATTATTGAAAGTGAACATCGAACAAATAAAACAAGATCACAGTGTATGTTTTGTCTCAATGGTTTATTCCTCGAAATCTAATTAAATCATTTTCCGTGCTATGAAATTTTCTTAAAATTGAAGCAACCTCCGTAGTTGAGATTGACCCGAGGTTTAAGCCGATTCTGAAGCTGTCAAACTCCTACTTCTTACCAGAGCTGGCTTCTTACTGAAATACTCAAGCCGGAAGTAATGACAGGCAGCCGCTTTTAGTATTGGCAGTCGTATGAATGTGAGTGCAATCAAGGATGTACACTACGATTGGTGAGTGCAGTTTGAAAGAATATTCAAATATCACAAGTAGTGAACCCTTTATTGCCCTAGCTTTCATTCAATCAATCAATTAATTTATTTGCCTTTTTACCTAATACAAATAATTTTATATATATTTCTATGGTTGGCGAGGTAACCTCTGGAAACCACCAGGCTTATAGTTGAGGCCACCTCGTATGTTACAATATGATTAAATAGATATTGCTTCAGCGTGCGGCTTTGCCAGTTCAGAAAATTATTTTACTAAAAACTCTAGCA
>Ga0126337_10000308_pt1 | contig 22899 bp, 13 predicted proteins | sample DipCmetagenome_FD_92527 | JGI IMG/M metagenome (GOLD analysis project Ga0126337, IMG submission 92527) | Coral microbial communities from La Bocana,Puerto Morelos, Mexico - Diploria C A metagenome | ecosystem: Host-associated > Invertebrates > Cnidaria > Coral | place: La Bocana,Puerto Morelos...
CCTCAAGCATTTACGAGCATACACGCTCTGATTTTTATACCATAATTAAATTAATGCGCGCGTTCTGATTGGTCAATCAGGTATGGTTTTTTTGTTCCGGTAAACCCATTGAAATTTCGCGTGTCTTTTGAATTAATATATAAAAGCGCCTGCGGCTCGTGGCTTACGAATTCTTCTCGTGTTCTTCCAACATCCCGCGTGGTTTATCAGCCTATAAACCATAGAAACTTGTGGTTTTTTGCTTTAATTACTGGTTAGGTACGTACTCCACTGCAAATGTCTACCTTTGATTTTGACCCATTTTCAAACATTTAACCCTGATTTGTTAAATGACCCTGTTAATGAAGGCGAGCAACGTCACAACGAAAACACATTGTGAAAAGATAAAATATAACATAAAGAAGCAAATAAAATATTTCAGTCATTATTTCAGCGATTGACGCCATTGCCACGTAAAACGAGATAAAGCAACGTTACTCCATATGACATTAAGCAGTAAAGTAGAACTTTAAAACGAAAGTGAACCTCCGTTATTCCAAAATGCTATGAATTGACTGACCTCCAAAGAGATCGATCGAAGCAATCACACTCAACAGCTCAATTTGCCGTACTTGCTCAGTTACTAGCTTTGCCAGGTAAAGAAATTCAGGAAGAAAATCATCTTCTAGCAGACATACTATTAAACTGATTGCCATCAAATTTTTTAGATAAAAAAAATGTTATGATATATTGTACGTATACAGTGCAAAATATCCTAAAAAGAGCCGCTAAAGCACTCAGAATATTTAAATGGTTGCCAACGGCAACTCATACGTTTTTCACCTTCTTTCCTACAGTGGAGGTTCAAACGCAAGTAGCTATAAGGAAATTAAAAACCACAGTTTAAAGATTTTCCTTTAGAAATATCCTTAAATGCTTTCTCGTGACTCTTTCGTAGGGATTAACGATTTTTGAATAATTTCGTGTCAATTTAACGGGAACAATGTACATTACGTACTTTACGTTCTTTACGATGCTGGCAATAAAAATGACATATTGGAACATTTTCGATTATAAGGATAGCTAGGTAGTTCAGCTAATTGCTCGAAAGTATCAGGAGAGGTTTTCTGTTGAAAGCATGGCTAATCTGTCGATTGTTAGATTGAAGCTGCGTTAAAAGTCGTCTTTAGTTGCTGATCCGATCGCATCAAACGTCAATATACATGATTTATGGGATATGTACTTCACAAATTGTTTCAACACCAAGCTAGCATAAGACAAACTTAAGCACTTGACGTTTTCGAACTACATACCTTCATCGCCGCCCTATTTGTTTCTCAGTGGGTAATCTCAGCGTGTGTTTATCTCTCGACACACGCTAAACGGCAACTTGTTTCTATTCTTTCATCAAAGATAATCTGCTTTATTGAAACTGATCATGCATTACAAATGATGTCCGCCTCTGGCGATGACGTTATAGACATAATTAAAGTATTGCCCGGTCACGCGATTCAATACGCGGTGAACTTTTTTTTCAGTAATTTACATGACAAAATAAACCTTTTACACAAATTTCCAGACCGGTAGGTTCATTTGAGTTGCAATCTTGAGTTCTCATTTTCCTTAATTTCCTCCATCCTGGGTTATAAGAACTGTCCGGTTAAAATCGAGAGTCACGCAAGGCACATTCCTTGTGTCAGTATACCTGACATCTCCCTACTGGTCCATATTTATTTCCTATGGCACTAAAGCAGTTAAGAGATTCAAAATAGTAATAATATTTTGTTGATAATTTTGTGTATTCTCTCAACCTACCCGTTTGAATTGTATCAATATTTCAAAAAGAAATGATATACTGATCATTCTAGGTGCAGAGTATTAGATATTAAAATCAATACTTCTTATTTAGTTCTCTTCATTCTTCTAAATTCATCTTATTACATTTTGTTTCAACTGGTCTCTGCATGGTTTATATGATTTTTCCGTGTGAAAACGAGAATTTGCCAGAGGTCAAGGTATCCACTGGTTGCTCGAAACCTATCATATATCGTTTCGACGTCACTTCACGTACACCGTCTTCATTCTAATAAATAACACATCAGAGGAATCGATCATATTATACAGCTCAAGAGCCAAATTTGAACCAGAAATTAGAGTATAAGGAACGATCAAACTGTTGAGTGGGAAAGCAATTCCTTCAAATTACAATATGAGCTAGTGGACAGTAGACTCAATTCCAAAGGAGAGACGAATTACTAGAATAGCTCAAGAAATTTGAAATTTTTTTAACAAAGTGAACAGAGTGAACAAATAAAGAGGTAAAAAAAGCTAAAAGCACTGGTTTCGTACCCGGACGAGTAGGTTTAATTTTAGCGAGTCTCCGTGACCACTACGCTCGACAGCTGGCTCCCAGCGTCTAGAAATTTTAATACATAATATCGCTTCTGATCGGTAACCTGACATCATTTAATAGATCTCTTAGTTACTTACCGCCTCTACAAAACCCCTCCTTCAGTCAAGCCATTCCTAAATCGATAAAAGACTGACTGTCTTCCAGATCGGATGGGGCTGACACCACTGACACCAGTTCACCAATTGATATCAATCTTGTTCGTATTAACCATCGAGAATTAAGTGACCATAAAACTCTACAGCGGCCCGAAAGACTAGTGATAAGAATCTATACGTGATAATGTTTATACTCTTGAAGCTAACAGAGTGCTATGACATTTTATCCAGACTTGAACGCGTGGATTTTTCGTTTTCTCATGTTCGCCGGATATTTGAGGGTGTTGTTTTAGTTAGGTATTCATTAATCACATGTCTGAGTAAATATTAAATATTAAACTGCCGTTGCTAGTCAAAAAATAACGAAAACGTCTGGTCTGCAGGTCACGCAGTGTCAACTAATATCATATACACCCGAAGTTAACTGAATTAATATCAGACTTGGTAATGAAGTGTCTCGGGATGGAAACACGTGAATATTTCGTTTAAGTACAAAAGACGCGTGCAGTTATATTTCTGACAAAAATTTTAAGTTCCTATCGTGTGACTTCTCTTTTCACTGGTTAATAATTTTATTTATTATAGCTGTCGGTTAATACGCGCACTGTGATTGGTCAATTTAGCGGGCCGTACTCTACTGTACGGCTCGCTAAATTCAAAAGTTTGTTTTAGCCGCCTTGCAAAATGTCACTTAAGAAAATTTTGTAAAAAAATTTTTCTTTGTAAAAAAATTTGATCTTGAATTTGAAGTTTGAACGAACGTTTTGACGACTCAAGTCGCTTTTTGTGGAACCCAATAAATTGTCCTCACGTTTAGGATTTGTCGCGTGTCAATCAGCAATGGCCGTTCCGCTTGATTTTTGATCTCTTTGAACCCAGAGATATAATCTTACTAACCTCGTTTTCTCGGTCCGAACTGTAAGTTACGGATCCTCGTTTTTTCCGCTCGGACTTATGGCCCGCGCGCTTCGCGGAAAAAAACTCGTTCCGTAACTTACAGTACGGACCTCGAACTCGGTTAGCAAGAGGAATAAATACTTTTTTAGTGCCTTGGTCACGCGATGCCAGATGACTCACTCTAATTTCTTCTTCCTAATTTAAACTTACAAATAAATTTACTAAACAACCAGAGAAAAAATATTTGTCATTTCTAATCAGTCAATAACTCTTTTGTATACCGATTAAAACTTCCCAGTTGGACCCTCGCTACTTTTAAGGCAAAGATAGAAAACGAAACTAAGAATGAGCGAGAGACAATCAAGGTAAGAGAGTAAATCCCAAGCCTTACAGCTAAGGTCATCTCCATCTTCAGACATACGTACCCAGTTCGTCCGCGCATGTTACTCGCGCGTTGCGTGGATGTTTTCGTGGGGGATTTGTTTATGTGTCGCTTGAAAGCGAAGGAAAACCTCCAACGCTATGGGGATGCCTTCTTTTATATAAATATCAAAGAAGCAAAGGAACTTTTACGCTAGCCATGTTTCAATACAATTCGAAACTTTAATAGGAGTTTAAGTAAGAGACTGATGTCTCCTACCCAAACAATAATGAACTGAATGCATGGCAGACAAATGTGCAGCAAAACGAGTGCAAAGTCCAAACAAGAGGATTGAACGCTAATGAGACTCAAATTCCTTATGATAAGCATCACAAAGTGTCCTCATTGGTAAAAAGACACCAAAACACACAGAATTCTGTCAAATATGAAGTAATATGAAAATGTCAGATAACCTTACCAAATATGAAGTACTAATTGAACAATACTTGCGTTCAATCCTGGACATAAGTGCGACAACAACGCCAAGGACCACAACGACTTTATATTCGACTCACGAACCTCGCAAGAAGTTACATTCATTCAGTTTGTTTATGACTGTCAGAGGTATTTTAAACAGAACACATGATGTACGACAACAAAATTCAAAGGAAATTGGCCGTTGATTTCACATTCTTTAGAATACGCAGAATGTGCATGTGTTCATTTCATGTTGTTGCTTCTGGCAAGAATGGCAAAGAAATGAACCAAAGAATTATAATGCATGCGTACACAGCCATTGTACTCTATTGAGGGTCGTGAAGCGGGTTACCAATTCCCAGTTTCCAGCCCAAATTTTTGCCAAATCCCAGTTCCCAGCTTAAATTTGGTCCAAATCCCAGTTACCAAATCTAAATCCCATTCCCAGTGATTGTTTGCAGACTAATGTGACGTCGGTTGGATACACACATACCTTCACCTGGACTGAAGAAAATCTCTCATTCTTCTGGTGAGCAGTCTTTGTCTTTCAGCCCTTGTTGGATAACCATATTGAAACCACTTGTATCATCTGCACAATCTTCGTCAGACTCACTGTCTCCACTTTCGCTGCTGCTGTACTCGTCACGTTGATCAGTGCAGGTGAGAACCTCCACAGGCTGTTCATCAGACTTACCTTCTGGACGTTCTGCACTTTCCTCCGGCATTGACCTTTGCGCACGAGGAAGTACAAACTGCAAATCTAATGGATTAAGCAATGTCTGTGTTTCGTAGATTTCAGAGGCAGTGTCCCAGCTATGGCCATGGTGTAGTCTTGTCGCACACGTCGCTGCCTTACAATTACACACCTGCCGTATCGTTTTGCCCATACTCTCATCTCTGCTTTATCATTTCTGGACAATCTTTGTCCGACCGGTTTAGGAATTTCAACAAGAACCATAGCAACCGACCAGTAGCAGAAGGTTCAACAGGGTAGTATGAGGTGGGATGCGTGTAATAATGTGCAGACCATTGTGTGACTCTCTTTACTCTTTCTTCAACTGATGAACCAAAAATCTGTGAGTATTAGTATAGAGTAAATGTTTCCTTCTTAAAATGAGTGACTGGATGTTGGTTCTCAACTTTCAAGTAACGTTAGGAGTGATTCACCTCGAAACCTGGATATGAAGACAGACCTTTGATGTTTTCTACCTTGCGAAGTGATCGGTGCCATCAGTTCAAACGACTTCAAACACTCAGTGTTTGATAAAGTACCCTCTGGGCCATCAGTGGAGTTCTTTTGACAAGGACTGTAGCTCTCTTGCCTTCCGTGAGCAATACTTCACGTACTCCAGCGCCCCGTCCACCATAGCAATTGCTTCATTAACCTACTCTTGTGGTTCTCTAACTGTGCTTTTTTTGGAATGAATGTTAATAGCTTTCACCAAGAAACTCTGCAATCCCTGTCAACGGTCTGTTGATTAGATTGACCGCGCCAGAACCAGAATATGTAACGTAAATGTTACGATCAAATTCAACGAAGTTTCTAATTGGTTGACACAGTTGCTCGTGCAAGTAGCAGTGCCACAACAAGTGGCAGCCGCTGAGCCTGAGGTTGAAGACGATGAACTCTCAAACACCACGTTTGCTGTTCCTTTTTGAAAAGATGACACTCGCTGAATCACTCGGATGAACAAGGAGCGTGATTCACTCTCTCTAAGCATTTCCATCTGATCATTAGTTCGCAATACAAAAGGCGCTTTTTAGGGTTGCCTGGTTCAATGTGGTCCACATAAAACATTTCCAGTGCATGGTCCACAAACCCCCGCTTCGCAGCAGAATCCTCAACTCCACACTTTTCCACAATCATATTTTGTAATTCTCTCTGGCTGCGGCTTAAGTTTAACGAAAGTTTACAATTTTCTGTGTGTATTACAGCATTTTTTGTGTTAATATACTTGCTTTCGATGATCATAGTCCGCGAATTGGACGCCATTTTTATCTTTCCCGCCACGTGCAAACATGCATATAATTTCATCAACAACAACAAACCGCTGACCAGAAAAACTGACGGACTTTACAAGAAAACCGTGTGGAGCCTGGTAGCTAGAAAGCGGAAACGAAAAAAATATAATGATTCTATGTGTCTACTGAGGTCTAATGATGCAGAATTTTAATTCTTTATTCAAAAGAATAGGCTCAATTAAGCAGTGGTGTCAAAACACTATAGGGTCAGAGAGCGATTAAAAAATAAAAATCCCTTTCCCATTTTCGAATTTGTTCACCCTATTCCCAGTGGTTGAATCCCAGTTGTCACTTTAACCCTTCACGCCCATCTGCAGGTATGTTTATCTTTAAACATCGCAAATTAAAACCGAATAAATGGTTAAAGAATTAACAGCCAAACGAGGACAAAGCAAACGAAAGCCCAGTTGTACAAAAAGACAGCTGGAAGAGCAGAAAACATCTGTGTATGAAACGTCTTTTGAAAACCAAAAATGTAAATAACCAAATTTCTCGCCATTTTGCCTCAGTCGGTTGCGAGAAAGCCGCTTGGACTGTCCACGCATCGCGTCAGTAACATCATCGGAAGAACTGGGTACCATGTCTAAAAATAACCTAAGAGGGATTACCTAGGGTGTAAGGCCCTCACAATCGAAGTGAGTGATCGGTACTCCTTTCTATTTTTCAGCGAGTTAATGCACAACTCATTTTTTACAATTTGAACTTAACAAGCACGACACCCTCCTCCCCCACGCATCCCTCCCCCACCCCCTTAAATTTGTGCGTTGGGAATCAACATCTTGTGGAAAAGTCTGATGTCTGATTTTTCCAGTTTCGTATTCTCATTATTGGACTGAACTATCTTGCAATGAGGCTAATGGACTGCCAACGATGTACATGCGGCGTATATACGTACGTAATTTTACAGTTAAAACGGCATTTTTTGGTGAAAATTTGGCAGTCAAAGGGTTAAAAGAGATGATGCATTTGTTAAGACTCCCCATATAAGCCACAGTTGCAAGCTATAGTTCTAGTTGAATACCGAAAATACGAAAATGGTCTATTGTCCTGACATACTGACATGAGCCTCATCTTTGAGACGTTCAGTCTGCCAATAAATTTTGGCCACCCCTTATTTTTTGTGGTTTTCGAGATGATCTAACCATTAATTATACCAAACAATAGGGAAGAAACGAATAAGCCCAACAAAATGTATATGCAATGGTACGTAGTGAACTAAGTTAGCTCAAACAGAAACAATTAATAACTTGATGGTTATTACGGTATAAAATCGACTATCATGGGGAATTTGCTAAGCTGACGTTTCGAGTTTGAACCACTCTTGGGAGAGAATTTAAAAAATGTGAACCAGAAACAATAACAATTAAAATAAAGATTTTTTCAGAGTGAAAATGAACAGATGAACTACAACACTTAAACATTAGAAATATTCTTTTTATACTAAACTCTCATCAAATGTGAGCAGGCAAGCAGTCAATATAGATCCCTTGGAAAGCGGTGAACAGTCATACAGAGATGCAGGTAATTGTAATGTAAACTAAATAAAATTATACCACCGGTTCTTTTATGCAATACTGATCTACGTCAGATAACTGAAACGTTTTCCATATAACAGAAGGGCTTACAATTCATGTAACCAGGAATTGCGAAAATCTGCGGAGAAAGTCTTCAGATAATCAAGAAATTTCGAAAATTTCCGCTAAGAAAGTGCCGAGATCACTGGGAAGACCTGGCGAGGTTGTCCTCTTTCAGCCCGGAAATTCCAGAAAATGCTATTCCATTCGTCACACGAAATTTCGAAACTTCAAACCAGAATAGGAACACCAGTAATACCACTAATACTTGAGATATCAGGCAAACCTAGCAGGTGAAGGCGCGCGGTTTGCCTTATGGTTGGCAGGTTGGACTCTTTGGACTCTATCAGTGGTGGCCAATAAAACGTAGAAAATTGTTGCGTGTCAATTTAACTTCAAATTCTGACGCGCATTGTCAGTTCTGCATTTCGGTTAAGCCTGTTTTGTATCATTTCTCAAACTAGCGAAATATGACCGACGGGGAAGTGAAAAAGAAAAAAAAAGGAAAAAGGAAAAATGAAAGTACTCAAACCCAAAATTGTCAGGGGCTCCTGAAGTTGTCTATGACATAAAATGAAACAATAGTGGATGAAATTTTACTTGTTTAAATATTTTACCCTTTAAATTCTGTTTACGTGCTGAGTTGCGCTTTAATTCTCAAGCATTCACGTCGTAATAATTCGATCTATTTTGTAGCGAGTAGATCACTTTCCAGCTTCTGTGTCAAATAAAAACTGAATATAGCAGCGACTAAAATATGATTCGAGAATAGCATGGTTTGTTTTGAATAATACTGCTTCTATGTCCCGATTTTTCTTTTTCTGCCGATTCAATAAAATGTATATAGTCGCAAAAAACATTTCGCTGAGAAAGCTTAAATCTAGTCTAAGTAACGATCATTCTATTATTTTCTTCTTCAAACACTGGATCTACGTGGGATATCTTTGTTAGCATGCAGGTCTAGAAAGGACTAGATCCTACGCGTTTTAATCAATATAGAATAAACATATTTTTTTTAAAAAATATTGTATTTATGAGTACACTATTCCCGAGAAACCCGTATAACTAATATTATTATGAGAGAGTTTCGTAATATTTAGGGATTTTTTATTGGTGTTTATCCAACGAGCGAGATAGTCTAAATGTGAATTATTGTATTTATAGAGTACCTGCTAGTAACAGCGGCTTTGTCATTCTGTTCAATCCATCCTCAGCTCTCCTATGGAGAAATTTAAATGTTTCCTTTGTACGGCACAATTCGTGTCTTGTAATTGCCTATCCATTTGTGTTCGAAAAAAACTATGACAGATTAAAATCTGGAAGGTTTCAGATCACAGAATTTCTGCTGTTTTAATCGAAACTTGTCAATGGCAACATCCAGTATGCAAATTTTTTATGCACCTGACGTGCGTTGGCATAAACACAAAGGAAAACGTTAATTAGGATAAAAGCACTTTACATCAAAACCTTAGTTCACACGTGTACTGATCTGAAAATTCTTATTCTCCTCAACAGTGCATATATTTCTTTATATGTTGGACCTGAGAAATTGAGCCTTCATCGCAATAATGCTTCCGCTCTAATTTTCTCTTTTTCCCTCTAATTATCCTGATGAGAGTTTCGCCAGGGAGAAATTCGATTTTATCTCTAAGTTTTTTACTGACGGCCGAGGCGATTTTCTTTGCACGGCATTTCCACTTAGGATTTCAGTATAATACTTTCCTCTAATTTCGTTACCAAATGAGTTTAAAATAATTCGCTTTAAACAGGTTGCAACAAGGATTTTGGTCTAAGACGCGTTTCTCACGATTGCAATCATGGTAGAGAGGCGACGAATGTAGGCAGAAATATTTACCTTGTTTACCTCCAGATTGCACATAGAGTAACCGCACCCTCGCGGGTTTCTCCCATATTAAGCCCCATGGGTATATGCTGCTGTAAAGGGTGTGGTTTTCAGGAAGTTTATTCTGGGATAGGGATTACAAATCAGGCACTTGTAGTTCAGAGTAGGGTATGATTTCCCCGAAATGGTCAGTATGTGAATAAATTAGTCTAGAAAAGGGTTCTTTGCCCGGGGTTCCAAGTGCCAGCTGAAACTCGAAATTGACTTTGTAAGATATTGGTTTAGTCAGCGTATGTCAGCGATGTTTCTGCATGGAAAATAACTGGTTTGAGATAGAGTATGATTTTTTGGTATCGTCTAGAATAGAGTTGTCCTTGCAGCACACCCCTACCCAATGTTTTACAGGCTACTACCCGATGAGAGTACCCCACCCTCCGATTGCATAAATATCACAGAATTACGATAATTTAAACAATCGCTTTGGGTTTAAAGGAGGCCTAATTGAGATGGCAAACGAGGCTGCTTTTCCCATTAGAATTTCCGAAAACACCTAGATGAATTTAAGAAGGGGACCCCTTTAAAGATGTCAAGTGGCAAAGATTTTTCTTTTTTCTTTTATTGAAGTAAAATTTTCATGCAATGATTACCATGTTTTTAAGATGACCGTTGTTTGACAACTATCATTCCAAGCTTATCTTTCTTTATGAAGAAAACAATAAAAGAAATAAAAGGAAGCTACTATGAACATGCCCATGTAAGGAAAACTGCAACTTTTGTGATAAATTTTCAAAATTCACCTAAAATTTACTTTTTAATCCCACATTTAATTTATGTTATTTACTTACGTTTTTCCTTTCTCTATTTGCAACAATTAAATTTAATTAATGATACTTCAAGCTTAAATTTACAGCAGAACTCTCTGTTGCCAATTCCTCCGAATATTTTTCCAAGGCTGAATAATTGTTAATTTTTAGTAGCCAACACAGTGAAAGGTTTCGAAGTAACAAAAAAGCTACCCAGTATAAATATCTGGCCGGGTTATCTCTAAATGTTTGGAAATAACATTGCAAGAAAAAGGATATGTTAATGAAAGAACGTCCTGGTCAAGTTGAGAGGGAGAAAAATTTGGAAACAATTTTCAGTATCAAAACAATGTATCAATGTGCTGTACCAGGAAGTTGTGAAAGAGATCTTATCATTCCAGGTATACGAGCACCGACTGGAGAATGGCATCTCAGGAGAGACAGTATTGATCTGTAACAACTGTTTATTACAGCTTGTATTGTCGACATGGGGGATTAGTACAAAAGAACATGGCACCCTTACCATAGATAACCGTCAGCTTGACTTCAAGATCCTTGTATTAAATAAATTAACCCAACCCCATTTTCTGAATTTGACTTCAAATCCAATTTAGCTGACAGTGAGATCCATTGCCTATGATTTTCACCAACTATAACTACACTATAAGACAACGGTAAAGACTGGTAAAGCAAGATCCCGCCCAGGTGCATTTCAATATATACAGATAGCAATTTGTTTTAAATAATGTACATTTCATGCAGGCAGCCTCAATTGCCTGCATTATATCATACTCTTTTTCAATAGTCTGTACTTTGTCAAATAAATTATCTCTCTTCTTAGTACACATAGTAAAAGTTTGACGTCCCAGGATTCAAATAGCTCTGCAAATGTCGCGACTGTTCCACTGCTGCAGTTACACGTTTATTAAAATCACTGTGAAGGATGTCTCCGCCTCGTGGAACACGGTAGAGGAACCCATCTACATTAAGCATGCATAAGCCTTTGCCATTCATCAAGAACTTGTCGGCTGTGACTCCATGTATGCTGTAGCGGTCTGTTGCCCATTTGAGCCACTCCATCACTTCCCATTTATTCCACACTCTGGGATCTGAAGAGGAAAACAAAACATTTAAAGCTCTGATGTACATCTAATTCCTGTATCTCACTTCATATTATGAGGCAATCAGAAATGAGAAGAAAGCATATAATCAACAGCTACATGTGGGTGATTTGTTCTAAATTGTCATGAAATTTCTGACAAACAATGTCCCTGATGATAGACTATGAGTAGTCCCTCTTTCGCAGAGTCTGTTGGAACGAAAGAAACTTGCGAGAAAAAAGGTTGTGTGAAATCCTCGCAGGCCATTTTTTTGTTGTGTTTATTTACAGTCACACTGGATGCACTAAGCAGAAGAGGGGCTTCTCATAGTCCAACCTGATGGCACAAATAATTATCTCCTGCTCACATGCATTACCATGCACAAAGTCAGCTCCTATAAATAGAATTGCAATCACTGATACTTTTTTTTGGTGATCACTGATATGCAAGGTGAGGTGCACCATGAACTTTTGGAGTTAGTGATTTCTGTTTCGCAGGATCCTGTTGTTATGATTTGGAGATTTTTATCCTTTGTACGGTGAATAAATTTTTTATGGTCTGCAAGTTGCACACAATTGAAATTCTAACCAGGGATGTGCTATAGAAGCACCCTGGTGTTGGAGACACCACACTTTTGCCTTTTGGACTTTCTCATGTGAGCTGAAGTACTCGGTTTCCAGGCTTTCATGGTTATGAACCTTTGGACTCCTTGTAATTTTTCCTAGACCACAGCCTTGTTAACAATGTTGGTGGCTTTTTAAACTAATGCACATACTTGAAATACAAGTGTAGCACCATAAGTGAATGAGAAAGAAGTGCTTCATTTTAAGTGAAGACAATGACGTCAATTTTAATACAGAGAGGCAATAAAGATGCCATAAATAATCAAGATGCTATCTCACACAAATTTTGAGCTCCGTTACAGAAATTAATGTGAGTTGAAAGAGTCTTGTTGATTAATTATTTCCCTGTACCTTCTTCTACCACGGTTACAAAAAGTGATATTTTTACTCCATTTTAGACAACAGTTGCTTCCTTATTACCATTCACAAACTAAGATATTTTCTTACATGTATGAACCTCACCTGCAGGAACTCGGGGCTGCTCAAAGTTAAACACATTGTCTTCATCATCAATATCAGGCACAACACAGTCTTCAGATGTTGATGTGCTTGCCTTCTTTCTCGTTGGTGAGGGTATGTCTAGAAAGGGCAGACAAATCAAGATTTAACAGTACAGCCAGACACACATACAGTGCTTACACAGGATAAATCTTACATGCAGTGACAGACATTGCATTTTCCTTGTTCTCAAGCAGCCTACAAATTTTTATTATGAAAAATCTAGATTTAATCCTTGGATTTGCTGCCTGCTTGAATATTTCCAATAGCCAAAACTATTTTTTGTAGTTTGCATGACAAACTAATAAGTAGAGGCTTCAAACACACTTCTCCTGTAATTTAAGTTCGGCAAATATTCTCATTAATGTAAGGGCAGAGATTCTAGACGACAACATAATTAAGAATCCTTATTCACAATATATCAATTTCACATTGCTGTGATCACAATGTTGACTTTGTGGACTGCGTGGGAACAATATTTTCACCACAGACTGCAAGGTTCTGCCATGATATAAATGTATGAAGGTGTCTCTGAAACATCATAAAACTGTGGGGGTGGATTATAATGATGAAATGAGGAATGATGTTTTTTGATTGCTTTCCAAACTTATCCATGTGTGGTGCTTAACTACCTTAATTTCAATCAAACTGGCTGATTCATCAAATGACGTAATTCTTGGTAACAATATTGATGCCCGATAATTGCAATTGAGCCCCACTCACTTGTGGTGGGTGTTGAGATTGATCAACGACTGTTTTACATGCTGCTTGGCCAATACTGTTAAGAGCTTACAAATATTTACAAGCCATTTTACTGAGAAAAAAATTTAACAAAAAAAAAAACTTGATATCATTTGAACAAGAACAATTTCCTGAAAAGGTATAAAACTGATGGTTACATTTGTATTACCATTTTTGTCACATTCAGATTCTATTTTCAGAAAGTTAATTAAATGTAAGCATGATATTGCTCATGAGAATAGCGCAAGATTTGCGTCATAAGTTCTAAGTTTAGCTCTACACAAGGAAACCAAAGTTAAGAACTGACATGAATTTGTAAATGAGTGCTGCTTGCTTCAACTATATAAAAAAATTGTTTCTTTCACGACTCTCTAACATGCCTACATGTTTTGGTTGATTTAACATACAAATTCAATAAATCAGTGTTTTTTAGCACCCTATACTGGAAAACACTTGTCTGAAAATTCCAGCACTGCTAATTAAAACCATTGTGAACGAAATCTTGTAGCACCCTAGTGATACTAAGCAGCAATTCACAAATGCAAAATGACAAACTATCTTGTCACCGTCCCCAAGGCAAGTTAGACACTGTAAAATTAAAAACTAAGATAGATGTGCTTTGATTTGCAAATAAAACACACTTTAGCGAAGCACCTGGAACTAAGATGACACGCATGTTGGCCCGTAACATTGAGATCATCATAGGCTTAGAGGAAAAAAACACGACTTATCAGTTGATCTTTGCGTCAATGTCATTTTTTATTAATAGACAAGGGATGTATCTAAGGTAGCTTGTTCTCAACAATAAAAAAAATTAAAATAATTTTAGTGAAATAAAAACATACACAAGAGCCAAAGAGCTGCCATTTAACAAGAAACTGTTTTCAGGTTTGTCACAATCAAAATTTGAATGTTCTTTGTTTAAGAGTACTGGGACAAAATGCAATCCTTGACTATCGTAGGTTAAGGGAAAAAAATATTAAAACCACAAAAGAGCCCTCAGGTCTAATTTGGACAAAGAATGAAAATGATAGTTTTTCAATTCAAACTTGAATTTTACCAAAGTATTTTAACTACATCTGAGTTTAACAAAAAGGAAACTACCGGTATTTTATTTTGGATAAAATTTTGGTCGTTTGATCATCATTGGTTTAGGACAAAGCAATTGAAAAAGGAAAATTTTGACGTAAGATTACTTAACTGCCCACACAAAGCTTTTACTGATGTGAAGCAACATCTGCATTCGCACTCGAGATGTTAGTACAAGAAGTTATCATTTTAAGTTTCATATTATGATAAAAGATACATGTATTCCAGATAGATCAGAATTTTAAGATTATCAAAACGAGATAAATATATTATCCTTTCCAATGCAAAGTTGAAAGATATTAATTCAGTTACACACACAAAGAAAACGTCCAAAAGCCTGTATCCATCGAAAATACGTGGGTTTTGTTTTTGACCGGTCGACAAAAGAAAGTTATAATTTACCTGAAAGCAAGACATAGATCATTTATAATTTCTCTCGTGTAGCAAAGTAGAAAACGCCAATTCAAACAAGTCAGCTCATTGCATTCCAAACTAAAGCAAAAAACCGCAAATAACACACATTTTTGTGGGCGTCCAGAATACAATTTTCTGCAGGCGACAACAAAAAGTTCTTTGAAAGAACTATGACATAAATTCAAATGGTGTGATTGCTAAACCTACGCAAATTACATTAACCATGAAAAGATTTAATTACAGAACATTCTCCAAGGACACAATGCTTTTAAATTACTTTCACTAGCAGCAAGAGCGGAAAAGAAAGACTCTCTCGTCAGCGTGGTGTTTACTAATCTATGACACAAATTATTGCCATTCGTCACATGTAAAATCACGTTATGAAAGCTGACTTCCTGAAAACGCGGAGCGCCGCCTTATAAACTCACACATGATGCAAATGTCTTCCACGTTGATCAACTAACCTTGAAAATTCACCCTAATATCCACCTGGACATCTTCAAGAACTCCTTGCTGCCCCAACGTAAGATTGTCTTGAAGCTGCGGGAATAAAATAGGCGGATATTGGCCATCAAACGAGCAAAAAAGTCAATGCCCGGCCCTGGGAGGTGATCTGTCAAACATCACACAATATACTGAAATGCCATTAAACCCGTGATAGTCACAGCGTCACGTTATAAATATAAGCCCAGAATAATTAATATCGCCAAATCTTTTAGCGCAAAAATCGTCTCAATATTTACTCAAAGCAGAACTTTCTGTCCCGGTTGTATAAGATTGTCTACTTTTAAGCAAAAAACACGTTTCTGTAAACAGTTTCGATCCTTTCTCGCATCATGTGAGCATGCATTGAAAACGACAAAGAGCACAATCTAATGAAATCAACGCTTTGGTTTGCACACATTTTCACTTTGCAGCTCAGTAGTTTGGAGAGTTTGACAGTAATAAAACATTTAAGCTACAAATGAAGTGAAAAACAAACGAGAAAATTCGAGTTTTGACACAAGAAAGCCCTTGAGCGTGTCGGCAGCGGCGTGACCTCATATGCACGCGTGTTGCCTTTATTGTCTCGCGCGGACATAAAAAAATTCCATTCCGGCATGCGGATTCTAGAATACACTAGAATTAAAGCTACTTACCGGATTTCCTTGAAAGAAAACTTCTTGCTCTCCAACTGTAAATCCCTCTTGCGCCTCGATCATTTGCTTCAGTCTGAAGACTGTTAACGAAAGATGGATTCGCAGAGGAAACGGTGTTCGTGGCGTTCCATCATCGACGAGAACACTAGCAAGGAAAGGAACAAACATGGAACTCAGCCAATAGATCCAAACCACAAGACGAAGCAATAAAATTGGTCAAAAATACCACAGATAAACTGCTATCTATTCATTGCTCAAGCTCACCGAATGGCCACTGGATCGCTCATCGTCTCGGCGTAATTTCTATTAACGAAATTCGAAAATCAGGGCAACGAATTGCAGGGGTTACGTGCAAGTGACGCGAAACCGCCTGATCGAAAGAGCGGACCTTGCTCTGCGACAAGATAGCGCCAGTCAGAGAAAGAAACTCACTTGAGGGGCGAAAACCAGTCGCCGCTTATCAAAAACTTTCCGCACAACACATTTCATGAACTGTTTTCCCCTCGACTCCTAAGCTGTTTCAACGAGTATTGTCTTATAATAGGAAATGAAGTCATTGCTCCGTATTTTAGGACCCAGGAGGGTTGTCGTCATAGAAACATCAAGCTGCATTGTAGGCGGCTTCCTTATTTGGGTTGACAACTCCTTCGCGATATCGTAGCCGTTCCATATTAGGAAGTTGGCTTTACGAGGTTTGCGTGCCGATGACGACACGCCTACGGATCGGGTCACGAAGATATTCCGACAACTGTCGAAAATATGCGAAAGCTTTAAATTGGACAATTTTACCTTTTGGAGGTCATAGGTTGGTTCCGTGGTCTAACGGTTAGCACTTGCGACTCCTTAAAATCTTGGGAGAATTTTTTTACTTCTCTATTTTTATAAAAAAAACAGGTAATGAAGTGAACGGTAGAATACATTTTAGCGCTTTTTTTACAGGCCATTTACCCTTCGCACGCGAAATTGCGTGAGGGGAACGTAAGTCTGTGATTATGAAAACACGGAGTCGACTAATATCGACCCTAAGTGACGCCTGCGGGGACGGTCGCCAATTTACGGTATTAAACCAAACAATGCTTTTCACTCATTTTAAGCAATCCCGGTTAAATTTAGAAACACTTGTAGAAAAAAACAAAAAGAAACATTGCACTGCTTTCTGTATTTAGGTTAGAATAGCAAAATTAATTTTTGAAAAAGGTCATAAATGAATCAAATATTAAACATGTACAACTTGAATAATACCATACATTATAAAATGTTATGTAAACGTGGAAGAACTGTTTTCGGGAAATAAATTGTGATCATTCAATGCACATTATGGAAAACAATCACTATTTTAGATTCTCTCTGGCAAACGATCACAAAATCAGTTGCAACTTACACATGCTGAAAATTTCGAGGCTCGTGTAAACATAGTTACTTTTATCAAAACAGGTTCCAAAGTCAAAGAGCGGACACTTGAAAGGTATTTTTATTTGTTCTTTATAAGTCACGTCTTTCACTGCCTTGCAATTATTATACAATTGAACTTTGCCTCGCTTCCAGCTGTCTGTCGAATCAAAGAAGCACGTTTTCATTGCACAACAAGTAATCAAAACAAAACGACTGTTGAATTAAAGTAATCATGTTTTTATTCAAAACACGTGTATTTCTGCCAATGTATTTTTATACGTGCAAATTGTCATGTTTTTACAGGCAATTCTATCTTATTTGCCCGCTAAAAAAGCAGATTCACTCAAGAAGCGATTACTCCACGCTAAACACTCCACATCCTCCGTAGATTTATCAGTTTCGATCCTTTAAGAAAGTCCTCCAGGGCGGGCAGAAAAGTAATTTCAATAATGTACAGAATTCCTCTTCCCATAGGCACAGTAAGCTACATCCGTGCCCTTAGTTTTCAAATCCTTCCGTAGATTGAAATCTCAACCAAGGCTGATTTCCTGGCTGTATCCTTGACAAAAGTCACGACTTCCAACGCCCACCATTGTGCGAATCTGGGCACATTTCCGATTCAAACGTACGTTCGTTTTTTAGTGTTTCGTTTTCTTATTTTTCAGGAGTGCGTGCTTCAGTGACATCTGCAAAATAATAAAAAAAATCAGATCACATATAAACTGTCATGTTAAATGTTTCAAAAAAAAAAACAAAAAAAAAACAGAGAAAGGCAAATCTTTGGGCGATGTGCTTATTAAAATTTTTCGTTGCCGAATTATCATTTTATCGCTGTCTTGTTTGCCGTCTCTCGACGTGGCGACGCTTTCCCGATTTAGCACAGATTTAAGAGTGCACATCTATAAAAGTGTGAAATATGACGTGACATATATAATAACAATTTTGCCTCATTTACAGGCACCTGTCCTCGCACACTTGCAACACACGCACAAAATACTTCGTGTTCGTTTCTTTTGCATGCATTCACAAGCTTGTTTTTTTTTTTTTTAGCACAGTACAAGCACATACAAGACTTGCTACCTGTTTATCTCGGAATGACCGCTTTGTTTTTCCTCTGACATCTCTATTATGCCGCATCATCATGAAGTTTTTGTTTCGTCTTTTCTCCTGAAAACGGGTGGAAACATTTGGGTTACTCTTCAAAAAACAGCGAAATTCAATAAACGGTCTCATGTTAAATGCTTTCCACAATCCAGTAAAATGAAGTCGCTCACCTTGTTTGACGTGCTAGCAAACTGGTTCAGTCTTTTCTTGGTCGCTTTCTTTGAGCCAAACTTTTCTCTTCCTTGTCTGCCGGCCTGCCAGTGAAAATAAGTAAATTAGATGACAATCAAAGGTGGGGAATACTTTGTGTCAGTTGACTTTACAAAATGAAAGATGCAACTTCAAACAAGAGATCCGGGATTCAAACATGGCCAATATTCTCTACCACGCGTAGACCAGTTCTGGCCCCCGTCTCTGTTACCAGCGTTGCGTGACAGAGACCTTTTAATTATCGAGAAACCGAGCGAGTAATAAAGCAAGAAAGCAAACAAGCGCGCCCGGGGTAAGCAAAAACTGGGGACGCAATTTCGTTCCCTTCGCATACTTTTGAAAAACGCCTGGCGACGCAAGCTAAATGCTCTCGTGTTTAATGTTTCTGATGCACTCTTCTTTTCTAATCTATTCGAGAGGCTAACTACGCAGTGGGAAACTTGCAGTTAACTTGATCTTTAAGCTTTCCGTTTTCTTTTAACCTTGGAAAACGAAACATACGGTGACTAAGACAGCCTCACACATGCAAAGAGAATACCAGATGGTCGGTTAAACCTGGGTGCGACACCTCAGGCAATTCTCACTGCGTGAGAACATGCATTGGGAGAAGCGACCTCCAGGTCAACTATAGTTAAGCTTTCATGATGTTTCCAGGTGGCATATAACCACCTTTGCATTCAGTCGCACAGCATGTCGAATGGCACTGAAGCTGGGAACAGAAGCAAACAAGCAGTCCTGGACCAAATGGATAAGAGAGAAGTGTTTTGCAGTGCCTTATCCCAAATTTGTCTACTCGCATTTTGTTTTCAGTTAAAAGCCGACATTGCAGGCCAGCGTTCCTAATTCAGACGAAAAGTGGCACGAAAAAAGAATTTGCAGCAAAATACCAACACAAACCGCAATAATCAGCAGAGTTATACTACTTTTGGCGGGAGACATTGGCCGTTTTTATACTAGAGACGCGTTACCCGTCTGGACGAGCTTCGGCAAACATTTGGTAATTCGCCCGGTTATCAGTCTCTAGTATAAAGACGGGCACAAGACGCGTTACCCGTCTAGATGAGCTACTTTTCGAAATCCGTCGTTTAAGACGCATTTCGAAAAGTTGCCCGTTCTTTATACTAGAGACGGATAACCGGACGATTTACGAAATGTTTGCCGAAGCTCGTCCAGACGGGTAACGCGTCTCTAGTATAAAAACGGCCATTGTCCGTTTATTTTTAGCTTTTCATGTATAAAAAAAGCGCCCATTCATGGAGAAATCTTTCATTGGGGATTATAGGAAGAGACAAGCAGAGATTGTCTAAAGTATTATGCGATACTATACTGTTATCACACAAAGGTTTGTTCTAGTCTCTGTAGATCCCCCTCCCACGCAAACTATACAACTGAGGAACTAGACGCGGGTTTCTCCTCAAACAGCATGGGAATTTTCTAAACAATGGATAACGCGAGCGACCCCACGAGTGAGTCTGAAAGTGCACTAGCTGGTCGGCGTCATTTTCACAGCAGCTCTTAGACGATCTCATAAGTATTTCCTCTTTCTAAAATTAGAGCATGAAGTCGCAATATTATGTGTAAACAGCTTTTCGAAAGATGTACAATAAAATAAACCACAACAGTAATTATTGCTCTAAACACGGGTGTTGCCATAAGACATTCCTACAAGTCGCCACAAGCTTTGTATTTGTTTGTGCATGACAGATCTTAGCTCGCTGAAGCTGTATCAAATGGGAGACAAAAGTGTGATCCAATCTGCGAGTCTTTGTCTGATTCGTGAGTTTAATCAGCCAGCGGTCAGTATTGACCGACTGTGAAAATATGCAGACGTATATTTTCCACGCTTTGACGTAGTCAGTCTGCTTAACGCTTCAAAGCGCTCTTCATAAATGTACCGAGTGCGCAATCGGTTTGCTTTGGAAGAACTACGTTTCCAAACAGAATCAAACCTAGTTTTTCTCGAACATCTTTATACGTTCTTAAAGTCTCGAATGCAGCTTATCGGTAGGAACTAAGGAACTAAGCCTAGATTTTTTTTAACAGTGAAATGATACTTTTGTAGACAATGATGACAGGACCAATACTGGAATAATCACCGACACGATTTCACCCTTTTGGCCTCCCGAAATGATGTCATTTTCAGGCGAATTCAATGATCTATTGAGGCACTAAGTCTAGTACACGCCTTAACTATTTGAACTCTTCAAGTTCAAGACGTAATCACCTTGTAATTTCGTTTAACTGCACGCGAAGCACACAGCTGAGCACGAGACCTTGATCTACCGATTAAATCTCCCAACTACCAGCAAAAGAAATGTATTCCTTCCCTGATGAGAATTCGCATTTCGAGCTAGCGCCGACTGACATGTTCATGCGAGATTTCAGTTATCCCCGTCTTTTTTAAACTTGTTTAAAAGTCATAGAGTTTAACAACAAATTATCCGCTTTGAAACCGCGAAGACAATAGGAAGTCATGACTTAGGGCATGAAAACAGGACCAAATTGAACGGAACAAACGACTTTCCTTGAAGCGCGCGAAAAGACTTTCAAAATCACCAGCTGCGAGGACAGGAAGTTCTTCGGATAGCTACACGTGTTGAGCGGAAATGTTTATGTATTTAAATTATCAATTACAACATACATCGATAAGTTTTTTTAAATTCTATGTTAACACACCCGTGAACGAAATTTGTCAATACGACAGTCGCCTGTGAAAAAAGCTGTACAGGAGTGCTTGATTTTGAGATTTTTGTGTTTTCTAGTCTACGGTTCACGCGCGGCATGCCTGCGAGCGACGTTCGCGCGCGCGGTGGTAGACCGATAATGCCCGCACACAACGTGTCACGCTACAGTCTTGAAATTTTTTTCATGGCTAATCAGCTCATTGTTCTTCAAATATGTTCCGTTTAAGCACAACAGGAATACAAATTGTGCTGTCGGTCACTTGTTGTTCCTGTGTATGTGCTAAATGCCTTTTCCTGCTCCGAAACTAAATAAGAAGAATGCGATTTTAGCGGGTGGAAACTGAAAAATAAAATAGACTTGGTTGGATCTTTGATTGAAAAGTGAAAATCACGTGAATATGTTTAATTACGAAACGCTGATTCCGTGAAAGCAATCAGCTGTTTCAGCTTGCAAAGGCTCATTTATGGACGCCTTCCAAGTCTTATGCCAAGTGTGATGTGCGTCAGTCTGAATTTGTAACTCCACGTATATCGTACGTGTGCCAAACGCGCGTTCCTCTCATCGCCTGACCGTTGGACGGCAAAGGAAGCTGTAAGCCTCAGTATCAAGTGGGATTTCGTAATCCCCCGTAATCGGGTAATCAGCAGCAAAGAGGTCATGTAAAGGAACTGTCCGTAAATATTTCGACGCTCGAATGCTACAAGCATAACACCACTCCAGAAATTCTGTTATTTTCTTTACGAGAACGGACGTAAATAAAGCCGAATGTGCATGCAGTTATGTCGACGATCTTTTGCGCACACCGGGTCGTTGCGGATCACGGAGCACTTTTATGCTGGGTATTTGCAATAGGAAATGTTTGTCGTTCAAATCTGCATCCTGTTTGGAACCACAAATCACATAAACAGGAAATCAAAAGCTTGCGTAACAAACGTTCCGTAAGAAGATATCCTTCCGCGTTCTGACCGCGCGCAAATGAAGAGCGAGCTGGTGCCATCGCTTCAATTTACGCGCAGCCACCAGGCACGAGAAAGACCTACAATCTTGGACAAAATAAATCGAACATCTGGACCACCCCTCTCCCCCATTTCAATGATGCAAAATTGGCGCGTTTTTGCTCCTTCGCGCCTTCATCATTGCTTTGGGGGGGAAGGGGGTTAATTGTTCCTTTTTATTCTGTCCAAGATTGTAGGTACTGAGACGCTTGCTATGCAGGCTAGGAGATCGAATGATTTCGAGTGTAAATTGAAACTGATAAATAAGAATGCTTCCCAGTGCATCAATAAAAGTAGCCCGGGGGGGGTACCCCCCTATATCAGGTATATAGGTATGTGCCGCCCCAAAGGGTATGGTTTTTAAGCCGTTTTGGTCTGAAAACGGGTATAGATTTTGAACATTTTGGTCTGAAATTGGGTATGGTTATCGGGGGAACGTTCACGA
>Ga0126337_10000311_pt1 | contig 22812 bp, 6 predicted proteins | sample DipCmetagenome_FD_92527 | JGI IMG/M metagenome (GOLD analysis project Ga0126337, IMG submission 92527) | Coral microbial communities from La Bocana,Puerto Morelos, Mexico - Diploria C A metagenome | ecosystem: Host-associated > Invertebrates > Cnidaria > Coral | place: La Bocana,Puerto Morelos...
ACTAAAACGATCACTCGTGATCGAATTCCGAGTCTTTAGACTCGTTACCCCAGTAGTAGGGTCGTCACACAACGCTTCAGGGGAGGAACGTTACGTGACGATCCTAATAACGGCTATTAACATACATGGCAAGTTAAACATGTTCATGCATTCACTGATGAGCCGGATTTGTTGTTTAGTATCGGTTGGCTTACCTTTGCAGTTTTACAAAGTTCTTGCGATTAACCATTCACTCTATATCTACTCACAAAATTCAACGTAAAATTCAAAACCTACATTTTTTTCGTTTGGCTACCGTGCGTTCAACGATGGACAACCTCATTACCAGGAAACATCCTTGAAACCGTGAGGATGAACGACAGACATGCTCTTGTGCGCAGATCCCGAACAAAGGTCAGTGGAATTCTCGTTTCGAGAATCGTGTGGTCAAGAAAGGAGTTCTCTCGGAATGTTAACTGGCGTCAAGAGCGGTGCTCGGGGGGGTGGGGACGTTGGCTGGTGTAACTTGAATTGCAGAATAAATGAGGCATGCCCCTAAAATGTTGCAATTTGGGAATTGGAAACTAATTGCCAACTGCCACACCAGAAATACTGTAGCCATGCCCCAAAGTAGAATTTACAATGAGGCACCTGTCCAGCCTATCTGCCTTTATTCGCTCTCATAACTTTTTACTTATTCAAAAGGAGAGATGGCTTGCAACCCTTAAATCCGTCCCTGACCGTCTGGCGACCCTGACATGAGTGACGACATCGATGGCGGGAGTGAGGGGTCGCTAGTTTCGGGGTCTATCAGCAGCCATAATATTTTGACGTTACTTTCGGGGCTGCTACTTCCGAGGGGGTCGTTACTTTCGGACGTTTAGGGTATTTAGGTAACAATTCAATGATTAATAGGGAATAAGGGAGAATATGCAACATGTCCGTCTACCCCCCTCTCTCTCCGTCTTGTGATCCCCTTCTTAATAAATTCGCGCTCAGATAGATGCCGGGATGACGGGAAGGGAAACACTTGTTGTCAATTTTTTTACCAGTGTACTTTTACTGGAATAAACGGTTTTATAACTAATAAATCATTTGCCTTTGATCAACTAATTCTATTCTTCTCTTTTGAATGACATTTTCGAGTTCATACCTGCTGTCTTCGAGTTATCAACTTGAAAACACCAGAAGATCATTCTGAACTTCAAGATCGAACCCGCTCCAAAGTTTAATTTGCTTCCTCTACAAGATCGATTAAAACCTCAATAACGGTTAACAATTGCTCACAGACATTTTGACAATCTACCTATATACTTGTAATGGTCTGTAGATAGTTACACCAGTCGCGTTATAGAACCTTAAGATAGAACTGAAAACATAAACTAAAGTCCCATTTATAACATCCAAATGGCTTCATAGCGCTACATTTCAAAGTAGTGAGTTACAGATCGGCTAAAGCCTTGAAGCATTGTCCAAATTCACGCAGAACAAATGTAGTCTAGACCCATATTGTATATATTTCTTGTATAAGATGTATCCCTTCGCAGTTCAGTTTAAAAATAATATTTCCGTATTTATTAACAGATTCAACTGCTCACAACAGCCTCGTCGATCCAAGAAGAATTCTAATCCAAGACAAAAACTGGTTTGTTATGCTTATAGGACAAAAAGCCAGTTAAAGACCAGATTTCCTTCGTTGCTGTTTAGGCTTGGTGACATCTGTTGACACTTGGCATCACCAAATAAGCAGAAACGCTATAACTGTGAAGACGAAAACCATGACCGCTTCAAGGACTGCAGATGAAGGCGAGTTACCTCGCTTTTCTTTCAGCTTCCGTATCATATCGATGCTATAAATCGGCAAGCAACTTGATGGGTGTCACGCTTTTTAAGGAAAGAGAGATGATTTAAAAGGAGCTCTTGTTTTCAAAACCGTAGCTCTATACATAAAAGATTTGCCACTGAAATTTTAATGTATTTGAAGATAATTTTATTTCAAGAGTGACTTCATCGACTGATGTTCAATGGCTTGGCTCAGACGTCAAATTTATCACGAAATAAAAGTACGTAGATTTATCAAGCAGGAAATACGAGTGACGATGTTCATATAACGGATAATTTATTGTAGAAACAAAATATAGTTTTGTTTAATTAGATCTGATGTATCGAAACGCATATGATCATTTTACAGGTGAATAGCGCCACCTGTCGACATCGACGGACAACTTGTCAACTGGACAATTTGTAAGAAATTACCATCTGCAACATATTTGTTTACAAAAATTGGCATGACGCGCTCTTGTTTTCCCTCCATGTGTGCAATCACGAAATGGACTATGTTGCATTTTATTATATGACTAGCTCCGTGAGCGGGAAAGATGAACCGAATCTCGCGCTGTGATTGGCCACCAGAGCGGGCAAGATGGAGCTATCTCGCCCGCTCGGGATGCGGGCTTTGTCCCGCAAGGAAAATTTGGTGTTTTATCCCATATAGTTCTTTTTTTCGTGTTTATGGACGCGCAGTAAAAGAACTTGGCCAATATCCAGCCATCTTGACCGAACAAGCTTGGTCAATAACCCATATATTATAAACAACCCGTGGCTTACGATTTGAAAATTCACAATCTGTTTGGATACATAGCACTTGTCACGATCAAAGTCGTTGGAAATCATGCACGGACTCGAAATCCCAATCTCGAAATCTCAAGAAGTATGACCTTTATCGAGTTACACGGAAACCCCGTTCCCAGGGCCTCTCTCCCAGGTGGAAAACTCCACCAGTCAAACTCGTTTCCAGGATCTGGAGCGGAAAGAAAAGTCCCCGGCAACGAAGCATAACAAAAGACACTATAGGGACTACAGAACTTGTTGCGAAATCTATCGTTTAATATCAATCACCTCAATTCGATGGTGACTTAAACAGTGAGTAGAGCTAACCTTTATAAAGTTAACTTTCTGTTCACATTAGAAATTCAGGTTTGTCTAAAACTATACAAAAATAATTAACCATTTTACCCTTGGGGAAAGGTTAATTAATAGGAATTTATCCATACTAGAAATACTTTTCTTCTTTTTATGCCAAAGTATGTTAATAAAACATTTTACCCCGGGGAACCATTACATTTAACATTCTTGCGATGTAATATAAGGTTGAAGATATAAGGAAATTTTTATAATTGTGAATTCGTATACTAATAAAATTCTCATCATCTATCTGAATAATCAAAGGTAAATTATACAAATTGTTTATATTCATTCACACGGGAACAGTCTGTGAAAAACTAGTTCCGTGGGTTAAGAAAAAACCCAGCCGTTTCTTTAAGCTGTTTTATGATTAGAAAAAGTCTGTATTACAACTGTAAAAAACGCGAAAATTCGCGAACACTTTTTTTGCTTTCTAAGGTCCTGTTTCCAAGCAGGTAGGGAAACCCTAGTGCTGGGAAAAGGTCAAAGATACCACGTGTTTACAAGCAAAATGTTTCAGATAGGGTAACTCTGGCCAGTTATGCTTCAGTTAATCAGGTAACCAGGGCAAACCTAGCGCTCAGCTAGGGAGGGTACCCCTACCTGCCTTGTAAACACGCCCATGAAAATAACAAGAGATGTGGGAGTGTTGGAGTGACCCCAGAACTACAGATACCCACACCACCTCCTTGTAAACTGGGCCTAAAATCCATCAAGGCTGGTTTCAATATGATAGCTACAATCGCTGCAAAAGAGTTCAGTGATGGTTACGATCATACGGAAACCACTCTCCAGCGATCGATGTGCAATCGTAGCGACGACGATAACTCAACGACAGACTTCGGTTCTATCTTGACCTTCGAAGCAGTGGTCGAAAATCGATGGTCGTAAAGGATCGCACAACTGTCGTAACTGTGTGGCGAACATATGGAAACCTGCCTCTAGGACGCGGGACTATTCTTGGTCAATATGACATAAACATAAAATAAAAACGCAAATTAAATAAACTTTATAAATACGCTGCGTGATCATGATTTAAAGTACGAGGGCACGGTTTTCAAAAAAAAAAGAAATTGTATAAAAATCGCTCGTATAAAGAGAAAAACGTCTTAGCCCAAGTGTCCCAACAGCGAACAAAGATCGAAAGTTGAGTTTGCCGCGTGTTTTCATAGCCATACGATGTCTGGGTCCATCGTACCTCCCGTTAAACAGGATGGACTTGTACGCGGGCCAAACGGTATAAACCCTAGGAGTTACTGACTGATTCAGACTGTATTTTGAGCAGTTTTTCTAAACGTTTAAGGCCTGTATGATACCTGTCCTATCAATGGTAAGATTTCCAATAAAACCGCGGTGCCCTAGGTTAGTACCCAGGCATTCATCCGCCATTTACGTCACAACTCATTTTTGTTCCCTCGACGCTGGGTCACTTGTTTCCAGTACCTTGATGGCGCGCGTCAAGACTAGCCAGATTATCTTTACATACATTATAAAATATCTAACTACAAAGATTTCGCTCGATTTGAAAAAAAAAACCCATTAAATTTGATCACTTTGTTCCTCCCATTTTCTCAAATAACGATTTCATGGCCAAGGTTCGCTGTTGACGTTTTTCCTGAAAAGTGAAATGAGACGTTAACATCACAACTTGACTAAACAAGAAGAACTACGTACAAAGAATAATATAAGAGTATTAAAAATAAGGTCTGTACAAGAGTCAAGTGGTGCAACAGGCCTGCGCTTATCCCGGCTTCAGTAGCATGAAGAAATTCGGAGTATTTCTACTCCTTCTGGATGGGATGCTAGTCAATTGCAGGGTGACCCCCCGGCCCTCGATGGAGAGATGCACTGTGAGAGTTAAGTGTCTTGCCCAAGAACACAATGCCCCTGGCCAGGACCCGAAACCAGACCGCGCAATCGGGCGTCGATGTTCAACTAGACGACACTAACCTTCTCTTCTTGAGCTTTTCTCTTTCTTTCACTCTCCTCTTCTATTTTTCGCTGAAGGAAAAGCAATCAGGTATTTCAATGTAACTTACATTAAAATAATAGTCAATAACAGAATCTTGCTTACAAGTTGTTCATGATAACTTCGCTATACTCTCCAGTTTCCAGTCTTTCTCTTTCAAAACAGAACTTAACTCAAGTGATAGTCACAATCGTTCTGATCTTAGTTTTGAGAATTTGGCGGTATTTTCTTTGTTCTCATCACATGTCTGCTTAACAGTGCACTGATGATGCAGGGAGAAATTACATTTGGTCACTCTGCGCCAGTTCTTATAATCCAATCAAAAAGCAGTGCAAACATTAAAGAAAAAGGTAATTTGGTTATATCAGCTAAGTTGAAATGTAAATTGTCAACCATAACGAGTTGAAAAGCTGACGCTTCGAGCGTTAGCCCTTCGTTTGATTCGCTCTGACGAAGGGCTAACGATCGAAACGTCAGCTTTTCAACTCGTTACGGTGGCCAATTTACATTTTCAACTTAGTTGATGTAACCAAATTACATTGTTACCCCCACCGACGCAGCACCACAGTTTCTTTAGAAACTTTCACCCTTAATTCATTAAAGAATAAGTCTTATATTCTATTGCCTGAAGAATTTACCTAATGACATTGCGAAGGCAGAAACTCTGAACACCTTCAAAAACAGGCTCAGATGCCAATTTAATGATGCTTATAGGAAATTTTTGAACTTTCATTGTGAAGTTTATTTAGATGTAAATTTGCGTTTTGAATTGTTTTAGGAGACAAAATCGAAAGGGATAACCTCTTTTTTCTCTTCTTCACATTTCATTTCATTTAAACAGTTATGTTGCTTAGCAACTACGGAAAACCGCGAGGGTTGCCTGAGACCTAATTTCGTCCAAACCTAGTAAATGCTACCCCACTCCCCCAGCATTTGCCCACCCTCCCTAACCAGTTGATACAATCAGGAAAAGGTTTCCGTTCTTTTAACAAACCTGTTTCTCGGATTTGCTTTCTTCCTCTTTCCGTTTTATTTCCAACATAACTTTTTCCCTTTCTTTTTGTAGTTCCTCTTCCCTCCGTCTCTCCTCTTCTTTCTCAATCTACGATAACAAAGTTGAATCACACGGATTATTTTCATCGAAGTGAAAACCAGTTTGGCAGCCTTTTACAAAAGAAACCTTGAGTTCGCTGTCTGTTTTTTTTTTTGGATGAATGGTGTTCTTGTGTTTCTAAGACAAACATGACCGTGCAGAAATGATTTTTCTTCAACTGAGCAAAGAGCTGACAATTTCTCACCTCGATCCTACTCTTTTTCGTCTCCATCTTAATCCTAAAACAACACATACAAACGAAAAAAAAATTATATATTAAAACTCACGCGGGATTGAGCTTAACGAAAATCCAGGACAACATAACCACCCTAAACAAAGTCAGTGATAAAAGGAAACTCTTTCCAAACGTAGCTTGTGAGCACGTTTGCTTTTTAAAATACTACGCCACCGTACAATGACTTTAACGTATGCAAAAAATCATACACGAGAGACCGTGTTTGACTACATTTCCAAACACCTAGAAAAGAGTTGAAAGTACGGTGCGTGGCGGAGCATATTTCACGGACTTTGAGGTTTATAAGAATGTGGCCAAGCACTGACTTGAGTGTTTCGTTTACCTTCACGATAGAAACTTAAACTAGGCAGAAAATCGAGAACTAAAATAGTAAAAATCGTGTTCTAATTAAGATCAGAAGATATCCAAACACCCTCACTGACATATTTCTTTTGTTTTTGATGAATTATTAATGAGTTTGAGAACTTACTTGACGTCACTGCCTTCTTGTGAGTGTAGCTTTTCCCAGTGTGTTGCCATTGAATGAGTCAGAGAATCTCGGTTTGACGGAGGCTTTTTTACCTAACGAAAGACAATAGTCATGTCAATAATGTAATAATGTCAATAGTCATGTAGCAGGACTTTTGCACATTCTACGAGTAGTCTCTCTTGCGTGCGTGACACGAAAAAGGGGCGATGTTCCCTTTCCCTATGCGCGTCACGCACAATGGACGATCTCGTCTAAGATGACCAAGGCTTATCTTTGCTTGGCATATAAAGTGAACTCTCTTTAAGACGGGGAAATAGATAGCGAATTCAGACACAGGGTCGTGAGTCTCATCCATCGAAAAATGCTATACTGATAACGTGACACTGGATAGATCCTTCAAGTGTCTCTCAAAGATTAGTTGTCACGCAATGACAGTTTTCGCGCACCGTGTCAGCCATCTGAGAAATTACACAAATTTTTTGGCGCGCATCTCCGTAGGGCTGAAACTGCGTGCCTGCCATTTTGTTTCTCAAGCAACTTCATAAAGAACTGAGCTCTCACATGAAAAATCACATTGTAACATTCTAACTTGTTCACCTGAATTTTGCTGGGAAGTGGGTTTCGTTTGATTTCATTCAGACTCGTCTCTTTCTTGCCAGCGGGAACTTCAACTATTTTCTTTTTCTCTTCTTCAAGCCGATGCTTTTTCTCCCGCTCTGCAGTCTCCTTCTTCACCACCTCTTCGCGCATGCGCTGTTCCTCTAGCTCCTTTTGTATCCTTGAATCGGAAAACGTCGGCAAGCCGTCGACTGAATCAGTGTTGTCTCCGTTGAACGAAACTCTTCGTAGAACATTGTTTGAATTCCGATCGTCACTTTGTCCTTTCTTCAAAGACAAATCTCCTACACTTTTCGCTTTCGATAGTTTGCCTTCATTCGCAGGCATCTTTCCTCCAACTCGACGCAACAACTCTTCTTCTCTTTCGATTTGAGCCTGCGCTCCTTTACCAAACACATCGTCAGCGGAAAACGGCGCTTTTTTGCCGACAGATCCCGGCTGTGAGTTTCGCAGGAGACCATCCTCCGGCGAGGGATTCAAGCGTCGAGTGTGCTCAACATTGAGTGAATACCGCTTCTTTCGCCAATCTTCCTTGGAATCCTTCTTGGTTCCTGCCTTCTCAAAATTAGCTTTCCTTAGCTTAACTCCAGCGCTGGTGTATTCTTCGTTAGCTTCTGCTTTAGTGGCGGGTTCGTCTTGATCTAACCCTTCCGTCGGGTGATCAAAACTGGACGCGCGTCTTCTCGACAGAGCATTTTCTTGTTTAGTCTCCTCTAACGCTTTTAAAACTCGCTGCTCGAGAATCAACTTATGCGCAGCAAATGCTGTTTTCCTCGACACTGCTTCTTGTTCATACCCCTGTTGTCTTTCTGTATGGTCTTTGTGGCGTTCCTCTGCTAGTCTGCGCTCCTGTTCTCGTTGCTTCTTCTTCTCTTCTTCTTTTAACAGCTTCAAGCGCATCAACTCTTCGGCTTCCTTTTGGTCGACCTCTTTTCTTATTTTGTCCAGGTCTGCTTTCTGGGCTTCCCTTCTCCTTTTTTCTTCTTCTTGCATCTTTCTAAAAAGTTCTTTCTCCTCTTGTCGCTTCCGTCGCGCCTCTTCGTCCTCCGCTTTCTTTAACTCTGATTCACTGCTGTCTGTCTCGTTTTGCATTCGCTGTTTGGCATCGACTTCGTCCGTAGGAGGTGCGGATTCCACATTAGTGGTGTTTGTTTGCGGAATAATTGTTTCTACGTTAGTTTGTTTCTTAACTGAAGGCGTTTTTCCACCCAATCCATTAGTCTGGCAGGTTTCTCTAGGACTATGTTCTTTCAGTTTGGTTTCCTCGCTTCGCATTTCAACACCTTTATTACCCTCCATATGCTTCTTCGCTTGAATTCGCCGCGCAACTTCTGCCTCCTTTCTAGCTTCTTCTTCCCTCGCTTTCTGCCTCTCAATTTCTAGCTCAACGAAGCTTTTTCGATTTTCAGCCTTCCGGTTCACTGCTGCCTTTGTGGTATCCTTCGTTCTACGAACAACGGGCTGGGTTTCCGACTGAGCTTGTGGCTGGGGCTGTCTCGGTGGCTGCGGATGACCGTAACCAGGCTTCTGAACTGGACGATTCTCTACAGGTCTTTTATCCAACTCATCTTTTACACCGCCATCACCTTCGCTTAAATCGATAACACTCCCCCGTTTGGTCGAAATCCTAAGCCCGTCAAAATCACCGCCATCTTTAAAGTCTTTTTTCTCGTCAAATATTGGTTTCTGAAGGAGATCTTTATTTTGAAAGGCCGACGGATGTTCGTCTTTTTTCGTATGCTTCAATTTCTGTTTTTCCATCTCAGCTCTTTCCTTTTCCTTGATTTTCTCGATCTCTATACGCGTTAATTCCTCTCGTATTCTCTGCTCTTCCAGTTCCTGTTCAATAACCCTACCAGCTTCTGCTTTAGACAGCGGGGCTTTCTTTACCTCCTGCGGTTCCTGTGCCAAAGACACTTGATGCTCGAGTTTTCGTCGTTCCTCCTCGAACGTCATTCTCCTCTGCTCGGCAAACCGTTTATTTTCGTTCGCCTGCTCCTCAAGCTCTCTGCGAGCTGTCCGACGCATTTCGTCATCTAACTCCCTCTGTTTCGCTCTTTCTTTTTCCTTTCTTTTCTTCTCCTCCAAAACAAAAGGGATAAGTTCTTCTTGCGTCAAACTGAGCGGTGACAATCCTCCGGTGCTGCTCAACTTGGCATCGTCTGTGGTTCTATAACAAAGAGCGGAAAATCATCAATACTAGTCATGTATTGCTTTCTAGCGGCCACGTGCGCGCGTTAGGTATGAGATGAGGGAACGACCGAGCAACCGAACGTAAACAAGCAAACCAACAAACACAGAGACGGACACAGACAGACAGACAGTTAGACGCATACACAGTCAGAGGGCCACAGAGGAAAACACCATTATACCTGACCTATTCTAGTTTTAGAAACGGACTGGTAAAGAGTCAGCCAGACGGAGTGAGACAGACAGACAGACAGACAGATAGACACCGCCACTATACCTAGCTTGGTTTCCAAGCAATCCCTCGTCCTCGTCCAGTTTTAGGAACAAGTCATTCATTCTGCTTGTCGCGGAAGACTGAGCAGTTGGTGCCGTGGCGACAAGAACTGTTTCTTCCACTAAACTTGGTTTCGATGTTTGTCTTTCCCTGTCCGTTGTATGTGCGTCATCTTTTGCGGGCATCTGAAGAGAACTCGTTTTCTCGTCGTCAGTCTTGTTGCCGTTCATGTCTTTTGTGACACTAGTGCTTTTAACAATACTCTTGGATTCTAAGTCGATAAGCTGCCTCGATTCCGAGGGTATATCACCGTTTATCGTGGGTGGCGGATGGCTTGGCAACGAACCGTTCATCGACAAAAAGCTCTTGGTGTCCTAACAAGAGAAGAAGAGAGGTGATAACATAAGACTGATATAATCTTCTAACTAGCGTTATCCCGTTGCTCCATCAATATGAAATTAGTAAGTTCCAGGCTTCCAGATTGTAGAAACGGACAAAGTAGACCCGCGAACGAAAACAGGGCATGGGGGGTAGGAAAAAAAAGATCTCAGTTCCGCTCTCCACATGTAACAGCCGTCAAAATATACGTTTAGGGAGCGGACGGAAGAAATTTTGTACTGAAGTTTAAAAGCCGGCAACAAATAGTTTAAAATTAAGTTCAAAAGTGTTACATCATGATAAATCAAGACATTTTTGCGTTGAACAAAATTTCCTTCATATCAAAGGCTACCTAAAAATAATAGGTTACAAATGGATTAGAAAGGAGAAAGATTTTGTGCGTTTTTAGGTTTAAAAGCAAGCAACTAATAGTTTAAAATCAAATGTAGCCTTTTTTGCCTAGTACAAAATCACCATCACATCGAAAAAAAAAAAAATAGGAAAAAATCAGAGGCAATATTAAACCAAAATGAGACAAAAAAATGAAAGCCAAGGTGTCATATTTCTTTACTTTTTCGAGTTTTTCTATCTTTTTTTCTGTGTAGTGTATCCTTGACGCTTCAGCGAAGTAATATTAGTTTTTTTTTGTGGTAGCAGTGTGCGTTACTTTTCAGTATTAACACTAGTAGCGTGCTTGTCAGTAAATTATTAATTTTTGGTCTGTGCTTTACAAAAAGGTGAGAAAAGTGTAAGCAGTGTAAAACTGAGTATTGTGGTATTGTAGAGTATTGCAGCATTAATTTTGTAAGTAGAAGTTTAAAATTTTAAGTACTTTCAGCAGTGTTGTGGTAAAAAAAAAGAAAAGGAAAAAAACGAAAAATGAAAAACAAAAAACGAGAAAAAATGATTTAAATTGGCAAAAAATTGAGAAAGCTATCAGTTACGAATAATGAACTGGAAAAAAGAAGGCTACATTTTCCAAGATACGCAACCATGACGTCAGACTCTCGAAAATGCAAAGAACTCTCTTTTGGTAATAATATTAGTCATGCCAATATCAAGTTTGTTGACACAAGTTTAAATAACCGCGTATACTAGCCTGTAAATTCTATTCATGAAAATAAACGTGATTTTGGCAAAACTTGTTTTCATATGCAAGATCGGAAATGGCCTACAGTGTAAAATTCAAAGCGAATCATCGCCATATTGGTTCATAAGTTCATACGGCGATTACTTTCCGATACTAGGATGTTTCGGTCTTAACGACGGTAATATTTAGAATATCACGTTCACGTTAACGCAGCTTTATATCTATGATCAGGCCTACCCTCCACACTGATCCGACACGAAAACAGAGGTTTTCGAAAACGCTCTTCAAACCGGAGAAATTTGAAAAGACCGGCTTTTCGTTTTTTCGTGGGGACGGAAAACATTTTGAAAACGGAACTTTTTGAATTTTGATAGCGTCACGACAAACAATCTGATTTCCCTTCTCGAGTTTTCCTCAACCGTAAATACAAAATGACCGGTGATCTTTGCGTTTGTAAATCCCTCCCGCGGCGTAGAATAGACGGAAAACATTTGATGTGTTTTCAGAGTGATAACTTAGTTTCCAACTTCCTCCGGTGCTGTTTGCGTCAGGTAAATTATATTAACAGTATTGCAGGTTGTTCACTAAACATATATTGAAGGAAAATGACCAAAAACGTCTGTCAAACTAAGATTAAAATCATCTTGCTGCACTGGGCAAAAGCTGCAGCTTCCAACGTTTTACGAGACGACTCAACTTGAAATGAAAATAATGCGGTACGATGTCACAACGATGGTGCATAGAAAGCTCAATCACACTCTGGCGCTATTAGCTGATATTGTCTTTCCTGTCAAGCAAATTCATGTGAGAAACACGTCTCGAATGATATTCTAATCGAATAAAAGTAAAAGGCAGTTACCAATCAAACCTTGGATGTTTAAAATTTGTAGATCTTCATGTAGAAAACTGAAAGACGTTGGTTTCGCCCGTTCTTTGCTATATTTGTTTAATACCTTTCTGTATGAACCTTCAGCGATACTTACTTGAACAGCATGATCAAGTGTTTTTTTCTCAACTTCTTTGTTGCTCTCCTGAAATTGGTCTTCCTTTCTTCTCGCCTCCAAAGTCTCGTCTAGTTGTTGGTTCAATTCTTCGCTGTTGTTTGAGTAAACAGAATGCGATCTGTCCGCATCTATGCCGTTGCTGACTCCATTAGCAGCTGGGGATGATGAACCAGAAGACCTCTCGGAAGAATTAGAGCTAGAAGGCTCGTGGTTTTCACTCAAATCGATGACTGTGCGTCCAAACTGGTCTTGTCTTATATTTGCTGTGTGCAACACTGGTCCAGAAGGCTCTTCTGATATCGAGGCACCAAAATCTGTTGACACAACAAATGGGACCCAAAGTTACTCGCGCACTATTTACAGAAAGGTCACGCAACATGCGAGTTAAAATACAAACGTGTGCGTTACTGCCATTTCTGGAAAAAGGGTAAAATACTTTTCAGAGGGGAGGAGAGAGGAGGTTGAGCAATTTTTCTGAGCAAGAATTCCTTTTCAGGGTCGTGTAAGAATTGTAAATTTTAGAATACTATGGTCCTGCAAGAACTTTTTTTCAAGTTACTCCAAGCAAGTATGTGCCTTCTGCGTGGAAAGATTCATACGTCGCTTTATGTTGTGTGGAAATTATTTTGGTAATTGCACAAATATGCAGCCGCTGTTCGGGAAGGGACCCCGCGCTCCTCGGCCGAAAGAATGTAGACCGAACTCCATAGAGCGGTGGAAACGGAGCCTAAATTGCACAAACCCCTCATCAAAAATGTAATGGTCTATCCCTTAGATGGCGCTATTGGAAATAAAAACCCCTATAGAGGCCGAATATCAAATGAATGGCACCAAGAATTAATAATTGCATTTTTCAAATAATTCTGACACCCGAAGCAAACAATACACTCAAAACAAAAATAACCTGTTAATCAAACTTCACACAGATCAAAAATGTTCAGAGATACAGACAACTCTTTGAAAACCTCTAGTTAGACAGAGAAAGTTCTACTGAAATGAGCCCATGATCGGCTGTTTTCAAAGACAGCGACATTGCTTAGTAACAAGATTTTACATACCAAAATTTCCCGCTAAGCTGTAATGTACGTCAAGTTCTTTTAGAATGCAAATGAAAAATCGTATTTACTGTCGAGGGAACACATTCCCGTTTCGGCAAATTCTTCGATACGATTCAAAGCGATCCTTGCATAGCTTTCTCGGATTTTAAGAAGCTAGATGAGTTAGCTGTGTGTCGAAGTTACAATCCATCGACCAACGGATTAACAGTTTGTCAACGAACGTCCGTCGTAAACGTTTTACTCCACTTCTAGAATACTAAATATTACTAAAATACTGGAGTACTTTAATTCAATAATTCTTGGATTTGTTATTTAGAATCAACTTAACACTATTCCCATCGGTCGATATCAAATCGTAAATAAAACTCTAGTGCGTCGTTGCCTCCTAAATGAAAATCACTGTTTACAACGGGTCAATGTGATTATTACCGGTGAAAATAGAAAAACACTTGTTATAATTAGCTCAAGAAGAAAATCTATGAATAAAATTTCACGTCCTGCTAAAGGCAGAAACACAGCGTAAAAATACAAATAGCGAGATCTGGCGAACAATATGCTTCGGGAGGAATTACATCTATGCAGACAAAGGTTATTGCACTTGACCAACTATGGTGAATTAGATATGACAATTACTGCCTCACGACCAAAACATGTCAGAATAACCTATATTAAAACATATGTAGTACTTTCTAGAAACGAGGCAACAAGTAATTATCTTTCGTTTTCAGGCAGCACAAAAATTTGACGATTCTATTCTTTACTTTTTTTTCATATAATATAGAAAAATATAAAAGAAATTCAACTCACAAATACCATTCTGTCAAGTTTCTAATCGACGCGATGCAAATTATTCAAATTATTCAAACTGGAGCAAAAAAAGCAAAATATGCATTTAAACGTTTGTGCACAATCTCGTCTTAGGTTTTTCATCCGTCAAACACTTCTGAGAGGGACTCGAGGTGTACATGCAGGCCTAGATAGGGTCGTTCTTAAAGATTGACTGAGATTTTGGGCACGTATATTAGTATATGAAGCTAATTGCCGTACAAAACCTGTCAAAATGGTTACCGGTCAATGTTTAATTTTCGGTCAGAACTCTTTGCAGTTTAAAGGGGATTTTGCCCGAGCCATAGCGAATAATTATATGGTACAAACAACACGATGGCAGAATCGTGAGAATGAAACGCCTGTGGGATTAAAAACGACTGTTTTTCAGTCACGCAAACCAATTTAGAAATTACGAAGGAGGTATTTACCGCTCAAGTCGCCATTTTCTCTCCACAGTTTCTGTATTTCCTCGTCTAATTGATCTGTAAGAGACGCTTTGTATTTCTTGCTTGCGCCGCGAAAGATGTCTTTACCTGTAGCCTGGCGTTTTATGAGAAAACTTCGATCAAACGGCTTGAAACTTTCTCTCTTCGACTTGTCCTTCAACTGTTGCAAGGTCTGCAAGAAAATGCAAATCAGAGTGAGGAACACATGCTAATTCGGCTGTTTAGTACGCTTGAGCGCTCAAGCGTCGCTCACACCATGAAGACATGGAGTAGATATCGCTTAGAGCTAATTGAAAAGGAAATTTCGAGAAAAAAAACATAGTCAAGAAAGCGCGCAAATTAAAAAAAAGCTAGGTGCAAAAAAAAAAAAACGACAGCTTATTAACCAAAATAAAGCCAACAACGGCAACAACGGCCTAGTTTTATATCTTAGTAACAGGTGCACACTGTATTAATTTGTACTTAAGTTGTGTTAAGAGTACTTAAGTGTTTTCCATGGATTAATCTTCGAAATGGATCAATTTTTCTAGTAACGTGCATTTCGCAACTTGAATAAACTAACGAAACTTCGAATTTACTAGATTTAGCTTGTCGGAGCACTGTAGCGATAACACAATGGTGAAAGTTGAACTATTGTTACTTATCAATGCTAATAATGGTACTATTAACATGACAAAAAAGCGTTTCAATCGACATAACATTGAGCTTTGTATTTACTTGTACTATAACATATACATAAAGAGTCTCAGAGCATTACAAGGCAGAAATTCTGTTTTTGCTATAGATTAGAACATGTGTTTTCAGAAGTGATCTTCTTGTTGGACAAATCACTGTGAGTCTACCGAGTCTACAAACGTACACAGGTGTAGTGCTAAGCAAAAGCCTCGCTTTGCCCATCCTTTTCCCCGCTCATTTTTTTGTGTTTTTAAGGTGGGCTTTTCAAAATGTACTCCAAAATTTTTTTCCGCCCACCCTTCCCCGTTGGGGGTAAGGGTGGGGACGACAACGCGCGGTAAGTTTTGGCGGGAAAAAAAGGTTACTGCCCTGGTGTAACCTCGTTCCCAGGTCCTGGTTAACGTCTTGCCGTTGCTCTACATTTCTTGACCATATTTACCTATTAATAAAGGGCAAGTCTCTAAAGAAACTGTGGTGCTGCGACGGTGGGATACTTTGGTTTTCTTGACTGGCTTGATAATGTGACTTGGCCACCGTCAAGAGAATCGAAAGCTGACGTTTCGAGCGTTAGCCCTTCGTCGGAGCGAATTAACTCTGAGTAGAATAATACAGTTTGCGGCGCATTATGGATGCAGGAACTGTGGCACGTAAGAAAAAATCCAAGAATGCTATTGGTTGAACCGTGACGTAAACGCAGCCGAACGCGAAAAAGTTGAACTGGGCTCAAGAAAGCTCGCGATCTCAACGTGAGCCTACGTCCGGTAAACGTACACAAATTTCTTGTAAAAAAAAAAACTCCGCGCTGCAAATTAGGGAACGCAAGTCAACGCACGTAAGTTAGCACTTAAAATTGCCTTTTCACTGGCGTTGAAAATTTTCACATACGTCAACGTGCTTAGAGATAAGCGACAGTGGAAATCCACCTTGCTGGCACAAGGCACTTTAAAAATGGCGGAAATACGCCATTGATACAGAAGAACATTCAACACGTTTTCTGACTAGCTACGTTCCCCATAGCATGCAATAAACAGTGTTTCCATTGGTTGACTTTTTTATTTCTTACCCTTCTTAGTTCGTTTTCTTCTTTTTCCAAAATGTAAACTTGTCTTTCAACTTGATCCAATTCGTCTTGGATCTTATGAGCCATGGTTTCCTCTTCTACATCACCAGCTATTTCATGGCACAGTTTTTCCTGGAAGAACAGGAACGAAATGCAAGTACGATTTCAACGATATGCTATTAAAACTCAAGCTTCCTTCTAAAGAAAGTCGAACATCAAAGTTTGACATTTTCTTCAATGTATAAATGATGATAAAATATTAGCTTTCACATGTACACTAGTCATCAACATATTGACGACCATTGAATATCACTTGAAAGATCTGCTCAATAGCTTTCATTTGAATGGTCACACACTAGGCTTTCATCCGCAGACATAAAAGTTAGAACCACCTTGTACAGCATAATAAACAGTACCAAATGAAAGAACTGCTCAATAGCTTTCATTTGAATGGTCACACAGTAGGGTTTCGTCCACAGACTTAAAGCAAGAACCAAATTGTACAGCATAATAAACAGTACTACTGAAAATACTGCCCATTACCTTTCATTTGAATGGTCACACTAGGGTTTCATCCAAAATCTTAAACTTATTTCTGCCCATTCTTTTTAGCCTTTATGGTTATTTTGGGCAGGCAGTATTCTCTACTAATTTAACAATGTTTATTGTAATTATTTTATAAGTTGTGTGAGTACAAATAAATGGTTGCTGTTGTTATTCCCTCAAGGTAAAACTAATATTACCTTAAGTGAAAGACGTTTCCGCTTTTCTGTTTGAACCTCTGCCAGTCTGCAACACAAAAATTAAAACTCGATCTTAGCACTCTTAGGGTGACATGGTGACCTAATGCTTTGCGCTGTCAGGATTCTGGATCAAGGAGTCTTGGATAGATCTAGCCCTAGATGAGGTCATTGCATGATGTTCTCGTACAAGACACTTTCCTCTGACAGTGCCTCTCTCCACTAAGATGCATGAATGGGGTACCTGTGAATTCAATGCTGGGGGTAGCTCTCCAAAAGAGTAGTATTCCATCTAGATGGGGATGTGGTCCAATGCAGACTTTACCAACAGAACTCTTACTTTTCAATGATGGTTACATTCCCCATATTTTATCAATTCTCCCTGTGAAATTGTAAACTTTTAAACACAACTTCTTCTAACCCTAATATGAATTTCCTTTTAAACTGTGTAATCATTACCACTTTCAGTTTTTATACTGAAAGAACCTCAGGGAAAAGGGTGCTAAAACAAGTAAAATGAAGGTGATACCAAGGACTACCAAGAAATGACTGAAAAATAATAACATTATTTTGTTTCCCTGCAAAAATAAGTAAAATGAAGGTGATACCAAGGACTACCAAGAAATGGCTGAAAAAATTAATAACATTATTTTGTTTCCCTGCAAAAATAAAGCAATGACATAAATGTGCCAACAACAAAATTATAAATCAAACTAATGAATTATTACTGGTAGTAACAATATTAACATACAAACCTCAATTTCTTGCTATCATAACATTCCTCTGTCAACTATACATAAACAATAAGAGATAGTGAGTAACAGTTGGGCGTTAATTGGAATTTCCTCAAAAATGCTTTGTAGAAATGTCACTTGCACATAGACTACAGCACCCTATTCAGAGCAGATTGATGATCAATGCAATTGAAGAGTTTTTATTGGCTAAACCATAACGGTATATGCGTGAAGCCTTACAAATATGGCAAGCGTACATCGCAGTAAATGTAATTTTTGGAGGTGTTTTTATTTTATTTTTCGTTAGTTTATTATATTTGGGGGCATATTTAATAAAACAATATTATTCCACTTGCACCTGTTGGATATGAAAAAATTCCTAGCCAGCTTGGAGCTATGCTCCCTGTTAGTGAATAGTCGTCTACCATCTCAAATCCAATGTGTGCTTGTGGAATAAATTATTGTTAAAAGGTCATGGTCTCAAAAACAGAGGCTGTGAACTCTCAAACATGTTAAGAGATTTTGCAATGACATTCCAACAAAAAGTTAAATATTTCTGGAGTGTGAAAGAAAAATAGAAAACTCCAACCATTTTTATTTGTGAGGTTTTCAATCAATTTTAGTCCATTTTATTCATGTAGTTGTATACCAGTATCTAAATACATAAAGTGGAACTTAGCCCTACAAGCAGTTTTAAGGTACCGGGTACTTGCAAAAAAGAAAGTATCTGAAAATTTATTTACCTCCTGGCTAAGAATTGATCTTGCATTTACACTCCCTTCAAGTGAGTTACCTACAGAACGCAACACAACACCGATTTTGATGATCATTGATGATCTGATTCTTAATTAAAAATCTTGCTGAACTAATAATTCTTTAAACAATTTTATAATGTGAATCTACAAAAGAAATTGCCTTTTTATGATATTGCAAGTGAAAAGTTGAAAAACCTGACGTGTGAAGTGATTTAATCACTTAATTAACACATTTCATCTACCAGTATTTAACACACCAAGTAAAATTCAATTAACACATTTGAGAAATGAGTGCAATCATCTTGTACTGTCCAATTTATTAATTATTGAAATACAATGTTTCACTATACAGGAGAGAGAGGAGGCAGGAGGTAGGGGGGGGGGGGAGGCATATGTTTTTGAGGAAAAACTTTGGTGTAGTTACCTGGAATTTGTGTGTGGAGGGGAGATGGGATCAAACCAAAAGTTTCCCTGTGGGAGGGGTATGGATGTTTTCTGGAGCAATACAATATTAATGCCAACATCCAATCACAGCATGTGTAATACCCCTACAACCAGAAAGTAACCCAAAGAAAATATGCAGTCTGATGGGTTAAAAATTGTGTTTCTATTAAACAATTAGATTATGAGCTTGAGATTTCTATTGCATGATAGTTGACAAGGGTGCAACCCAAGTTAACACACATGATTTGGAGAGCGAAGAATATCTTAATTGTTTTAGAATAAATCACTAGTCGTTCAAAAATTTAATCTAAATCCTCTTCAAAGACTATTCAAAAACACAAAGCCAAGAAGCAGCCCCTAGTGAATGCTGCTACGCTACACGCTATGTGAATAGATAGTGAGTAGCGTAGCCAATCAGAGTACGGCATTCATGATAGACTGTTAGTAAATTTATACTAAAACTCAATAGAAACACAGAAACATTTAAATGATCACACTGTCCCATATTTTCCTTAGGCTGTTTTCAAAAAAAAATATAGTGTTTCTATCGAGTTATATACTTAGAAACACTTGCAAAAGTTTGGGAGAACTTGAAAAAGCTGTGGAAACACTCACTGCTCCGGACCCATAGCATTTCTTGTTCTCCCAGACTTTCACTTGTGTTTCTCATAACTTCTGACTGAGACACCATTAGCTAGAGTTTTATTTCACTGGTTCAAAGTTGCAGCAACCATAAAGCTTCTTTTAAATCTACATTTTGACAACAAAAGACTAACTTTACTTTGCACTCAAGTCACATACTCAAAGTTATAAAAGTTTAGTTTATGTACCTTGCTTGGAAAATCTTGCTAAATGAAGTGCTATAAAACATTCTTCAAGGGAGAGTTTACCATCCCGGTCAATATCAGCTAAGTTCCTGTAAAATAAAGCAGTTCAAGACATATTAACCAAAATGAGGTGACACAAAGTGAGACCTCATGGTTCAAGGTTTGAGATGTATATGACACATTTATAATTATCAACTAGTTATGTAGTACATAACTTTTACCTGACTATTGTCAATTGACAGGAAAAAATTACCGGTAATTACTGGGGTGTGAGTGGGTTCATTACTTTCGGGGGATGACTATTTTCAGGATTTACTAGGGGTGACAATCTTTTTATGTTACTTTCAGAGGGTTGCTTCTTTTGGGGGTGGGGGCAGTTGTTATTTAAAGTTTACAGTATATTTACTGACAACAAACAAGAAAGACATTATCAATATATTCCAGGGCTGTAATTATCATAACTACAATCATAACACTGGCCAGAGTTGAGTTTACTTGACGCCTGAGCACTTCATGTTACAGGTAAAAATGTATTTTGTCTGTTTAACTTACCAAAGAGACAAGTTTGTTTTAACCATGATGATCAAGGAAAAGGGTGACTGAAGACCTATTGACAACCCTGGAAGACTACTAATTTTTCTTGAAAGTAATCTAGATTTACTTTTAATTTGTATGAACTCACCAAATTCTTGCTAGAACATCCTCTGGAAGATCAGACCCAGCAAGGATAGAACAGGCTGTCTCAGCTGGAATAATAACACTGTGATATTGAGACTGTTTAAAAGTTAATTAACACTGTTTCACAAGGAGAGATCTTTATTTTAAATTTAACGAGCTTATTGGTTAGTTATGTGCAACACTTTGGGGTTTAACTAGCTCTCACTTGATAAGACAGGCCTTTCATAGGGGGTAGCCATTTCGCTATGTTGCATCCTTTTGAATTTGTGTACTGATGTCACCTAATCAGCGAAAGCAAATGTCTCCGTTGTTTTTGTGCATGAAGTTGAATATCACTATCGCTTTGAGTTTACTCAATGGAAAAGCTCACATGTTTCTTCTCACAAGAGAATACAATTTCTAAATAGGCAAAAAAAGTCAAAAAGAGTCAATATCACTCTCCTTTCTAGAGCTTCTTGTGTCACTGTCGAATTTTTGCTGATTAGAAATTCCAGTATTGCTAGCTTTTAGGGTCGTGTCACTTGTCACTTTTACCCCTTGGAAGGCCTCAAAAGAGTGTATATAATATTTGTTAACTGAGGCAAACAAGTATCAACAAGTAGAAGATGAATGCACAAGGTTTATGATTTTGTTGACCCAATTTACCAGGCGGAATGTGCTACATGGTAATACATTTACAGCTAAGAGCTTGCTGTATCTCTAAATCAGCCACTGCTTCACAACTGCTTGGATGTTGACTTCAATTTTCAGGTTGATACCTGTTCCCCTTTACCCACCTGTCATGGCCATCACTTTAAATGTACAGTTCATGGCCAATTCTCTCTATGAGATGTCTATGTCTGCCGGAAATCATAATGACAGTAGATGTTTTCATCAAAACAAATATCCTGTCCAAGATCACGAATACAACAACAGTGATTCCCAGCATGTACATGTCATAGAGGAAACTGGCCATTCTGTAGACTTAACTTAGATGTTGGGAGAAACTGCCAAGACCTTTTACAGATCTTGTACAGCTAAAAATAAAACATTTTTGGACCCTCATTCCCTAACTTTCCAAACATCCACCATTTAAAATAAGCAAAACAAAAGAAAACTGTTAACTGTTTAATTTCAAAATTCCTGAAGATAATGTAAAGAAGAATTCAAAATTTGGAGAAAAATAAGAGAGCTTTGTGTCCATGAGTAGCTCAAAAAAATATCCATACCTTGCCAATAGAAAGTATTTTTCCAAGGCCCCTACCACTTTGAAAATTCCAATTAAGCTTCATACATTTCTTTAAACTTGTTGGTCTTAGAGAACCCCCCACTCTCCAGGAAATATCAGTATCTTAAGTTGGGAGAGTACGGATATTTTCTAGAACTGCGTGACGAACTTAACATAAAAGAAGTAACTGGAGAGCATTACAGCATACTTTCCTAGAATTTATGTATATGTTGAAGGTCAAAATGAGCCTCAGGTTAAAATGAAATCTTCTAACCCTAATTTTTCATGGATCGTGAATAATTAGGGTTAGAAGACAAACTTAAAGAAATTTCAAATCAAACTAGGTTAAAATCATTTTAACCTGGATTTCATTTTTACCTACAACATATTGTGCATAAACATATATGCTGTGGTTCAATTTTACTCTTCTTAAAATTTGGTATTATCAATTGTTCTGGTGTATAGCAATATATGATAATGAATATAAAGCAAAGGGAAACACTGACGGCAACATTAAACCACAACTATTATACAACTGCAAGTCCTAAAATGTAAGAATCTAGTGATACTTCACACAGCCTTACCATCAATGTATCCTGTCTTCTCATTATTTTTCCACATGAAAGCTTTCTCATACACTGCTTTCTCCTTGTCAGTCACTGGAGGAATGTTCACATGGGGCAGATAGGTGGGACTCAGTGTCTCAGGCAGCTTTAGAGGAATATCGGTGCCTTTCAAACGACTTTGAATAAGATGCATGGCTACAGCAAATTCAGCAATGTCTAACTTGTTATTTCTTGACACATCGGCAAGTTTCCTATTAACAAGACCATTCATGACAATGACGTTAATAGTAGCTTTAAGATTTGTAGCACATCTTCGGAAAATGTAAGAGACCCTTGCTGATTTTATTGCTTACATTTTGCTTACATACATACATACATATATACAGTCATACATACATTACTTGACCACTCCCTCAACAGGGCTTTTCAGGGCCAATGGAAACAAATAATGCAAATAGAACAGAAACTTGTTAAGAATCCCAACTGGTAGGAGGCTGACCAGCTGGCTAT
>Ga0126337_10000312_pt1 | contig 22769 bp, 15 predicted proteins | sample DipCmetagenome_FD_92527 | JGI IMG/M metagenome (GOLD analysis project Ga0126337, IMG submission 92527) | Coral microbial communities from La Bocana,Puerto Morelos, Mexico - Diploria C A metagenome | ecosystem: Host-associated > Invertebrates > Cnidaria > Coral | place: La Bocana,Puerto Morelos...
AACTACTATCAAGAATGTATTAACAACAACAAAGGAAATAGTGCTGGTCTCTGGAAAACCCTGAATGAAATAACCTCTCGAGATAACAAATCTGGAAGTGTACCCACGGCTATCTCATCTGACAAAGTCTTATACAACAAACCTCAACTAGTGACGAATATCCTTAATAATTACTTACAATTATACTTAATAATTACTTATAATTATTATTATAAGTGTTTGTGGTACCAAAGACTGAGAAGCGTTTATGCAGAAGGGCTTAAAATGTGTAACGTACAAGGAATTTAGACAGTTAGTCGGTTTTTGTCCCTAAAATCCTTTGCACTACTGGAAAAAATTACATTCCAATTAGGGAAAGAAACAAGGAGGGAATGTAGCCTGCTTATGCTTCTTGTTGCTTTGCAAATCAAGGCTTGTTCATTCTCTTTTTCTTCATTTTTCACACAATGTGAAAACAAAGAGAGCCTTCACAGTCTGCAAGAGCTTATGTTGGTTTGTGTTTCAGTGTGAAAATTAAAAAACAACACTTTTTAATGTTTTAGGGAAAACATGAATTTGACCCTGAGACAGAAGAGGCATTGCTTCTTGGAGAAGACTTTGATGAAGAGGAGGAAGAAGATGAACGATCATGGAAGAGATAGTCACAGACATTACCTCAGAGAAACGAGTCAAGACTATAATTATATTTGAGTCAATGCAATCGTCGATCTTTACCCTCTCACAGTTTGTAGAAATATTATTTATGTGAGCCAAGCGTTTTGCCACATACTGTAATAAGAACTGCCATGTCATATGTTAGAGAACTGAGGTCTTAAGATTTTTACTGTTTCCATTTTATTGTATGTTATTATGAGTAGCTGTACAGTTAAGAAGTCTTATGCATAAAGAAAAAAGTGAATCCAATGGATTCTTGAAAAAAAGATGACATCCCAGAATAAAAAAAAGAGAAAAGAAAGAAAAAAAAAAGAATACAAATGACTTCAAATTGACAAGAAAAAATGTTTTACACTTGAAAATTAAAACATACACAAAACAAAACATGTCACAAAAGTCAATGGTCAACAAGAATTATCAGCCACTCTTTGCGGCCACACACTTGTGCACTGATCACCCTCCTGAAGGACAGAGGACAATGTCGCACAAGCCCCATAAGCAAGCAGGTGCGGAGTGGTTTGCAACACAGAGAACCGTAGATGCTACCATTGCCTCAAGGATCAGGTATCAAGACACGCAAGTACACTTGTATATGCAAGGTCAGTGTACAAACATCTCAATATTGTTTTGCTTTTTTGGAAAATCTTTGTTGTAATAAGTGAAAAGGATGATTTAGCATATATGATACTTCTGGACATACAGCTTATACATACACTTAATAAATGAGAGAATCACAAGTAGAGACCAAGTGTTACTTTTATTTAACAAGACAAACTTAGAAACAAAACCGTTTGGAATAAGAAATTTCAAAAGCACCTAGGATGTAGCCTACATATACTTGTACACTATGTGTAGATAGTGGTTATGCTTAGGTTATTTTAGCAAGCAAAAAGAAAACATTTATTCATCCCCCATACTGTTGCACTAGTAGGGGAGAATCCCGGCATCTTGACTTCACTTGATGAGAAAACTGGCAAAGAGAAAGAAGTACAATTTAGTTGGGACTGGGCCTTTAAACTAAAACTCAGGGCTTAATTTGTTCAAAGGTTAGATAGGGGAGAGAAGATGGTATCTATTTGTCGAGGGTCAACAAAACCAACCATGCCATCCTCTGGAAAACATTATCTGACCTTTGAATAACTGGGGCATAAAGATGATGATCAAATGGTCAATACCTTAACTCTCTTTACAATTTCAGTTCATTGATAAGTGAATAGGTGATAGCAATAAAGAAAATCATTAGATCCCAACATTTTATCCCACCAAAATGTAGATACATTGAAATCATAGTTGTACTCAAACACATGGGTAGCTGTACCCACATAAGGCTATTCCCAGTTACAAAAGGAATTGAAAGAACTGTCTTATTGCAAAGACAAATGAGTCATTATTAATACGAAAGCTGTATAAAAGTTCCTGTTTTGTTTTGCTTTGTTTTAATTGCTTGCTAGTTTTCTTCAGCAATCATTGCAAGTGGTGTATGGATGAAGAAAATGGATCAACTATGTTTTACCTGTATGGATATCCATGATACTTGGAACGAAAAACAGACAGCAACAAGCTGAAGAACAGTACTACAAGACCCAGACCAACCATCACTACAACTGAAAGTGAAGAGCAAATGAATTAAACACAATTTAGACAGCAGTCTCTGTTGACGATATGCTTGCAGACATCCAAGAACTGACTAGCTAGTCATTCAAAAAATGAAGCAGCTTCGTTGCATTTAAGTGGGCTAAAATGCATTCCAGTAATCCTTCTTTTATTATGTTTGTTCTTTTATGAAAAGAGTCCAGATGAGGCAATTGAACCATAATCAAAGCATATCTGAGCTTAACTGCGGCTTCAGCACAAGATACAACAGCAAAGAGGAAAGAAGACATGAAAACTAGAAGAACATTACATGTGAGATTGTAGAATGCAACTGGATACAAGCAGATTGTCAAACATTTTATCACATTAAAACTATTTATTATAGGTTTCCTTTAAAAAAGCAGAATGTCCTGGGTATGGTTTTTTGAACTGTTCTCTCCGATTCATTTTTAGGGAAAATCTGGATGAACACTAGTTAATTAATGACATTGAATGATATACCCTGCACTAAAACATTTGAACACTCACTTCTACGTTTTCCGACCTCCTTAACCTCAAGTGCCTTCTCATTGAGAAGAATCATACCAACAACATAAAGAGCATCTTTGGGCTCCAGTTAAGGAGTGATACAAGACTATTGATGGTAAAATTATAGTGTCCTACAAGGAGTTACAAAAAACACTGTCTTAAAATTCATTTTCATTTCAAAAGTTGATGAAAGTTTACAGAATATAGATTTATATGATCATTAGTAAGAGTAGAGCCTTGATTTGCCAAACCTCTAGATAACAAAGTCCTCAGTATAATGAACGATTTTCCTGGCCCAGTAATAGACAACTATAGTAGAATCTATGGAAAAGAACTTTGATACAACGGAAGGTTAACAAACACATTTTGTCAGTTCCTTAGCCCTTCATTGTTGTATCAAGGTTTCACAGTCTGTACTACATTTCAATTCAATTCTCAACTATTGTTTCAATTTAAAATTATTTTCATGTTTGATGAATCCAGTTATTGAATAAATGAGAGAGAATTTCTAGTCAGCTTTCATTTTCTCTTCTGCTGTATTGGATTATGTATATAGAGAGCAAACTGGCAAAATGGATTCAGTGTTTTTCCATCTCTCTTGCACTGCATCTGCCTAAGTCAGCCGACAGAAATATTTTAGTTTATAGTAAAAGGATACTAAGAACAATAACAATATGGGTTTCAGCAACAAACTGGGCCTGACTGCTTCCGTGAATGTAACTCTGAAAACAAGAAATACATATGTTAGAATGGATGTTGATGAATTCTACATTGCATTTGCCGGTACATCTGCCGATGTACATTCTCATTGAAGGTCTTACAACAATATTTAAGAGATCACAGTTATCATGTCCTTCATTATTCTGGACTGAGTGGGAAAGAATAAACTGCATACATCCAGCTGGAAGGAACACAATCTCTATAATGCTCTTAGCTGTTCATGAGTCCAATAAAGGTGTTCTACAAAAGTGCATTCAAACATGAGAATAACTGAGCTGGTTGCATTTTTTCCAGCTTCCACAGCCTCTAAACGTCTGCAATTAAATTATTAAAAAATATGGTAAATCAGAAATGAATAATTCTGTGCCAATCTCCAACATCTGTAAATTGCTAAAATCTTACCACTTGTCCTGTTTGTGGATTTTTGTGTGCATAAGGTGGTCCTCGAATATGGTTCCACATTTGACCAGATGTCATAGCAAACACTACACACTGCAAGGAATGAAAAAAAAATAAATGTTAAGTTCACACTGCCATCTGATTTTGTGAAGCTTAAAAACGTCAATAATGAGAAAAAAAAAAAAAAAAACAATCTATACACACCAAAGCTCCAATTGCCCAGTAGGTCTTGTTATACAGGAACTCCAAGTTTTTACGTCGCACATAAAGCAATCCTCCAATCAGGACAACCAGCAAACCCATTATCACAGCGCCCATGTAATTGGGAGGACGGAATATCCTGACCTAGACAAAAGATAACAAGAATTTATTGAAGAACTTGGGTACAGGTGCTGTTCTTTTTCATTAGGTTCAAGAGAACATTATGTATAGGGACACTATATGCTGGTTATTCTGTCAATGCAGAGTTTAAATACATAATGATTAAAATATTTCACTCCTGTAAAACGTAAACTGCTCAAACCACATCAAGATGAAATATCCTGTGAAGGGACTGCAAATTTACATAGTTTAGTGACTTTTCTAAGTAAGGATAATGAAATGCAAAAAACACAGCCCAACTTTTTCAATCTGTATAATTCAGTGCACTTGTAATAATACCCTTTACAAAAACTACACTGTTAGGTTTGCATCAATAAAAATGTGCATTTTACAGCTAGACTTTTTTCAAGTTACGCTTATGATGCAGCATCTTCTTGAGAGTAAAGGACAGTGTTAGATGAAAGAACATCTGTAACAAATCTCTTCCAAAGTGAATACAAAAAAACAGTCCACATACATTAACATCAGTACGTTCTGCAACCCATCTTGCCAGCTGTTCAGCAGAGAAACCCATTCTACAAAGAAATCGAGGAACATTGTAACAAATGAGCACAAAAACCATGCAAGCTTATAACAACCAATATTTCAACCAGATCCCCATGTAGAACATGCATAAATTCTTGTAACTGTTGCAGCTGGATATTGAAACTTCTTGGAAATATTTCTAGGCCACCCCAATGAAATGTTCACTACCCATTGCCTGGCTAACCTTTTTTTTAAAGCATTTTTTGTTTGTTAAAAAAAAATCTCAATTCATTGTCTTTGACCTTTCCTCGGGTATTTAGAATACAAGCATAACATCACTGGAGTATATTTTAAGCAACACTAACATCTAAAGCAGCCCTTGTAACAACCTCTCAGGTTCTCTGAACAGTAGAATGAAAATGGCTTCCGACAAAATTAGGATCTCAGGAAAGAACGATATCCTTTCCCCCTTATCTATTTTATTTGCAAATATTTCTCTTCTCCAAGGCATCTTTTTTTTGAATAACCATCCAACCTACTTAAATAAGAGGGAAGATGATGGGAAGCAATTTGTCTTGTGGGGATTGCCTTGCTTGTGAACAAAAATTTAATATCACTCAACTGCATTAAAAGTCTCGCACCTTTGAATATCATAAGTGTCTGCCTTCTTGGGTTTTCCTTTTGGTGGGAAGTGCATAAACATTGGTGCAGAATTTAACCTCAGCTGCAAACAAACAATAGCAAGTAAAAATGAGTCTAGGATTTGTAAAAATAAGTTGTTTTACTATAACAATCCATCATCTTCAATACTCTGTGTATCCCTGGAAAAATTTAATTTACAAAACCAAGAGCAAAGCTACTGCCAAAATGGCATTATCTGCATTATTGTTATCAGTGATCATGTTATCTCCCAGTCAATAGTGTTGCTCCCTATTTTTTGTTTCCTTTATTTTCTTCTGGCTGTACAATCTATGCACACATGTTTATAAATATAATTTAAAACCAAGTTTATTTCAATTCATAATGCAAGTACTTTTATCATTATTTGTTTGTGACTTTGCAAAGTACATTTTTATTCTTGGTTTGCAATTTGGTATTACACCTTCAATTTACATTTTTTTTAAAAAAAATCTATTTAACATATTAGAATTTGTGATTCATACAAGACAAAGGAAGACAAAACTCAAACTGGTTGAAAAACTTCCAAATAGAGAACAAAAATCACTTTCAACAAAACAATTACTAACAGTACTAATATGTTTGCAATACTAAAGAGTTAGACAACAGAAATGGTCTTACTGCATTAAAAACATCTGGACCCTCATCAAAATCAACCACAGCAAAAAACACTTTGTTAGAGTACTGCTGAGAATACCTCCAGGAGTTAGCCAGGATTGTGAACTCATTGTTAGCTTCTCTGTTGCAAAAACAAATAGAGATGGATGTGTTTTACCATGTGCTTTCAAATACAAGTCTTACGGATTAAGTAAATTTAAAAAATACAGCTCCAAGAGCCTTGAGATTTATGGACACGAGTTCAAAGTCAGATGTACTCTAATATATTTAACTGCCACTATTTTTCTCGTTTACCCCTGTATGCTGTCAACAAATTTGAGTCTACAGTGCAGTCAAATGTTCACAATGATCACCAAGAGTTTTTCATTGTTTAACAACAAGATGGCACAAGTGATCTCACTAAATAGTGCAGTGATTTTAGTCAATGACAATTAAGTAAAATCTTTTCCAGTGATTGTTCTTTCTCAGGCTCACAAGTGTAAAAGATGAGCAAAGTTGACTACTGTAAGACAATTCCTTGTGTGTGACCATTCAAATGAAGGCTACGTTGGTTTGTACTGTTATGCAATCAAAAAACAGTAACTTCATGTGAACAGTTAGTCTTCTGTATATTACATGCGTCTCAGGTGCATTTAGAAGGTCATGGGTTAAGAAATTATCTTCTAAAACACAACAATAAAACAAATGAGAAGATCATAATACTCCTAGCTACAGTCTATGGTGATTAATGCTTGCGATGATGATTATTAATTAAAGTGTACCTGCCCATTAACTTTGCATCTTTTTACACAATCTTCCATTCTTACTTTAGATAGCAATAATTTGTTGTTTAAGTTTGAATCTTACCTACAAATGGTACATTGTCTGTGTGGTGCAAGAGCTGTCAGCATAAGAATAACTGAATAGTTCCTTGGCGATGCTCTCAAATAGGTTCTGTATTTATCTCCATTTAATCTTATAACAGGCTTCCTTTGGTTCCAATCCATGAGCTGTTTCACTCGGGCATCCAACAGTGACTAGACAATCACAAGCAATGATTAAAATAGAATGCTTGCTTATTCAGGGTTTTAGCTGCCAATGGTTGGTTTGCACTGTTGTGCATATAAAACATAAAAATCACAACTATTCAATAAATTAAGAGATATATGATAGATGGCTGATATATAAATAACCTTGCCAAGATCTAGGTCTATGTGGGTTTTCAGGCTCTTATACCTCATGAAAACTGGCAATAGAAATCGCCATCTCCTTAATGGTCTATGCCAGGTGCTCTACTTTATATTTGCTTGATTCTTTAAAAATATATGCATCAGTGTGTGTTGTACACGGAAACACCCACTGTGTTTGCTACTTGCTACAAAGTCCACTAAAGGTTGAGAGCCCAAACATGAGATACAAAAATGAATAACGGAAAGACTGTGTCTCTTTATTACCAAAAGATAAAAAATTAAATTTGATCCTAATACTGGAATAGATTACTCTAGCTTTTAATTTACAGCAACTCAAATGGACCGGGAAAATATAATTACAAAGGAATTGAATACTGGGTAGGGTAAGTAATTTTAAAAACCATTCAGAAATATTGACAGTTTCACAACAGAATATTATTTACTGAGAAGCATGACAGTAAATTTTAACACAATGGCGAACTGATGAATCTCCAAAGAAATTTACGAAACTGGGAACCAGACTGAAGAAAAGAGTTAATTGTATCTATTCCAAGCTTGATAAGTAGCCAGACAATGAAAAGTCGATTTTCCCGGTCAAGCAACATTGATAACATTGTGCTGTTCAAGCAAACTTTCAGTTCTCAAAAGAGTTCTTTAAAATTGATATGAAAGAGTAGTTCCAATTCCATACCTCTTTTGTGACTTTTTTCTTTCCATGACCGAAGGAAAAGCAGAATACAAGGAGCATAAAAAACAGCCAACCGCGAGCCGCCATGTTGGAGCTTCTATGTTGGTACCCAGATCCCCGTCTGATAAATGTGCAAACATTGTAGGTCGTTGTAAGTGTGGGACAAAATGTTGTCACACATCTGAAGCACAGTATAAAACGTCACATCTTTTAGGGTTTGAAATAAACGATTAGGCTCTTTTTTAAGGGCAGGAATCTTTTGGTGGATCCATCTCGTATGAAAAGTTTCAAGGGTCAGAATGTTATTATGCAAAAGGTATACATGCAAAGTATGGGAAAGGATTACTTCTGCCAAAAAAGGAATATGATTGGAGCTAGGGTGGACCTAGGGACCCAGAGAGCCTGTGTAGAACTGTGTTGAGTACCCGTCCCCCATGGGGAACCACTAAGAAAGGAGCAATCAAGCCCAGCCCTCTCCAACTTTTCATTAGAAGAATGGCCTCCTAGAATGGCTTCCTAGAAATGTGTTTCTTTCTTCCCTTGACAACCCCTCTCATTCATATATCTTTCATGGGTGCGCCTGTTGATGTCCTACAACTTTTGTGATGGAAAAAGTACCCAAAGATACCAAAATATCCAGCAGTTTAATGATTCATTGTCGTTACCAGAAAATACACTTGTTACAAGCTTTAAGACATACCCAGTGCTTAATTCCGAAGTGATTAACATGACTCTGACTTACAAAATCTTCCTGGAGGGACTCACATATAAAAAGGACAAGGGTACTCGCAACATATTTTAGTGGTTAAAAAAATGGTTTTGGTACATCTTAGGGTGTTGTGCCTCAAAAGGTCCACAGTGTAGCTTTTGCAGGAACCTTTAAGGGTATTGGACCAGAAAAACTATGACAGAAGAGAGATATAAAGAGATGTAAAAATTGTTATCCCATAGCAAGCCATGTCTACAAAATAGGATCCTCAGGGCACCTCTTAAGGGTTCCTTTTCAAATTTCTGACAAGCACTCCCATCCTTTTTTATATAGGAATTCTCCCCACTGGCAAAATCTATACACTACAAAGGCATTGAAGTGTGCTTTGACAATGTACAATCAAATTCATACAGCTGGTATGAAAAAATGTGCATGACACTCTGTTACAGAAGTCACATTTTGAGTTGTGTACTGACAAAGGTGGCAAAAACACTAACATAACAATTGCCTTGCTTCCCTATCTTAAAATTAATACAGAAAAAAAGAACAACTTGCTGAAGCACTTTCAAGCTGCTGATGAACCATGGAGTTGTTTTTCACCTGTCAGGCCAACATCAAGGTTCACCAAGCAAGTGGATACTTGGGAGCTTTTCACACTAGCCAAGACTCCTATGCAGACATTTTTATGGCTCGTCATGCTTGTCTTTCCTCCTTACTCTCACATATTGTAAGACAAATATCAAGCAAAAAAAATTGTTGCTGGTCATACTGTTAGAATTACCGGTAATGATCAAAATACTGGAACAGTATGAAAAGTTTAACACAGGTATTTTCTTTAAAAAGAAACAAAGAACTATTGTTGGATTTTCTTCCATTCTCCCAAAATTAAAAAAAAAGAAGAAGTCCAAATAAAATATTATTGTCATCACTATAACTGGGTATAAATTTTTATCTTGAGCAAAATAAGCTAGGATATTTGCATACAATATTTTAAGAACTGGTTTATAAGCTTGTACTTTACTCAATGCACTTTGACCTTGCAAAAGTTTGTTAAAATTTTGTTCTTCATGAACCTAAATGCACCAACAAACCTCCGTCTTGAGAATATAAAGTTCTCTTCTACTGTATATAAATAATGAGTTTTTTCACTAATAAAAAGTGAAGCTTTCTTATAACCCTACTGTACAAAAATGTGGTACCAAAATAGCTACATATATTGTATATGTTCTAAATAGGTTGCAAAATTAGCTGAAAATTGTAACAAGAAATTCCTCCCTTAGATGGTAAAATTGAAAATTAAAAGGTGCTTTTGTCTGTAAGTATTTTCTTAAAATTCTACAGGAAAAAAGCATGCCTCAGTTTTTGAAATACAAACAACAGAGCCCACATTCTCAAAAAAAATTTTTTGAACAGAATTATTGCAATATGTCAAGGTAATCCAAACCAAGCTTGATTGAAAATGTGGTCAGGTTTGTCTGTATAATCTGCAGCAATTCTAAATGCCAGACAATAACTGTCAATGTTTCCTAAAAGTTTCCTGTTGATTCTTACAAGTTTCCCTACGAATTCAAGCCATTATTATTGGGTTAATTCCAATTATTAATAATAGGTTAAAGCTTAATGCCGGTTCACATCAACCACAAATCTTGCTGACTCGGCAATGACTGTTAGCTGGTGCCAGAAACAATTCTCCTGTATTTCCACAAACACAGACTTCTCGGACATTTCCATCAGGAGATCCACTGTTAGAAGTACCACTTTGTAGATTTTTAAACGAAATCTGTTGTGCATCCAACAGGACCTGAAAACATTAATCAGCAGGGAAATGTTACAAAACAATACATGAATTCCCAAAGATAACATTACTTTCTTTACTTGAAAGATAAATTACATTTGCTTTACATTTAAGCAATAAGTACATTATAAAATAAATGTCTGTAAACTTCTGCATTATGAGGCCATAAAAGAAACTACAAACTTAAGCTATTAGTTTCTGAAGAAACTGTTGGGCCAGCTGTGTCAGCAAACAAAACACTAATTTATTTTAAACAGAATTTGATAAAAAAAATTAATGGTCATAGCATTTACATGGAAATGTCATAGTGAGTTAGTGAAGCTAACTTTTCAGAAGTCAGCCTCTCATCAGAGGAAGTAACCTGCTAATAGCATCTTTCCTAGAATCAACAGAATGTACTGTATATGGATTTAGTACTTGGACAGCTATTCCGTACAAGCTGTGAAATGTTCACACCTTTCCATTTATTGACTTGATTGTAACATCCTTTAGACTCGTAATCCCCACACTTCCAGCAGCAGATTTGAAAGTCATTCCATCTGGTGCATCCATGTGAAGGGACCTGGTCAGGGATGCTAATCTCAGGTCCTTCGTGGGAGGGGCCCTTAGGCTCTCTGTCTCAACTGAACCACTGAAATGAGCTCCATTAGGACCTGAAGTAACAAATGCATGCTATACATGTAATAACAATACAATACAATAATTGAAATAATTGAAAACAAAATTCTTCTTACATAATAGCATACTGAGATACATCATGTAGTTCTGAGAAGTTGACAATACAGAAATTTGAAACATCTTTTTTATCTCGGCTAACCAGTACTCTTTGCTACATATTTTCAACTCCCATGATATCTCCTCTCAGCTCAATCAATAACTGCCTCATTTCTTGAGCACTTATCAATGAATTGAATATACACAAATTTAATTTTCTGACTCAACAACCTGGTCGTTCCTAAGTTATCCACTGGACAAAATCTAATTTCTATTCCATGCATAAATGTTGACAAAACCAACTATGCTATCCACCAGATAGTCACTTATTCCACGGAGAGCAATATTCTTCTACTTAAAAATGGCTCAGGGCCAAGAAGGAAAAAAGTACTTACTTAAAAACTCCAACTTGTCAGCTGCAAAGTGGATTTTATCCTTGTCAGCATACAAGATATTTTTTCCTTGGTGAGTCTTTATAGAGAACTTCTGATTTCTGGCCACAACTTCATCATTTCCAATGAAGAGCTGACCAGTAATGTTTCCTCCAGATGAGCGGGCATTTACTGTCACATTTGCTTTGGACTGAAGCTTAAGTTCGGAGTTCTGAAAACAAAGAAGAATCAGAAAAATGTGGTCTCTTTTATCCAGAAAACTGGCCTGAAAAAAGAATTCGAATTTTGGCCAACCTTTTTGGACCTGGAAAAAGCAAGTACAGTGAACAGCACCTGCACCTGCTGACAGTGAATCCCTAATTTATCAACAAAGTTCCAAAAGGGCCAATATAATAATTAATAAAAACCCTGTTGGAGTAGCTTGCTCCATCTATAAATTGGAGATATATTGGTATCATTCTTTTTGCATGTTCATGGAATGATCTGAAAATGACAGCCAAGTAATATTTCCCAAATTATGTGGACCAAGCTCCATAGAATCTATTTTAATTAGTAATCTTACAGGTCTACACGATAATATGATTATACTTCACCTGGCTTGGTCGTATCAAGTTTGCACGTAATTCATCCACAAATTCTGCTTCGCCATAGTGTTTCAGACCTTGATCAGTTATTCTAAGTTTGCCCATACCATCCTGGAAATTATAAAACAGCTGTAATTTTTGTAACTAGCCACAAATTGTATTAATTTTTTTTTAATAATTACCAGTTTTAGATACCAATTATGGAAGTATGCAAGTGCTGGATACAATTTGGTGAAGAAACTTGGGAATTCATTCTAACCTACTGATACCGATCAACAGCAAAAACACCAAACTAAAGACTTAAATTTAACAACAAAAAAACTGCTTAGAATTTCCATAACTTATAGCCCTCATTTAGCATTGCACTGTAAACAGGTTTACATGGAATGTAGATAATATTTACCAAATTAAAGTCCATAACTCTCATGACCCAAATGACGAGCGAAAGATTGACAATGGTGACAACCATGATAAGTAGAATAAGGAAGTAGATGCAGCGTTTTCTCCAGCCATATATGCCAATCTTGTAAATAACAGTTGCAGGGTCCTGGTTATTCCAGTCTACTTCATCTGTTGCATGTGCTGGCATTTTTATCAGTCTTAAGCTTGTGTTTCCCTGCCCATCATAAATACAAAAGGAAAAGATGTTTTAGTCTGTATCAGTGTTGTAGTTAAAAATTAAATTCAGGTAAAAATTAAATTCCTTTGTCTCTTAACCCTACTTATTCATTGATTATGAATAATTAGGGTTAGAAGACAAAGGAAATTAAGAATCCAACTAGGTTAAAATCATTTTTACCTGAATTTAATTTTTAACCACAACATCAGCATCAACTGGGAAATAAAACTTAGTGCTTTACAACATTGACATGGTAACTTTGATTTACCTAATTACCTAAAATAGCATGACCTAGCCTTTTTAAGCCAGTGCCCATATAAGTAGGATACAGACAGATTTAGCTGCGATAAACTACCCATACATTAGGTACTTCCTCACTTCTACTTTAATTTTGCTCGTTTCAAACTATAGCTACTGGGCCAAAAGATAAAAGCAAAACTCTGGAAGAGCAATATACGTTGTACTGACCTACATAATATAATTAATGACCAATGGGGTTACTAATTGGTCAAAACAATGCTAACAGCAAATGAAATCTAATATACCTGTATAAACTGTAAGCACTAAACTTCATACAAGGCACCTCTGTCAGAGAAGGTAGAATCAAATAGACCAGAATATTCTATTTTCTTGTGACAACTCTGTTTTTACATAATGCATTTTTTTGAGCCAGTGTAAAAGAAATTGATTGAGTGCTGTTTAAATGAAATGATACCCACACATTTAGGTATGTACATAGGGTTCATATGTCAAGCTTACAGTGACAATCACAGCTTGAGTATAGTAACACACACAGAGAAGGAATTCTATCCTGATCAAAAATCTCTTAAAACAGCACTCAGCTACACTTGAAAATTGTGAGGCATACAAACTATAGGTAATCCAATTAGCTAGTTACTAAGTTACCTTTAAAAACAGACCCAAAGAAAAATCTATGGTCGTATAGGAGATGAATCCGATGAGAGTGCAGCACATACAAAGGACAAAGAAATCTGAGTGCTTTGATTTTAAGGCGGATTTACTAATGGGCGTAAACGATATGGAGATATCAACGAATTCTGTCATCTTCGTCGAACTAATATCTTCGAAAGGAATTCACTATTTACAAACAGTTGGTCACGGCAACGATAGCACGAACGGCGTTACTTATGTCTTAATGTTAAAATTGTTAGCTAAAACAAGAAAACTCCTCTTTAATTTGATGAGACAGATATCTTCGGCGCTTGTAAAGTTGCCGTGTACGATTTCAGATGTTGACAACGAGTACTTCAAATAACTCTCCATGATAAAAAGCAGATAAGCCTAAATTATCAGACAGCATGCCCTATGTTTTAGCTTTTTAAAGTTTTACCTGTCTGTGCAAAGTGCAGCAAGACAATTAATGCTTCAACGAACTACTCCAATGAAATGAAATATGCGTAATTACAGATGACAGAAAAAAATCATTCACGCTCCTCCAAACTCCGAAAGGAATAGCGAACTTAAACACACATTTAGGCGCGCTATACTCAGAAAAAAACAACATCGCGTCGAATTTAAATATTTCTTACCTAGAGGTTATCACGTCGATCAAATGCTGTCTCTCTGAAAGCCGAAGACGGAGCACACAGAGGATAAACCTACCTCGGCAGAAACTGTAAACAGTGTTAGGGAACTCAAAGCGTGCATAACTTTATTTGGAGGCGAGGCTTCCAAGCAGTGCGTGGGATTTTCGCGCCCACTTCATATAGTCCATGGGCGAGGCTACAAAACTAAGGACAAAAACCAAAATCAGCTGATACCACTTCCTTTGTTAAATCAATCAGCAAATGTTGTAAAGTGTTTACCATGAAAAAGCTCTTAGAAACAGTTTAAAAGCAACAAGGAACTGACGACCAACAACCAACGGCAGCTAAGAGGGGCTCGATCCGACAGTCCCCCCTATCACCAGCGCGACTTACGAACATGTCTGCACTGATTCTGTGACAAGAAGAGTAAATACTAAGTTGATGGAACCAGAAATTTGGAAAGTTGGAATGTAACTAATGAAACTTACACAAGCACTTTCTCTTTTTTCACATTTTCCTATCAATTGTCCATGTTTCTAATTTGCCAAGTGTTGCCATCAAAATCATTCAGGGAGTTGTTGGAATCAGCGTTTGAAGTTTGTAATAAAAAAAATCAATGGGTATCAAATCAGTGATTTTTTAAGGTTCGCATTTAACTGTCATTGGGCATCTTTGTACCATTTCTGTTTATTCAGCCAAACCGAGTGAGGTCATTTATTCCGCACGTGATAATCTTAGTATGGCATGAATCTTGGCATGGCAGGAGCCCATGGTGATGGGCTCCTGGGCATGGTTATCAAACACCAAAATAAACTAAAGGAATCAGTGTTATTAAATATGAGTGTTTTTACTCATTACATTATTCTTCAAACAAAATTTTAAAAAAAGAATCATTCATAATACCATTCAACAGTTTCCATTGGCTTACCCATCATGATATATGACCAATTATACCACGCTCTCATCTCAACCGTTTTGCTCATAAATAGGGTGTCAATTTTGGCGATTTTGGTCATAAATATATTGTTGATGGTCTTATCGAAAGAGATGGAAGACAAGTAACTTCCATGTTTAAAAAAACGTACCAATTTCAAGACTTAGTATAAAAACCATACGCTACTAAGACAAGAGCCCACCAATGGACTATGACCAGAACGGCTAAGACTAAAAAGCCACACGCTTTGGAGCCGCAATCACCAACCTCGTTTCCAGGGCTTCAAGGGAAAAGACCTGGGAACGAGGTTGCGCACACACACATGTAGCCCAAAGTCTTGTGTTCAGTGTGAACCATGCTTGTTCTCTTTTGCTTTAAAAAACTCTCTTAAGTAAACAGCAGCATGATTATTTCGGCTTCACTAGATTTCTATATTGGGGTGATTAACGACAAATGTCACGTGACTTAAAAAAACAAAGTGAAAAAAGCAGAACTTGCATTCGGATGCAAATATGAATTTCCGGTCATCCTTGCTTCACTAAGCTTAAATGGACTAAAAGATTTATTTAAATGTGAATTGAGTGAACATTGTAGCGTGACAAAACTTGCGTGTTTTCTACAGCAGCCCTACGGGCTTTAAGAGGCTTTAAGGGGCTTTTAACAAATTTTAATGCGCGCAAGTCAAACGTCAATTCGCCTTTGTCAAGCGTTACTCTTGCGTTATTAATTTGTCCGCATTCCTTTTCTACAGGTTGTGGGCTGGATCAGATACAGGTTGCCAGGTAATTTCCAAAGCTAAACATCCTTGACAGTTATTACACCTTCATTAAACAGAACTCGACAATAAGTCTTGCGAATCCTGTCTTGCGTGGCGTGCTCACAGTTTCTCCCAGTGTTGTCTTGGCAATACCGTTAATATCAAAATATATAATAACATTATTCTGTTACTTATTAACCGATTACAACTACAGCACGTAACAAGGAAAGAAGAACATGGCTTAAAGAGCTCTAATGGCATAGCGGTTGTGTGGATACCAAGAAAGGTTGAAAATCGTAAGTATCTAGTACAAAAATTACGGCAGCCTAACCTCGCCGCAAATTCTGCTCCTGTGTATAGGTGAGAAACATCACAATTTAAATTCTTGCGTTACCGTTTGAAGGTACAAGCGAGTAGTTTCACGATAGCTGTGAAAGTGTGAATATTTTTTATTTTTTCTGATGGTTTTATTTAAAGATTCTAGAAAACGTAAACAGAATCAGCAGCTGGCTGACGTCAGGTGTTAGTGTTTTTCAGTGGCATCGTTGCATTGGTTGAAGCGGAATACGTACATTGTATGATAAATACTGGATACTGGCTCAAGTAAAATCGTTAATGGAGACTGATTATTCAGTTTTCAATCCGAACTCAAGAGTCAATTAGAGAATGTACAGAAAAATAGTTAACATCATCAACCCCCTGTGTTGGCTAGGAATAATATATTAAGACTAGAGGGAAATCGAGTGCAAATAATTAACTGTTACCGAGTACTGCTGCATCACCTTGGCGATTGTCGCTGACAGATTGCCAGCTAGTAATATTTAACAGCTCTTACAAAATTTTTGTTAATTTCTTTGTTGACTGAGCACAAAGCCGAAACGATAAAATACTAGTGTGTTTATTAACATTAATCAGGTCTGTCAAATTTATCTAACAAAAACCCAAGCAGTCTAATTTCTATAAACTCCGGCTTTCAAAACGTTCGGCCTTAGTGCCTGCTTAAGGCATATGTACGATTCATACTCGTAAAATGATTGAAAATTAGTAAAACTCCTAGAGTCGTTTTGCTAATTTTCAATCATTTTATCCTACAAATTTAGATTTACATCAAGTTTTGTACGTGAAATTAAGCTTACGGTTATTTCTTGCGTATATCAGCGATTAAGGAATGCTGAACAGAGTAATCTTGAAACAAAATATTTTACATTCTCTTATAAATGAAATTCGCATTTTGCACCTCTTTGATTCTTTAGGCTGGTTGCACGTCATTCTTTATCAATAGTTTGTTAACCAGGATAGCATAAGGCCTTTACTATTTGCACTTCGACGCTCGAGACGGCCGTTATGTAAATTATAAGAGATTGAGTCAATCACGTTTATTTGACAATGGTCACGCATTCTGACCCCCTGAGGTACTGACCACACTCCAGCATGCAATTTCTGCGGAGTCTACAACCTCTGCAAAACAGTTGTAAAAGTCAAGAGGAATCTGCCCTCGGAAAAGTCTACTTTTCAAAAAGAGCTCATTACTGTACTAATTTTCTGTTATTTAGTTGAGACAATGAAGCATTCTAATTTTCCATTAGAGTCTTGCCTTACATTGTTAGTTTGTGCTAGCACGGAATACTGAAGATCAATTATTTTTTGGATACTTATATTGTGCTTCATAAGTCGTTATGCAGATCGTCCCTACTAACCCACATAAAACAAATGATTAATTACCCGAGATTTGAATCCTGTTACTTCTTGTTTCTATTCTAAAATTCCCGTGATGACTAAACATGAAGGAAGGATGGGAATCATTGTTTCAAGAAGAAGGAGACGGGGAATGGCCCAACCATCCAGACCGGATCCCCTGCCGCAGTCACAGCCTGAAAACCAAGAACCCAGTACTGCAACTCAGGAAGACGTTCTCAGGTCAAATGACGACGGGAACGAATCAGATCCCGATGAAAAGTCGGATGTGAGTGATGAAAGAGACTCCGAGAGTCGCACTAACGATGAAGGATCTCATGAAAGTGAACCTGATGAGCATAACCAATCGAAATCGTCTCAGTCTGTAAACTCCAATGAGAGTGCAAAGGACGTTTTAGATACAGCGGGGGCAAGCGAAACAATTACAACAGAGGACACAACCGAAGTGGATGAGTTCAACAACGATTGGAAAAAAGTGTTCTTGGAAGACTTGGATATTAAAATATCAGACAATGTTAAGATTGTCAGGATATTTACAAGCTCAACATTCACAGGTATTATGCGATAACTGAACAAGTTTGCAGATATTTTATGCATTAAGCCTGACCCTATGTAGATGTAGGGTTGTAAATTCTTTCAGATGTCAGACCTGAGCGGAATGAACATGTATGTATACAACACCTGAAACCTCACGAGGTTACTTCCTTAAGGTGACCACTAGAAAACTATTCTTTGTCTTTAACCCTCGTTAAAGAAGTGTACTTCTTGTTGTGGGAAATGCTTGCAGAATTTTGTTTCGCAAGGAATAAGTGCTTTCAAGAGCTTGATAATTTGGTTTCAATTACAAATTGTCTCCATTTTGTTCGTTTAGATACCTTTGTGGAGCGTAACACATTGATGGAGCGAGTGTACCCCCGGCTAAAGTCCTTCTGTCAAGAGAGAGGCTATGACTTTCAAGTGGTCGACATGAGATGGGGAGTCCGAGACGAGTCCACGGATGATCACATGACCACTGAGCTTTGCATGAAGGAGCTTCGCGCATGTCAGAAGTTGTCAACGGGACCCAACTTTATTGTGAGTTCAACCTAAAAGACGTATCCTTCCTTTATTTTGTGATAACTAACGTCATTATTTTACTTTCAGACCTTCTTGGGGCAAAAATATGGCTACCGTCCCTTTCCGGTCAAGGTTTCAGCAGCTGAGTTTGAGAAGCTCCTTAGAGTGGTTAACAACCCAGACGATCTCGAACTGTTGAAAAACTGGTTCTGGCGAGATGACAATGGCGTGCCCGCTCAATATCTGCTGCAGCCGATAACATCATTGTTACCTCATTATCGTGACTATGCAAGCGAAGAGTTACGTAAAAAGGCGTCCGGTGATTGGTGGACTGCGTTTGAGAGAATGCAAGTTGTTTTGAGGACAGCCGCTGATGCTGCATTGGAAGAGGGCGACCGGCACAAGTACTATATGTCAGGTATTGTTCTCTGCAAACGTCCACGTAAAATTAGTTTCAAGCGCTGAATAAAATCATCTTTAGAACTAACATTCACCCAAATTTGATTCTTTAGTGACAGAAGACGAAATTCGTCGTGGCATTATTACAGCTATTGCACCAGAAAAACACTGCTTTTGGTTTAAACGAGTGATAACAGATCTTATCCAAAATGTCGACAATCGCAATGCAGGAAAGTTCTTGGACAAGACCTACGGGAACGACTCTGCTGTTGATGAGTCTGCGCGGAAGCTACTGAGCAGCTTGAGAGAAAAAGAGCTTCCAGCTGTCTTATCGACCAAAAATGTGGTGCAATACAATGTCCAGTGGACCAGTGAAGGCATCAATCCAGACGCATCTGTTGAGCATGCTCAATATCTTGAAACGCTTTGCACCGACGTCTATAATGTTTTAACAGACATGATTCAAGGAGCCATCAAAGAGAAGGAAGCCAGCGAAAAAGAAGATTCAGTAGTTGAGGAGATATTACAACACGCTCTCTTCTGCCAAAAGAAAGGGCTAGCTTGCAAAGGGCGAGACGAATTTCTACAGTCGGTGAAACAATCTTTACTAGACTATCGGAACAAGCGAGTGGTTATACTTCACGGAGAATCGGGATGTGGAAAAACATCAGTCATGGCCAAAATAGCGGTGGAGATCAAGAAGTGGCTGGAAGATGAGTCCGTCATTGTAGTGTTAAGATTCATTGGTACGTCCCCGGAGTCATCCAGTGTCCGATTGTTGCTGAGAAGTGTCTGCCAACAGTTATATAAGGTGACAGAAAACGACAGCGCAGAAATACCTGAGGTAAGCTCGCATAGATTTCGGTTTGCGATACATCCTTTAACATAGTAACAAAGTTTGGTGGCCCAGACGTATCTACGTGAAGAATGACTCTCTTACCTCGATTTCGAAAAACTAAGACTTTCTATTAGTCGCCGCAACAAAAACGTATATAATTAATTAACTGTATGTGGATCGCCTTTTTATAAATATTTTGTCTGCCAAGTTGTGTTTATTGCCAAGTACATTACTGAATTGTCGGATTCATTGCAGGACCTAATGGAACTCCTGGAGTTCTTTCCAAAATGTTTGGAGGACGCCTGCTCATTTCGTCCCGTTGTGCTGATGCTTGATTCTTTGGACCAGCTTCCCGCGGACGAAGGAGGAAGACGTTTAGACTGGTTGCCTGCGAAAATTCCAGACGACTTTTACTTGATCATGTCGACTCTGCCTGGGGAAGAATACGAGTGCCTACCACATTTAAAGGTAAAAGACGAACAGGTCTTGTTTTGATATACCCTCAGTGTTGACGCGCTCTACCATTACACCATCGTACAAATTCTGTGTCTCTAAGCTTATCCTTACTCTTAAACTTTACCATCTTAAGCCACATCCCATAATTAAGTGTGCCCTTTTGACATTATCTCCTCTTTACGCCGGCCGCCGGTCTCGGCATAATTTCAAAATGAGCGTTCCGTCATCTGAACAAAATTGTGTTTCATCTCGGTACTTTCGAAAGAGTGGAGAAATATGTTTCCCACAGTGGTATTTCATGTATGTCAAAAACTGAAGTTTACTTTAAGGAAACACTCTGATGGGCTGTTCCTTTATTCCGTATAGCTACATTTTTCATGATAGTCAAGCAGACAACAAAGGCAATAATTAGGGCAAGTTATAATCATATTAGACTAATATAAAAAGAGCCCACATATTTTAACTTTTAAATAATTCGCTAACGTTTTCTTGTACTGCCAGACCGTCTTTCCTGACCGATGTTTCAAAGAGATCCCTACCATCCCCGCGAATGAAGCTGATGTCATATTAGAGAGCTGGCTGAGCTCCGCTAATCGCACGTTGGTCCCAGCTCAGAAGGCGATGGTGTTGAAGGCCTTCGAGGAATGTCCACTGCCTTTGTACCTGAAGCTGTCCTTTGACCAAGCTTGCCGCTGGAAGTCTTACACCCCAGCAAATGAAACAGTACTGCCTGCCGGTGTGAAAAACGTTGTCAGTGAGTTTTTTGATCAAGTTGAGAGACGCCATGGGAAGATTCTAGTCAGCCACGCATTGGGGTACATCACTGCATCGAAAAATGGCCTGACGGAGCCTGAGTTAGAAGATATCCTATCCTTGGATGACGAAGTCCTAGATGATGTCTATCAGTACTGGACGCCTCCATTTCGAAGACTTCCGCCGTTGCTGTGGATTCGTATACGTTCCGAAATTGGAGACTACCTTATAGAACGAGGAGCAGATGACACTCAAGTGATTTATTGGTACCATCGCCAGTTTATCGAAGTGGCAACCGATCGTTACTTGAAAGCGCAGCCAGAAGTTCATTCCAAGCTTGCTGATTACTTTTTGGGTAAGTGGTCGAACGGTGCAGAAAAGCCTTACGTTGAGAAAGACGGACAGACAGTTGTCAAGGATCGGTTGGTGGCCAATCAACCCTTAACGTTTCGCAACGAGAGCGAAAAGAGGGAGGTTTTCAATCTACGAAAACTGAATGAGTTGCCACATCATCTGTTGCACGCAGGTGACCTACAGAGACTCAAGGAAGAGACACTTTGCAACTTTGAATTCCTCTTGGCTAAACTACGAGCAACGTCTTTAGAGTCAGTTCTAGATGACTTTGTCGTCTCACTCCTTGTCTATCCAGAAGATGAAGATCTCATCGAATTGGAGAAAACACTGCAGTTGTCATCTGTTGCTCTTAAAAGTGACGCCAATCAGCTGGCTCCTCAGCTTCTTGGTAGGCTTACCTCGCTTCACGGTAAAGACGAATTCAGTGGTATTAGCGTCCTATTGCAACAGGCGTATTCCTCATCAGTCCCTTGTCTGATACCAAGTGACAAATGCCTGACCTCACCTGGTGGATCTCTGATTTCGTCGATGAAGATACCAGGCGAGTCTGTGTACCAATGTTGTGGTTTTAGCTGCGATGGAAAGACAGCATATGTCACCAGTACGTTCTCACAACCGCTGCATATCCAGATACTGACTATAAATTTGCAGAATGGAAAAACTATTCGAAGGGTAACACTACCAGGATCTTTGGAAGTTGGAACGGTGTGGACTGTTCAAGGCAGCCAACTGAAAGACGACCTTCTTCTTTTAGTAGGATCTACTGACATATTTCTCATAAATACATCCACTGGTCAAATTTTTCAGAGATTCACAGCCCTCGTCCAAGAAAGCTATAATCCAATGCCACCTGTGTCCTTTGCGGATAATGAAACGCGTATTGTTGCCATTACAGATGAAGACCTCAAGATTTGGAATGCTGAAGATGGTCAGTTGATACACAAGATTGACATAGGAAAGATACCCACAGATGAGGAGTACGGAACTATCGGAGCAGTAGGCCATCGAGCAGCCTTCAGCGTCCATGGGACAAAGAGTTTCACGGTCCTCAACACTAGAACAGGAGAGAGGGTTAGGCAAGTCAATGTGTTCAATAAAGAGCATGCATGCTGCATAGAAGAAATCAAAGTGACCTTTAAAGAGCAGGTGGTCGTCACATCCTCCGAGAGGAACAATCTACGTTTGTATGATCTACACACTGGGGATTTAGTCAGGGAAGTTCCGCAGTTTAAAATCAACAAAGGCCTCCTTCGGCTTCGAGTAACAACAGACGG
>Ga0126337_10000314_pt1 | contig 22759 bp, 11 predicted proteins | sample DipCmetagenome_FD_92527 | JGI IMG/M metagenome (GOLD analysis project Ga0126337, IMG submission 92527) | Coral microbial communities from La Bocana,Puerto Morelos, Mexico - Diploria C A metagenome | ecosystem: Host-associated > Invertebrates > Cnidaria > Coral | place: La Bocana,Puerto Morelos...
TTAAAGCAACACATCATATTTAATTTCCAGTTGTTGTGAAATGAGCCATAAAAATCAATTTCTTTTTCTGTAGAGTCTATGAAACGGCATAACTTGGGTAACCATGAGTCAATGGATCACTGTGAGCCCACCACCAGATAACAAAAATTGTATATATTTGGTTGCCATGGAAAGGCGATGTAAAATGTTGGTTTTTATTTAGACTTACGTTGTTTTAAATAATGTTTTGCATCGGCATACAGGTGAAGGATTAAAACCAAACGATTTACGCACAGATCGCATCACAAATACGTCAGAACTATTATTTAGAAAAGCCTGGCCAGTGAAATAGAAAAAACACATTTACATCATCTGGTTTTGTTTTATATTTATGATTACTTAATTGGCAGGAAATGAAGCAGGCTTTCATCATTGTCTTACGTGTTTTTTTTTCTTAACTTTGATCACACCTGCCCCACGACTTCACTCCCACCGTCAAATCCTTGCTAAAAAATTTAGATTTCAAAGATATTTAAGGATTAATTAAAATTCTACGTCTGAAAAGCTTAGAAAGAGCGCTTTAAAGGATTGATAGACCGTGAGTGACTCCGTTAATCGGGATAGAAAAATGACCAGTTTAATTAAATTATGAGAAGGATCTAAAATTAAGGAATGAAGAAGAAAGCTTGAAATAAGGTCATGGCTGAAATGTTTGTTGTGCGACATCTTGTCCTCTTGGTGCAATTTAATATATATTTTAAGATCTTAGATTACATTGTGCAACACAGTCTATGATTCCATTTAGCCCCGCCACCGATGTCATTGTTACTTAATTTACTAACCCACTTAGGCTTGTTCTGGCCTGTTCCTGGTTATCAGGTTACTAGAAAAAGGCACCAAAAATCTTCATGTCAATGATTCTGTTCAGCAGGTTTAATGTTATCCCTTTCCATCAGACCTCACAATCTGAGCGCTTAAAATCCGACAACAGGAATTTTTCAATCTTTCGCACTCTTAACTTCCATTTTTTAGTCTTTTAGTTGAGACTTATCAGGGTGTAAATCTAATGGCGTTCTTCCACGAATGCCTGTCTCCGATTGGTTACGCCACTCACGTCATCGGATAGTGCGCAGCCTAACAGTGTGCGGTGGTAACAACAATGACGGCCGCTTCTTTGTGTTTATGAACTGTCTTTGAAGAGGAATCAGAAAACGTTTTGTTCCACTAGTAGACTTATACTAAGACAGTTAGATTATCCGATCTCGATTTTTTTTTTGCGTGATCATACATTGACTAGGGCTGCGTCCTGGTTAACCATACAAGACCACGGAACTCTCGAGCTCATTAACCAAGCTTACACAGTCAGAAAAGTACTAGGGATGTAGTGAGTAATTGTAAACGAGCAAAAGTGGGCGAGATTGAAAAAAAGGTTTCAGCTCCAACCCAGAGTAGGATTTTCATGAGTAAAGTTCACTCAACTGCCTCCGGCGTTGCTATGGCCGTGCATTAAGATTTCGGGAATTGTTTTGACTGAGCTTGTTGCTCATGGTTCTAATGCCATGATCCTAGGGATTTCTCCATGGTTCTCCAAATTTCCTCCCCACCCCCCTGAAATCCAACATTACCAAATTCCTTGTAAAACAAGGTATTGTTAAAACCCACCTTGAAGAGTGATCATTTTAAATGAGAAAATGCATTTTAAAATACTCATATCATTTCCCCTGTAATTTGTATTCTGAGAAGAAACGGATGTAACCCTTTAACCTCCAATCGGTCAGCCATGTTGCCGACCTTGAGCTCAAGCACCGTGCTTCGAAGACAGGCTCTTTCCTCTTTCTCTGTGGGGTTTAGCTGAGGCGTGAAAGATTTTGCAGCCCAACCCTTCACTGCCTTGATGGATAACGAAATAATTTGTCAGATTTTGTATTATATGATGATAAAGATTTGAAAAGAAGAGCCGTGTAGTTGCTTACACTCAGCCGACAGCCGAGATCAGTGAAGATATCTCGCTCCATTTTAGTCAGAAATTATACTAGCCGGCTCGAGCGGAATGTGTCAATGCAATCGATATTTGCATTTTTTTATATTCAGACGTTATTTATAAAACTAGGAGAAAAGGTGTTTATGTAAATGAATACTTCTGTATTGATATTTATGAACATAGTTGATATAAATTGAACACGACTAACGTCACCTTTAGTATTGTCTGCGAAATAATTGCTATATTAGGAATAATATAGAGGGAATTTTAAGTATTTGCATGAGTATTTCCGAGATTGCTTTAACCTATTTTATATGTGCCAGGCTGTATAACCTCCAATATAGGTATACACATCTCACATCCTTAACGTCATATCGTATTTTTTGGACCAATTTTTAAGGCAGGAAGATTTTAAGCTAGCTATATCGAAGATCATGTTTATTGCGTTCAAATTAACTTCCTGCAACGTGACTGGTGTTACGGCTTCGACTAGCCCGATGTGATGGGAACTTATAAGTTCTTGAGTTCTCAATCAGGCTGAAATCGTCCACACATTTCACAAATTTGTATACTGAAATTTTGCTGGCTTGGCACTATTTCCTGCTTCAGGGGGTGGTTTTGATTGTTTGTTCTATTTTCTTTGTCCTACGAGAGAAACATACACTATTAATAGAAACACTGAACGTCTCTTGATTGGCTGATCACGAAGCCGAAACGAGAAACATTTTTCGTGTTTGCAAATTCTCTCCTTCTATTTCCGATGTTTCTCAAAACAGTGGCGGCTGAATTGTTATGATTTATCCCTTCGTTTCTATAAAATGAGTGCTCTTACAATCGTCAATCTATTCTAAAGTTTCGGAACCTGAAATGCTACCCAGGCAAGTAGAAGAAATTTGAAATTCCTTTGGTCCCTGTCACGTATTTCGGATTTGTTGTAAACTTTAACCTTTACGCGCCTTGTTTTTGTTATTTTGCTGCCAAACTATTTTCCTGGGTGACTGACAGCAGTTACGTTGCCGGCTAGGCAAAAGCCCGTTCACACGAAAGTGTTGTTGTAATCTTTCGTCTTGGTGAAATCCTTGGCTGTGCAGTGTTTACATTCGCTTTTATGTTGGTCTTCATCGTTTTGTGAATATAGAATACTAATATTGATAGAAGAGCACAAAAATAACCACAGGAATGCTTATGGAATGCTCGTTGAACGACACCGGAGTTAAATGAATTTTAGCCTAAGTAGATTAACTCAAAGCCTTAGAATTATCGCGACGAGATAATTTTCATTCGCAAATTTATCACGCAAAAGCTTTTTTCCTCTTTAAAACCGTCAAACTACGCCTTATGTTGAAATTATCCTAGACGAATGACGGTTTTTTGATAAGGGCGGTAAACTGAAACGGACGTTTCAAGAATCCAATCGAAAATTGGCGAATATTCGATCTGTCTTCACGAGTTCATTATGAGGGTCAAAATATAATTAAGTTTGTAACTGGCGTACTACAAGATAATGGATCAGATAAATTAAGATCACGCAATTGAGTCAGTATAACTTTCAAGTTGGCTTAGTTACTTTGGAGATTGGGTTTCCCACAAGAGAGATGAACCAACATGGTTATATATTTTTCTCTTACATTCATGCCACCTTATCTTGTTGCCACGGTTTGGTAGCCATTTTAATTCCATTTGGTAATTTTTGACATTTTTAGGCCGTGGCTTAAGACAAGGAAGACAGAAAAAAAAAAAAAACCTCACAATACTCTTGAGGACCGGGTTTGACATCACAAAACACTGATGATGCTTGCGTACAGTGAAAAAAGAAATAGTTATCGTTAACAAAAGATCTGTACCTTTTTCAATGAGTTAGTGGTAAGCTGACACTAAAACTGTTGATAATTCAGCTGCCTTTTGCAATTAACGACGAAAAAGGCAGGCCAACCTCAATCACTTTTCAGACTTTTAGCAAATTGTCTGTACTAAAAGTACTTGTATAAATGTCAGTCAATTTTAATCAATGTGCCAAGTAAACTGACCCTAACAGCTGCTGCAATTCACCGCCTGACTCCAGAAGAAACACATGACCTGTACAGCAGTAGTACATTGAGCTTGAAGTGAAAATACACGCAATTTTTAAATTAGGCGCAACTTAGGCGAGCGAAGTTCAAATTCACGAAGTATTGATTTGGGACGAACGATCGAACTTTTCCTGACATGTGCGGGGTTCACTGATGGTTAGCGATTTTTTCATCATTTTGAGTAAGAAATTAACAGGAACGTCCAAAAAAAGCATGAATTGTAAGTTAAGAGTTCTTAAGAGTATTATGATTTTTTTACGAGAAAAAGTTGATATGTATTGACGGGCCGACACTAATAACACAAAGAATCTTCCCGAAAGTTTGTTGAGTCAGGGGTCTAGGACTGCTACCGAGACTTTTGGCGCCTTCTTGTCATCAGCACTTTGGCAATCTGATGAACTCTTCGACAGTTTGAGAACTGCTGAAATATCTCAGGAAGGGCTTGTCGCAGCTTACCAGCCCCTTACCAGCAGAGGATTTCAAAATAGTCATAGACACCTCACAAGGCTCAATATGGGACACTTTTATCTCACTTTCTCACGAGGCTTGCATTTGCATTCAACGGACGAGCTTAAAAACAGCGTGTTGTGAGGTATCTATGACTGTTTTGAAATCCTCTGCTGGCAAGCGTAGTTGCGACAAGCCCTTCCTGAGAAATTTCAGCAGTTCTTCATAGCGAGATTGCTTTTTACGCAGGCATGACTGGAACGCATGAAAGCAAAGCCACGTGACCTCGCGCTCGTCCAATGAAAACGTGACTTCACGGGGAGACAGCTGGCGACACTTTCGAGAACTTGCTGAATGAAAATACTGCGCCAAATCAAGGATAAGGCGGCAGAAGAACGGCGGGTTGTCCTTCGGTTGACCACCTGGAAGAAAGATGAAAAGATAAGGAAAATAAAACATTGAACTCCACTCTACTCCCAATGCTGTAATCGTATTACATCAACTAACTCTTTCCTCATAAAACATAGTAACAATCTGACAGATTTGAAACACCGCAGAGATCTCAATAACTAAAATTACAAAGGAAATTAAAAAAATAAAATTTATATTTCAGCTATTTGAAAAAGCATTCATTCTAATTTGCATTTGTAACAACAAAAAGAACTTAATCGTTTTTTTGGATTTGGCAAGTCACTAGTCGAGAACAAACTCGCTATTTACGCCCTTTCCTGTTTTAACGAGATAAACGCACATGGTTCACTACGCCAGAAATAATTTGTTTTCCTTGCGTTGGGCAACATATGGTGCAACAGAATTAAGAGAAACGCTCTGATAAAACTCATGACAGAAGCTAATGAGGCCAACGAGATTCACGCGTACATGAGCACCGGCAAAAAATTGATTCGCAAAGAAACAATTTGACGATTGAATTACATTAGAGGTTAGTTGTTCGAAGAGAGCTCAGTACGTCGATCGAATTGATCGCCGCACTACTGGAAAATTTGACTAATGGAGCAATTACAAGGACCCTTTTATCAGACTGTCAAGCTGACGTACGTAAGTTAAATAATGGTTTTGTTTCTGCATATTGCAGTGCCCCTTTAGAAAATGCACGCCTGTCATAAAAAAACTGAACCATGATGCATTGACGGAAAGTCAAGCAAAGTAAATGAAATGGCGACATCCGTTAATTGTAAAAACGGCTGTGTATATATTTTATTCAAACGGAGAATGTGTCGACCTAGAACGTACGCGGTTAGACAAAAGAAGGAAACGAGAAAAGACACACCCTAGTTAAACAAGAATCACTAGCACGGTATAAAAAATAAACGAAACATGCGAAATATTTTAATGCCAAAGGGAGTCAAAATTTTATTTTTTGAAAATGGAAGAGATATACTATTTTGTATCTCTGCTTCATTTTGTGATGAATAATAAATACCTTAGCAATAAATAACTTTGCTTGGCAAGCTAAAGTACTACGTTAATTAAAAGTTCAATTATGAGTGGTTGGCTAATGGGAGAATATATTCTTTCCTGTGCTTATACAAAGATCCGTGTACAAAGACTGGATTTACGACTACATGAATGAGCCACATTATAAATCATTGAGAGCACCCAGAATGAATTCGATTGTTTCATTTAATTTAGTAACCGACCCCTTACTGTAGATGGAAAAATCATAAATACTGTCCATTTAGAATCTCTTTTAACTTGGCTAGAATCCATCTTGTTATTACATTTGGACTAAGGCGGTTCACTTGGTTTTACGGATCAAAGATTCTTATAACCTTTCCGAAATTCGATGAAAAAATTAGAAATTAAAAAGCAATTGTCTGGAGATCAAGGGATATCCAAATTCGAACGGAAGCCGTTTATAACAATGGGTGTGTTGCATGGTATTGAATTGTAATCCTTGAAATATTTTTAATTTGCAGCAAAGTTTTTCTCATCTTGTCATAGCTTGCAAATAGCCTAGTGTAACAAAATATGAGCAAGGTTCAGAAGGAACGGCGAACGAAAGGAACTCTCAGACAGGCGAGAGACGCCAATCTATTGGTCTGTTCTTACGTGGAATTAGAGTTCGGTATATCTTCAGTTTTATCTTCTTTGTTGTACTTGTCCAAAGGTTGGGTAATACAGCCTTCAGTGGTCAGCAATGATTAACATTTAACAGACAACTCCAGTCAGTTCAGCCGCAAACAAAGTAATGGCCATACATAAAGCTGATTCTTAATCACGTTTGGATTACTGTCGTCCTGACAAAGGCAGCATTACCATCATAATAACACACACAAAAAATATTAGACTTCGGAACGTGTTATACAGTACAAAAAAGAAAAAAAACCACACGTAAAAAAAAACGAAATTCAGCGGTTGGAACCCATAGGGCGCATCTTTACTACTTGGTGTGCGAAATAAAACTGAATGTATTGATAACAGATTATACACAGAATAAAACAACATGTCGCTAAAGGATAGTTTGTAATTTCTTATTTCAAATATATATATTTTAGATTTAATTGGAAATACCGCTTGAGACTCGAGAACGGTATGCAAAGAAAGCAAGAAAGGCGCAGCTTTAAAGGGGTTTCTTAAAATAAGGCAGAATTTGTAACTAATTTTCTCTGGAAACATATGCCGATTTCTAAATATACCAAACAATGAAACCATAAGAGCCAGGCTTTCGTTGAAAATTGTTATAATTTGGAGTTTTTCACAAGTTCTTTACAAAATAGAAATTTCAATATTACTTCAATTGGCGGAGTTCCTCTTTTACGCGAAATTTCACATTACACAAGTACACTTAGCGGCAAATTAAGTGTGCTTGATTGATTTTAAATATGTTCGAACAATAAAAGGCCATTAAGGTCTCTACGATTTCATCTATAAAGCTCTCATTCAAATGAAAAGTTCAGTGTTTCTTTGATGGAAAAATTCTAAAGCCACAACAACATCAGACTTTTCAGTAATGAGTCACATCTGTTTCGCAAACTTCACTTAATATCTACGCCAAGCATGTTGAATTGCAGGGCAAACACCGTATAAACGCAGAAGTCTTAGGGTGAAAGAAACTTTGTAGCGGTAGTGCAAACGGCCTATAAAGAGAAGAGCGTGTATTTCAATGAGAATACTGCTAAGCCCACTAAGCACCGCGTTTTTGGAAATTTAAAAGCTATTGAAGTGAAGTAGCCACGCGGTTTGTCAAAAGCGACCTGAGAATCATACTGACTTCACGATATTGCGCTTTTGAAAAAAGACAGCCAGAGATAATGATTTTTGGCAATTGATTGTCAAGCAGACAACAGGTGACGAGAATAAACAAAAAATTCAAATAAAGGATACCACAAAATATTCTGTTTGAGAATCACTAACAAGAATTCCTTTTAGTCCTTACGGTTTAAGATTCATTTTCAGACAAGCAACTGGTTTAAAAAAAAAAAAACTCGGCTAAAGTTTTGGGGGAATTTTCACGTCAATTCTTATGTCCTTTCATTATTTGTTATCGCATCGACACACCCCATTCGCTGACCATAAACGCCAACGATATGCTTTCCGATGTCTAGACAACTCCTTTCAATCTATAGTCTTAATAAAGTATATAGAATGCAATGAGTTTATTTCCATACAGCACGGCCATTATAAAACTAAAATATGACACCTCAAAATTGGATTCAATTTCAATCGAGTGCGGTACTCAGCTAAGTTTTTCATGCTGTCATCTCCAAAAAAGAGGTCTTATTAACCTACCATATAAAATGAATCAACAGTTCTCTTTTATTACCTCTTCATTCTTACGTTTGATCAAAGATAAATTTTAACGCTCACAAAGTCAGTATGCTAAACCAGTTTTTTGCCGATGTTCGCTATAACTGTTTAATTTTGCCTTTTTTCTTCCGTAAATGGGTTACTTAAGTATTTTATATGCATCAATCCAATCTTTTCCCTACTGCTAGAAAAAGGTGACTTTCACGGAACTTTTTGCAGACTGAATATCGCAAAATTATCTTAAGCTGAAGACACAACCTACCCCGCGGCAACTCTTTAATGTAGGTGTGAAATTTGTACGCAGTCAAGAGGAACACTTGGTACACGTTGAGCAGGATGCTATGGCGTGTTTTCAGATAGTGATCCAGCAGTAACTGATGGCACTTTGGGCGAACCGAGCAGAGGAGCTTCCTTCTCAGGGCCTCACCAGGATGCGCATTTAAGGACACCGTCAGGGTGTCCCTTAAGAGAAGCCCTTAGAGGAAAAAAAGCCAGAAATAAGTGCCACTAATTTTCTTCCTTATATGAGTTAAATAGAGGAATGTCAACTTAAAAAAAGATATAAAGCAGAGTAACAAACCCATAACCCTGAAAGAGCAACTTCCACACTAAGAATCTTAGTCATTTTCAGTATTTTTATTACTTTAAAGGCATTTTAACGCTGTGTTTTTACAGACCTGATTATTTGCCCGGTTCCCTCTTGGCAAGAAGCCTTTAGTGCAGAATGGGAAATGCACCAAACAAATCCAAGTCGAGAATTTGATTTATTTTACGAGTTTAATTTATAAACGGAGTAGTTCTATTGTTTTAGGAAATACTTCATTGAAAGATCAGAATATGACCACCCCTGGCCATTTTCCAGACGTACCATGATGCCCTGCGCGTCATAGAGAGAACTGGACACTTAAAGTTTTGCACGGTTAGATTAGAACAGCATAGAGCAAAAACATACACTAGTTTTCATATACTTACGGACACTCACCAGTATACCGGGATAAGTCTGGAGAAACTTCAAGTGTCACTGTATCCATAAGAAAGCCACACCAGGGAAATTTCTCACTCGCCCCAACTCTCTTCACCTCCCGGCCATCAGCCGCGACTACGTCATAGTTGGTCAGCGTTTTATCGTGGTTGATAAAACAGCCATACTCTGGTATCCCGGCATGCATTACATTCATGAATTTATCAGCTAGGCTCTTCCGTGGGGAGATGAACAGAAAATCGTCTACCCACCTTAACAGGAGGGAGTCTGGGTCCTCGGATATCTTCGATAGGTGGGTTCTCTCCATCTGACTGTAATAGTAGCCGCAAAGCAATGTGGATAAGACAGAGCCCTGTGCTATGCCTGAAAAAATAAGTGGGTAAATGAGTTAAGTCCTTACAAGGACGCACATTGCTACTCCGCACTATTTAGCTTAAAACAGTCCATGGAAAAAGTCCAGGTTTGGAATTCTCTAAAAGATACTTGGTCTCAGTAGCCAAACAAAAACGTGCTCGAGCAGTTGCGAGTACCTCGAAAATCTTCAAGTCATAATGGGACTTTCAGTCCTCCTCTCGTTACTAAGACATTTCGGCGACGAAAAACCTCCAACCATGCAAGAGACAATTCTTGTTGATAGGAAAACGCAGCCAACTTCAAATTGTTGCCAATTTAATTTCTGACTGTTTAAGGTTTCATGCACGAAGCTCCTGTCATAACACGTTGCAGCGATGAAATCGTGATCTATTTCTTTGCTTTGTCAGTAGTCGCATTCCTACAAATACGAATTTGCGTTTTTCTGCGAATTAAATTTTCCAACAATATATGCTACATGTTGCAGAGATGATCTCTAGTACGCGGACAACTCTTTCGTCTAACCAGACGTTAGGCGACTTGACTGACTTTGCAAAATCTTAAAGTGCCCATAATGTCAAATTTTTTTTCACTCATCTAATTCTGCATTTCATCGAATGAACTTCTGCGAAAAAATTCCTCCTCGGTTTGAAGTGAGTCGTGACGTAGATTCAGAAACACGTCATTTGGGTCGTGACTTACCTGACGTGAAAACAAGTGGAAATTTTGCTTCAGAGTTGTCTCCGTAATAAAGCTTACAATATCGTAAAAGACTCGCACACGACCTGTGTAGTTATATGCACTAAAGGTGAACTAAAGGTCAAGCGGATTTCCTGAATCTACGTCACAGACGTGGTAATTTTGAGCACGTTACTCTTGTGATCAGCGGCAGGGGTCGACCGCAAGAAAATATAATTTTGAACTTTGTAAAGATTCGTAAAAAAATTGCGTTTTATCCAAATTGAAAAATTTTTTCGCAAAAGTTCTTTAGGTGAAATGTAGAATTAGATGAACGAAAAAACATTTTGACATTATGGACACTTTAAGTGTAAGGTCTAGTTCGAAAAAATGTCGCAAACTAAAACCACGTGATTACAATGTCTCGCTTACCCCGTTCTTGTTGGTAATAGCTGTCTCCGATCCTGACGATGTTATTAAAGATATGTTCACCGAGGATGTTTAGCAGCTTGTCGCGGTCCTCCGTCACATACCACACATTATCCACAGCTATCACTTCCTTCAGCTTCCATGCGGTAACGAGAGAACGAAAGAAGTCTGGAAACGAACGGCAGTCATCTGCGGTACTGACGTGCTTCAAAAATTCCCTGCAAATTAAAGAACATATTATATTTTCGCGCAGGACTCTTCACTAACCTGCAATTATTTGAAGCATTTTTTTCATGTTATTGTTAAAACTTACTTTTTCTACTTAGCAAGCTTCACAATAGCCTCATTATCAGACGGTGTAAGGCCACTTGTTTTCGGTCTCCCCTCCACTAAGAGGAGGTGCTAAGAGGAATCGACCTGCTTCGGACTTCTGAGAATCAGGCTTCCTCCGCAACTACTGCGCAATGGTTTCCAGACCAGCCAACAAGCCAACTGAAGCAACAGAAAACTTTCGGGACGGATTAAATCTAACCCTGCTTCGGAATGCATCATTAACGAAAAAAGGGCCTTACCGCAATCGCCACGTACGCTCGCCTCAATAAATAACTTTGAAAGTCATGTCAAGTTCAGCGTGTGTTACAATTCCCAGCTAGCTGCAACCGATGAACCGTGAGCGCTGGATATCTAGTGCATATTAGTATGGTGCAAGTATTTGATAACGTTCAAACTTCCCATCTTGTATAATTTTGAAAAATACTGCAATCAGAAAACAACCCCAAGCAATCGTACTTTATCCCCTGGTTTCTGCAGCATGAAGCGACTAGGGGAGCTGCTAATCTCCCGTGGATCGTATGCTAATCCCTGTCGGACAGTCCCCTACCCTACCCCCAACAGTTTACCAGTACCCATAAAAGAGAGAGGCAAAGTGTTTTTCCCAAGAACCAGCTAGCGCTAGCACATGGATCACTCAATCAGACGCTCATACGCATCAGCCAATAGGACACCCCCTCCTACACTTCTTGTGATATACTTCTCACCTGTAGACCTTTCCTGCTGACACCCGCAACAAAGAGAACCGTCGAATAAGGTACTCCTCTTCCACTAGCACTTGCTTTATGACGTCATAAAGCTTCTGGTGCAGGATAGACTCGTAGCAGTTCTTTACGTCCACGTGCACAAAGTACAGCGGCCTTCTCTCTGAAACTGTCCGTACGCGCGCCACAAACGGCTTCAGCGCTCTGTAAAGATCATCCGTTCCAAATAAGGTGGCACCCAGGCTCTTTGGGTTGCGCTCCTTCTCGAACTTGAGAACCTCAAACACATTCTGCAGTTTCCAGTTCACTGACTGTTGTTTTTGGGCATTGATTGGTTCTTTGATCTTCGGGCAGTGTCGCATGTTAGTGATCGGGCGGACGGTGGAGCTTTTTGGTACAAACCGAAGCAGCGAAAAACCCAAAGAAGATGGCCTTCGAAGGAGTTCGTCTGCTTCTTTGGCCTTCAACAGTTTGAAGAACTCGCCACAAAACGTATTCAGACCGAACCGATGGATCTTCTTCCAGACTGGCTTTCTATAATAAAACACTCTCTGACGATGAGTTCCACTCTCCGTGATGTAAAAGAAGGTTTTAAGGACCACCATGAGGTACTTGGTAACAAGCCACCAGATAAACTGAGCAAGGAGCTGCTGCTGTTTTAGGGAATCAGAGAGTGGAATGTGGCTCTTCAAGGTTCCTTTGTCTTTCAGCCATTGACAGCTAGAAATCTTGATACCTGCCATCAGCTGGCCGAGGGTAAAGGTTTCTCCTCGATGGAGACGAACGAATTTGGCAAGATTCCGGAGAAACATCGCTTTGTTTTCTGAGGATCCCCACAATTCTTTTGGAACAACTTTGTGGCAAATACATTCCAGAAAGCGCACAACCTGTAGCAGAAGAATCATTATAGATTAGTTTGTAGGCAAGGCTAGAAGGTAAGCTGATCCCTACGAGGGATTCAACTTAGTAGAAATTTATAGAACAAAGTTCACTTCATACAGTGCAGCAGGTAACCAGCTAAACAGTCAGTAAAACAAATTATAGAACTATACGCACCAGTTGAAATCTATCCGGCCAACGCTAATTTGCTTACGCACTGCAAGTCGGTTGTAATGACACGCCAGTCTTCACTCAGTGATTACTACAAAATATTACCTTTTTGGCAAATACCCTTTTAAGCACACAAAGAGTTTGTGTTCCTCTGAAATATAACCAGCCACCAGAAAATCCACGCAGACAACGTTTCCTACAGAAAAGTTTTCCGAACTTATCAAAAGCGATCTTTGCCTTGCTAAATCAATATGAGCGTTCTGTTTCTGTAGCCTAGCTTACTACAATTATAATACAGGGGTTTTTCATTTGAGGGTCCTTGATACGTGGTGTTGCCGGTGCCCCCCCCCCCCCCTGCGCATATAGTGGTTTGATCGTCGATTCGTTCTTTTATGTAAACTTTTACCATATATGGTCTCAAACCAATGTATGTCCGGAGACACCACGTAACTACCTTGGGGGTCGAAAATGTGTGCACGTGAGCCACAATCGGCTCTGAGTTTACTTCTGATTGGACGAAAAAAAAATTGAAAGGCGCCTTTTTTTAGGGACGGATCATTATTTATGGGGATGACCGGGCCGGATAATCGAAAATAACTTTTCGTTTTTTTCCTAATACCCGTTGTAGTATCATGCCAGAATTTCTTAGCTCGTCCTGACTCGTTTTAAATTTTTCAAAGCCCGGTCCGACGGCATGGAAATGATACTAAAGTTGACACAAAATTATGACATGGTAACGTTATGAAAGCTGTTTAATGAACACATTGTGTAGATTTGTTAATAAACTTTTTCCGGTGGCAATTGGTTATAACGTTACAGTACATTAATGTCTTATAAAAAACAGTATGAGGAGGAAGCAGCAGTTGAAAAGCATGTACATGAAAATGCCATGGGCCGGGCACCTTTTATCCGACCCGGCCATCCTCATAAATAATGAACCGTCCCTTAGGGGCAACCGTCTAGCATAGTAATTGAAAACCAGAACAAATATAGATTACTTTCGGTACAGAAGGAGAAATTGCTCTTAAATCACGCGACTATAAATGAAGAGACATCTGCTGATGGTACACTCACCTGATCGTGTTTAGTGTGATTGTTGACGGCATAACGATACAGCAGCACATCAACTTGAACGCATTTCTTTTCGCGACGCGCGAGTTTGATAGCTTTTGTACCACTCTTCCAAGATTGCTTGCGGTACGTCATCTTGACTTTGTACGGGATTTTTTGCAACAGTCTCTTCTTTTTGCTCTTCTTGTCTCTGTTCCGCGCGTTGTAATAACAGTGGTGTCTTAACAAAGTTCTAAATGGACACTTCTTATGCTTTGCCAGGAATTTCAAAAGAAGTGGTTGTACGTTTTTAAGCTTTTTTGGCAAACGGAGTGGCTTCCGCTTCTGTGCGGTAGACGTTGCTGTCCTCAACACATCGGTGGTTGAGAATGTAGTCGCGTTCTTGGAACTTTGATCATCTCTCTTCTCACTGCCTGTTATCCCACTACTGTGTCCGCTTGTAGCCAAACAGCTTTCTTGAATAAAGATTTGCTGTGTAAGTCTGCGCGCTCCAGCCATACTTACAGGTGATGCTTCCATAACATGTTTCTTAGGTAACGTTTGGGAAAGATTTGAGGAGTAAAACAAAGTTGCACGTGGCAGGGAAACTTCGTTCAAACGGATACCCCTTCTACTCTTCTTCGAAGCTGGGCGATCACGTTGCTGTCTGTTATTCTGTTTTGTTTGCCTGTCACTTCGAACCCCGCGAGGATGCCTGTTAGAGTAGGTTTGCCGTGTTTTGGGTAGAAACTTTAGCAGATACTGCCACGGTTTTCGTCTAACCTCGACTTTGTTTTTCCTTCCTACGCCCTTGGAAAGGGATTTCCTTCTTTTTAATGTTCTCACGCTCTTTTCTACCGACACCACAATTGCTTCTTTCTCCTCATTTCCGCGTAAACAATTTTCTTCCTTATCAAAACACTCTTCTGTAGTATTCTCCTCCATGTTGTTTTGAAAGAGAGAAGTGGAAATATCATCATGGAGGCGCAATTCTCTAGCATTATCTGCTGAATCGAGCTCATCACTATTCCAGACACACAAGTTTGTAGATTCTTGAGAAGAGTTTTCACTGCTTTCCTCTGGAAACAACAACGGGGAACCTTCAGTGTCAAGCTTTTCTACTGAACCACAGTCTGGAGACTTATTTGCATCATCGGAGACATTGCAAGGTGCCCTTGCTTTCTTAGCTCGAGGCTGTTCAATATCGTCACAGTTCTCAAGCTTAGGTTTCCGTTTGCTCTGAGGAAACTCCGAACAGGCATCAAGGCCATTACTTCCTCCATCCATTTCAGCAGGATTTGAAAGACTTGGCATAGCTGCAACATCATCACTGTCATGAAAAGACTTCACATCAGCTCCATGGGTTTTATCTCCTTTACTAGGAAAGTCCGGCAAACCTTCATTTTCCTTCGGACTCTGAGAGGAATTCTCACGATATCTCCTCGCACGCTTACCTCCTCGTCTCGTTTTTCTCTTTAAAACAGCACTCGCACCATTTCCACTACCGGCCGACTGTATTACTGTCTTGTTGAGGAGGTGTGGAGTGACATCTGATGTTGACAAAGGACTCAGACGACTAATGGGATAACCAGCCACTTGAAAATAACACTTTGCGTTAACCTTCACAAACATGGACACATTCTGAAGCAAATGTATCATTAAGTCGTCTCCTATGCGCTCATGAAGCACTTGCCACGCTCTCGCCGTTCTCAAATAGCTTACAATCGTGTTAGGATAGCTGTTCTGAATTCCAATAGTCCCAGCCACTGTTCCTTTCTTTCCGTACCCACTCAAAGACTCAAACCCAAACGCAAGCACGTTTGTCTTATTCGAGCGGCAGACATGCTCAATGACTCTGTTAACTATTTCCTTCAGGGTAAACCACTGCGTCTGAGTCGGGTTAAATGGCAGTGTCGATGACTGATCACGAAGTGCAACCAATGTTGATTTCAGTAGAACGCGATATTCCACGGGATCGAGATCTTGAATGAGGCGTATGGCTTTTCTCTGCTTGACTTTGCGAAGATAACGAAGCAGTGTAAAGTATTTGGTGTAAAACGATTCGATAACCTTACGAGTTTTGCAAAACTGACTTTGCTTCTTCGCTCGTTTTGTCGCCATTTGCAATCAGTGTGTATTAGTAATAATTTCCCGCAATTTTTGCATTTGATGATTGAGACCGCTGACTGTAATGCGGCCAGGCTCATATTATTAGATCATCAACTTCAAGATGGCGATCAAAATTGAAATTTTGGTGTTTCTTCTAAACATTGCCACCTCTTATGTTACTCTGATACGTTGTGATGTTGTCGACGTGAATCTTGGAGGCACCTGGATTGTTACAAACGCAAATAAAAGCATTTCTGTGCATGGAAATGTTCCCGGAAATGTCCATACAGCACTGTACAAGAATGGAACTATAAAGGACCCTTACTTCCGGTTTAATGATGTCAAATATCGGTGGATTGCTTATGACAACTGGACATACACAAGGACTTTGGAAGGTGTGATTATATTTTTTTGAAATGTTTTTCTTTTTACTAACACAAGAAAATGAAATCGCAAAAAATGGTGTTTCCAGAAACACTCAACAATTGGAAAGCCACTGCAAGTTCCAGTACAAGGGAAACTATCAGCAGGAAAACGGGCAATTTATCAATAGTTTGACTGCAGGCAGTCATTATCTTCCACTCTCATCTTCTCATTATTATACTCTTTATACTTATTATCATTCCCTCCTATAAAAGTGCAGACACACAGGTTTAATTAGATTTGGTACATCAATGAAATAAATAAAATAAAAAATAAAATATAATCCTATCATTAGTCAACCGCTGACACGTTATGCGCCTAACTCAATCTTGCCATTTGTGTTTGCTGGTTGTATTAGTGAGGAGGTAGTGCTAAGGTAGTGAAGATGTGTTCTTTATAAAATGCTTGAACTGCTCTGAGGAACTTAAAGAAAAGTAGAAATTCTGTTGTAGATGTGGAGCAGCTCTCTCATACGTTTTCATTTCATTTCATTTTTTTCAGTTTGCCTTCCTTACTCGGTTATTTTACTCTTTTTGATAAAGTACCATATGCAATGAAAATATCAATGCGTACTTTACACAACAGGCTTCGCGAGTACAGGTTACGAAGAAGGAATACAGAAGGTGACGATGGCGAAATTTTCCAGGCTAGAATTAGAGTGAATTAGATGGGCCTGGCTGCATAAGAGGTTATCGAGCTAAGTGGCGTACCCTTCATATGGATAACGGAATACAGGCACCAAGAAGAAAGGTGGAAATAATTTTACGCCAAGTTGGCCCTGCAAAGGGCTCATATACTTAGGAGAAGGGTGTACACTAATCCAGGCCCGAATTTTGCTTGGCACATCGACTGCTACGATAAGCTAAAGCCGTACGGCTTTTCTATTCATGGTGGTTAAAAATTTACCCCTCGAACAATGGTCAAGTGCCAAGTAGCTTTATTGTTTTACGACTGTGTCAAATCAAACAGAGGTTGTCCGATAGGTCTTCAGACAGACTGTGGTACTGAGAATGGTGTTATTTTCGAGGATCTGGAAACGACAATCAAGCAGGATTAAATGCACATAGGTACAGATTGTCTCCTGCGAACCAGCACATCGAGAGATGGTGGTCATTTTATCCTTCTTGATTGTTGTTCTAGATCCTTGAAAATTACACTGCATGGCTGCCGTGGCTCTATAAGAGGAGAGACGCATAAAAAACTGGTGTCAATTTGTTTTTTACAATAACAAGACCTGAAATTGGTCAAATGCCGGGAATATTTAAAGTTTTTGAAAGGCAAGTCTGACGAGTACAAGTAGCTCATTTGCATAAAGCAGCTCGTGCAAGTCTGAGTTAACAAAACAAACCACGCTATCTGCTGGAAAGTGATTTATCCGGTGAATAGCATTATCCAACTTTTGAACAATCCTGACTGGTGCTCTTATTGATGATAAAAACGAGCCAATCAGCGCGCGACAAAGTAGACAGTTATTGTAAAAATTTCCACTGCATGGTAGTTTTTCAAAGAGAGTAAAATGACCAAGTAAGGAAAGCAACACTGAAAATAATAATGTATGAGAACCTCCTCTTTGTCAACAGCTGCTCCACATCTACAACAGAATTTCTACATTTCCTCAAGTTCCTCTGAGCAGTTCAAGCATTTTATAAAGAACCCATCCTCACTACCTCGGCACTACCTCCTCACTAACACAACCAGCAAACATAGGTTAGGCGCATAAAGTGTCAGCGGTTGACTAATGATAGAATTATATGTTGTATAATCGAACATCGATTCTGCATTCATTGTGTTTCAATGATTTGATAATTTTGTGTTGTGTTTCGATAATTTTGTGTTGTGTTTCCAAACTATTGTGTTGTGTTTCAAAAACATTATATGTATGTTTGCAATTTTTGGCCACCACCAAATTAAAGAATCCCTCCTGCAACTGTTCTCCACCAACTCTGTAATTGCTGCTATCTTGTTATTTGGTATTGGTGTTAATAGACAATGGGAATTTTTTCCGTGATCAATGTGCTATCTCCATGTTTCATCTCCAACTTGTTGACCAAGATATTGTCTTGTCTGTCTGCTATTCTGCACAGACTAATGCAGCAAAGTAAGACCTGCCGTGAGCACATGGTTCATGCCAGCATACACTCTGGGGGTATATAACAGTACAAGCCCCTCCCCACTACAATATTACACAGCACCAGAGGATGAGATCGTAGTATGTCCCATAATCTAGCTGTACACGAAACAAAATATTCACTGTAATATGTACATTTTATCTACATGTTCCAAAAGCTGATAATCATTAAGTATATCTTATTATATCACTGTATGTACTTTCTCACAGTTTCTAAAGATATCACATCAAAAAGGCAGATTCTTCTGGTCTTTGAAGGGCTGGACACAGTTGCTACAATTCTGGTGAACGGCATTAAAGTTGGCGAGTCAAAAAACATGTTTCATAGGTATATCTTCAATGTTAAGGGGGTTCTCAAGACTGGTTTGAATGCTGTTGTAGTGCGCTTCACCTCAGCTGTGTTGTATGCTAAAGGGCAGGCTAAAAAATATCCTTATCGTGTACCCCCACAGTGTCCAGTCCCTGTACAACGTGGAGAGTGTCATGGCAATTTTATCAGAAAAGAACAATGCTCATTTAGTTGGGTAAGAGACAAGATCTTATTTTTTAGTCATAATAGAAGGTAACATTTTATCGGATGTCAATTTTAAATGAAAAGAGATAAGAGGGGAGGATTTTCTCATGTGCTATTGAGATCTGTGTCTGCAATAGAAAATATTGCATTTCTTTCTAGTTATAGAAACACAAGTGGAAGCTGTTGTGGAAACAGAAGCCCGACTAGGCGACTCAGTGTTTGCACCACTTTTCTGAGCTCTCAGAGTTTCATGAGTGTTATATCTAACAAATAGATTCCATGTTACCATGCATCTGTTTAGTAATAGATCACAGATAATGTCAAAATGTGGTAAGAACAAAAAGTGGCACATAAGGCGATAACGAAGTGTGTCACTGATATTCTGACCACATCTTGATGTCCTCTGTGGTCTGTTACTGAACAGAAGCACTACAACATGGAAACTATTTGTTTGATATAATAAAGAAACAAGCTATTACAGATAAAGCTTTCTCATTTCAAAGTCTTTCAACATAACTTGAAAGCCAGCCTTTCTCACTTTGGTGAACACGAAAAAAGCCATTTTATGTAATCTATTATCTATAAAAAATGAAGCTATTTCATTGGTTGCTATGCATAGTGATTAGTCCAGGAAAATCATGCCACTGTGACTCAAGGGTCGCTTCTTTTGGAATGAAAACTTACGGCAAAAGCAGAATTGAACTGTAAAATCTACAAATCTTAAAGAAAATGCTGGAAAATCAAGTCAGTTTTTGCCATCAGAACAGCCCTGTGAGGTGAAAAAGCTTGGAGGTTGGCTTGAATACTGTAGGAGTTAAAAAGTTACACTTGAAAAATTTGAAGTTGTGGTCAAGGTTAGGCTATTTGATTCCAGTTTTGAATAAAAGGAGTGTTAGTGATGGTGGAAATTTGTGTCCCCTGTTATTGGTGATTCTCAAATCAGTTTGATATAGTTTTGGACACACCTTATAGCTATGATACAGTTGGCTATGAGCTATACTTTGCTCGCTGCTATGCCCTGAAATGAACTGGAACACAGATGAATAAACTAATATATAAAAAAAGTGATAAAAACCTGGAAAGAAAAAGAAGAGAAAATGGGTGGTTTATTTTGCTCATCAAAATGGGATTTCTCTTTGCTCAGACCATCATTAGGTACTGTTTCTATTGAGTTTTAGTATCATCCACCATCTTTGAAATCTATGAAATCTACCACCTACAAAATCTATAACAAATGCTGTTTTCTGATTGGGTACGCCACTCACTATCTATTTCGTTGTAGATAACGAGTACATGTAGCATGATATTGTGCGCTAGCTAACAAAATGATGGCCGCTTCTTTGCATTTTTTTTAGAGGTCTTTGATGAGGATTTAAGTTTTGAACGACTAGTAGATTTATATTTAAACAATTAGAACATTTGCTCTCAATTTCTATGCATGATAGAAATCAAGAGTGAATAATCCAAGTGTTTAAGTTCTTATAAATTCTTCATGGCCATAAAAGGTTACTTCATGAATTACAGTGTTCAAATTTCATGGAAAAATCATGGCTTTGTGAAAGATGATGAAATTGATAACTAAGTGAAATGGTGACTTGGATAAAGCATCCAACCAGTATTCTGGAAGGTCATGGGTTCAACTCCCTTTGGGGAACTCAGAAATTTTATTTTTTGAGTAATTTGACTTGAGAACACTCATTCATTCTTTTTACTTCACCCAAGTCACCATTTCACTTAATATCATTTATTCACATTTATCATTTCGACATATTGAGCCTTGCAAATATGGCAGGAGGTGTGTCACACATGACAACCTCATTTACGACCTCGCTCGCTGTGAGCCTTCTATAGCCCAGTGGTTAGAGCACCCAACCGGTATTCTGAAAGGTCATAGGTTCGACTCCCATTGAGTAACTCAGTAATTTATTTTTCAGAGCAATTTGACTCTAGAACGCTTCCTCATGCATGTCCCTATCAAAACTCTCTGAATTTTTCCGCAGATGATTTTATTATTGGTTGTCAAAGAAACCAGTTCCACCACCTTTAGAAGCTCAGGGTTAAATTAAAAAAGTGCACGCCTCATGTCTATTTTGCTAAATGCTTCTTTTAGGATTGGGGACCAGCCTTTGTTCCACAAGGAATTTGGTAGGTTGTTAAGGAAGCTGGCAACAGTTTCCGGCACTTACTAACAGCTATACTCTGAAGGATGAATACTCCCACTGTTTAACAAGTGATGCTATAACAGTATCATACAAATGCTCAATTGGTAAACAAATTACGGCATTCTTTGTATATAACAGATTATATACCATCCCAACAATATGACCAGCTAAAACGACTCTTAATTTTACCTCTAGGTGCTTGTAACTCATAATTGATCTAGGTGACCCCCATTTTTAAATATGAAATTATGATAAGCATTTTTGAAAATTTAAGGTGGCTCTGAATCCACGCTACATAATTTTTTTTTGGAAAAAGTTCCATCTTACCATGCTTATCATAATTTGATAATAAAAAAATGGGGGTCATTGAACAGCAACATGCTCACCAATGATTGAGCAGTTTCTTGGTACCATGATTTTTGCATTCAACTGATAAGGAGTGGTTATAGCGACCCATAAAAATTGACATCTTGGAAAGTGCTGGAAACAGTTTTGAGCCACCTTAAACTTAGTCATACTAGTTTGTCATATAAAAAATATAATTACTATTATTGTGTGATATTCATCATTTGCTTGTTCCTTAACTAAACAGAGTTAAGTAAACACTTTAGATACAATTTTTTTTACTATTAAAACTTTTAGTATGCAGCCCTGGTTAGATTCCATTTCCACTTGCTTTGTTAGCCCATGTTCGTTGTAACTCATTGTGAATATGATCCAGCCATTCAGGAAGGATGAGAACTGAACTCCCAAGAAGACTGGAAATTGAACCAAAAATCCTAAAATCCAGCACCTGAATGGTGTTTCTTGTGTTGTATTCAGTGTGTGCTGTTACAGAGACAAAGCTGAGTTGTTTTACAATATGTGCTCACCCTTAAATGCTATGTCTGATGACAATGCTCTCATTTGTTTGATTTGGCTACAGGCGGAATGTCTCGCTGCAGGCTTATGATTCAGCTGTGATAAGGGACATTACAGTAACACCAAGTAAAGGTTAGTTCATTGTACATCTTAACAGTTAATTTTGCAATTTTTTTTGCAAAGCATCCCCGAACATTTCAGTGTATTCAGATCCACCATGAACCAACAACACGGTTACAATACACGAAATGGCTACATCCCCAAAGTCACTACGCCAAGAACGGAATGGGGAAAAAGTAAAACATATTATAAAGCCATTCATGACTGGGCAACACTACCAAGTGCTTTAAAGAAACTGATGCCGTGTTTCAAATGCAAACTGAAACAGTTTTTATTGAACCATTTTAACCTTAATTAGTAGTATTCTAACTCTTGTTTCAGTTTTTAATCTTAGTTAACTTACCACATAGGTTTTTGTCCTTTTATTGTATTTTAGATTTTAATGTATTTTCAAGGTTTAACTTTTATTTTCTCAGAGGACCCTCCTGAAAACCACCTTATGGTGATTGGAGGCCTCCTCTTAAAATATTGTGTAATTATTATTATTATTATTATTATTATTATTTATTTTTTTTTTTATTGAAATGAAATGTTTTTAATTCAAATAAATTTTTCTTACTTAAATTAACTCTTTCTAAATCGACAAGAATTGTAAATAGTAATAATTATAATAATAATAATCAA
>Ga0126337_10000315_pt1 | contig 22717 bp, 25 predicted proteins | sample DipCmetagenome_FD_92527 | JGI IMG/M metagenome (GOLD analysis project Ga0126337, IMG submission 92527) | Coral microbial communities from La Bocana,Puerto Morelos, Mexico - Diploria C A metagenome | ecosystem: Host-associated > Invertebrates > Cnidaria > Coral | place: La Bocana,Puerto Morelos...
AGCGTGGGAAATGTAGCACTCAGTGTTATTATTTATTTCATGGGGTGAAGACATAAATATACTTTGGCCCCAGGGGCTACTGGAAAGGTATCGTGGCGATCAAAAAATTAGCGGAAGCCACCAGAAGAAACCACAAAAAAGTGGCTGGTCAAGCAAGCTCTCTGGCAGATATTCCTCCCCGCGCCGATGGGGAATTCCTCGTCCAAAATTCAATATTCCCACACCTAACACCAGCCAGCGGTCCACCTGCCTGGGTCAAAAGACTTCCAGAAGTTGTTTCGGCTTTGAACAACGAGGTAACAAGCCTTATCAGCAAGAAACCTGCCGTTGCCATCAAAGAAAAAGCTGTTTATGTAAGGCCATCGACATCTTATTCAAGGCCTGTTGGAAAAAGCGAAAAAATACTCCCATCCCTTGTCCAAGTTCGTTATCTCTACCAACCCAGAGAGCTTGAAGGCAGTGTAAAAACAGCCACAGATCCAATCTGGTCTTTGAAAGTTTACAGCATTGAAAGATCTTTTACTAAACCGAATCAACCCGTTCTCTACTATTTGCGCAACGGCCCCAAGTGCAGCTTCGTGCGTGAAGAACTGCTGGTTGTCCCTCCAAACACTACTCTTCCTCCAGCTGACATGAACTAAATGTGAAATTCAATTGGTTCACACCCACCGCTTGTCTTAATAAGTGGTCAGCCCCATTCTTCAGCTGCTTTCTAGCGCTGCCTTGAAACGCTGCCACATGATCTTGTTTTGCTTGTTCGTCACCCCCTTCGTGCAGAACTTCTCTTTTTCACCCTCTGGTTCCTCGATGAAATAACACTTCGAGCAGAGCGTGATCATTCGGCAGCCCACACACTCAAGCTTAAAGAGACCAGGGGTGCAGCCACTCCACAAGTCCCAAGCCAGCCAACATTTTTTTCGCGCCTCGAATTCTGGCTTCAGTTCCAGCTGAACAATGTCCTCGATCCACTCAGCAGAGATTGCGATGTAGATGCTGTGTGTGTCCATCTGGAACAGCTCAAAATCTCTTCTGTCGAAATACCTGTCGAGAAAGTTGTAATAGAATTCCAACATCCGCAGCTTTGCCAGCTGATAGACAGCGATTCCAACTTGAAACGGCCGTCTGATTGTGATCCGAGGCTTCCGACTTTCCAACCCATACGCCTGCCCGATCTCATCAAGATCAGAGAAATACGCACTTCACAAGGCTCTGTCGACTACCTTCTCGTCTTTGGTGTAAATGGTGTTTGTTTGCTGCTCCAAAGCTTCAATGAGCTTCCCGTACGCGCTGTTTCCCAGCAGTTTGAACACTTCATCAAGCAGCGCCTTGCTTTTATCCATGTCTACTGTCCGCTGTGCCTCCATCACCTGCTCCACTGTAAACCTTTGTGACCACTGCCCCATGGTTCACGTACCACAGCAGCAGAGGGGCGTACACCAACAAGCCTTCTGCAGACAGCGCCCCCACAAGTTTTTTTCCGTCTCCACGGTTTCTGCTGGTTCGAGTTAAGTAATTGGCCATATGTTTTGGCACAGCTTCGCCAGGCCCCTTTTTGTTGTAAAAGAAAGGACACATCTCCTCAAACTTTGGACGCAAACACCCCGGAATCTCTACATCGACTTCGGCAAATCCAAACCAGCTTCCTTTTTTGAGCTTGTACATTAGTACAGGAGCCACCTCTGCTTGGAACTCGCCGCTGTAGTGCACAACCCTTTCCTTCACGCAAGGCATTTCTCTGAGCATGGTTGAAAGATAGAGGGTGTTTTTACAAAGATGCGGTTCTGCTATTCGATGAGACCTTATCCCCATGACATCAACTTCGTGGTACCTTATGAAAACTAGGCTCAGCCCCCTGACAACAGCTTCTTTCAGCATCTCATACGCTTCTTTGCCAGGAGCAAGTAATGCAAACTCACGCCAGGGATGCTGACAGCGCCTTTCAGAATGTCGATTCCCTTCTCGGTGTAGAAGTTTCTCATCTTTTCCACAGCCTCAAGGCTGGGAGCCACATCAAGATTATTGTAGTAACGCAGCCAGTCTGAGAAGGAACGCATGCCCTTTTCTTTGAACAAGCACTGACACCCCTCCCATTCCTCCCAAGTGAGAATGTATTCACCCTTTAGCTTCGAATACCACTCCTCATATTTTGGGAGCCCAGGGAAATCTTTTTGGGGGTGTCAAAGCATTCGTGTGGGAGCCAGGATTTCACTGACTCACATTCATAGGCTTTCACCCATTTCTCGTAGCTTGTCCCAGGCTCAAGGTAGTTGATAATGTCAAGGAAACGGAAGCCCCAAGTGAGCAAGAACATTGTTTTGTTCCCGTCTTTTGCTACTCTGACTTTGCCTGTTGTGTCAGCAAGGCGGCCAGCAAAGTGGTTTTTGATCAGATTCAGATCGTAACTGCCTGAGTTGAACCCGACGACAGGAACCTGGTTGCACCATTCCTTGATTTTTTGTCGCTACACTTTTGGGAGCAGGTGCAAGTCTTCTGGCACAAACTCAGCTCGTACCTGGGCCCGGATGTTTTTTCCGCCTCTCTCCAGCTCTTTCATAAACTTGTGGAACAACTCTGCGGGGTCTCTTTCACAGATATGGGTGGGCTCTCTTTCAAGGGTGTCACCAATGCTCATTGAAATTGAATTGGCACGTGTGTGTTTTCTATCGTGAGGCGTTGGCTCCTTCCGACGATTATTATTGCCTACACCTCGAAATCGTACAAGATCACGTGCGGGTAGCTTTTTGTTTCGGCCCGCAGTGGTTCAGCATCGATTTTCCCAACTTCGCACGCCCATGCCTCGATAACTTGGTAGCCGGGCTTTTGCAGGAATTGTGTGCGTTTCATTGTGGCTTCGTACCTACCTTCGTGCGTTTTGTTGTAGCGGTCAATGATTTTGTGAGAATTGTGCGGAAACATTTTCGGCACCCGTGCCAGTGGCATACATTTTCGGCACCCGTGAAACATTTCCGGCAACCGTGCCAGTGGTATTCTTGATTCAGATGCCTTTCAACCTTGTCTAATTCATCCAGAGACGTTTTTGGACAGTCAGTCGGCATGGTTTTGAGTTTGAAGAAACTCTTGGCTAGACTGCAGGCTGCTTTTGTACTTCGATCGACACACGCTCCTTGGTGCACAGCAATACAACGCCAGTTATCTTGATAGGTATCCAACGACACGATTGACCCCCCACACGCAAGGTTGCGTAGCCAGTCCGGCAAATAACCTGCACCCAACAACGGCTGGCAGTCAATCACAATCTTCACATCCACATTAAAAAGCTTACAAACACCCACTTTGTTGATGGTCTTTTAATTTTGTCATAGTCCAGGCATTTTGTCTCTTCTTCACTCAATCATTCTTCTGCCTCTGCCAGTCTTTTTATCCAAGGTGAGCTGTGGTTTGTGTAATACAGAATAACCGTTCCATCTTCAATGTTGCGCAACTGATACGAGAAAACATGCCTCAAGTAAAACGATGTGTCAACATTTCCTCGAATTTTTTCAATAAAGTCTGTTGTTAGATCTTTTTCCAGGTCTCTGATGAAGTGCCATTGAATATAATAACAATTAATATTTATAATAATATAAATATAATATGACTTTACTCTCTTCCCCCTCATGTCTTGCATCCTCGTACAGGTCCACGTCGCTGGATCTAATTTTGCAAACTCTTCTGTCAGACTTTCTTCAAGTTTTTGTTCAACAGCAGACATGCTGTCGATCGATATAACTCAAGGTGCACATTTCTCTAATTGGGTTGCCTTGAGCTTGAGCAAAACAAGTTCAAAAACTTTCTTTGCTTTTTTGTGTTTGCGGATTAGCCGGTGTTTTAGCGTGCTCCCGTCGCAAGAAATGCGAAGATGGTAATCGCGCAAAACCCCAACTCCACAACCGTGACATGGGGCTGGAATTTTCATTTCTTTCTTGAGTTGATCGTTGTGCTGCCTGCAGTAAGTGCCAACACAGCTCTTTCCACAGTTTTCTTCCCGGTTACACATTAACCATGCACACTTGTTTGTTTCTTGAACCATTGCCTGTGTTCAAGCAGTATAACAGCGAGGTTGTTTCTATCTAATAGGAATCCCTCCCCTTCCCTGTAGTTGTATATAGGGAATTAAATGAACACTCTTTGAAGCAGATTCAATTTTTTCCTGTTTTAACCCTCCCTCCTATTGTTAACAACCTTAGCTTGCGAAGGTTGTTAACAATTGGAGGGTTAAAACAGGAAAAAAATTGAACCTGCTTCAAAACGGTATTCGTTTAATAACCTATATACTACTACGGTTTTACTGCTTTTGTATCTCATAGCAACTGTACCTTTGCTTTTTTATTGCCAGTTCTTTGTAATTTAACAGTCATTCATTAATATTGCTTGATGAGTGTGGTCATTCATTGACAATACAAAACAGGGATGTAGCAAGTAAATAACATATCTTGCTACCATTACTCATCATAATTATTGCTTCTCTCAGAGCTGAGCATTCTTTTTAAATATATTCTATTTAAGTACATGAAATATACATGCATACATAAAATAGTTATTATTAACTTTTTGTTGCTACAGGAAACATAGAAATTCTATGAACTGCAGTGTAGCCAAAGGTGAATCATAATTCTGATCCAAGAGTGACCGTTGTTTTTGTCTTTGAATACTATGCTTTAAGAAATGATACTATCAACTTATTGTTTTTCATTACCCTCTCATCATTGGCCACGGCCCACTTTAACTGTCTTTCTAAGTCACTGAGATCCCTCTTGAAAGGCACATAATGGATCCATGGTTGAAGTTCCCCATAGAAGTGTTCATAATATGGTGATTGCTGTTTAAATACTAATGCACTGCCAGCCAGAAGGTATGGTAAACGGTAAGCTGCCACTGTTCCATCGATGTTTATCTGGTATTTCCACTAATAATGAGCAAATAAATACAAATGGATGAGAAATACAATGCATAGTTAAATGTTCAGCCCCAAGTCCTTTATGTGGAAAGCTATAAATAACAAGACATCTCCTGATATAATTATTATATAAGGTAGATTGGTTGTAGTTAGTTTCAATACAGTTTGCTTGGGTTTTCGCTCTCATTTTGTACTTTGTGTTAAGCAAAAGTATAAGCTACAAATTTTGACTGCATGCCTAAAGTGAATTTTGCTTTGGTTTCCAAAATTTCATAATTCAGGCTCAACTAACACCACTTGATACCATGGATTGCCTTCTTTTATTCGAGTCCAATGTGTTCATTAATTATAAAATAAACAAATAAGAAATTCTTTAAGTGAATTGGAAGAAGCATTGCAGAGATATTGGAGTGTTGAAATCACTGTTTTTTATCCTTCATAATCGTGGAACAGTCAGGGAAAATTGTTGGAGTATTGTCAGAAATAAAACTTGTGATGTCACTGTTGGTAGGTTGAAGAAGCGTGTCCGTGTGCATGATCTGTTGTTGCATTTGCAAAGTTTATTGGAACCTGTATAACTAATAGTATAACTACTGTATAAATGGCATGTATAACTGTGAAATGTCATCAATAAAAAGTGGCAATGTTTGTCACTTGGATAGGCATCTACAGAAGAAGACGTCACTGAGTTTAAGTGAATGGGAAGAGGCTTCATTATCTGGGACCCACAGAATGATATTATTCTTCCAGGGACAACAATAATTGACTAGTTCTTAGTTTTGTACTATTCTTTTTCTTGTTTAAAGTAGTTTCTGTAACTTATTAACAACCACTTATCATGTATAATTTAGTAGAAGAGTGCTCTTGAATTCACACAAAAGTCGTCTGATTCAAATGAACAGTTTAAATATGATGAGATAGTTAACACATACATGGAAATGCTGGAGTTTCATAGAAACCCAAAACCATAAATTTGTTTAGGAGACCATGCCACAGAAATCAAGGACATGGTGAGAGATTCCAGTTCAACTGGAAAGATTGGAATCTGCCCTTTGTACCTTCAAAGACCACTCATGATAAAAACAAGGCAGGGTACACAACCCAGAATGGAATAATAAAAAGCTACTACTGCTAAGGGCGGTACGAAATTGAGGCTGCATGTCAGTTCATGACCTACTAGCTATAAATAAAGAGTCTGCGTGTGAGCTGTTTGGCAGTGTTTCCTACATCACACAAACCCTTAGAGGAGTTATCAATCATCCAACTGGAAAAAGGAAAAACTTAAAAACAAAAAAAGGAAAACTGTACGTTGCTGACAACAGTAAAACTCCAGTTTTCCAAGGCTGGCTGCTCTATCTGGTTGATTTTATTGACGTAAAAGCAATTTAAAAAACCTTGCATACCTGAACAACGTTCTCTATACCAGTGGAGTATCTCTATGTTCCTTAAGCCCAAGAGCATGAAATTTCAGAGCTGTGGCTGGCTCTTGAGGCAAGGCAAATTCCTGCTGCTGGACTCCAGATGAAGGTATGGTAGCTTGCCTGAATGAGTCAATGACAAATGTGCAACAAGAGAGCAAACTTTACTGTAGCAAACTAGCAGTGACCTTCTGTTTAGCAGTGACCTTCTGTTTAACTCAGAGTTGATCAGACACAGGATCCTTCAAGTCTCCATTGTAAACAATGAGGCCATTTGGAAAGGAGCTGTCATCTGTGAGATCCATCTTGAAGAGGCTTGCACTTACTATAATTATATGGACTTGCAATAGGCAATCTGTTTGTTGCAGATACAAGCAATAGGGGAGGATAACTTGCATTGATCTGTCAACCAATAGTGTCGATGGGGCTAATCAAGTTACAGAGAAACCAGAAGATTATCACTTTTGTTGTTAAGGGTACAAATGCTTTGAGTGGAGTTCTTGACCTGTATGTTGGAGGTGTACAAGTGGAAAATGTCCTTATTGATTCTGGAGCAACATATATATTGTGCTACTTGAGAGAGTCTGAAACAAAAAGAGTGGAATGCCAGTCCTGGAAATAAAGAAACTGTTTGCATATGGTGAGACCAAACCAATTGAAGAAGTTGGAACATTCAAAACTGAAATTTATTGTCAGGAGTCTAGAGAAATGTGTTTGGATGAGTTCACTGTAGTTGAAGGTCATGGTAAAGCTCTGCTTGGAAAGGATGCTGCTGAAAGACTGAATGCATTAAGGGTTAGACCACCAAACTCCCCAGAGCCATACTCAATCACAAAGGAAGGAACCTCTGAGGACATTGTCAAGAAGTTAACAGATGTGTTTACATGAGTGGGTAAATAAAAAGATTATTAGCTGAAACTACATGTCAAGAAAGATGTTCAGCCTGTTGCACAACCAGTCAGGAGGATATGCTTTGGTGTAATGTTGACAAGAAGTTGGATGAACTCCTTAAAGAGAACATCACTGAAGAGGTACCCAGTTCTCCAACAGAGTGGGTCTCACTACTTGTGCTAGAACCAAAACGAGATGGAGATATCTGCATCTGCATAGACACACAAAAAAGCAATTATCTATGGATGTGGAATTCAGGAACATGATGGGAACCTGTTAGCTGTCCTTCACCATCTCAAAGAATGTTGACTGACCTTAGGTGAGAAGAACTGTCAGTTTATAGGCTTCAGAAATTAACATTCTTTGGACATGATTTAAGCAGAAAAGCAATTTCTGGACCAATACCAAAATTTAGATTACACTCACAAAAAAACAAAATGTTCTCAAAGTCAACAAAAGTAGTCTCTTGAAATTACTTGTGATTGCAGCATGTCTTCTTGTTCTTTCTCTGGCATTCCTCATACTCTATGATGGACTTTCTCCAACAGGTCTCCCAATGGTTGTGCAGGTAACAGAACGATTCATGGCATCACTCTTGCAACTTTCTTTACATAGCATCTTTGGTTTTTCATCTTCTCCAAACACAGTTTTCACTTAATGGGGGCCAGCAAAATCCACACCAAAAAGGAAACTCTTCTCCACTCTAGACGGAGGCAGGTCAGGAGTTGGTCTCCCTCGAACTTTTGAGGAACATTTTTGCAACTCTGCTTTTACCATTTGTCTTCCTTTACATGTTGTACCCATAACAATTCATTAGAACAATTATGTATATCACTGCTGAAGGATGGCAAACAGAAATATATAAATTATGTTGTTTAGAAAATTCATTAGAGCTTACCTTGAAGAAATCAAAGAATGACACATGCTTGACTTTGGGACCATATTTGCTTTCATCATGCTTGAAGAAAAAGAAGTTTGTAAGTGCAGCATCAAAAAGGTCTGGATTTTTTTTGGCCATCATAACAAGCTTGAGTCGTTCTTCTCGACTGTCACGCCCACGCCAAAATGCTTTGGTGATCTTGTCAGGCCAATTTGGACTTCCGTTGGACTGGACAGATAGCATATCCAGAGAAACTCTGAAATTTAAAATGTAAAAGAGCACTGTCAACTATCACTATTGAAAAGTCAAAACAACATATTGCCGTTGATGGAAACTGAAAAAGGTCATGGATTCCTGGTGTAGCTTGAGATTACAGAAGCCAAACAATATAAACAGAAACCTTACCTTGAGTAACAAAACTCAAATCAAAATTCTCACTTATGCTGGGTTACACTGTAGTTTATTCAGGCTTTGAACAACCAGCTTGGCTAAATCTATATATTAATTACTGTAAAATTGGGTTTGATAGGCCTCTGTGACTACTACTGCATTTGCTGTTCTCTCCTCTCTCAACCCTTCTTTCTCATACAGTTCCACTCAAATGTAAGCTACCACTGTTATGTGAGATGCGCCTTGCTTCTTTAGAGACAAGTCATGTTTCTCACGAGACCATCTCATTTATCCAAAGATGCCTCTAGCTTTTTGCAAGTGCACTGTAAGTACCAATGGTTTCCATTGCTATGCCATTGTTCAAATACAATATTGTGAGTGTTCAGTATTACAAACTTCTGTTTGCAAATTGCAAAGAGGGTGGCAGGATTAAGACAGGATCATCATTCCAATATTGTTTATTTAGAGTTAAAATTAACATAGGCACACAGTTATGATAAGGTTAATCTAACAAGTTTGTTTAGTTACGATGTATATCACTAAAAGTTCAGAAAAGAACTGTTGTTGGTGACTGACATTTAGACAACCTGAGCAGAAGTAATCTTCAGAGTCACATGAATAGTGTTTGTCAGTCGATGGTGTTGTTGAAAGTGAATCATGAGTTTAGCGATGATGGTATTGCCTGAAAGGCTCATGTTGAGTTTGTCCTCAGTCATTGGTCGGTTTTTATCCGTCTATTGTTAGTCAAGTCTGTTTGAGGTCCGTCTACTCTTAGTCAAATTAATTTGGTATGTTAGAGGTCTGTTTGTCGGTTTCCTTTATGTTGTAGATAAAGTTACTTGCAGAGGGGCCAGAAGTTGTTGACATCTCTGAGGCACTTTTGTAAGTTAGTGTACCAGTTTTCCAGAGTCAGTTGTTGACAAGAGTTTGTACTGTCCGTTCTTGTGGAGATGCTTCTTACTTGTATTATAACATATCTTTGTGTATTAATTGAAGTTGTTTTATTGTTAACGGCAAAGGTGGGTACAAAATAACTATGCTCTATTCTGTGACTCAGCATGTCAGAAGTGACTATCTCATAATTAAATTAGTTTTTGTTTATCCATAAAATGACAATTACCCTTTTGAAAAAAGTTTTTCTTTCATTTTTGACGAGGTACTTAACTTTATACCATTTATTTCCAGCAATGAAGAAAAGACAACAGTATCCACATTCCACTGAATTTATCTCATTTTATAACAAGAACCAATTTAGCATGGTCTAATTGGTATTAAGTCTCCTCTGCAGCCGTTATCAGGGTTGTCATGCAACACTTCTCACCCACTAAAAGCTGCTTAAACCCAAACCACATTTGTTTCCGTGGATTAGCCAATTAAAACATCCTTCACATATTCCTGAGGCGGTTGCGCCAAGTCTAAATTGTCCAATCACAACTTGTGTTCCTATCAGCTACTTATAGTGAAACCAACATGGTGTCGCTGGGAGAAGCCTTTATTTTTGTGTCTTCCAAGTTGAAAAATCCCCACTTTAACTTATTATCAGAAGTTGGCAATTGAAAAAAATAGTTTCAAATAAGAAAGATGTTTTTGTGAACCTGCTACCGGCTTTGGCAAATCTCTTATTTATCAAGCTCTTCAACTTGTGTTTGATCACATCACCAACCTTCCGGGGCACATTGCTGTCGTTGTTTCTCTGCTGATAAGCCTCATGGAAGACAAGGTAAGGCAGTTACAAGACAATGGAATATGTGCTGTCAACATAGGTTCCCAGGCTGACATTGACTGGTCTAGGATTGAGGAGGGAGAATATTCCATCGTTTTCAGGTCACCAGAAGTGTGGAGAACCGTGTGGTGCAATGATGTATACTGTAGGCGCCAGAATTTGTTCATTTAGGGTCTGGACGCACTGGACTGACAAAATTTGCTTGGCCCTTCCAAGAATCTCAAAAAAAATTTGTCCCTGCCAAATTTTTTAGTTTGTCAGGCGTGGGTGCACTGAATCACAGCAAAATATTTGTTAACCACAAGTGTCAATCAGCTTGGCTGCTTTCAATTTGATTACATGTAGTCGTGAAACTTGTACTTGACTGACTCAGGTGGACATATGGATCTACAAATTGAGCAGAGCTTGGTCCTGGAGATGCAGCTGGAATGTTAACATCCATACAAACATACAGTAATAGTTGTACTGTGCGAATGGATTGCCATGGAGCATACTGAGGTACGAATCTTCCATGTTCATCGTTGATTGCCACGCAAATATAAATTTAGTTTTGGCAGGCTTCGGACTGAAATACTCCGACTTAAAATAGAGTTCAAATTTTCTTGATTGACATTTTCCTTCAAATCATGGTGTGTAAATTGACAAATCTGTCAGATTTCACGCCTGACAAAAATTTGTCAAGTATGACTAACTGTCGTGGGTCGTGGGTCGTGGGTGGAAGTCATGGGTTGTGGGTGTGGGTAAAAGTCGTGGGTATAAAAAAATCCCCTCCTCGGCCCCCAAAAAGGAAAATGAAATAGATACAAATAATTAAAAAATAATTAAAAAGACAATTTAATAAATAGAAACAAAAAAAATTAAAGAAAGTAATTAAAACACAACACTAGTTGTCTATATCATTTGTGATCACGGCATATTAATGATGACGAAAAAAAGTGCATGTACAAAAGGAAAACATTGATAACGGGATAAAAGCAAACTGAGTGATAAAAGTTTTGACAAGCCTGCACGACTCCTGCAGTTCGCAAATGAACAAGTTATAAAACCTTCATAGCTTAGCTTAAACAAGGTTTTTGGGATTTTCCCCTGCGATATGAGATGATGGGGGGCTCCTTAAAGATTTCTTTCAGTAGTGGTTGATTATCCATAAGGTGCCATTTCCCTGGTGGTATTGCATTACAAAGGGCAGTATGTTCTTTTGGCGGTTTTGTTTTTCTGTACTAGCGACATTTTTCTATCACAAAATTCTATATTTGAAAGGTGATTTTCTACAATTCTAGCAGGGTAACCTCTATTCTGCAGGTGTGTTTTGAAATTACTCATGTTTTCCTCAAAAGTAAGTTGAGAGGAATTTGTTCTCAGAAACCTTAATGCTTCTCCTTTGATGAAGCCTTTCGTGATGCCTGGTGGGTGACAGGAATAGAAATTCGTAAATTGGAAAGTCTTTGTAGGTTTGAAATGAGTTCACACGTCCACAGGCGGCCCAAGTGCGAGATGAAAGGAAATAATTAAAATGTAAATGAATTGTACGCGAATGTGACTCTTGACTACGAGCAGTATTCTGTTACAAATATGCGATTTACAAGGGTTTGTATAAGAACTTTACGAATTTGCTTAAAATACCTAAAATTTATTGTTTACTTGTCTTGTTTTCCTGTCATATTCTTTGTTGTTTTGTTGTTTTGAAGCATTTTCAGCGAGTTAGCGCTGGTGGTGGTGTCGGGGCACCAGTAGCTACCATCGAATGGTGTTTTTAGGCAGTTTAGTCTTCTCGATGAAGTTAAGAAAGTCTGTTGTATGGCTTGTTTTTGTGTTATTGGCTGAATAGGGTGGTCAACAAAAGCCGAGACCTTTCTTTAGGGCCGTAACACCCTGATACAAAAGGTGTACCAACAGGTGTCGGTTTGTGAATTTTTGTAAGTGTATGAAACACTGGTATTTGCGGAGGGTCGGGCGTAAGGGAGAGCCATTTAGCCGTCATATCGCCTATGTGGCCTTCTTGTAGTAGTGATCGAGTCAATCGATGAACCTTTTTGGCCGTGGTGTCATATCTTTTTTTAAATTATTTTTTAATTATTATTTTTTTTGGGGGGAGGGGACTTTTTTGATACCCTCAACTTTTACCCACACCCACACCCACGAGGCACAACTTCCACCCACGACCCACGACCCACGACGGCGTCTTTGAAGTTTGGTAAGCCTTGACAAAATTTGGTAGATCTAAAAATCACCAGATGCACTTGTCTAAGGGAAATGATGACAGATTTTTTTGCAAAATAAACAAAACATTTGCCCAGTGCATCCAGGCCCTAAGCTTCGTGCTTGGTGTATAGTTCTTCATAATTAGCTTCCTTTGTTTCATTGTATACAATATGTCCAATTGCATACTCTACAAGTTCAGTTTGCGCATAGTTTTCGTTTTGAGTTTAGTCAGTAGCATCTTTGGCTTCGTTACAGCCTTAGCTTTCAGTTTGTCTTTGGTTCATCACATTAATCTTGTAAATTTCTTCGTTTCTTTCGTTTTGCATTTTTCTGCATTCTTCATGTTCGGTTGCTGTTAGTTATTTTATGCTCATTCCTGTGTGCGTAATTTTGTTATTGTCCATTCTATTGTCCATTCTACGTTTGGACAAATTTGACTAGATTTGGATACGTGTAAAAGTGTGTGTGACAATATAATTTATAGAGAATAACAGTTTCAATTCCCTTGAATTCACAGTAAAGCAATATGAAACAAGTTGGTAAGTGAACTCGGAACTGGTGATGTGACAGTAAATCCATACTATTAAAAGATCACTTTGCCATGAAGCAAACAAAGCTAGTTCCACTTCAAGGTGGCATTTCACTGCTTTAAATAATTTCTGTTGGTACTTTCATGGTAAAAATTCAGCAAAGTATATGTAGCACCATAGTCTCAATTCCTGTAATCAAAATTCTGGGTGACAGAACACGAAAGGACACTGCTTTTTCCATCATAAGGTATTTTTTACCCCCAAAAAACTCAATAAAGCCAGACTTCTTAAACATCGCTTATGTTGGTTTGAGTATCACTGTAGATGGAAATAAAAATTTGATCAAAAATTTGAAGCAGCAACCGGCTTGTATTTGCATTGAAGCCTTATGTTTGTGAATTGCATCGCATTAATTGATGGATGTGTCTAACACAAAGACCCAAAGATGAAGACTGAAGACCTACAACCCTGTGGTCTAAAGCAAAGACCCAATGGTCTAAAATGAAGACCCAGCGGTCAAAAACCTTTTTTTTCTTCAGGGAAAGACTATACACTAGGTTAAATTGCTCTCATTTCTGTAGCGCATAAATTAAAATGTCATCTTACTGTGCGAGAAACTTCACAGTTACTTTCTCTCAGCCGGTACAACACGTGTCAAATTTTGTAACACAATTAAATTTCAACAGTTTAGAAGTATACATTTTAGTGATGATTTAAGTATATTTTGTCGTCGCAAATAGTCTATTATTCAATTGCATATGAGCAAACTACCATGAGGTGAGTTCCTTACTTTGCTTTACTGTCCTATTTCACAAGTATTTGTCACATTTATTGTATAAATTACGTGAACATCGGTTGGGAATCCTTTTGTAATAGAGGGCCAGACCACTAACATGAATTTGTGAATGGGACTTTTAGCGCAATGCTTAGCAAGTTTGCAGATAGATTCTAAAGGGCTCTGAAGAGTCTCTTGGCCGAGACGAAACACAGCTTCAGACTTGCCACGAACTATTTCACAAGTATTTGTCACATTTATTGTATAAATTACATGAACATCGGTTGAGAATCCTTCTGTGATAGAGGGCCAGGCCCCTAACATGAATTTGTGAACGGGACTTTGAGCCCGATGCTCAACGGGTTTGCTGATAGATTCTGAAAGGTCTCTGAAGAGTCTAGGCGTTTCATAGCTGAGATGAAACGCAGCGTCAGACTTGCCACGAACTATTTCACAAGTATTTGTCATATTTACTGTCCTTATCATATAAATGCGCAAAGGTCAACTGTGCGTCACTCGTCAATGTATTCATCACATGCTGCCATAGCGCATAATTTGCGATTTTGTGATCTTGTAATGACTGGTGAGTTTTCACGCTTTGTGTGACAAGTTGCTTTTTTTAATATAACCATAAAATACAAGAAATTGAAAATTTTGGTCAGGTGCAAAGCGCCCCATATGCAAATCATGCGCACATACAGTGTAAGTATTCAAAAGACATTTATAAACACGATAAATGGACACAATTTTCGAGTGTCAACAGAAAGGTTGCGGTTACAACAGATATATTTACATAGAACCAGGTCTTGAATATGAGTGATTTTGTGATTAGATGGTTATTATAACTTGATTCAAATGGCTTACTACAGTGGTTGATTGTTGCAGGAGCCAGTTGGCTCCCAATTGTTGTCGATGTAGTGAAAGTTCATGCAGGTGTCCCTAGGTTTACCTTAAGTGCACCAGTGTGAGCCCAATTAATTAAAGTAACAGAAACATCGGAGCTGTGGTATCAGAACGAAAATTATTACTCAAACTCTGACACATTTAAATGACCACTTAATCTAAATTACATAAGGACATCTTTTGACCTACGCAACAGCTTTCTCGAACTGCCATAACGGCACAACCCTTTGAAATGTAAATGTGATTTGATACAAAATGAAGAGCCTGTTTTGTAACAAGTCAAAGTAATAAGATTTTTTGGTTGTACACTGTATCATGAGACTAAAATGAAGTTTTCAAGTTTGATGTATGACACTTTTGACGTATATCAAAACTGCAACAGTTCTAACTTTTGCAGATGACATTTTAATTTATGCGCTATGGTAATATGGGATGCATGTGAGAGTGATAAAAATCAATAATTTGATTTTCCCAGGAAAATCAAATTATTGCAGCATGTGATGAATAAATTGGCGAGTCACACACAGTTGACCTTTGCGCCATTCTATGATAAGGGCAGTAAAGCAAATTAATGAACTCACCTGATTGTAATTTGCTAATTTGAAATTGAACAATAAAATATTTGTGACGACAAATTGTACTTAAATCGTCACTAAAACGTACACGTGTAAGTACTGTCATCATAGGGGTCCTGTAAGATTATAAAAATTTCAAAGATTTAGATACCAAAAAATTTTAGGCAAAACTACATGGGAAAAACATATAAAAGCTTACAAATAAAAATGTTTGTTGGCCTTTTGCTTAAATAAAAGTCTAGAGCTCAGACAGATTTCTTTTATCTGGCGGTACACTGTTAAAAACTGAGGCTCCTAAAAACTCAGATGGCCAAACTCCAGGTTCATTTTCATCAGTTAAAAGGTATACATACATTTCTGAGTAGGCAATCAAAAACACACAGACAGGCTTTTCTTTTCAAATAGCTGTCAACTGATGAAGTAGCAACATCAGCTCTGAAAACCCTTCTGTAGCCCCAAAAGCCTTAAAACTCATTCCCTGCAGAACCTGTGATTTACCGATCTTTTCCGACCGGTAAGGCAATCTTTCCTAGAAAATCGGCATTACTTCTGGCAGTCAATGCATTCCTTTCAAGGCTGGAGCATCCTCCTGTAGTCTTTTAGCCTCGGATAGTGAGGAAAATCAGGTAGGATCAAGCAACCACAGTCCTCACCATTGCCCCAAAAAGGATTAGACAGCCATAGTTTTCATTGAGATGTTGGTGGATTGTTCACTACTCTAGCATCAATCTCTGTTGTTCCTCTCATTTCAACCAACAGGACCCATCTCCTGTGGACATCCCTTTATCTAACAGCCACTAGCAGGGATCCTTACCAAGCAAGGGGCCTTTCAAGGGAAATCTAACATCTCGTTGGCTTTGTGGAAAACAGCCACCCAAAAGCGGTACTCAAGCCCCTGGAGGGTATGGGTGCACTAGTTCCCGGGTTCCCATTCCATTTCAGCTTCTTGTATCAGTGGTCCTTGCATTTCTTATATCCTTAGTTACACAAAGAAATATTTGGAATACAGGTCAATAGCTCTCTGCAGGTAAGGCATTTCTCAGGCTAGTTGGCTCAACTGAGTTAAGAAGTCTACCCATTGTCTCTCATTTTATGAAAGGGGTGTTTAAGATTCAACCTTCCAAACCTAAATATGGCTCTACACAGAATGTTAAGGCTAGCTGCTTTGTCATTCCTTGAGACCCTTGAACCCTTAGAAGAATTGACACTCAAGCAGCTTTGTTATAAACCTGTGTTATCATTAGCACTTACTTCAGCAACTAGTGCTCATGAACTTTGGAATTAGCATGTTCCCTTAAAAAGGAGGGATCATGGCAATTTTCACTCCCTACACATGTGGAGACCAGACCTGGTCACCCAGCTCAGAAGTTTATTTTCCTGGCATTCCCAGAGAATACCATCCCTTGTGGTCTTGTAAATTTAAATATGAGGATATAAGAACTGCTGCAGACTTGTTTTCCAAGGGCGATTGGTTTTTTAAATTTGATTACAAGAGTGGCTACCACCACATAGAGATTTTTCTGCTGCATTGTCAGTTCCTGGGATTCTCTTTCTTCTACGAAGGTCACCATAGATTTTTCAGTTCTTGGTTTGTCTACAGGCCCTATCTTTTCACCAAGATTCAAAGAGCACTGGTCAAACATTGGAGGGGAAAGGGCTTCAGAATATTTACCTACTTGGATGATGGTGCAGGTGCACATCAGGTCAGTGATGTGGCTGTAAAGTTGTCTGCATTGGTACGCGAGTATATTGCTTTAAGCGGGTTTGTTGCTAATGAGGAGAAAAGCCAGTGGCTTTCCTGTACATGTACAGTCAGAAGAACTCTTGGGATTTGTTATGGATTTGCAAAACAGAATTTTTCAGGTGCCTGAAAGAAGAGTGCAAGACCTTAAACAGTTGATAAACATGATCATAGGGAAGCGCTTTACAGTTTCAGCAATATGCCTTTCACGCCTAGCAGGGTCTCTGGTATCTATGCGTCTTGCCCTTGGCCCAGTTGTATGTCTCTGGACACAAAGTACCTACAGTGATGTGCCGATTGCTTGGGATAAGCCTTTCTGTATGTCGCAGGAGAGCCAATCAGAGGTGCTGTTCTGGATGGACAATTTTGACTGTAGTGGGTACCCTATCTGGTCTCCCAGTCTTAAGGTAGAAGTTCTTTGTTATTCTGATGGAAGCAGGCTGAGCTGGGGAGGATTTGCTGTACAATTTTCCAATAAAGTAGCCAGAGGCAGCTGGTCTGGTGCTGATACACTGTAGCATGAAAAGCTATTCATTCCAGGAAGTGAAGGCCATCAGGCATGTCCTGGAGTCTTACTCTGAAGAATTAAGGGGGAAGGATGTTCTTCATCCAACAGATAATAGGAATGCCAAAATTGTTCTATCAGCTGGAAGCCGCAAGAAAGAGTTACATCAGGAAGCGGTGGCAGTTTAGAAACTGTGTCCACAGTTGAACATTCATTTGTCTGTTGAATGGGTTAGCCGGGACGACAATGTGGAAACAGATATCTTGTTGAGGTTTGATTACCCCAATGATTACAGTGTACATGCTGGAGGGCATGGGGCCCTCACACCATAGATTGTTTTGCAAGTGTGCAGACAAAGCAGCTGGCCATGGAGAGATACCGCAGTAGATATCGCAACCCAGGGTGTGAATTGGTTGATGCATTTACTGTCACCTGGTCAAAGGAGAACAATTGGCTTTTTCCTCCTCCATATCCAATACCACATGTGCTGAGGCTCATGTCAGCTGGTGGTGAGCATGGCACTCTACTTGTTCCCCAGTGGCCCTCAGCTGTTTGGTGGCCACTCCTGGTTGAGATGACTGGGTCTTGGAGAGCCTTTGTCAACAATGTGAAGGGATTTTCTCTCAGGAGCAGCAGGTAGCAGTATTTTCTCACGTCTGGTATCCCTCAGCTGTTTGGTGGCCTTTCATTTCATTGCTCTTCACCTTTGCTTTAATGACTGATACTATTGACAGTAAATACCCTGTACTATTTTGGCAATTTTAAAACCCAGCCATGTTGGCGATAAGGGTTATTCAGGCTAATAAATTTTGATCTTACGAAGACCACTTGCAGCTGTGTTGGCTATGTGGTGGTAAAGAATGTGATATGTGTGCATGCTCACTGTATGTTGTTGCTGTTGGCAATGTTCTGTTTGTTAATGGATTTGCTTACACACTGTGTTACAATCGGTTGCTCACTGCTGGCATAATTTATTTGCAGTGCCCGACTCTGTCCAGAAGGAGGTGAACTGTTTGGTTAGATGATGAGCTCACTAAACACCCACAGCTGCAGCCGCTTGCAAAATCTCTACCAGGTATTTTAGTTCAGGATAGAGCACCAAGGACAGTCAGTTCATATGTTGGGGCATATCAAGCATGGATACACTGCTTCACCTGCAAATTGTGTGATTTCTGCCCTGTACTTGGTGCATCTTATCCAGCAAGGGAGCTCAGTTTCACTGCTAAACTCTGCAGTATATGGCTCTAGGTGGGTTGAAAAGAAGAGCAGTTGCCAGGAGTTGAGTGATCACCCCATCGTCCAACAAGTAGCAGAAGGTGGTCGATGGATTTTAGCTAAACCTCCCAATCACAATAATGTCTTGGAAGTGAGTGAGGTCACAAGGGTCATCCGCCAGCTTGAACAAGGCCACTGAGGGATATTCAAGTTGCTGCGCTGTTTGCATTGGGATTCTTTGGCTTCCTTCATTGGGACGATCTGAGGAAATTGACTGCAGACAATCTTCAGTTTGCAGATTCCCATCTCGCATTTTTTCTTGTGCAGAGGAAGAATGACCAGTTCTGAGAAGATTCTTGGGTCTTTATAGCGTGCAGTGATTCTTCAGTGTGACCAGTTACAGTAGTAGAAAAATTCTTGAAAGTGGGCAGCCATGATAGGAAGTCACGTCTCTTTCGTTGGATTCTTACAGTCAGGCACGCGAGCTGGTAAAGCAAGAGCTGTTGAAGGAGGACAGAAAAGTCTAGAAATAATTACATCTAGGAGTCCCTTGAGTTGCCGCTAACAGTTACTAGGGCAATCCAAGGCTAGGAACTGTGCAAGGTTGTCATTGCAATGCTACATGTATGCAATCATGTTGAAGATTTATCTTTACTTGGGTAGTGCATAGGAATGCAGGTCAAAACACCCCCAAGATACAATGTCCCCGAGAAATAACACCCCCTATGAGACATAACGCCCCCTTATCCTGAGACATAACGTCCCCTTTAAGACATGACGCCCCCCTATTGTAAGAAAGCAAATTTGGATTTGTAATTTTATGATAACGATATCAGAAAGATAATTTATCAGTAAGCAATGGAAGTGATTATGACTAAGTTAACACAGGGCCACCTTTGAAAAATCTTCTAAATGTAATATTTTTTTTTTCATGTTGTGAAACTGATGCATCATTACACATCGCTGTGATCGTACTTAAGATAAGACTATAATCTTATAGAAAAAAGCAAAACAATAAATATCATTGACAGCGGTCGCAGTTTGGTCAAATCGCACCGTAAACAGGTAAGTATCTTTACATAGTTATTTGTCTTGCTACTCGTTGCTCACATGAATGGAGAGAAACCGATCGAGCAGCAAAAACAGATGAATCACAATTGCCATTAACGGATGAATTAGATCATTTATTAATTTTATTACATCCTCAGATCTTTCTCTTCTCTTCTCTTTCTCTGAATATATAAATCGCAATACGGGGTGTCATGTCTTATAGGGGGCGTTATGTCTTAGGATAAGGGGGCGTCATGTCTCATAGGGGGTATTATGTCTTGGAGGTGTTTTATCTTGGGGGCATTATGACCAGTTACCGTGCTAAGATGAAGACATCTTTGTAATTGGATCAAACGTTGCATAATGAATGCCAGACAACGTTTCGCACTAACGATCACATAAGGGAAGTGATGATAAATAAATTTCATACCAACACCAATCTGTTCGAATTTTACTCGCTTCAAAGCTTCTGTGAGACCATAAGTTTAATTTAGAGCTTTCTGGGATAGTAAACTGGATTAAAATGAACGGTTTACAGGTATTTCTGGAAAATACTTTCTTAAGAAGCTGACATGGCGAGACATGGCTAGGCTACTTTGTGCCACATATTTTGATATGGCTCACTGAATGTAAAATTAAGTTTGTTTTCTTTTGTTTCAAAACCGTCAATACCTAACTTTGACAAGCAAAATAATTCTGACTACTTGTTTTTATTGTGGGAGGCACAGTGGCCTCATGGTTAGTGCACTTGACTCCAGATCGAGTGGTCCGGGTTCGAGACCTAGCCAGGGACATTGCATAATGTTCATGGGCAAGACACGTTACTCTCAGTGCCACTCTCCACCCATGTGATGGGTACCAGTAAATTTAATGCTGGGGGTAACCCTGCAATGGACTAGCATCCCTTCTAAGGGAGAGTAGAAATATTCCTAGTCGCTTCATGCTACAGAAACCGGGATAAGCTCCAGCCTGGTGAGCCACATGGCTCATATGTAGACTTTACTTTACTTGTTTTCATTAACAATTATAATTATTATAGTTGATTCAATGAAAGGAAAGGCATTGTAAGATTTTATGAATGAATTGTTTTGAGAAACTCTTGGAACTGAGGAGACTTCTTGGTTATAATAAAGTTTACAACAACCTTGTAAAAAAACAACATTTTGGTCCTGAAAATGCACCAGAATTCACCTCTGGGCATGCAAAATTTCAAAATTACCTGGGGGAGGCCCCCAGCAGTTTGGTGTTTACCTAGGGTGTTTTTCCACTTGACCAAGAGACAAGCACCAAGTGAGTAAAATTGATATGTTTCTAGAAATTGTCTATTTTATGGCTTGATTAAAAAGATTTAAAACTTTTATTGGTTGGTTCTGAATAGTGCCACTGCAATCATGACCAAACTGTCATTTTACAGCAAGATATAAATGATTGAAGCACAGAATGCAAAATATGTGTGTAGATGTCCAGGAGTCCCAGATATACTAATGTACGTAAGGTTATAAACAACTTGATGAATGAGAGAAACGTTTTGTTTTGGCATCTTGTTAGTTTATTAATGTGGTGTGTCTGTGAGTGATGGTTTATCTAGAAATTATGTATTTTTTGTATAACTATCTTACTTCTGCTGTTAATATTTAATTTACATTATTTTAACCAGCCCTCTGACATTTTTAGCTATTTAAAAGTTATTTCAGGGAGCTGGTAACCCTCTAACTTTTAAGATCATTTTCTTTTTAAATTAATTGTAAATTTCTAAGTGGTAGTAAAGAGTGTGTTGTTATTGTTATTTTCATCACTCGTTTTCTTCTTTGTTTGGTTTACATCACTAAATGTATTACTCATTTATGATTCTGTACACTTTTGAGGTTTTTGCTATTCATGCTGTGATTGCCGTGATTAATGCAAGTGTTGTAATATAACCTTTGGAGACATGTTTTTATCAGTCGAGTTATTCCATCTACATTCTCACCAGTTTATGCTATTGCTATTGCTATCATTCTAAGCTATCATTTCTTCAATTGCTACCCTTTATCAAAGGGAGTCTTTGCTACATATTTTTAGTTGTAATCGTGTCAGTATACAGGTACTTTAAGATCTATGTTCCTTCAGTTTCCTTGGTTTATGTTTTGTATCTGAGCTACTGTAGTATTAGCTTACATAAGCCTTTTGTACCATTTTACTTTTAGTTTGAACCACACAATCACAACCGCAACCATAACTACAACTTTGGATCAGAGGTACATCTCTATTCAGTTATCCTGATTCCTCTATTGTTGATTCATCGCTCCCTTCCAATAAACACTATTGATTAATTTTACAGTGACCTGGTTTCTTTGGAATTATTACTATGTGCATTTGAGTATTTCAAGCTGACCTGGAGTTAAGTCCTAACCTACACATGGTTTCGCTCTTGGAAAGTCACAGTTATCATGACTTTTGTAAGTTTTTGTTGTGAGTCAAGTCCCTTTAAGAAAAGATGAACTGCTGTGGAATCATTGGACAACAACATTTTGTGATCAAGGAGCACATGGAAGGACATCAGGCCAATAAACCAAGTCATGTATCATGTCAGCACTTTCTAGATCACTGTTTAGTTACACATTACATGTAAGTTTGCATTACAAAATTCTTGTCTATTTCCTGAGCTAATTTCCTGCAATACGTCTACAGTGTGCATGCAATTAAGAAAATAAAAATAAAATGTATCCCTCTTCTTGAATGCCAATTTTATAAGCTACATAATTTGACTGGACCATTTGGACTTCGTCTTTAAATTTCCAAACCGAAAGAAGCCCCCCAAAATGGAAGTTGTTAAAATTTGTACTCTTCCCCCCTCTGCCCATCAAAAACCACCAATCCCCCCCAGATATAATGACAGTAGGTACACACATTACAAATATTGGCAGTGAGCAGGTGGGAATTTAAACATTGGTACTTGCAAAGCTTGCAAAATCTGGATTAAGTTCCTTCTGAATGTTTTTCCAAGAGAAAAACTCTGCTATAATTACATGTACATGTACAA
>Ga0126337_10000317_pt1 | contig 22650 bp, 14 predicted proteins | sample DipCmetagenome_FD_92527 | JGI IMG/M metagenome (GOLD analysis project Ga0126337, IMG submission 92527) | Coral microbial communities from La Bocana,Puerto Morelos, Mexico - Diploria C A metagenome | ecosystem: Host-associated > Invertebrates > Cnidaria > Coral | place: La Bocana,Puerto Morelos...
CAATACTGTATTTCTCATTCTTTCGGTTCTCTATTATGTACTATTATTTAACAGTCTGAGGTAAAATAAATCATGTACACATAAACATAACTTTGTATTCCCTGGCGTTTGGCCTTGCATTTTATGTAAAACAGGTTAGACACCTGTTTTCCGGCCGCATCATTGGGCTAAGTTCATGCTTACATTCGTGGGTGTTAATATACGCCTTAATGGACAAAAGCATAATTTAATCTTACATTCCGCATTGAGAAAAGATGACTTTTGAAACATAAAATGGATTGTAAATAGAATTAAGAAGGAACCATGCTCCTTGGGGGGTTGACTTTATACCGATTTGTTCAGGGCAGAAAGACACCTTCCATATTTCCAGCCAATAGAAAGGCCTGCTTGAAACTCACAAAAAGCTTTTTTTTCCGGTTGATATTTTTCAAATGTCGCCTCGTTGATAAGTTTGCCGCTGATTATTTGCGTCTCAAAGCAAAAGGACTCGATACGACTGAGATAATTTCAGGCAATATTTAATCTCGTAACAAGGTTCACAACTTGAACTGTCCACTGCTTTCACAGCACTGTCTTCAGTTCAAAGTCTCTAAAACAAGAACACGCATTTACCGGCACATACATACGACAGGGCAGTCTGTCGGGGGTGTCATAGATGTATGTCTGTTGAGGCTTTCCCAGGAAGCAGTGGATAATTCTACAACGATTCCAGTGACAGAAATCGTATGTAGAGTGTACGACTTCATGTCATGACTTTTGAGATCACGTTACACATAAACCTTTCGTTACATCTGACTGGCTTGTCGTGTTTAGGTCGTCGGACTTCTCTCGCTTCGTACAAAATGATGACACGGGGGAATCGCCGAATCCCACTTGATCTTCAAGAATGAGGGCTTCGCGGTATCTTCGCTCAAAGAGGCTAAGTTTTACAAGAAAGGTACGATATTATATTTGTAAAAACATAATGCGCTTGACGTGTCTCTTGGTCAGAAGTACACCTTAAAGCCTGTGGCAAATGTTTTTTTTTTCTAAATGTGTATTTTATGTCTATCAGTCCGCGTATTTCGGTGATGTATTCCTGAATTTAGTTCTTTAACCTATTTATTCAGACCACTGCACTGCTACATTGTTTTTACTTTATTTGATTCTCGTAACGAAGAACATTTATAACCACACTGAAGGGTCATACATGGCGATATCGGGTTTTTGACGAAAGGCCTGTTCGTTACTTCCAGGAAAAAGAAGAGAAGGTTTGAAAACAGGAACAAAGCACTTCTACAAGCCGTCTAAAATCCCAAACTAGCCTTTGTAGGGTTTAAAGTGTTTTACTTGAGTAAAAGAACATTATGCTTTTTAGCTTCCCCTAAATGAAATTTTGCATCTGCTTATCTGCTGTAAAGAGCAGATGTTTTGCTAGCGCTCATTTATTTTATTTTCGCCGATGAATTTCTGGGAATAATCGATCGTGTCATGGTTGAGCGGCATATTTACAAAATCTGAAATTCCCAAGGAATATTACTCCGAGTACGGAACTAGAGAAAGTTATCGGTCTTCAGTGTTTCTTGGAAACAGACTATTAAAATTGCGATACATTGGTCGTCACGGCCTATCTTTGAATTGCGGTCTCAGTATTATTTTTGTGAGCTTCAATTATTTAGCGCATCTATTTGTTTTCGTCCTATGAATGGGATCCAAAACTAACAATTTCAATGTGCAGGATGATTTATTTTATTCAAAGACCGGACCAAATCATTCGAAAAACCATAACAAATGTTCAGCTGTCTGTCCAAGATGGCTTTTACTTGCGTTATATATAATCCACTGTGGTCAAGTTTTGGTGAATGGATAAACTCGCTTGTTTGAGAAATTCAACCAAGTAATAATCGTGTTCATTTATTTCTATGAGGTGATTTAGTTGCCCATGGCTACGCAAAAGCTTTTTCAAAACACCAAGTAAATGTGCCGCATGGCTAGACAACAACGCTCAAGGGCTTGCGTGGAGGATTACGTGCGAGTAAAAGCTGACTTCGAAAAATTTCAAAACTTATGGACTACATGTAAGATTTTCCCAACATGAAACTGATTGGCTGCAACTAAACAGACTATGTTAGATCAAGATGATTTAAGCCAAACCCTTTGATTCTAGGGAGTCACAAATAATCGACTGGTGTACACCATTAGAGCCTGACGGAAAATAGCTTGTGAAGCTAACGTCTTGTGAGTACTTTCGCGTAGTTCTCGGGCGTCTTCCGCGATCCTTTGATGCATACGAGGAATGAAGGAGAAATTGCTTGCTTTCAATTTCCCCGTAAAAATGAATGCTATGTATAAACAGGGAATTGACAATATTTAGGATGGTTTCTGGGCTTCAAAACAAATCCTCTACATTGGCTAAAAAATTAGTTCACCAGTTCTTGAAGTTTGAGGAAAATGTACAGCACAAGCTTAATTATTAAGGGAACGAAGACCAGTAAAATGACGACAAAGCTAGTCACGGTATATTTCTCACTACACATGAACACTTATGAAGGATGAAATGTGACAATTCGCTATCAAGTACTGGACGTTTATTCGAATTTTATATTTTTATGCATGACACAGTTGGGTCTGTGGTCGATTAAATGTTTATAATAAAAGCTAGTTTATGGAAAATGCTTACTGATATTAATCCGAAGATGTGATTATTATTATTGTTATTATTATTATTATTATTATTATTATTATTAATATTATTATTTATTATTTATTCTTAATGTTATTTTTTATCTCGGTATTTCTTTCTTTTTTTAATGCATGTAAATTTAGTAGTTGTGAACACTTAGAACATTTGAAAAAGACCTCTTATAATAGTTTTCAAAAATTAAATATTACTCAGAATATAATTAAGAAAATTTCTAAATATGTGTATATAGACTGTTTTATACCTCATTTAGTCTTGTTAAGCCTGCTCGATCTTGCCACTTGAAAGTGTTGTAAATAAGTTCACTGGTTTTTTTTTAGGTATTGGTGTACTTGTAAATAAGAATTTAAATTTTAAAAAAAATATTATTATTATTATTATTATTATTATTATTATTATTATTATTATTATTATCCATTTAGCGAATACATTCCTCGTCTTCACTGCTGCCCAGCAAATACTGAGGAAAAAATATCTTAGAAGGAAGTTTACTGATCATGTTATTGTTATTCTGTTTTCACACATAAATATACTAAATTAGAAATTAAATTAAGTGCTGCTTTCTTTTTAAGCTGAATGTGGATGTTCTCAGTGCATCTAGCGCAGGACACAATCTGCGCTAGATAGCAAGACCGGACACGATTGCAGGTTCCACTTGCAGCGTAATTTTCCATCTCAGTATTGTTCAATGCATAAAACAAAATGAAGCTTAATTTTACCTCTTCACAGGGCGATGGAGACGGAAACATAATAATATGATTAATTTACCTTTTATCGTGTTTGGAAAAATAAAAAGCCTTGTTATTCATTTATGAATGCATTCGAAATGTGTTCAGTTGTGGGCAGGTGCGCTGAGAATAGTTGACCACAACAATACGTCGGTGATACATATCGACCAATAATTTAACTGAGCCAACGAATTTAAATTTACCGTCCGTATGAATTGGCAGAAATAAAACAGTTGTCTCGTGTTCTCCTCTTGTCTCTTGGCAAAGACAACCATGGCAACTTCTTTACTCTTGGAGCGCACTTGCGTTGTTAAGAAGACATCCAGTACGTCACCTCTTGCGCAACGTGTATTCGTCGAGCCCGCGAGGCAAACTTTTTTCTGCTGATCTCATGATTCCTCTCTGTGAGTGTTAACTTCGCTGCGTGGAGTAACCTGGGTCTCATTCGTCAAACTGTCTCTGTTTTAGTTTAAAAACTCGCCATTTGTTTTGATTTTGTTCTGTGCAACAAGCCCAAGTTAATTCGCATATGAATTATTCACGAAGCAATTGCGAAAGATATAGGCTTTGTTAATACTGACAGCTGATCACAACTGTTTGTATTATAAGGACCAATAGCGCGCGAGAGATCTTTCTCCACTAAGCAGTGTAATTGACAGTTGTACATGTAGATTTGTATAATAAATGCATACGTTTGGGAGAACTTTCTCACCTTGGACAAATTGTGGTTTATTTTCACGTATGTATAGATATATCTTTTTTTTAATAATTCACAATACCCTTCGGTCATATCACCATGCACTTTACCTGACGGAATCGAACTTTACTCAAGAGATAAACGGAAGTTTAAAATATCTATTTTCGACTGTATTTTGATTTTGAAGGGAAGTTCTGATTCTTAAGGACCAAAAAAAATTACCGTTGACACAAAGTCTGCTAAATAAGCAGAGAACGAAGAGAGACGTAAAGTTGCCCGCTTAAGGAAGAACAACATCAGCGTTGTACCATTTCTTTCGTGAATTCGACCACGGAAAGTATGACCAATTTTAAGTTTATAAGCAAAGACGCGACTCGCAGAAAATCATGCATTAACTGCATTTCCTTGGAAGACCTATTTTAATTTACATTTAACCTCAATGTAATGGCTACAAACTGGGGTAAAGTGAAGTACATTGCTCGAGTTAGACCCGACTCAGACGATGGTATAATTGATGAATGCAATGACTCGCTGGACGAATGTGATGTGCGAGTTAAAATCAACGACGTCTCGGGAGAAACTGACCAGGACAACGGGTTCAAATCAAGATCAAGACGGTTTCAACCTTATTTGAAACGGATACAATACGACAGCTTATGCCTGTCTGTACCACAAGACATAGGAAGAGGGAACGATATTCCTTACGAACAGGTGAAATCAGGTCAAGCAGACAGAACTGCCTTGAGGAAAAGAAGTCACAGCGCAAATTCGCTCTCGGTTTTATATGGCGCGGAAATTAATGGAGATATTCCTTTGCGGTCGCAATCGCTGCTCAAAATTGTAAACCGGCGGGTTCTTGTGAAAGATTTGTTTGCAAAAGAAGAAGAAGTCGATAGAAACAATATGAAGGTAAGAAAAAGCAACTTGTATCGCTCAAAGTATCGCGCTTGGAAGACATTATTTTTATCGTTTAAGTTTATGCAAATATCTCCATCTCCTGCGATAGTTAAATACAGTTGTATTCAGTTTGGGGGAAATATTGCTTAATTGCTTATCGTTATTCCGTTTTTCTGAAATGAGGGCGTTTTGCTTTGATTTGTGCAAGCAAACCAATTCACAGAAGTCTAGAAATTCATAATTATTTTGCCAAAAGATATTTAAATTCTAGTCGATTCCTGCACGAGTCCATGTTAAATGTTACTAATAAAAAATAATAATACATACTGCAACGAGGGATTTTAATGTGTACCTTTGAACAAAATTGGAGAATGTTATTTTGATGACAATTGCACGCATGAAATTATTACTTTCCGCGTATATAAACCCCAGATATAATGAGAACTCGGATTTTTTCCGACTTGATATTTCTATAATGAAAACAATGGGAACATTTCTGGGGAAAAAGGAACAAAACATTATTTTCTTGATTATGGTCCCGGCATTTCAAATAATGCTGTCAAATAAATCAATAAAAAAACAAATCCAAACTCTCACAATTATTCTAGCGCGACACGAACAATCTGGATAGCGAATCAGAGCGGCCTATTTCAGTTGATAAGTTAGTGATATTGTTCTTTACATGGAGTTTTTAAATTTCACTTTACTGAAGAGAGAAATGTGTGCAAAGGTTTAAGAAGTTAAAAACATCGGTTGGCACTAGAGATTTCGAAAACCAAACATTACGAGTTAACTTCATAATTCAAGGAGTAATTTGTTGTTTTCTTCTAAATTATTCATTCAGATGGAATGCGCCAATGCGAAATTACAGCCAATCAATTTTTTTTTCACCTTTAATATCTGCCGACTACTTATTGCACTCTGGATATCGTGAAGTCGGTACGGTTTCCTTTTAAAATCACTTTCAATTTTTTGTGCCGCATAAATCACATCTCATTAATTGTAGAATTCTTGTGATTGTTTTTTGAGGTAAGAGGTAATAAATTCACAATTCACAAAAATCCAATCAAGAGCATTAAAAGCTGCCGTGCGTGAATAAATAGACAAAATTGCCTTGCGCGTCCGGAATGTTTCTAATTATAATCATAGCAGAAACTGGCCTATTGCAAAATCAGGTGTGACGTTTCCGCTTCGAATATCGAATAATATTATGTCTCACAGGATTTTATCGACTAATAAATGTAGATGTAGATGCAGATGACTACGTCAACCCCCGCCACCCCATCCCCCTATCCCCGGGCATTTGTCAGGCATTAACATAAAACATTTCAAAAATGTTGCAAATCTCACGATATTGCAAGTTCAGTTGCGCAAATTCACATGGTGGAACTTTAAAAAGGCTCCAAATAAGAATAATGTCAAAATTTGACTCGATGAAATTGACCGATAACAATTACTTCGATGTGAAAGATTAATTAATCAACATGACACGAGCTTGGGACAAAGAAATATCTGAGTCCCCGACAGGAATCGAACCCATGACCTCCCGAGCAGATACTTCGTTTTCTTTGATAGCGTAGCTAGAGGGAGATTTGTGCATTTATTTTTTGAGGTTTTAACAAAATTTGTATTGATTACCGGAAAGCCCCTCAGGGGAGTGATCATAAAGTTTCATTTCATTTTATATAGCGGTTAGTTGGGGAAGAAATAGTTTTTTTTGGTGGAAAATTCGCTTACCAGAGTATTTCGCGAGAGAGCCAACATTTGTCTGGCCAAAGCGATAAACTGAGCTTTCGTGTTTGGAGTTAAACAAGTTGCAGTAAAATAATTGAAGACCATTTGGTATGAAACAAAGGTGGGTGTATAATTCGATCCATCCTTTAAAAGCTTTTAGCCGAAACTTTGGAAAAATCATTTGCGTGGGTTTCAACTTCGAGACCGCTAATTGCTCATTACCAAAGCGGGCTAGCATTTGATTCGCACAGCGAGCTTACTGCGAGAGACTACGGATTCAATTGGTAGTTGTCTTAAGCTAGAAATAAATTAATTTGCTCTTAAATATCATGCCATATGTTATATTATCACGGACAGGTTCAGATGCTGGGCGGATTTTTCTACCTCACTCTCCCTTGCGAGTTCACGAAATCGCTTGGCGCTTACTCGCATAGTTTGAAGTTAGTGAATCGCCAATTTGGCCAGTTTGGGACTTGTTCTCGAGTGGGATTTCTATCCTCCGAGTCAACGATGACTTTTTGGCGCAATAAAGGATTAACGATGTTAATAAAAACTCAGGCAAAACTCAAGAACAGGAAAATCGATACACGGAATAGCCCTCGCCTTGCTAAGGTGATTCTACAGACGATAAGACGAGAAAAGGAAATTTGATCCCATTTAAGTTGTACATGTACATCACACATTCATTTTTTTATTAGAACTCATTACTTTATCAGTATTTATAATCAAATGAGTTCAAGCGTGTAACCTAAATATGCTTTTTCAGTGATTATTAGCACTTACAAGTCCCCACTAAATTTTCTCTGATTCTAAGTGGTTTAGATTGATCACGTGACACGATAGTTTTCATTCGCGGAGAGACACTGTCAGCGCATAGTGTTCGTCCGCCGAAAATACCCGGATGGATAGTACTCGTCCGTGAAAATTTATTTGTCATAATTCAATTTTTGATGTTGTGACATGTTATTGGGTTTTGTATTGCAATGAGTTTTTTGGCTGTTTGAATTTTATGTTGGTTTTATCAATTTTCTGACAGAATTCAGAAATTTTCGTCTAATCAAATTTTCGGATAACCTTGAACTTTCTGTTGATTTGAATTTTCGGGTTGTGTCATGTTTCGGGGAGCTTTTCGAATTTCCGACTGGTTTTCATTGCTTTTCATCTCCGATTCTTTTCTGGTGTATTTCTTGACAGTAGTTCTAATTTTCGGACACATTGAATTTTCTGTTGCTTCTTTTTCCCGCGTTAGCCTGGTAACTACGAGACACCAGATCGAGGTAATTTATTTCCCGCCACACACAGAGAGTTCCCCGTGTCAGTTCAAAGATGGCGGATCGAGAGCCTTCAACAAACAATTTCTCCCTTGCAATAAATCTCCTCCGACAGGCAACTGAAATTCTATCATCAGGCGAAACAAGTGAAAATGAAAATAATTCGTCGTCGTCAACACCGGCTAGACCTTCAAGCAGCAGTGCACGGTCTCAAAATACCATTCCTCTCGGTCGCACATGTACACATAAAACTAACATAAAATTCAAACAGACAAAAGAACTCATTGCAATAAAAAATCCAATAACATGTCACAAAATCAAAAATTGAATTATGACGGTAATCACCCACCATAGGGACGGGCTCACAATAGACTTCCGATCAAATTCAGGAGCCAAGCTCATGTAATCGGCGGCTATCAAACAGCTGTTCAATGAATTGCAAGTTGATATTCGTACTTCAATAGTGATAATAACGATACTTATTTTATGACTAGCTATGCAAAGAGTAAGAAAACCCAAATCCTGCTCTGTGCCTGGTTATCCGAGTGGACAAGACGGTGTTGACTTCTTTGCTTGGGATCCTGCAAGAAAACGTCCTGGATAGTCTATTGACCAAACTTCTTCGGTGCAAACTTCTGAACCTCATCTCATGTCGACTTCGGCTGGAGCGCAGTCTACTGATAAACGCTCCAAAAAAATCTTGGTCAATATCCAGCCATCTTGACCTCACACTCGGTCAATATCATATACACACCAAGTCAAAAAAAATAATCAACCAAACATGTCAGGTTGACAAGTGCACTTGTCAGAACATAAAAATCCGAATTACCCTTGGTTATTTTAGACAGAGGTTGATCAAATGGGCGGTGGTCAATGCAATGTTTGCGTTCTTGCCAAGGTTTCACCGCAGTTTCAATGTCAAATTCAAATTATTTTGATTTAGATCATTGGAATGGTTTGACAGCAAGCTCTTTCAGTTGGCTTTTAGCAGGAGTTAGTTTGCTTTCAGCCAATACGCTTTCATCAAGACAAATATGATCCAATTTAAATGTAAGTTACCTCGAGTCTGCGGTTTTCCTTTTAGTATTAATCAATGTAACTGGTGTTCTGATTTTCAAGAGAACTAAAAGTTTCATAGTCTTCTTTACTTCGTCCACTTCCGTAGGCTTTTGGTCAAAAACAGGGAGCAGATAAATTTCAGTTGTTGTTTTGTTCTGGAACAAAAAAAGAATTAACTAGGTTTATATTTATTGTGTGGATATATTATTCTTTATCAGCAAAATATTAGGTTTAAATAATTAAAATTTATCAGCAGATGTTCCAATTCTCTTGCTGTTTAAACCAAAACGAAAAGAAATGCTAAAAAATCAAATCCCTCATCTCGGCTCATGATGATGCTCTGCCGAGAATTTTTTTCAAGTCATGAAATGTCAACGGTGCATTCCGGCGAGGTGCAAGGTAATCTAATAATTCCAAGAAATTACATTGTAATTTTCATCAGTAACGTGGTATATCTTTACATCTGAGACATTCTGAAAAATCACGGCCAAGACAGCTATCTTTTTTCACACTATGGTGACTCGAGTTGGTCAGTTGTTTTGCTTTTTGTCTGTTACAAGTAACATGCGTTTTGTTTCGTTTGACAAACTGTTCATTGTCAATACAATCGACAGTGTACATTGTCGGTCGGTTTTCTGCCGGTGTTCTGAGAATAATTTATTACGGGGCTAGATGGAAAAGATGTCTTACCATGCAGTCAGTATCGCTGTCTTTCAATCTACGGCATAAGATTTTTTAAGCTCCAGAGCTGATTTAGACCTAAGCTCAACTGATAATGATGTTCAAATTTAACTTGACGTTGCTTTAGCTAGCTAAGTATCAATTTTCTAATTATCTTTGTTTCTGACACACACTCAACAATATAGACTAATCCTTGCTACACTTGTGCGCTGCTGGCAGATCACATACAGCAAAGTGGCTGATCCAGTGCAGTTCCGTTCTAATACTCGTGTATAGAGAAACACTGATTGTGGATCCGACGACTGACGATGTCGAGGGTTGATTTGTGAAAAAATAAAAAAGATGACAACGAAAGCTAACGAAAGTGCTCGAGACAAGATCATAGCCTCCTGCTCGAGAGTGATCTTTAGAGTTTTGGAAGAGATATATAAATTTCAGTTCTACTTGCTCACATGATATATATGAGAGTGTACAGGGCTAGTAGTTGACCGGTATATATCATGCATCAGTTGATGAGCCATATATTTCTGCCTGTCTGGATGGCCACTAAATATAAAATAGCCACGATCAGTTTGGGTTCGGCTCGTACTCAAGTTTCGGTCGTGTCAGTCAGAAGAGACTTTATACTTATCAGGCAAAGGATTTTCACTTTTGCTAACACAAACGTTTAAAATGTTATTCTCTTTACTGGTCTTGTTGATTTCGTGGAAATCAATTTTAAGAATCCAACACATCATCCCCTAGTTGACAGCACTTTTGATTCTACGTTAATCCATTCTTTTAAGATCTTTTAAGAGGATGTCAACGGATTAACCGTTAGCCGTTAACCGTGCCATAAATTTAGCCGTTAGGTGTGGAAAATGGAAACGTTTATCCTTAACTCGTAAAAAATATATCTAGCCAAGACTTTTTTGTGTTTTGTCTTGTGACTTTAAACATATATTAGGGAGTCGCATACTCTTGAAGAGACGGTTTGCGACTTGAGGAGACGGCTGAAATTCAAATTAGGATCTCTCAATCGAAGGTCCATTGCACCAACCTGTCCATTCGACCACTGCTCAGTTCTCTCGCGGTGAAGCTTAGCCTTATTAGTAATTGAAAGAATTATTTTCTTTATAGTCAGGTGATTATGGCGACAGCGAGAGGGAAACAATCCACACTTTATCCAGAAAAGGAAACACGCAGGAGATCAGAGCACTTCTTCAACAGAATGAAGGTCAGAGCGCGGTATATTGACTCGTTGTACATGTGTAGCTCTTTTACTGACTTGTATCCTTTCCGCTATGCTGTTGATACCTGAAACAAAGCTTTATATGAGGAGGCCATAACACGATGTCCAAACAAAAACCCAAATATAACATGTTGACAGAAAAGGTAACACTTCTATCGGCAAAGACTCCTTTCGTGCGCTTGCAGTAGAAACACTGCAGCTCTTTTCTTAAACCCTTCGAAGAAAACGTTAATAAAAGTCCCTAAATAACAGGATATAACCCACAGTTGAAATCTATAATGCTGGAGATTGATGTAAGTCTGCCTCGCTCGCCTTTAAAGATCGTAGAAACAGCATTTTTTTTTTCGTAGATTTGTTCTGTCATTTAGTTCAAGTGTTCTAAATGAGGGATAACAAATTGCAACGTTCAGTAGACCTGTATGTATTTCTTCTGCTTCTTCAGATATCGACAAAAGAGACAGTTATGGCAAAACTCCGCTTCACTGTGCTGTGTCAGCAGGGCAGGTCAATACTGTGAGATTTCTCCTCCACAACCATGCAAACCCTAACGTTAAAGACCACAGGGAGGAGGCACCACTACATGCTGCAGTACGGACTGGAAACATTGAAATGGTGGAGGTAGGATTAATGAACTTTAAGTGACATTTTTGAGGATGCTCGATCAGGTGAACGATAAGATGAACGAAGTGATCGAAATCGTAAAGGCCGTGCTCTACCTTAAACCATTACGTATTTCTTCTTGTCTTTTTTCGTTCCTTCTCACAACTCATGTGTTTTGCATCTGCTTTCTCTGCAGGCATTACTGAATCACAAGACAACCAACGTTAACATCGAAGGACGAAACAAGTACACTCCTTTGCATAGTGCTGCTCATTTAGAACACAGATGCGCCCTAGAAATATGTCAAAAACTGGTAAGTATTAAGTGGCTAACGACATAATGAACAGATAAAAAAAGCCATGGGTTTTCGACCAATCAGAGCGCGCGTAGGGTCCTATTTATATTAAAAATGCCATTAAAACATGCTAGACCAGTCGATAATCTGCCAGTAACACTAAGTAGGTGTGGTATGAGAACTCGGGTGAAAGTGGTTTTTTTTTTAAAAAAAAATTTAGGTTTGTCCTGAATAGAATGGAAAAGGGAAGTACGCACTGTGAGATAAAGCGCTTTACCCGAGAACTAGCACAGTGAACGCGGATAACCTCTCCAACTCGAACCGGCGGGCTCCAACGCACCATACCTATTAGACCATCGCGCCTCCACTTCGCAGGCACAAGTCGTACAAGGACTTCAATCTCCCAGTGAAAGGACACTTTTGCGAACTGAGTTTTTAAATGCAGTCTATGTGCCGGGACCTTGCTCGTTGGAGAGGTCCAAAAGTTTCAAGAGTCTTGTCTAACTCAAATGCGCTGTTCTCTTTTCATGCATCGTCTTAATGCTATTGCCTATCAGCGACAAAATAGAAATGTTGTTTCTCTTGGTAACTGTTTCCTCAGTTGGACTGTGGTGCCAAGGTTACAGCCAGAGGACTGGATCATATGACACCGCTTAGCGTGGCTACACAGAAGGGGTCAGCGGACATCATGGCCTTGTTCTTTAAGAAATGTAAGTCATCATCAGCCTTATCATTCATCCACGGGTCTTGGACACTGACGTCAGAATTCAAGACGGCCGCCGCAGTCCCGGAGACTGCCTTATCTTGGATTCTGACTTCGAGGGGACCCTGGGAGCGAGATTACCTTATTTTTTGACGCCAATGAAGTTTGTACAGAGAAAACATGACCTAAGATTATGGATGAAATATTCTTACCACCCTTTAGAGGGTATGTGTATGCCGACAGGACCCATTATTTAAACAAGCTTGACTTCAATCCTCTGATTCCATATTTTGGCAAAAACCTCCTTGGTTCGGATCCGTCGAATAAAAACCACAGCATTGTTCTGAACATATTAAAAGAATTAACACGAATCGGGGTTTAAATGCTTCTGATGCCGATCGTTGATATAGTCCTTGCCATGAAGAATACCCAGATCAGATCAATAAGATGGGAGTTCTTACCGTTTCATTTATCGTCACAACCAAATATCATTTGGAAAAAGTTCCGATAGTCAGATAAATGTCAGACGCAGATAAATGTAACAAATATTTCAAGACTTGTTCATGGAAAGCTTTCGGCTTCTGTTGTCCGCCCCCCGTCCTTTCCATTATCGTTCTGAAACTGTCATCTTTGTTTTATCGCAGGTAACGAAGTCCAGAGAAGCACAAAACAGAAACTTGACCTGATCTATGGCGTCGACTTCGAGGGTAGTTCTCTGCTACATCTCGCAATAGACAGCGGTGTTTTGAAGGTAACGTGTAAAAACAAAAGCTATTTCTTTTCTGTGAGAACTTCTTGATGGTCTAGCTACAACAATTTACCTTTGCACCCTTTTTGCTCTATTTTTACTTCAGGCCGTTAAGTTGTGTTTGGACCACAGTTGCTCTGTAACAGCTGTCAAGGTAAGTCTAACTTTATGTATCTCAAAGACCATAACCAAATAGTAAGCTACGTTTGCGTCAAAATGAGTGGTCTGTCTCCGCATAGTATGGTGTGGCAAGCATCTTAGATTGGGAAGCATCCTTTAGTGCCTTTGGAAGTAAAGGAACGAGTCGTGGCCCACTCCCCTTAAAATGTTAACATGCTTCATTGAATGTGGTTCTGGTTAGCTGATTTTCTCTTCAACTTTATATTTTTCAAAAAGAGGTTAGATGGTGGTACTCCAATTCATCTGGCTTGTCGTCTTGGTGCACCAGAAATCCTTCAGTGTTTATACGAACACGATCCAGCAGCCTTTCAACACTCTTTGGTGGATAAAGAAGTCATGACACCTTTGCATAGGTCAGTAACAATTCGAATAGCAACCTGTTTCTTGATATCGTTCAGCCCACTGGCTATTTTGCATTGGCGTAGTTATCTTTTGAAAAAGTGGAAGCAACAGAGAAGGCCGAAAAAGGGAAACTCCAGCCTTCATCGCATTTTGACCCGAGTGACCGATAGAATTTGCAATCAGGTAACTCTTGCATCACTAAGGGCATGGGTTGAAATCCTGTAAGCTTCTCATTCAACTGCTTCACGAAATAATGCGAATAGCTTTTTGTGCTTTGAATCTTTTCAGAATGTTTCCCTTTAATGTTTTCATATTCAGATAAGTTACGTGCCTTTCCTGGCTTGATGTTGCATTAGAATCCCATATACGGTGGTACTTGCGTCTCCCCCGGATGCTCTTTTACTGTGGTTTACGAAGTTCGTTGATTTTTTTCTTTTTAGATGCTCCATGTATAATCACGCCAGTGTGGTTCAGTTTCTGGTTGATCATGTAAGTATGAGAACATTATTGCTCACAGAGAAGGTAATAAAACTCCAAACGCCTTGAACAGAAGCGTCAGAAGCCTAATATGAGCCGCCCTATTCAGCAAGCTTAAGAATAATGGGCTAATTGTTACATTCGTGTTTGATTTGTTTGCGACGTGAACAAAAAGAGTAGCGTCCGGCGCACAAATCGAACGATCATTTTATTCTCGTCCGCGCGTAGGACTATGCAAAAAACCGACTGCTCACAGTGGCGGGCTGAAAGTCAATAAAATTCTAATTTTCGCAAAAACTGTTTACTTCCTCCTTTCTTACGAGTGCATAGCTTAACGCTGAAAATGAAAGGAGAACCCTTTAAGCTGCTCTGTTTTTATTATTAAAGAAGGGCTACTAAATCTGCGCTCAACACTAAATTCACTAAACTCAATGTAATCTGAATCATGATGATCATGGAAAGCGCATTAATCGATCAATGGTTATTAATAGGAAATTGTTTTCTTAAGGAGTGCTCTAACACTCGAAATCAGTTTTAAGATAACTTTTAGTTCTTGTAAATTTGCATTAAGATTATCTAAATTAGTTCCCGTTAGTAATTAAGTACCACTGTCTTGGTGAATCCGAATCCGAATCCGAATCCAAATTGTAAAACGTTTATGATACGTATAGTCGTGACGTTCCATTCAACAATCCTGAAATACTGTAGCTACATATTTTCCTCGACAGGGTGTAGATTTGAACCCACGTGATCGTGAGAAATGCACACCGTTACTCTTAGCAGCGGCTCATGGCTGTTCAGCGGTTGTATCACTATTATTAGAAAGCGGAGCTGACGTCACTTGTGAGGACGACAAAAAGAGGACCGCGCTGCACTGGGCCGTAGGACAAGATAGAACTATTGAGCGACTTTTGAAGGTAAAGTTATGTGTTTCTTGACAAACCGTTTACATATGGAAGTTACACAGCTGCGATATTTAAAAATGGTAAGTTGTGATATGAAAAATGGTACGTTTTCCCAACTGCTACTGTTGCATATAACTTTCGAAATAAACTTGGTTAGGATCGAAAACGTAGATCATGCACAGGAGGTCGAGGGATGCTTCGCAGGTATGCATGCAAACAGCGTCGGTGAAAGCTCTGTCTTTGTACTACCTGTTTTTTGACTTGTTTAACTTGTTATACAGGATCCAAATGTACAAGAACTAAAACTTGTGAACCAGCAGGACAGCACAGGAGCTACAGCCCTCCACTATGCTGCACAGGGAGGTTTTCTCAAGGTCAGATTCAAAATTATCGATTTTTCCAACGTTCTCGCGTTGAGTATTCGTTTGTGACTCAGCAAGTTATGAAACTAATTACCCGGCGATGTTATTGTTTTACTGATTCGAATGTTTTACCACTTCTTCTGTTTTATATTTTATGTTTCTCTTGGTTTTAATACCTGTTACTTGCTTACTAAAGGTAAAGTCTGCATACGGGCCAAGCGGCTCATCGGTGCTGGAGCTTATCCCGGTTTCTGTAGCATAAAGCGGCTAGGAATATTTCTACTCCCCCCTGGATGGGATGCTAGTCCATTGCAGGGTTACCCCTGGCATTAAATTCGCCGCTACCCATTTGTACACCTGGATGTAGATAGTCAAGTGTCTTGCCCAAGAACACCAGGCGTTATGCCCCTACTCGTGATAATCACTTGCTTACATAGTTAACTCTCAAGCAGAGTTTGCATTTCGCTGTCTTTTGAAATCTTCATAAGGTAAAGAAAATCTCAAGCATAAAACCCTCGACTTTAACTGGAATTTTTTCTGTAGAGTGTGCTGTTACTCCTGAAGAACGGCACAGATCCAAGTTTGAAGAACAATAAACTGGAAACTCCACTCCACCTCGCTGCCAGGTACGAACAGTTACGATGATAAGCAGTGAATCAATAATTTAAGAAATTGAGATCTTTTTTCGTCTCACCCGTTGTTGTCGCTTGATATCTTTAGTCATGGCTGGCTACCTATTGTCAAAAAGTTGATGGAAGGTCGGCAGACTCGTTTGATGAATGTAGGAAACTTAAGCGACCACACCCCACTCCACCTGGCGGCTTCTAACGGACAAGACAAGGTTGTCAAGTTTCTTCTAGACAGAGGAGCTACTATAGAAAGGTATATTAGCCTTCTAATTAAAATAATTTAATCTTATAAGGTATTATGCTCTTTCTATTTGCACTGCAGAAGCCTGCTAAGTGCTCGCATTGAACGGTGGCTCGTGTAATGGTTTTCAATATTGAAAATATAACCTGTAACGCTACCTTGACAAACATCTTTTTTCATTAATGATACTGAACTGGCCAGCACTAAAAGTTTATCACTCGTTAGACCAAGTTACTTTCAATCGAACAACTTTTGCCTTCTAGTATTAAGTTGTTAGTTTCCATCCATCGTAGGTACGTTCAAATCTACTTATGTCCATCACTTAAGACCCATAAAATGGTGTAAATCGTTTATTATAATTCTCAACTGTACTTCCACAGGGACACAGATGGTCGAACTCCATTGCATTTCGCTGCAGCTAAAGGATCACTAAAGAGTGTTCAGTTGATCTGCACTTCAAATCCTAACTGCATTAACGTGGAAGATAACGCTGACCAGGTGATGAACTGCGAGCCCGTGCTCTCGATAAACTAATTTTAACGTAGACCGAGGCTTTCTGAGCAAAATTGGAAATTTTGTAATTCTCCTTTGAAAGAAAACAAGACCAAATATAGAAGTGAGGCAGAAAGCCTTAGTGCCATGTTAGAACAAAGGGGTTTTGAAGATCGTTCGATATGACACTTGAAGCTTTTAAAAGAGAGGTGGATCTGACTAACATTTAGCGGACATTTTCAAATTCGTCGTTCCTACCCGTTTTTTTCTTGTTTGTTTTAGCTCAGTAAACGTGTGAAAATTTTAAGAGGATTTTTTTTACAGGTTATCCGCCGATAGTTTCAATCTATTTGAAAATCAGCAATAGCAAAGGTGTTTAAAATACAAATGTAAAAAACCTTAGTGCAGCTCTTTACTTTCTCTTCCCCTCTCAGGACACCGCTTTGCACCTGGCAGCCAAAAATGGTCATGCAACGTTAGTGACGTACCTCCTATCCCATGAAGCTCAGAACGTGACGTACAATGCTTACAACCAGAATGCGTTGGATGTTGCGATTGAGGCTGGCAAAGAACCGGTGGTCACGTGTATAGCAGAACACACACGGTGAGATAGTGGACTGTTCTGATGGTACGATTAGTTTGATATGTGATCATAATATGTGGACTATTATGGATCATTGAAGTACAACCTGGTGGCAATAACGCTTACAAGAGGAGAATAATTATAAGGAAGATATTAATTGAGAAAATAAATAATGAAGCCTTGCGTAGTATCACTAATGTCGGTCCGTAATTTTTGAGGGTTATAGTTGATTATCCAGAAGTCTACAGGATTTTATAAGTCAAATATGAAAACTGAAGGTTTATCCTATCAAGTTACTATTATCCACTTATAACATAAGGACCCTTTCAATTAAGAGGAACATTTCCTTGTTTTAAATTACAATTAAGCCACGCCGATCAATATTCTCTCATTTTCTTCATCTTTTTGTCAAGCTGTACCTGAAGCTGAATTCCCAGAGAGCCCAAGCGTTTCTTTCTATCCAGTACCCTCACTTAGTCTTCTCTCTCTCACCTTATGAAGCAGAAAAACAACTATAAACGACGATTATCTAATTACGGTTTGTTTTTTTGCAGGTGGAGAGAAATGTGTCATCACGTCGAAGAAGGCTTAACTCAACTTCAACGACTTATTATAAAGATGCCGCTGGCTGCTGAGGTTTGATGTGCATAATTTAAATATTAAAGGGTGGCCACAAAAAAACCTCTGTTGTGTTTTCAAAATGGAAATTAGTGTTTCCATCTCAGAGCTAAACTCTTAAACTGAATAATGTTCCCGGCTTCCCCATTATGCATACAAGTACACGCAAGAAACGAAAAAGAAAGCCCTCTAGGTAGAAATGGTCCGAGCCACGTACTAAAGCGTCGGAAAAAACGACTGAAACGTCCAACCAATAGCTAGCGCGCGTGAAATAGCGTTCATAATACATGGCTAGTCAGTGTTTAGTTTGGTTACTGACGGGCGAATGGCAATATTCGTCGTCTTAGATATATGTCAGACAACTAAATAACAACGTAATTTGGTTATATTAACTAAATAACAACGTTGATTGAAAGTCATTAGTGGCGTCTTTGTGTTTTACTTTTCAGAAATTTCTTGATAAAAGTGTTGAAGAATCCGGTGATAAAGAGAAAAGTGAAGACTATTCGGTAAGTCTCCAGCGTTAGAATACCTAATCTATGAATTCGAGTATAATTAAGGATTTACACTACTCGTGATATTTGAAAAAAAAATTCAAATATCACAAGTAGTGTAAATCCGTAATTGATTGAGCTTTCAAACGATTACTCATTTAATGTTTGACTACGGAATTACGAATACGCGTGCGATAATTTGCATAAATTGGCCTGGCTCAGCCACTCACAATGAAGTAATTTTTTAGTCATATAATAATAAAGATAACGAGCACGAATTTTCTGGAAATCATTCTTTGCAATTGAATTCCAACACTGATGCTTATTCTGTAATCTTGTTTCGAGGACGCGTCCCTTATGTCAGCACAGAAATCCTCTTACCTTGTTTCATAGTACTCCTTACCAGGACCTCCTTACTTACTCCACGTCAGGAGAATATGACGCATTTCACGATAGTATCTCCTTGGTGATATTAATTCCCACTGAGGCCATCGAACGTATATTTTCCGTCTCTAGGTAACGTACGACTTCATGTTGTTGCAAGGCATGCCGGATCTCAGGAAACATGATCCAAAGAAATATCTGGACAGTTTACATGTAAGTTTGATTGGTTCCTCGATAAGTGTCTTTTGAAAAGAGTAAGCACGAAGTGAAATGTACACCAGTTACGTTCAGTTTTGGTTGGTTTAACTGGAACTGAACGAAGGATCAGGTAAATACATTTGGGAAATAGACTTGTCATAGTCTTGTGACTTTGGCGGTGTAAATAAACCAAATCTGAAATAATTTGACACGTATTTTTTCGGTGGCATTTTTGGACATCACTGAGTTATTTGGGGATGGGGAGAGGGGAGCGGACTAAAGTCTGAGATTAATTCTTGTCTGTTGTCAGTGTGAACCCGAACAATACTCAAGTTGACAAGGTTGTATGTCTGAAATGGCTGCTCACTATTGTTATTATTATTTCGACGTATGGGTTATTGAGCAAGCGCGAGGTCAAGATGGCTGGATATTGGCCAAGTTCTTTTTTTGCGTGTTTATGGACCTCGACTTCGTCTCGGTCCATAAACACGCAAAAAAAGAACGAGGCCAATATCCAGTCATCTTGACAGAACAAGCTTGGTCAATAAAGGATTTATTATATGGGATAAAACACCAAAACATGATAAATTATCCTTGCGGGACATCCGAGCGGGCAAGATAGCTCCATCTTGCCCACTCGGGAAGCCAATTACAGCGCGAGATTCGGTTCATCTTGCCCGCTCGCGGAGCTAGTCGTATAATAAATAGTGTTATTGAATGTGGTGTACTTTGTTTTAGGGAATAAAACACTGTGAATGTTTTACAATTATCACATGCTTGTCTCTTGGTGTCAAACAATTCGAACCTCAAAACCCATTAGTACTCCCATCCCACTCCTTAGAATCACGTTAAGAATTTTGTTTCTTTCTGCCGTGTTTGCCTTTACTACTCAATACTATTTCAAAATTCTGAAGACAAACCTGAATCGTCAAGGTGATGAAATTTAAGTCATTTTAAGGCCATAATCATCATGACTTCAGAAATGGCAATTCTCTTTCTTATTTAGGGCAACCAGTACTCTCCTTTTTGTAACTTATTATTAACTAAACTAAAAATGTAAATGCTAGGTACAAATAAAGTTGTTGTTGATGTTCTTGTTGTTGTTGGCTTCAGTTTTGCCAATGAACCAATATCCTCCGTTCTCTTTCTCTCATTCACTTGCATTGTACCTCCAAGTATATCTGAACCTCGCTTTGAGGACCTGTGAACCAATCACAGCACGCTTACGTGGTTTTGTGTTAATTTAATTTCTTTACAGACAATGGTCAAATATAAGCGAGTAAGCTGTTTGTCACATCCTGTGACAGGCGCCATCATGAACATCAAATGGTAAGACAATACGATGTCCCGGATGCAGCTGAACAGTAAAATGTAGTCACCAGGAGACTTTATGTTTAATGTCAGCTTAGGATTCAATTCCAGTATCAAACAGCAGCAAATCAGAAATAATTATCCCGTAAGCTGTTGCTTATAAGCCCTGGGCTCATACAACTTCGTTAGGAGTGTTGGATGGGCTCATAATCAGAGAGGTTTATATCCGAGGAGAGCTTATAAACGGCAAAAACTGTTTCGAAATGTCGATCGTAATACGACCTTCATGTACGGGTTAATAAATCCATTACATTTTATCTTAAACTAGAGGAGAACTTAAATCCGGGGGGACTTATAATTCCAAGTAAGATTTTGTTTACAGGTACATGGGCTAATAACCGGGAGAGGTTTATAAGCTTATTTTCTGCTGGAAAGACAATTAGTTTAAGAAATAAAAAGCATTTTTACAGTGTCTATCGAGTTAGAGAAACATGAGTGGAAGTTTAGGAAAATGGAAAAAATGTTGTGTAAGATACAGGCCTTCGGCTTCATCAATTGTCACCTCAGATATCTTGAGCTCGCAATCTAGTTGTAAAAATTAAGTATGCCCCTTAGCACTGGCTTTATTAGCTTTGTAAATTTTGATCTAAATTCCTCTCTTAAGGTGTCACACGTATCGCGTGTAGTTTTCCATGTCTCCGAAATCTCTGTCTTTAGTCTGGATAAATGTAGATAGATCGTTCATTGAGTTGAGACAGTTGCAGTACAGTAACTGAATTGTGTAGAAACTTTGCAGAATATTAAATAACTAAAGAAACGCAAAGAATGCAAAAAGAATGCAAAGTAAAAACAAGAAATTAAAACAACTATTTTCAATGACTCTCTCTATATATAACTATATATAACGATTATTCATCCATTCATCCTGTTCGTTTTACATGTGGGCAACTGTAATGGGCGTACTCGGTTGTTTTTAAAACACGTGATTCACGGGAGTAGGAGCGGGCGTAGCTTTTGATCTTGATTGCTAATTGTGTCTCTAAAGAGCTTAGCTGATATCGCGTCTTTAAAATTGAGGAAATCTTTGCACAAACAGTCATTTTATTTTTAAAGAACAAGATCAATTAAAAAAGTTCGGAGGCATGTCAAACAGCAGCCAAACAGCAGTTCATGACAATATTTTGTTCCATATTTCAGGCGAAGCGTGGGATGGAAGGCTTACGTCATGAATCTAGGATTTTATATTTTGTTTTTGGTGATGCTGACCACTATGACCGTGTTGCTGGAGAACAACGACAAACAGCAGAATACTCTCCTGGATATTCCACGCTTCACGATTGTCGTCATGAGTCTGTTTCATCTGCTTAAAGAAATTTTCCAAATATGGGACGAGGTGAGACTGCTGTAAATCAGACCAAGAGAAACGAGTATATAAGTTATAAAAGTCGCTGACAAGGAATTTGAACAGGGCTTGAAGATAAATTCCATATCTCCGCGCGTCCATGTACTATTCTCTATATACTTTACATAAGAGAGCGTCGGAATTAATCCAGACTTACTTTGTTTTTATATTTCTACATTTAGTGTTTGCTTGTAACAAAATTTCCCGCAACATACTGAACCAATCAGATGCAAGACCAAAGTCATTCGCGGAAAGGTCTCATGCATTTTCCCGCGCTTCGAGTCGATTTCGCATTTATGCTTCGTGTTCTCTCTGGTTGATTGTGTTGTTTCCGTTTCTTGTGATAGAACATACGGTGTTGCTTGAGTTTTAGTTTTGAGCAAGATTTCTTCACTACATAAACGAAATTAAACTCACTTGAATGCTGTTAGCGAGCTGTTTTGTATCTTTTTTACTTTTTTTCAGAAATTCAAATATCTACTGAAGATTGATAACTGGATGGAATGGTTTTTGTACATGACCAGTCTTGTGTACATGTTTCAGTATGGCGCTTTATACAACGATAAAAACGGATCCGCCTACAGTCTCAAGGCTGTAGCTGCCACAGCTATTTTTATCGCTTGGGTTATTTTTGTGCTTTATTTAAGAAGGTAATTGCTTTATCTCTAATAAGAACGAACAAAACTATTGTTCCGGCCTCGTTTGTTA
>Ga0126337_10000318_pt1 | contig 22627 bp, 16 predicted proteins | sample DipCmetagenome_FD_92527 | JGI IMG/M metagenome (GOLD analysis project Ga0126337, IMG submission 92527) | Coral microbial communities from La Bocana,Puerto Morelos, Mexico - Diploria C A metagenome | ecosystem: Host-associated > Invertebrates > Cnidaria > Coral | place: La Bocana,Puerto Morelos...
CTGTCGACTCTCGCTGACCAATCAAAACATTTTCGAACCATCGTTTCACCTGTGTAGATAAAAGTAACAGCATTTTACGAGTAACAACGAGGCTAATGACATACCACCCTGCGTTTCAATAGTAGTTCGGCGTGTTTTACGCCTTCCTCTGGTCCTCTCAGTTCGTAGAGCTTATTTCCTCGAGGAAACACTTGCGCCCCCGTCAGCGTGCTGATATTTCGAAGATTATCTCCTCCCTTGCCAGTTACTTGCTTCTCGAATTTACTTGGAATTTCAACAAATTGACCAGGAAATCTCTTCCTCCTGGTCTTCATTGGTCTCTCAGCCTTATAAAAAATGGCGCAAAAAAAAGCTGTGAGAGTACGCTCTAACAAAAGATTCCGTGATTAGGAATGCAAAACAAGTAGGTGTGACGCCCACGGTCACGGTCGCAGTCACGCTTGGACGCTTATTTATTTTGCGAGGCTCGTACCCAGAGTCTTCATTCTTCTTGACTAGCGGTTGGCAAACGAGCGACCTCCTAGATACGTGGTGTTACTGGTGACCCGTCCTGCGCATATAGTTTTCAGCGACCTTGGAAAGTTCCGCTTGGAAGGGTTTGGGTGTCCGAAAATATCGTTCCTCCGCCATCAATTCATCGTTTTTAAAACCAATCAAAACGGTGTCGGGAAAGGAACTTTCGAGAGTCGCTCGTTTTGTCAGTGTAGAAGAAAGAAATGGGCACTCACCACTTTTCGCTCAACGAGTTCCCTTGCGCGTGTTCTTTGCTCCATATTACCGCTGACTAAAAATCCTCCTTGATCGCTGTCTGCTCTGAGCTTAGCACCAGACTCCATTTCTATTTCTTTTATTGAACTTCCTTTTTTTCCGATCACAAAACCCAGTAAGTCCCTGGGAACTGCTATAAACCCCTGTGCTTCCCATCTTGTGCGCCTTTGGCGACTATCTCCAGTTGATCTGTCGAATATTGCACATGTAAGTGAGAAAATCACTAAAAACAAGTTGAAGTTGAATTATTACAAAAACCACGTTTATGTGTACGAACTGAGGCGCATAGAGGATATAAGAAAAGGGTGCTCGATATATCGGGGAGTAGGGGCGTCGGGAATTCGAGGCAATTTCACCCCCAAAAATCTTGAAAATTAAGGTCCTCGCGAGCTCGGAAATACCGGGATTTCCAGCAATCTGAGGAAAAGTCAGCGTGTTATAATGTCTCTTTTTTTTTAATCGAGCGGGCTCGACTGAACGTTTCCTAAGTTCTAGACATTAAAATACCATTCACTTTATACATCGACCTCTCTCCGACTAGCCTGGGAACGCAGACGTACTTCCGGCTGTCACTTCGGAAATACGTTACCCTGGTTCCAGAGGCGATTTAGAGAGGGAGCGATTCGCTTCGCTCCTCGCTCCCTCTGTAAATCGCCCCTGAAACCAGGTAGAAATACGTCTGTGTTCGCAGGCTACTGTCCGAGCAAAGTTTTGTTATTCTTTTTCAACATGGCTGTACAATGTTCCTCCACTGTTTCCACTTGTCAGAAAAAGCTTATAATATTTACTAATTCGACACGTAGCTGTGAGGGTACAGTGTATCAGCTGAATAACTTGAATGTCACATGCATGCATCACAACCGACCATGATTCGAATTTTACCTCCTCTTCCTTTCATCCGATCTCCTCTTAACCTGGCCACGATCCTCCATACGGTACCCTTGAGATATTTTTTTCAATACTCAAAAAGAGAAAGGTTGAAATTATAACCAAGTTTTTAAATTTCAAATCATATATTTTCACCGAAAGTACTTCCGTGTAAACTTTTGTTACCAGCTTTCGCGCTACCGCTGATGTCCGTGCCGACATAAGGTGGTGACCGGAACCGAAGACTACCGACAGATAGGGGAGTCCGACGGGTAAAGCAGGGGTTGGAGCCGGTGCAGAGAAGCAAAATGGCGTGGCAACCAGATCAAGATGGGTTACAGCAAATTATACAGCTTTTAAAGGAAAGTCAGAGCCCAAATACTGAAGTACAACGAGCAGTTCAACAAGTATCCTTTACCCCACCAGTTTAAATGTTATAATCTGTATTTCTAGCAGAGTTTGAAGAAATATTTGACGTTATACCGTTCAGATTTGGCGCGTCACACGTGCTTTCTGATTTTGGTAAACGTCTTAGATTTTCATTGCATTCCTTAACTAATGCCTTTTTCAGAAACTTGAATCTTTAAATCAGTTTCCTGATTTCAACAATTATCTGATATTCGTCCTTACGAAGTTGAAGAGCGAAGGTAAGCGTGCTATTGACGATATCAGGTTCATGTAGCTGTGTCCTTCTTAGTTCCGGTTCCTCGATCGATGACTCTTAACTTACCAGCCCACAGCAATAAATCAGTTCAAGTCTGTTAAAACTTCTGTATAACAGTGATTTATTTTATTTCAGATGAACCAACTCGTTCACTGTCTGGCTTGATTCTCAAGAATAACGTCAAATCACATTACCACACTTTTCCTGATCAAGTGAAAGAATTTATAAAATCAGAATGTCTCGAAGCCATTGGAGATCCGTCACCTCTTATTCGAGCTACAATTGGTATCTTGGTCACTACCATAGCGGCGAAGGGTGACCTCACAAACTGGCCTCAGCTTTTGCCAACATTATGTCAGCTTTTGGACAGTGAAGATTACAATGTCTGTGAGGTAGAGCCCTGTTCTTGATAGTCTGGCATCTTTCCAGTTTTCTAAACGTTACAAATGCATATGTTTTTTTTATTTGTTTTTGCAGCTCTCAAACATAACCTCTGTAGCAATTTGTTAATAATAATTTTAGCAATGGAAGGTTTACTGAATGGTGTAGACTACTCCAACACTTCCTAATTTTACAATACGTAATGCGAAACTCATGCCAGAAATATTAAGCTTAGTTCAAGTGTTAGTCAAGGATAAATGTACAAGTTTAGTGGGCATTTTTTATTTCCTATCTGCTTGTAAATGAACATTCTATAATTGCGGTTCATTGATGATTTTTCTATAGCAAGTCTTGAAACAAGAATGATATATAAGCATGCTGGAACTTGGGAACCTATTAATTAAAAATAATGGTTTCATATGAAAATTTGTTATCTATTGGGGTAGGAGAGTTCATTAGAAAGGTTATGTATAACAGAAAACAGCTTCAAATGGGCTCAAACATTTATTTGAGGCAAAGGGTTTGAGCATAATTGATGTTCCCATAACCTGTGTTTATAGGGAGCATTCGGTGCACTGCAAAAGATTTGTGAAGATTCTGCAGAACAGCTTGACAGTGATGCTCTCAACAGACCCCTTATAATACTTATCCCAAAGTTCCTGCAGTTCTTCAGACATGCAAGCCCTAAAATAAGGTCAGTACAGCTCCTTTTAAATTGTATTATAACATAGCTAGCAGAGCCATGCAATCAAATTCAGTATACGTAAACGTGCTCAAAATCCCAATAGTGCACGCTGATAGCGTGAGCAATAAAGCACCATTCTTGCACCATTAAAGTGCCATTCTTGAGCATGATTTCTTTTTTAAAAATAAAGAATGTTGTATTTAAACTGCAGTAAAATAAAACTTGGGCTTTCAACAGAAAATTTGAAATAAAACCAATTCCTATTTTGTTTAATATTTCGCTTACCACGAACAATCACTTCTGATTTTGTTGTCCGTTTTTAGTGTTGGATTTCATGCACAATTCCACCGGCTATGTTATAAAACAATTGGTTCATGCTTTTAGCTGTGCACTATCGAGTTATGGAGCCCGTGAGAAGTTTGGAGAGCACTCAAGAAGCTAGAGTTGCCCTTGGCCATCGCCTTGGGCAACTCTTACGCTTCTTACGTGCTCTCCAAAATGCGCGCTAAAGCATGAACCAATTGTTAACCACTTCAAGCTTCAGTGGGTTGAAGTGTGGACAACATAGTTTTGCCGACACAGGTTCTGTACCTAGAAAATTTACTTTTATGGAAATGATTTATTACCACATAACATAAATCAAATGAGTGCATTCACAGCTTTGTGATGGGTTGCTTATGTTTTGTAAATTCTTTGCAGATCTCATGCTATTGCTTGCGTGAACCAGTTTATTGTAACACGAACACAGGCCCTGATGGTTCACATAGCAACATTTATCGAGGTAGGTATATTTGTTTTGTTTTTCTGTGAATTCAAAACAGCCTGAAATGAGCACTTAGCAACAGCTTTGAAGACCAGTGACTATGCATTATATTTTTGTGTAAACATATATGGGAATATCGCATCTGAATTTTGGTGTTTATTTGGTACAAATCAACGAGTGCTCCTTTTTTTAATTCAAGATGCATCCAAAAGAGCTAGAGGCCTAAAGGATATTCTTACTTGTACATTGTACATTCTAGTCAGTTGTATACAGATTAGTTGACAAAACATTGTTGGAAGTTTCCTGTGTAGTCACCTGGGGTGAACAGAGGTTTATTCATGCCTGCAAATGTTATTTGCATATAAATGTACTTTGAAGTGCCATTCATCAATTTTCATTTTGTTATACTACCATTTTATGATTAAAAGTGCAAACACTGGTTGTTTTTATTGCTGTTGCTTTTTCCTAATTTGAAAAACATCTTTGTTGTAGAATCTTTTTGTCCTTGCTGGAGATGAGGACCCAGAAGTGAGAAAAAATGTTTGCAGAGCTCTTGTCATGCTCCTGGAAGTCAGAGCAGATCAACTAATTCCACATATGAATAATATTGTGGAGGTAAGTATGACACAGATGTGTACTTGAAGTCCCTCCAATTGTAATTTGCATTTGTACAAGAATCAATGACTAAACAGTTTTAGGGGACTTAAGGTTCAAGTATGAGTACAATTCTAGTTTGGAGTCTTCGCATTATGTCACATTCTAATCTCATGCACAACCCCCTTAACCTAACTGCAACTTATAGAGCAAGGGCTCTGGAATTGTTAATGGTTTAAAATTTGAAAATGGTATTTGTACATGTACTTAATCTCCCACTGACTGGTTATTCTACAGGTCCCTATTATTAATTTGGGTGCACCATCTTAATGCACTGTTAAAGTGCGCCTAACCCCCCAATTTTTTTCTTTTTTGAGAAGAAACTTAGCAACAATCACAAAAACAATTTTCCTTTTCTCTCGGTATCTGATAGTTATAAGGGCTTTAAAAATTAACGGAAAGTAGCTAAAATTTGTTAACATCTGTGTCATGAGCGAGCTAGTGAGGGGCCTGCATCTATTCCCCAGTTTATGTCATAGACTCATTTACATTGCATCAACTCTTTGTGTACATGCATGCAAAACAGTTTATGACGTCAAATCAGGAATAGACCCATGCCCCTCACCAGCTCTGTTGTGACACAAAAAGTATCAAATTTCAGTTAGTTTTGTTGCTTGCAAAAATTCAGATGCTGCGAAAAAGTGTCAAAGTTTCCTTTGGGACAGCTTCAATTTTACATTTTTGCAGAAATAGTGTTAAGGGCTAGGTGCACTTTAAGTCCTCAGTACTACAATTGCATTGTTGATATACTGTATAGCTGGCAGTTATTCAATAAGGATAATAAATTTCTCAAATCAAGTCTTGTAATAGGTTGATCAAAATAGGCAAAAGATGAAGTTTTTGCAGTCTGTTTGCTACCTTTAATCACAGATTTTAACTGTGTTCTCCTTTCTAGTACATGCTAATGAGGACACAGGATAAAGATGAGAATGTATCTCTTGAAGCTTGTGAGTTCTGGTTAACCCTGGCAGAGCAACCCATCTGTAAAGAGGCTCTCAATCCTCATTTGCCAAGGTAACAAGAATTTGAACATATTTACTCATTTCTTTTCTGAATCAAAGAGAATAGGCCTGAGCATACATATACATGTACATTGTCTGATTGAATAAGATGAAACCTTTCCAAGAAAATTAATTAGCACACTGATTTTTCAATTACAGACTTATTCCCATATTGGTGAATGGAATGAGGTACTCGGAGATTGACCTGATTCTTCTGAAGGTAGCTTGTTTTTAAATTATTTCCTGGATTATTACTGAGTGTTTCATTGCTGGTAGATTGATTGTTTTTTTCTTTGTCATATTGACTGACTGTCTTTCGGACTGTATGACTGGTTGATTAATTGATTGATTGATTGACTGATTGGCACTGGGATTTGTTTCTTATATGTATACTAGGCTGACAATGAGGATGATGAGTCTGTACCAGATAGTGAACAGGACATAAGACCAAGATTCCATAAATCCAAGACACACAGCCAGCAACATGAAGCTGATGGAGAAATTGAAGTAAGATTTTGATCACATGATATGGCTTTCCAAACACCAGTTCAGTTGTCTAATCCTGAAAGGCTATTTTAGAAACCTCTGTCTGTTCCAAAAAGGGGGAAGTAATATATCAAACACAAGAAGAGACTTGAAAAAGTCTTTGTCACTTCAATAATTTCGCACTTACTGAATTTTCTGAATTTGCTGAATTTTCAGGGAGAAAGTGATGGAGATGATGATGACGACATGGATGATGATGCCCTTTCAGACTGGAACTTGAGTGAGTTGCTTGTTATCAAATAATTTAGTTGAAATATTGTCATAATATTAAACTATGTATTTTCATCTCTTATCCTTTAGGGAAATGCTCTGCAGCTGCCTTGGATGTGCTGGCTAGTGTGTTCCGTGATGATCTTTTACCAGTGTTGCTTCCGATCTTGAAGGAGACACTTTTTCATCCTGACTGGGAAGCCAAAGAGTCTGGTATCCTTGTGCTTGGTGCTATAGCTGAAGGTAAAAATATTGATTGGTTTCAATAATTAGGTTTAAAACTTAAGCTGTAGAGTTTGACACTGAAAAATGTAAATTACATGTAACTTAACTGAGGTTGATGTTGACACCAATTTTCTTAATGTTTACATCAAGTTACATTAGGGAGTTTAAGCAACGATGACGCCGCCGCCAAGGACGACGCCTAGTAAAAAATGAATTTATATTTCACAAGCAAAATTCGCGATTGTTTAGATCTGCTCGGTACGCCAATGGCACTATAAACATGTTTAAGCCAAATATGCAAAGAGGCATTCATTTCCAAATAGAAATACGAAAAATTAGCCGTCATCGTCCACGTTCCGTAGACAACACAGAACTTGGTCATTTCACGTTGTTGTTATGCTGAGGACGCCATGGAAATGTACAAAGAATTATAACGCACATGCAGAGCCATTGTTTTGCTCATTAAACCTTTTGTTTTCTGACGTTCTCGTTGCCGTCGTCGTCGTGGTTTGCTTAAGCTCCCTATTAACAAAGTAACACATCCTGTTGCTATTTCTTAATATTCAATGTTAATCAACTGGTTCTTCTGCCAGTAGTCTGGTTTGCATCAGTACCTTAAATGTAAGTACTAGTAAAAGCAGAATTTGTAGTTACTACTTCCTTCTTTCATAATAATGTTGTAGACTCTTGGAACCCCAAGCACTAGGCTTTTAATGGCAAACATTTTTATCTTGCATTGGTCTTTGTTGTTTAGGTTGTTTGAGTGGTATATCTCCTCACCTACCAGAACTGATTCCTTTCCTGATCAACTCTCTTTCTGAGAAAAGGGTGAGTTTTAACTGCTAGTGTAATTAGACTGTTAATAGCTTGGTCAGTTTCCTTGACTTGTTGCTATGTTTTATTATTTATTTTTTTTTTTTCGTAGGCCTTGGTACGTTCGATCACGTGCTGGACCCTTAGCCGTTATGCACACTGGGTTGTCAGTCAGCCGCATGAGGCATATCTCCAACGTCTTATGACAGAGGTACATTGTCTTTGCTTTATACATTATTCCAAACTGTTTTGATACATTGTGTTGCAGTCTTGATCTGTACTGTTTGTTTTTGCAACCTTTAGCTTCTTAAAAGGATTTTGGATAGTAACAAGAGAGTTCAAGAAGCAGCTTGCAGGTGACTATTTTTGCCTTTCAATTTAAGTATCTTGCTGGTGGTACCTTGATGGTCAGCTATTTCCTAGGCCAAACCACAACAAAATGCTTCACCTAACCAACGTTGCACTAATCTGTACATGTAAGTCTGAAGGTGTCCACTACTGCATTTGTATTGTCTCTAAGAAACCTAAGTAATAATGTTTTGTTTGAACAATCATGGCTGTGCTCAAGAGGTCCCTATGTGCTCACAGGTGACTAACAGTTGTTAGGGCGATTAGAAAAACTTAATTTTTGCATACAAGCTTTAGCAATGGGTACCCAGGATCTCATGGTTATGAGGTTTTGGTTTCCTCCTAATTTTCTTAGACGACACCCTTGAAAATGTCTAATTTCATCAAGTGATTTAGATTAGTACTTGCCCTCTCCAAGAAGTGTCCGTCCCTCCTCCCAGTTATACTGCCTGTATTGTTCTTGTTCTGTTCTATTAATTTGTTGTGTAAATATGTTGTAGTGCCTTTGCCACTCTGGAAGAAGAAGCCTGCACTGAACTAGTACCATACCTCAGCTTTATTCTAGAGACGCTGGTGTTTGCCTTCAACAAATATCAGGTTTGTTGAAGTTTGGCTTCCTTAATAATACCTTAACAATCTAAAACTACATGTGACTCTGTAGCTTTTGATGTGGCTTTTCTCTCCATTGGCTTTGATTTTTGTTTGGTTGTTTTTTCATTTCTCTCATAATGTGATTATTTAGAATGGTGTCTGCACTTGTGTGTAACAAGAAAGTGATAATTATAGATAGTAATAATTTAGAAATACATGTAATAATCTGATATTGGTAGTACAGTGGTTTGTCGTAACCTTGGCCGTTGTGATCTGTGGTTGGTTCTGGTGGTTCATTTAAATTTGTGACTGGTTGCATTATATACATTGACTTGGGAAGTGTTTTTAACATTAGAAATTGTAAAGATGTGTTTGTTATACTGAACACAATCATTTCCTTTTCTTATGTAGCACAAGAACCTTCTCATTCTGTACGATGCCATTGGTACACTTGCTGACTCTGTGGGACACCACCTAAACAAGCCTGAGTTTATCAATATGCTGATGCCGCCACTCATTCAGAAGTGGAACCAGCTGAAAGATGAGGACAAAGATCTCTTTCCACTCCTGGAATGTCTTTCATCAGTTGCCACAGCTCTACGTTCAGGCTTTCTTCCTTATGCCGAGCCTGTGTTTCAAAGATGTGTCTCACTGGTGGAGCAAACCCTAGCTCAGAGTGTGGTAGGTGCACAGCTAGGGAACCTAAAATTTGCCTTTTAACATTATTATGCTGAATATAACTTATTTTTTCAGGCATCTCAAACTCATCCCGAGCAGTTTGAACCTCCAGATAAGGACTTCATGATCGTGGCATTGGATCTATTGAGTGGATTAGCTGAAGGACTTGAAGGGCAAATTGAGCAATTTGTTATTAGAAGCAACACAATGACTCTGCTCTACCAGTGTATGCAGGTAAACTCATAATAACGAGCAGATTTATTGTTATGTCCAGTAACTGATTTACCTCTTGCTCTGAGCTTAAGTGGTCTACATGTACTTTACTGGATTTTCAGGACAAAATGCCAGAAGTAAGGCAAAGCTCATTTGCCCTGCTGGGAGATTTGACTAAAGCCTGCTTCCAGCATGTCAAACCTTGCATTGGTAAGTAAAAACAACAGGCATTTTGCTACAGTAGATATGACTTTGCTTGTCTTTTACATGCTTGAAAAAGTAAATTACCACCTGGCAATACTTGTGAGTGTTTGCAATGTCTTGCAGGGGACTTCTTGCCAATTCTGGGTCAGAATCTCAATCCAGAGTTCATTTCTGTTTGCAACAATGCTACCTGGGCCATTGGAGAAATCTCTGTACAATTAGGTAAGGCACTTAAATTGCATGTACACCCGTATCAGTGCCACTCTGTCAAGTTGTTGGTGTTGCTGTGGTTTTAATTAAATTTAGCAGTTGACAATGTTTCAATTGGGTCTGAATTGATTTAACCAATCAAATCTTTAAGTGGGAGCAGAGTTGCCATAGCAATATGTGCTGGCAGTGAATGCAGTATAAAATCAGTTTTTACAGTTCAATAGAAATGGAATTGTGTAAGAAAGTTGTTTTAGAAAATGTTAAAGTTAAAATGACGCTGTGCACTCTTTTATGAAATATATATCTGAAAAATATTTTGATTTTTTTCAGTTTTTACAGTTCAATAGAAATGGAATTGTGTAAGAAAGTTGTTTTAGAAAATGTTAAAGTTAAAATGACGCTGTGCACTCTTTTATGAAATATATATCTAAAAAATATTTTGATTTTTTGATTTTGATTTAGGATCTGACATGAAGCAGTATATCAACTTGGTCCTGCAACAGCTTATCACCATTATCAACAGGCCTCACACTCCAAAGACGCTGCAAGAGAACACAGGTAAACGTCAAAATTGTAAATTTTGGCTGCTAGTAATGAATATGGAGTGTGTTGAGCCCAAAGTGACTATACAGTTGAACTGTGCTGTCTCAAACTCTAGTTATAGTGAAATGAAATAATCCTCCCTTGGCTTCTTCAGTCATTTATTACCGGCTCTCTTGAACCTTGGCCTTCTTGAACTTCATGTAAGACAGCAGCATTAATATTAAACTGTACAAATACCTCAAAAACCCTAAAAGCAGCTTCAGCAATGTGCGGTTACAAGTAGTGTATCTCCACAACAAATTGTTTGTTAAATAAGAAACAGCACAGCTTTCGTGTGCCTGTTTGTGAGTGCAAGGTGGACCTATGGTACAGTGCTGTTTAAATTTGTGTTTCCTCGCCCCATTGCTATGTGATCAGTTATGTGACTAACCATAATGCAAGTGACTGGAAGATCTGTGACGTACAGGTTTTGTAAGGACACTAACTTGTCTTCTGTTGTAGAATTGTTGTCCTGTAACAACAAGTGCATCCACATTAAGCTGGCATTGTGTTAAGTGAAGGGGCAAATAGATCATCATGCACAAGTCTCGTTGACATCAATTTTGCGATTTGTTTTTTTTTTCTTGCTACATATGCTGGCCACATTATATAAAGTCCTGGGCCAGTTCAAATTTTGTTTTTCTATTTGTTTATGTTATTCGCTGTTTGTTATTTTGCTCTATTATCATGACACGTGGTTTATATTAGGTTCATCCTTGAGCTAGGATAAGTTGTGTTTTACATTTTGTACATTTTTGGGCTTTTTCTGTAAATTACTTTATGTTATTGTTATTAAGATTTGGAATTTGTGTATCACATTCCTGTATGCAATCACTTTTGTGTAATGATGTCATAGGGGCCTTAAAACAAATTCCCAACATGAAATGTTGGGATGGTTACAAATTAATATTCAATGCTCTATAATCAGAAAAAGAAATACTCTGCTAAGTATAGGAAGCATAAGAATTATATCTTGTACATTTTCAGAAAGGTTCTTTTTTAAAAAAATATATTTTAATGAAATAGTTTGTAACCGAGATATCATGCACTCTGATTGGCTAATAGTAGGGTGTTCTCTTGTAATGCCCAGAGACAGATTACTGGCCTGTAGAAGCCAAGCAAAAAAACCATTTAATAAACAACTTATTAACCTGGGAGTCTTTACAGGTAAATCTCAAACCTCTGCTATGCCGTATTTATCTCACTATCTCTCAGTCAATGTGGCAAGATCTCGGTCTGAGATTTTCCTGTAAAGACCTCACTCTCATTATTAATGCACAGTATCTGTGAAACTATGGTTGTGTCAACTTAAATATTGTAATCTATGTCAATATTTTGCAATAGTTGACATTAATGTATTTGTTTCTCGGCAGTATATTGTCCCTCTTGGTGTTTTTCTTTCAAATAAATATTGTGGGAAGATAAATAAGTTTATTTCAAATGATGTAAACCCAACCTTCAAAGATTATTTTTTATGCCTTGTGAATGTGAATTACCTTGGGACACAGTGTAACAATGGTCCTTTTGCCCTTTCCTTGCTGACATTTCATTGTGTAATTACATGTACATTGTATGTTAAAAGTAAGTACACATACAGATAATGTTAACAGTCACAGACATGTTAATAAAGTTGGTGAGGTAGTGACTGTGTTCATGTTTGTGTACTATTGTATGTTCTGACTGCATGAATTTGTTTCTTTCCCTGTTAATTGTTGTGTTTTTAGCTATCACAATTGGGCGTCTGGGTTTAGTTTGTCCGCAAGAGGTGGCACCCCTGTTACCGCAGTTTATTCAGAAGTGGTGTGTATTGGTGTTTTCTTTTTTTACTTGTGTTGCTTTCATTGTGGGTGGTTTTTGTTTTGTGTTTTCTGAGTAAGTTTGTCCATTGTTACAGTGTAACATTGCTTAATAAATGCATTGTGTTATTAACTTGTTTACATTAACCTGCATAACAATAACTGTTATACATTGTTTTTATATGGTAAATGGGTTGATCACAAGTTTTTATTAATTTTTAAGTGTATGGGAGATTATCTTGGGAAGGAATAATTATTGTTGATGACTCACAATTTTGGTGGGCTGAGTCATCACTTTGAAAACAACTCTAAGAAGAAATGTTGACATACCTTAGAAATTTAGTTCACATGCAAAGTCCTTTGTAGGTAGACTCCAATCTTCTGTTGCCATGTTTTGATAGAAAGACACAACAAAACTGAGCAATCACATAACCAATTGACAACATCAGTTTTTCTCAAGGCTATTCACTAATCTGTGATGGTCAAAATGCAGTCTATGTTAGATGCTTCTAAGGATGAAAAGCAGATACACCTTGTTTTCCATCGAGATCGGCTTTAAAAAATATTTGCTGCCAATCTAAATTGTGTCTTTGTCAACACTACTACAGGGTTGCCACTGGTCAGGAAATATTCAGGGAAAAATCAGGCACTTAAGTCTAGAAAAAATTGACATTTTGAAGGAAAGTGGGAAAATTGAAATTAAGACACTGTTTTAATACCTTTGATGGTTGGAGAAACTTTTCAGTCTTAAATAAACGGGTGACTGTAAAGGGGATGGTTGGATGTTGTTACTATATCTGGAAGTTTGTATTTATTGGGTCACAGAAATTTTATTTTTTGTATACAACTTATTAAAATCTTTACCTTTCAGGTGCACATCATTGCGTAACATTCGAGACAATGAGGAGAAGGACTCTGCCTTCCGAGGTATCTGTAACATGATTGGTCTTAACCCTGGTGGAGTTGTCCAGGTAAGGTGACAATTAAATACAGAATAATGTATATGCTTCCATGTTATGTATGTTTTGCTTGTTGTGGTGACTAGCATAAACTCTGTTGTAGGATTTTATATTCTTCTGTGATGCTGTGGCATCCTGGGTGAACCCTGGTCCAGACTTGAAGGAGATGTTCCTCAAGGTATGTTTGCATTGGAATCTTGTCATTTTTCAGCTGATGTATAGTATAATCAACTGTAACATTTCTTTGTTCTTACAACTTGAATTTAGATCCTTCATGGCTTTAAGAACCAGGTTGGAGAAGAAAACTGGAAACGATTTTCAAGCCAGTTTCCTGCCGCCCTTCGAGAACGTCTGTCTACTAACTATGGGGTTTGAAGAAATGCTCCAGTAGTCAGGGTAAAGAAACCTTTAATTCTAAAAGTAGCCAATTGTCTGTAATTGTTGACAAAGGAATAGTTTTGTTGTTGTTGTTGTTGTTATTTAAATTTATGAATAGTACATGTAATGTCAATATGTCCACAGTATTTGTTATATGTATGTTAGTGTTACGTGTTAGAAAATTACAGCCTGCAGCTGTGCATACAAAGTAAATACAGACTGAGTATACTTCATAAATGGGCTGTGTGGTTGTTAAGGGTAAATTCACTTTTCTTTGGTTCAGCTGTAATATTAGATGGACCATATTTAAATTTTAATATCATGGGTGACAAATTACTCCTTAATTTTGGCGCGAAATTTCGGCCATAATTTATAATTTCACATGTGAAATTATAAAATTGCTATGGCAATGCTTCCATAACCCAGGATTGTGAGCATAATTTGTCACCCATGATATTAAAAGGTAACCAAATGGTATACTCGTGAAATTAGGAAATAATTTCACTTGCGTTTTGTCAAAATTCTAATAATTTCCTGAGCCTTAAGGCTCGGGAAATTATTAGAATTTTGACAAAACGCGCGTGAAATTATTTCCTAATTTCACTCGTCACCATTTGATTACCCATACTAATTTGAACTGAATAGTAGTTATTCTCTCTGAACCATTTCTAAGCCTTGACTACATGTGTGTTGGTCTTATTCTCAGGTGGGGATAACAGATGGCTTTGTAGTCACTGTTCAGATGAACAGTATCCGAAGTCCATGTCAAGATCTTTTGTCTAAATCTCATTGTCCATGTTCCCGTACAAGTCTGTGTTTAGCTAATGGATGTTGCTATGAGGGGACAGCGCCATCATAAAGTGGCAGCCATCTCATCTGAATGTTCGTATATGTTGATGGGAAGTGTTTGAACTTTGTGCCAAATTCAAATGATCAGTGCGTTCGTGAAATAGTGGGATGTGTACTTGTAAGCTGTCATTGCAATCGTGTTGTCAGTGGCCACCAGTTGTGATGTCAAGTGCCGCGATGTGGCAGTGTCATTGAAAGGCTGTTAAGTAATGTTGTCCGTATCTTAAAGCTGGCTGGAATCAAGTGAACCCTGTTGGTGCAAATGCATTTAATGCTGCTCTCCTTTATGCAAGTATTTTCTGTTACTTTGCAAATTATAGTTTCACTGAATAATGGAAAAGTAAGTTTAACTCTGCATAACTTTATCATATACATGTAGCTGTTAATGAGACTCTGTAAAATAATGTACATGTGATGTAGCATGCAGGAAGCTTCCTTCACTATCCCAACATAGGTTTTTTTTTTACATGTACTGCACATGGAAGTGATTGTTTTTTAATGACTGGTGAAAATTACTGTCATCTTGTTGTGTTCTTTTTGCCAAATCTACTTTTTCTCAGTAGTTGAAATAAATGTTTAGAATGTTACATGTGAAAGGCCTTGCATCCAAATATTAAGTTTGAGAAAAATTCTGTAGCACTGAAGGCATCTTCCTGTAGACTCCTACATTGAGACTTAAATTTGTAATTGATATGTATAATAGTATGTAAATTGTATACTATGTATAGCTGGTATCACACACAAAAAGCCTTTGTTTTAGATTTGCAGAGAATTTATAGAAAAATAATGAAACTTTAAGCGTTGACTCCTTAAATGTGAGCTTGGTACCACCCACAGCTGGACTGTAGCGTGGCCTGGAAAGATTTTGATGAAAGACTTCTGCAGGACAAAAGTCTTTTGGTTGACGGCGTGTAAGGTTTATGCTTAGGCATAGTTGTCTTAAAGAAGCTTACCTGTTTACTTTACTGCTGTGAACCTGCTGTCAGGGGGCCCTTTGTTTGTATAAGAAGGCTTCTACAGCAACCAACCTAACTGCAAAGATAGTTCTTGCACTGTATGTTTGTCCATAACTTCCTTGTAGGTTTGGTAGTGAGATGATGTATTGACACTAACACCTTAAAAGGGTCATCTTACCTTCTAACTCCCTTGTGTGTGTATACCAGGCTTTTTCTAGTAACCTAACACAATTACCACACTTCATTACATCTATCCCAATTAAAAAACATCTTTGTAAAGCTTTAATAGTACAAACCTAAATTTAATCTAGTTTTCTTCAAACTACACTTGCTTATAACCCTCCAGCTTCAAAATTGGCATGAAAATGTGCGCATATGCAGGGGAAACAGTGAAACTAATTGTAAAGGCAGTTTTCAGGTGATTAGCAAATAACTGAATGGCAGTTGAAGCTGACTGATTCTACAGTGTTTTGCTTGACAAATAGATAGGTTAGTATTTTAGGATGTTATTTTATTATGTTTTGGTAATATATATTTTAATTATCAGATGAAGAAATTTTAGGAAGTTAATGTTTTATAGTTTTGTATAAGATTGTAGTAAGGAAATTAATGGTTAACGGCTGTGCATGAAATATAAATTTGAAATAATTGTACACGTAAGTCACAGTGTATAATGGAAGTGTAGTCTAGTAGTGACATAACCTGCATCCTTTTATCTTTTACTTCTTGATCAATATGCAATTTACCTTATACTTTTCTTGTAGTGTTAGATCTGCATGTCAAGATTTCCTTTTCAGTTCTGTCATTGAATAGCTTGTTGATCAAAGTAAGGGCTAAATGGGTGAGCTAAAGCCGGTAATAATGTTTGTAATTTACCCAGTGCTAATCTGCTAAATGTATGTTCAAAAGCAAAGAAAACAATTTTCATACTGGAAGACCAGAGAAATGGCTCAAAACAAGGATTATTTTCTAAGATCATCAGAAGAGTTGGCCAGTCACAAACCAAGTGCAACAACCTCTGTGACAGTTCTTGCAATATGCATAGTAATTTGCTGAGGAATATACAGTATTTGTGTGCTTTTATTTCTTTCTGAGTGAAATGCTGTGGTTTTCCAATAAGTGTTGACTAACTAAAAATGTCTCTAACTCAACTAAGGGGACCTTATGGGCCTCGTTAACACGGCAGTCCTAGGCTGTGTCTTAAGTGTGCATAGGTGTCGAGGACCCTCCTGAATATTCTTTTTTTCGTTAATTTTATTGTAAGTTGAACTTTGTTACATCCTTGTTACTTTGTTTTCTTTTTGTTAGTACTTTTTTGGGCCATTTCTCTTGTTGTCATTGTTTGTGTAGGCAGTTAGATAACTTATTTATTTTGTACCTGGAATAATTTTTTTTGAAATGTGTGCAGTGTAGTTTTTAATGTCAAGTGTCATATTGATATTTTGGACATAAACTTATACAAATCCTGCAGAAATTACCGAATGAACAGCTTGTCTTTGAGTCTATAAAACTAACAACTTCCTTAATCATATAGTAAGTATTTTTGGTGTCTTGTAGCAAGCAATCAAAGAAAAATGGCAGTGTTGCTAAGAAGTAGCAATTTAGTTTTGCTTGTTTGACCTGCTTAACTAACAATGTAGTGACCTTACCATTAAAGTAATATTAAATAAATATTTAAGTAATTTTAATCATGTAATTCTAAGATGCATGTGACTATAATTATTATCGTTATTATTATTATTATTATTATTATTATTATTATTATTATTATTATTATTAATCTAATTAAGAGTATCATCAGTTGAAACTTATATATGTAGCCAATCAGGTCCACTTAAAAAATTTATTTGGAAAGTAATGACATAACTGGCAAGATTCATTGCTTAACCCGATTTGTACATGCATTTGTTTCTACCTGTCAGGAGATTCAGAATTCTTCTTCAAACCTCAACTTGTGGCTGTTAAATATTATCTCTAACTTGGGCCGGTTTGAAGATGAAAGCTGCAATAATTGTTCGTTTAATTACATAAGGTAAATTAATATTAAGATATTAGTTATAAGGCTCGTCTGGAGATCTCTAAATTAACTGCTGCACCAAAGTTTTTTTTTTTTTTTCACTGCTGTTTCATTTGAAAATGTGTCCTATAATTTCAACTATGACTGCATAGCTTTTTAACAATGTTGTAGTGTAATTAGTGAGTTCATGGTACATATGCAACAGTACTATTGAATATAACTAATTCAACAGCCGGTTTATACCCCCCCCCAAAAAAAAAAAAAAAAAAATATTGTTTGGGCAATTTCATATTATTAGGTTTTAATTAATACACAATACTAACTAACAATACTAGTTCTGGACATAATGTAAAACTTCCTAACCTGTTCAATATCAACCTTGAAATCCAATATATTCATTTGTGATTTGTCATAAGAACTTGTTTGGCTGATCTTGGCTTTATCGGTTACTCTCTTTATGATTTGTTTTTTAATTCTCTTCAACCTTTTTCTAAATATGTTATTAATATTGAAAGGAGAAATCGTATGTCAATCTCTTGGAATTTATGGTTCAAAAGGCTATGCTTTCATGGTTATCACCTTCTCCAAACCAGCTGGACTGTGTTTGTTTGTCGTACTGTGAGGAATTTCATTTATGTGAGTCTCAAGCTGTGTCATTATGTCATTGGTTGGTCCGTGTGTGACACTGCGAAATGTTATTTCTACATATTTAAATAAATAACGAGAATTGCAATATTAATTAATGGCGTTTAAAATTGTCCAGGAGAATATTTGTCGAGAATTTACAGAATGCATGTTCTGGGAAGATACATGTTAAATAAATGTCACGTTTTAATGTTATTGTATTCATCTTGATTAGATTTATTTTCAATGGAAGTAGTGGGTAAAAGGTAAAATCTGCATACGCTCAAAGTGGCCAATGGCAGCGCATAACTAATTCTGTCTCGTGAAGCAACTAGAGTATTTCTACTCCCCTTTGGATTGGACGCTAGTAGATCGCAGGGTTATCCCACATCCCGTTAATTTGTGGCCTGGATATCCCATGTTAATTCCAATTGCACAAACAACGGGTATTTTACACCATAACCCGTTTCATGTGACCTTAATATCCCAATGTGTACGAGCACGGTAACGAACCTACAATGTGATTGGTTCTTAGCGCGGTCCGGATTTTCCTATCTCCGAACATGGTCACAGTAACTCTTGCAATTGTGAAAACTAAGTCGTTTGAGAGAGGAAAAAAAGTTATTTACTTCGGACTAGAAGATGCTGCCTTCGGACTGCGCCTTCGGGCAGCATTTTCAAGACCTCCACTATACGGACCTTCCAGCCGGCAAATAAAAAATATCTCGTATTTTATTTTATTATTATACTTTTTCTTTTTTTATTTGTAAAACATATACTTACATACACTACTTACAAAAGAGGCTGTTTACCCCACAAACAATACTTAACTATAGTACTTCCCTGGGAAGGGGGTACTCCCTTATATGGGCTCAGACGATAGGAATGTGCGGCCTCAAACGGTATGGTTTTTCAGCCGTTTTGGTCATAGGGTATCGATTTTAGCCATTTTGCCGCCATTTTGGTCATAAATAGGGTATCGATTTTTGCACCCTAGTCTTCAATTCGGTTTATTTTAGAAGAAGCTACTTCTTCATTATGCCCTCCTTCTCCCATCCACGCTTTGCCTTCTTCTATACCGTTTAACGCCCGCTAGGTAGGCTAGATTAAGCCAGAAACAAAAGCCCTTCCCATAATGATCTAAGAGTGAAGTCATAAATAGGGTATCAAATTTTTGGTCAGGTCATAAATAGGGTGGGGAAAATCGCATATTTTGGTCATAAATAAGGTAAGGGTTTTGGGAAGCGGGCGGCACACCCCTGCCCATTTTTTCTGGTAGTACCCCCCCCCCCCGGGGGGAGTACTTCCACTCAATTATTCCTCAGTTTACACCATAACCTAGTCACTGCACTCTCTCACACGGTTGAACCTCACATATTCTTAATATTCGTTCCAATATTTACGTTCCCATTTTCCCTTAAATTTTAATACGTATCACAAATTTATGTATCACAAATGTATTTTGTGTCTCATGAATACAACTTTGTATTCAGATATTCTTTGTTTCTTCTACACCCCCATAAATAGTTGAGAAAGGGGCATTCTGGTAATAAAACACCGATTGAAATATCTTTTAACTGAAGATGTATCGTATTGTTTGTCGAAGATAATATAATTTGAAATCTCTTCAGAACGAAATTGAATGAAAGCAATCCAAAATAAATGCTCTATTGTCTCTGGGCTGTTTTTCTCGTTCGAGGAGGCCAAGACCCTTCTAGTCAGTTCCTAGAGGGTGTAATCAGGTAAGCCAGAGTTAAGTTGGCTACCGACTTCTCTGAAGACGTCACGCGAAGGTGCGTGACATGGGTCATTTTTGAAAGTCAATCACGAATATTTTTTGGCCTTTTACACCACGCACCAGTAGATCGCAACCCGAGACTCTTCATAGAGCTTTCGCTTTTACACGTGGAGAGCTTTACGATATCTTGTTTGCTGTATTTTAAAAGATTTGTCGGGTTTGTTAAGGCAATGCCAAGCTACAATTTTAACACCGTCCTTTTAGTACTAAACTTGGTTTGGATCTTCATCGGTTTCGAATCGACAGCTGTTGTGATCAGAGTTTCAAAAATAACTGGGAAAGATGACTTGTCATGCTTGGTGTCTTATGCAGCGAGGCCCTGTAGATCGATAACATTTGCTCTGAATGCTACGAAGGACAGCAGAAACCGCAACGAAACAGACTTCACTTTTTCAATCGAGGATGAAGTTTTTGACTTGGAGGACCGCGTCACGATCATTCAGACGAGTCTTGACAAAATCATTATTCTGAAATCAAATCACTCAACTGGATCTGTTATCCACTGCACGAATATCTCGGCTGGATTTGAGATAGGATCACGTCATAATCTCACCAATAAAACACGAAACATCGGCTTTGTAAACCTTGAATTCAAAAACTGTGGCCCTCGTTTCGCTGCTTCTGTGATCATATGGAACTCATCGGAAATTAACTTCACGAATTGCGTGTTTAAAGATAACAAACAGGCTGGGATAAATGGCTTTGATAGCGAGGTTGCAATCGACAGCTGCCTTTTCATCAATAATACATCGAATGGGCAAAATACCAGTGAAAAATTTATAGACGGTGTTACATCTGCGGCTGGAGGTGCGGGATTTATGTTCCGTTATGCTGCATCTCTTTCTGTAATAATCAGAAGCTCTAACTTCACTTTAAATTCTGCCGTGACGAATAATTCAACACCTTTCGTTGCCCCTTCCTCAAACGTGTCCCATTTCACAGCCGCAGGCGGGGGACTTCTTGTCGCTTTTCAAGAAAAAACCAAACAGTGTCAGGTTGTGATAGAAGACACCGTTTTTTCGAACAATTCAGCTACTTATGGAGGAGGAATTTATTTCGCGAACACTAACATGGCATCACGAAACAACTACACCATAAGGAACTCAAGATTTTTAAAGAACATAGCTGGTCAAACCGGAGGGGGGCTGATATTCTCCCAGTGGGACAATACGTCGAGTATCCACACCATCTTTACAAACTGCACAGTCAGCGAAAACCATTCTAAGAGAGGTGCTGGCATGAATGTCTTCTTAATGAACTACGATGGAACAGCAAATGACTCTGTGTTGCGCTTTGACACTGTTGTGTTTAGCAACAACTCTGGTACCGCCAGTACGGCAGTTCGCTTCACCACGGCTCTGCCATATGGCAGAACGGTGGATGTGACCCCGGAGTTTGTCAATTGCACCATAGAAGACCATAATATGTCAAGTTTCGCATACACCAGCCCTGTCACCAGTCAACGGGTTAATATGAAGTTTATAGGAAGAAATCTCTTCACCCGCAACAATGGAGGAGGTGCCGCTGGATTTCAGGATTGCGTCATTAATGTTCAAGGACAGTTGGTTTTTTCCAACAACACTGGTTCGAATGGAGGCGCAGTGCTTTTGGAATCAAGTCAGATCATTCTTTACCCTGACAGTGAGCTGGTATTCAGAGGAAATAAAGCAAGGGGGCTGGGTGGAGCCATTTTTGTCAAGGAATACACCATGGATGAGTTTATACACGTAAAAAATCCCAACTGTTTTCTGGCATACAGCGATCCCCATAAGACGCCATCTAAATGGAAGGTAAGAATAGCATAGGAGTGGAACCAACCTTGTTCCCAGGGCCTTCTCATCGACAATTTTCAAACTAGCCTGGAGAAGGCTCTGTTTGCATTTGAAGAGAATCCCCACGTCCACTTCACTTGCAATTTGGTCTTTGTGTGCGACTATTCCACCAACGTCTGCTTCGGTTCGGCTCGTTTAGTCTACAGAACAAAATGCAGTAAGTTTTCTGGGAAAGAAGTACCGGATTGCAAGGCTGAAAGTTGACTACAGTTCATCGAACATGATCAGTTGTTGCTGGATGTCAAAGATTTTTTGTCTAGTGAAATTTTAAATCTCTTATAGTCCATACTAGAGCTGAAATTTTCTTTCTTCTCACTACTTTAATTTTGGCTTTTTTAATCAGCCTACGCAGAACTTAATGAACGGAATGTACTGTATTTTTTATTCCATATAATTATTTTATTATCGTAAACCTTTTTTATTTCTCAGACCAACATATCCTTCATCGAAAATAGCAGTAGGCTCAAGGGTGCCGCGATTTATGTGTCATCTCTTCAGAGGTGTGTGTGGACAGAGGAGTTTCCTTACTATAATGCTAGTAAAGCGCTTCGCTGGTCCAAAAATTTTGTGTACATAAACAACTCGATTATTTTTGATGGTGGTTTGGAAGCTTTGTCTGGATCAGAGTACGATATTGCCACCGACACTAAGCGTTTTCACACGTCTACAGAATATATTTCTACAGTAAAGGTTGGTATGCATGTCCTGTTGAATTTTGTTCAGTTTTCTTTCAAGAAGTTTAGTCGTCCATTTAAAAGACATTATTATCTACTTTTTCTTTCGTTTATTCATTTATACCTTCATTTAGAATAGTACTCGTTTGTTCTTCTTTTATTTGCAGTTTGTTCCTACTAACCTCTGTCCATTCGTTTGCTCGTTGTTTCGTTCATTAAATTAATCAAAGGCTCTGTGAGCCACGACTGAATTTTTTTTACCAATATGTGCATGTTATTTTCATTTTTTGAGTATGTATGGGCAGCAGGTGTTTCAGAATAGTGTAATATTCAGCTCACTA
>Ga0126337_10000319_pt1:2500-22597 | contig 22597 bp, 12 predicted proteins | sample DipCmetagenome_FD_92527 | JGI IMG/M metagenome (GOLD analysis project Ga0126337, IMG submission 92527) | Coral microbial communities from La Bocana,Puerto Morelos, Mexico - Diploria C A metagenome | ecosystem: Host-associated > Invertebrates > Cnidaria > Coral | place: La...
CTATTTGTATATGCAGCTAAGCTCTACAGCCAAATATTGCATTTTCTTATTGCTTCTCAGAACCTTCCAAAGTAACATAGAGATGTTCAAAGTGCTGAAGGAGGTTGGACCTCCAGCGTCAAGCCAGTGTGATCTGTCTGGATCTTGCAAAGTATGAAATGCATGTACCAATAATTACATCTTGTACACTCTTGGAATGCTGAAAGACTGTTTGTGAAATGATTAATAATCAGTTATTTTCATTTCTACTAGACAGTGTCATTCGACTTTCTAGAGCTTTTAGTCAGTGACACAATTTGATTGGCCCTGCCTCTGGCCCGCTCATTTTCCCCTCCCTTCCTCCCACTCTTGCATTCGTCTCTCTTTCCTTCCTTCCTTTCTTCCTTTTTACCTCCTCTCTTCTTCACTCCTTCTGTCTCTCCTGCATCTCTTTCTTTCTATTGTGCCCCCTAATTTGACCCAGAGTTCTTGTTGTTGCTTAACTTACTGCTTTATCTTTTCCAGTCTGGTTACACCCTGGCTGTTATTAACATTGGTGCCCCTGCTGGAGGCATGAGCACTGCTGTTCGCTCCTTTGTCCGGTTTTCACTCTATCAAGGACATTCCGTTCTGGGAATCAGAGATGGCATCAACGGACTCTTGGATAACAGGGTAATCAATTATTAATACAGCTCAAATCCACTATCACCAACTCTAAAGCTGAACGAACAACACGTCAAGATGGTTGGAAGTCGAGACATTCACATGTTATAAGTCGGTAAAATCGTAAGACATCACACCGACTGTAATAAAAAAAAATGCAATTCTTATTCTAAGTCATGTGAAAAATAAAAAAAATAAAAATGAAAGTAAAAATTTACTTGAAGGAGTCGAGAGAACTAGAGGTAAATATCTCCTTGGGGAGACAATTTTATCCAGTTCTTGGAAAATGTAAATATGAACATTTAGACACCAAGTATTCTTACTGTTATTAAATAGAGTGGAGCTGAAATTTACTAAAGATTTTGCCTATCAAAGAATCCTACTACAACTACAGTATTTGTCTTTTTTCAAACAGGTTGAGTTACTAGGATGGCTGCATGTCGACAGCTGGGCAGGCATGGGTGGATCCAAGTTGGGGACTACAAGGTACCAGCCTATGCGATAAAAACAACTGTTACTATTGGTCCAAACCTATAGTCTGTAGCTAAAACAATTCTCTCCCTATGCTTGTGTGTAGGTCTCAGGAGTAACAACCTTTGGGGAACTTGACACTATAGTTTGTTTAACTGAAACAAGAGTGATAAAGTTAAATTAGGTTATTGAATAGCGTGGAATTTTAAGTCTCGATGCTTTGTTAACAAAACAACTTTCAAATATGCTCTGATTGTGACATATCATATTTATAAAGAAATTTCATATGAAAAAGCGTTCAGTTTCAGGTCCTTGCCATAAACTATATAACATCAACTTCAGTGACTCATATCAGCAATAAAGATAGTTGTTTAAGAATAAGTTTTATATATCTCTGTTTTTTTTCAGGACATTGCCTTCCAAAGACTTAAAGAGAGTTGCAGAGCAGTTTTCCAAGTACAACTTTCAAGGTCTGCTTGTTATTGGAGGTTTTGAGGTAAGAATAACCTGACAGAGTCATCTTACTGACCTCAAGCTCTTACATGTGACAATTTTCTCTTGTCCAAGTTTACATGTCACGTCATTGGGTGGATGACATTCTTTATACAAGACATTATATCATTCTGTGATCCAGGATTTCCTGTTCTCCCGAAGAAATGAAGACCAGCAAATAAATTAATATTTAATTTTAATTCATTTTCCGTGCTGAAGTTAACTGAAGGCAAAAACAGAGAAATAAAATCATAACAATCAGTGCAAACTAAGATCTCACGATTGTGAATTCCTTTGTTTGCACTGAATGAACTACTATTGAGTTTGAAAAATAATTTTGAAAACTAGAAAGGGTAGCGTCCTTAAATATTTTTTTAGAAATAACTTTTCTAGCACCATAGCCCTAGAATATACATTTCTCAAAGTCTTTCCTGTTACTCACTACTGTTTTGTCTTTTCCAGGCTTATCACGCTGTTTTACAACTTGCGGAAGCGCGTGACAAGTTTTCTGCTTTCCGTATTCCTATGGTTATTATTCCTGCCACAATCAGCAACAATGTCCCTGGTACAGACCTGAGTCTAGGTGTTGACACAGCTCTTAATGTTATCACTGAGGTTAGTTTACTTCTGTACAGCAGTTATGGAATGCAAGTACCTCTTGCTCTCAGTAGTCTGAGTTTTCTACTGGTGTAACTGATGCTGACAATGGCCTGTATACTAGTAGCAAGCTTTATTGTAAGTTGTTTTTCCCCTGGGTTCTAGTGTTTTAGTGTCGTTTTTCCACGTAGTATTGGAGAAAACGTGTTTTCGCTTGCTTGCTTGTTTACTCAATCTGTATCAAACGAGGTTGTTTGGTCAACGTTGCCACGAAAAGAAGAATTAAGCCAATTCGAAAAAAAATTAGCCACTGATCCAGGTAGAACTAGGCCGAGCGGTTCTCAACTGTTTCTGGATGAAAAGAGTTGGAATTAACTAAAACTGGCTGTGGTTTTAACGTTTGGGTCCAACAGAACACGATTGATATGTAACGAATTTGTTTTGTTTTGTTGTTGACGCAGAATTGTGATCGGATCAAACAGTCGGCCAGTAGTGCGACAAGACGAGTATTTGTTGTAGAGTGTATGGGGGGATACTGTGGTTACCTAGCAACAATGAGCGCCTTAGCTGGAGGCGCGGATGCTGCTTATGTCTTTGAAGAAAAACTGACGCTGGCACATTTGAAGGTAGGTGCTGCCCTAGTGTTGTATTTGTCATCATGCCGTGATAGGTTGTAAGTGAACGAAACAGAGCTCTCGTTTACACACAAATGGTATGTTTATATGCAGAAGACGTTCGTGGGACGTGCAAACACAGGCCTCGTCGCGTCCTCGAGGACGGTACCTACCAAATACAAAGGTTTTTGCTCCGGATTAGGACCACGCAGAAAATGTAGATCTCTGCAAGGGCTATGGGAATCTAGAAAGAAAAATGGAGGTAGCCACGCATTTTCTCGAGATAATTATCCTGAATCTTAACAAAATGCTGACATCAGCATTTTCTGAAAAAAAGAAAGAAAGATATTTCTTCACAGATTTCCTTAGAATTCGCTCTTACTTATAGAAAGCAATTCTTTTATAAATATCTTCAATCTACTTGGTAAATGTTAACAAAAAACCATTTGCGGTATGTTTTAAATAACAAAATCGTTGCAACAGCGCTTCAAGCGTCTCTGACAGCTTTCCTATGGTTCAGCTAAAATATGAAGTTACCACTTACGAAAAAACTTTTCTCTTGGCGGCCAGCATAGTTTGCATTCTACCAATTGTATGTCAGATTTTGCGTGCTCTTTTTTTAACAGGCAAACATAGAACATTTAATTGACAAGATGAAAGGCTCTGTGCGAAGGGGACTTGTTATAAGGTACGAAAACTAGTTCTCTCTCTTTTTGACTAAAGCAGTTCCTTATGAAGCATCGCTTGAACGATCACCGTTGAAAACAAGACAATTAATTATACACACAACCTGAGCAGCTGTGAAATTAAAGCCTGGAAAAAATTTAGGCCTTAACGGGATTCGAACCCATGACCTCTGCGATGCATTGTAAAACTGCGATGATCTCCGTAGTTCAAATATATGATGTTTAATATATTCATTTACACAAGACAATTAAGGTAACATTTATTTGTGCTGTACTGAATTTACAGCGTTATTGTAGATCAAACTAGCTGAGCTAAGCTGATCTGGTTTTATAATCGTGTAATGATGCTCATGGAAATCAGCGGCAAAGAATTTCGTTGCATTCGTCCAAACGCTTCACGGCCGCACGGTGAGGCATCGGGCTGAGTGGTGTAGAACGTCGGATTTGAAATCTGAAAGTCCCTGTTTCAAATCCTCCAATCTACCACTATCTGGATTTGTTCTCGGCAGTCCCGAGTTCAACTCCTTCACCGAGTAGTGTAAACAGCCAACTGCTCACCAGTTGGGATTGTTAACAGTTTATTTTCAAATTAAAATATTTGTTTTCTTATTAAGTGTCCCTAATTAGCACAACAGTGCTTTATACATTTGACACTTGCATAAATGTATACGTCTATTTATTACTTAATAGAACAGAACTGAACAATAAAAGCACTTCCGTTGTGTCTAGCTATTTTTATTTTCCAGTGTTTTATCTCTTTATATAGAAACGAGAAGTGCAGCGAAAATTACTCGACTGATTTTATTGCGGCGTTGTATCGTGAAGAAGGAGAAGGCCTGTTTACAGTCAGAACCAATGTGCTTGGTCATGTGCAGCAGGTGAGGCTACATCTTGCTCCTGATGTGTTGAACGAACTACTCCTATAGGTACTGGAACTGTGGAAAAACATGAAAATACAGCCAATCAGAATGCAGGAAAGCCGTTGTACATTCGACGGTATAACATCCAACCTTCCGGGCTGTTCCCATCATGTGCCGTGCGTGTGTCGTGACATTGATTGATTTGACCACTGTGTTTTCTATGAAATGATATACGATAGTTATGCAAGAGAAAATTCAATTGACTCGTGGAATACGTAATGATATCCTGGTATACAACTCTCAAATATGAACTTGAAATCCTGTTGATGTCAGAAAATTTTTCTTACGAGTTGCCGCTGTTTATTTCTCAGGGAGGATCGCCGTCACCTTTCGATCGAATCCAGGCCACTCGACAAGCGACAAGGGCTGTAAACTGGCTCACTGAAAAGATTGGCCAGAGTATAACCGATGAAGGTATCAGAGCTGTCGATATTTTAGCTCATTACACGAATTAAAACTAAAATAACACAATCAGAATATTATATTTTGACTATTTTGACTCACTCGTAAGTCCAGTGACGAGTCTCATAATTGTTACCCAGCTTGCTCTTGACCTGGGGAATTTCATTGTCGAGGTCTATCAGATAGAATTGCTGTAAATAATAAGAGAGAGGAAAGAGGAAGTCACATCCGCCTTAGCTGGTTTTCATGTGGGTCCTCTATTCTGGTCGAATTGGAATTTGGAGATTTTGGTTTTTGTGAAGGGGGGAAAACCGGAGAACTGCGAGAAAAAGCCTTGGAGCAAGGCGAGAACCAATATATGGCACTGAACCTTAATCGAGCCTCCGGGTCACATTGGTGGGAGGCGAAAGCTTTCACCAGGGTGCCAACCTTGCTCCCCAGATATAGTGATAGCGATAAGCCACCAAAAACTAAGGACGCCTGATTGTAGGTTGTTCCTCAGTAATGCCAGCCTTACATTCAGGTTTAATTCTACACATTTAGTGACGTCAGACACGAGCATCCCACAGAAAGAAAATTGGCTCCTGTACGCTTTGTGTCTTATGTCGTGTGGGCCTCTGCATTCAGAAGATTTCTAATAATTCTTTTTTGTTTGCAGAAAAATGGTCGTATAAACGTATAAAGCGGGGGAATGTGGTCATAACCGAAATTTGACGGTGTGATACATATATATTTTTCCCATCTTTTAGGGTTAGTTGAAACTTCATCTCCAGACACAGCTTGTCTGCTGGGCATCAAGAAGGCACACAACCCTTTTACACCCGTTGAAACATTGAAACTCGTCACAGACTTTCAGTAAGTTTGAAACTTTCCTCAAAGTTTGCTGCTTAACTAGCTTTCAACTGAATCCTCAAATATTGGAGATTCACCTATTGACAAATTTGAAGTTAAACCACCAGATGAAAGTGCAACTCAATTGTTTTCATATGAATGGTCATGCATTATAGCAGGATTTTAGTCAAATCTTAAAAGTTAGAACCACCTTGCATTAACTGAATAATAAACAGTACTAATGAAAGTACTGTTCAATAGCTTTCATCGGAGTGATCACACACTAGGGTTTTATCCAGAAGCTGTTAAGTTAGAACCGCCTTGTACAGCGTAGTTAACAGTACCATATGAAAGCACTGCTCAGTAGCTTTCATTGGAGTGATCACACACTAGGGCTTTATCCACAGACCTTTCACGGCCTAACAAAATGTCTTCTTTCTCCTCAGGCATCGCGTTCCCAGAGATCAGTGGTGGTTAGATCTGCGTTCCCTTCAGAAAATACTGGCCAAATATCATCAGCACTTCGAATACCACAGAGAGGACGACATGTGACCTCTTAAGTGAAGAGCTTGTGATGTGTGACTAAGTTGCGAATCACGTGGACTCGTGAACTCGATTGTGATTGCCAAAACGAGGCGCAGTTATGAAAAGGCCGTTTAATCAGACATGAAGATAAAGTAATCGAAGTTAGGATGATTTGTATTTTATTTTAACACGTTTGAAAAAGATATGAATATAAGTACAAGAAAAAGCGGCTCCTTAGAAACGATTTGTTTGCTAAAGAGTGAAGATACTTTTAGGTAAAGTTTTTGTGGTTCATGGTGAAATTTCCTTTGTTGTTCGTCCGTCCTCAAGCCACAGATCAAAATTTAAATTCTCCTTACTCGTAGCAGTATAGGTCTGATTATCCTATTTGGAGAATTTTTCGTTACATGGATAGGTCTGAGAATGGAGGTGTTACATCAAAGAACACCTTGCTCCCAGGCTCACTCACTGAAGAGTGAGAGAGAGCCTTGGATCGAAGTTGTTGAACAATTGTCTCCTCGTGTCGTTACAGGTAAATATTTTGTTACCTCTTGATATGTCGATAAGAGAATTGTTGCTGCCTCGTAAATTCTGATCAGTTGATATGGCAACCACTGTAGATTCAGTCACAGAACCAAACAAAGGCTGTTTTGTGTCTGTATTTTAAACTTCCGAACGGAGTTAATTGAGTGTGACATCTCAAAAGGATATAAGCTTTGTTTGAACTAGATGCGAGTGTGTTGGTTACCTTGCCAACTCTTGACTCCTTTGAGATTGTCACGCGACCTTACTTTGTCAGGTCGAAGTGAATATGGCGTGACTGCTTCAAAGCGTCTGTATGTACGTAGTACTTCATCGATAATTCTTATTCCAGTATATCGAATGAATGGAGGTAGAATGTGCTGGAGATACTTAAAAGGAGTGAATAGATAAAAAATACCCAGCATGACGAAAAGAGAAAATATTGTATATGAACTTTAAAATAGATGTATAAGATTTAAAATCTTTATCCTTTCCAAAGCGTAACCTGTTGTGTTTATAGTAGTGTTGCAGTTGCCAGCCGTTTACAAAGAACTGTAATTGCGTTAGTGTTCCGGGGCTGCAGCATACAGATACTACTAATTCTTGGTGTTCATGTGACGCATCATTTTCCATATTAAAACACAAATTGTCAATCCTTCTGAAGTTTTAGTTTAATCAGATGTAAGAACCTCCAAAAAATTGACGTTTTGCAACGTTGAGGGTTCCTCGTGATGTAATAGAGCACGTTTGAATTTCCATGTGTGTGCGTTGCGTGACATTCAAAGGCTCTCGAATAGGTACGAAGATTAGTTATTGCTCAAGTTTTGCCTAACTAAACAGTGTTGATCTCAATGTCTCTGAGCTGTAGAGTGATAACGTTTCGTTTCGATGGAAAAACTTAATGACAGATGTTTCTGTGACTTAACGGCCGCCATGTTGGTGCCCCTCCCATGGAATTATGAATTTGGGTGAAACACTTTTACGAATAACGCGCGAATGAATCACCACACAAATCTTGGCGAGGTTGTTTCTCTAATAATCATATTTCATATCCCAGCTTCTTGAGTAAATTTAATAAATGGTTACGATTTAAATTTATGATGGCGTGACAATGCAAACCGGCCATGAAAGACATAGTTGTACCCTTAAAATCATAGTCCCTAACTGACTTTGAAAAAATGAGCAACTAGAAAGCGCAGGCCCGTTTCATCGCCCAACTCTTTCCCTCCAAAGCGAAAGGGATTAAGTGCCCTGGGGACTACGTTGTAGGTTGTTTTTTCCACCCTAGTTGCAAGGGTGGGTCAAAAGCCCGGAAGGGGATACTCCCAGAAAAATTGGGTATGGGTGTGTTTCTGATCTGACCAAAAATTTGATACCCTATTTATGACTTGACTCTTAGATCATTAGGGGAAGGGCTTTTGTTGCTGGCGTAATCTAGCCTGCGTAGCAGGCTTTAAACGGGGTAGAAGAAGGCAAAGCGGGATGGGAGGAGGGCATGATGAAGAAGTAGCTTCTTCTTAAAAAAATCGATACCCTATTTATGACCAAAATTACTAAACTCGATACCCTATTTATGACCAAAACGGCTGAAAAACCAAACCATACCCTTTGGGGCCGCACATACCCCGGGGTCAAAAAGTAATCTGCAAGGTCGCGAGAATGCGTCGTTTTCGCGCGACTTCGTGGTTTACCAACTCACACCTCAGTCACCTCAGGCCGCCCCTAAAAAGATACACTCGACGCCGTTTGTGGCACCAATGTTATTGGTACGATTGGCAAAGACGGGCTTTTGTGATGCTTTGAAAATTTTACCAGAAAACCACCCGTGTGGGCGATGTAAATTTCCCGACCCAGAGTATCACGGCCAACTTGAAATTCAAAATGGCGGTAAATGCAATGGATTGAATTTTTAAAATATTTATTTATGCAGAAACCTTCTGTTGTTACTTGCCCGAAAGCTATTATGGCGGAGGCAAAAACGTTGAAAATTGCAAGGCTCGTTGCGCTAGCCCACATTGTTGTTGGGATTTTGCTTTTTATATTTGGAATCGTCGATCGTGTTGAAGGCTACTTTTGGACTGGCGAGGGATGTTTTGGTATCTGGTGTGGAATATGGGTAAGGTTGCTTCACTTAAATATTGCGCAGCAATAATTTTTTTCCGCTTTTGTTGAAGATCATGCTGCATGTCATGGTGAAGTGATTGGCCAGCTCTTCTGGCCAATATATAAAGAAGCGGTTGATCGATCGAACGAATTTTTGATTTCGCCATAAATCAGACCGACATATCACACGTATTAAATTGCAATATTGTTGCTTCGTCAATTCGTTTCATTTACAAGCTTTCGTGATCATAATGTAAGCTTACATACGCATAGCACGATTCTTTCATTTGGAATCACGTTGATTAAAAATTTCGTACTCAGAAATTCTTATTAACGGGGAAATAAAATGGAGGCCAAATTGCCAATGAGACTTGTGCGAAAGACTTCTGTTGAGTGCAGTGATGAGCTACATGAAAATTACTCATAGGTAAACCTAAATAAGGGATAGCCAGATGTTATGAAATATCTCATGGTCAAAAGAATTACATTCGTCCAGTGGCTGTACTGCCTTGCCCCTACACATTCAATCGAACCACATTAGTAGTCAACCGATGCATCCCGTGTATTGATGTCGATTTGTCTGGACACATTGTTATCCATGCAAAATAATTATTAATACCTATGCGATCAGTTACTTACGATATAATATATAAAATATGTTGAACAGTCGTTGGCAGAGTGAAACTTGAGCTAAATGTTGATTGATTGTATTTGGTCTATAAATTTCCATTAGACTTTTTTAGGCAAGTAGTATGGGGTTCCGAGCAACATACACGTGCCCCTAATTGGCAAATAGAGTAGCAGTTTCCAATTACTTCTCTGTGAAACTTTGCACCTTAGAAAGATCGCTCAGATTGAATTGCATTTGAAATTGAAGTTGTGTGTTTACTCGCATCATTTTTTTCAATAATTTCAAGATTTTAAAAGTTCATAAACTATTAATGTTTCTTTGTTTAGTAATTTATTTATCAACTTTGCATCAAATATTCCTACAACACATGACAGAAACCCCAGCATTTCGTAGATGACAGCTTAAGTCACTGCTAATGGCTGATTATTGTTTTGATGTTGGAGTTAGACAACACAAATAGTTGAGGTTAAAGTCGTATTCCAGATTTTCATAATGTAATGTAATTTACTTTAAAAAACATTCTTTTTCTTTCAAGAAATTATTACTTTATGATCATAAAAATATATTTGTCCAACGTAACATAGGTTTTTTTTTACATTGGGGACCAGTTGTCTGAAGATTGGGGGCGAGTTGTCTGACATTCACTAGTAGAATTCTACTAATATCAAATAGACCACTAATATGGCAGCTAGAACCTCAATATCACAGCTAGTGAAATGTTGATTAGCTTTCTAAAGAAAGTACATGTAGTAGTTGAATTTCACATCTTTCTGTTGCTTCTGGTTGTGCTGTTAAATTAAAGTTTAGTTAGGTAAACACCATCTGGCATGTCCAGTAGTAAGCACTTTTAGTTATTTTTATGTATGAGAGTTGTTTGGCATATTCAGTTGAGCTGGTCTTGTGGTGTATCAAGACAGGCCAAAAAATAGAGAGTTGATGTTATGACATTAGTCGTCTACAATAATATTAAGAAAGGATGCAATAATTAATTATAATAAAAGAAATGCCTGTTTCCACGAATGCTGTGTGTTGTTAATATTTACATTGATTCTTGCCAAAAACAAAACCGCTGCAGGCAGATTTAAAGCTGGTGAGAGATTGTGCTTGCCACAGGTAAACTGTTCCATAGCACTGCATCTCTATAGCTAAAACTGTTTTAAGGAAATTAGTGCGGGGAAGCGGAACAGTTAGTTTACCTGTGGACCCTCTCAGTGAATAGGTACACATATCACTTCTATTAGAAAACATTGTCCTAAGGTAGTCAGGTACAAGACCATTGAGTGATTTATAGACCATGACGGCTGTTTTAAATTTTAGTTGAACATCAAGTTTATTCCAGCCAAGTCTTGCAATAAGATCATCAGCATTGGCATCGTAGGAAGAAGAGGTCAAGATAGGCACTGCACGGTTTTGCAGTTTTTGTAGTTTACTTGCTAGTTTTGTTCATTTCCCCCAAACAATACAATAATTATTTAAAATGGGGTTGTACAAAAGAGTTATAGATACATAGTAAAGTCTTAAATGAAAAAAAATTAAAATAAAATATTTCTTTAGACATTGTTTATTTGAAGTTATAGACTGCTCATCATGATAATAGAGTCTGCGTTGTTATAACTTATTCTGGCATGTTTTGCAGATGATTATCACTGGATCTTTGGGGATTCCAGCTAGTAACAGGGAAAGAAACTCTTCCAGCCAAAATTTTGTAAGTTCTAATCCATAAAGAACATTCCATTTGATATTACTTTTTTTCGCTTTTCAACGTTTATCTTGACTTGTATTTTAAACTGTTATGAACTTTTTGTTTGAAGACCTGCCTGAAAACCTCTTTTAACTGATGGGAGCATTCTCATAAAATATTTTAAATGGTTTTAATTAGTTAAACACTTGAACTGAAAATTTGTATCTCTGTGTGACCATGTAATAACCTTTAATGCCGACAAAGTATATGTGTGACTTGTATATTGGTCCAGATCATGCAATTGATTTTTTTTGTAGAATTGAAGGGAGAGGGTCAGGCTACATGTAATTTATAATCATTATAATGTGGAAACTGGTACACTGTGCATGCTGTAGAAACCTTGTTTAGAAAGCACCTAACTGTAGAAGGTGATATGTTAATTAAAAGTAATTGGTTTTTTTTTCTCTTTCTTTTTTGTTGTATAAATATATAATAAATAATTATTTGTGTTTTTACCAGTTATTAGAAGTTTTATTGGGAGGCAGCATGGCCGAGTGTTTTAGAGCACTAGTGTTATAATCCAGAGGTCCTGGGTTCAAGGCCTCCACCCTGCCACTAGTGGGTTTTTGTTTCTCGGTAGTCCCGAGTTCAAATCCTTGCTCACGCTTTGTAAATAGCCAACTGATCTGCCTTCTACCAGTTGGGATTTTTAACTATGTTTTGTTTATTTGAAATATTTGTTTCCTTCATTTCAGTGGCATGTCTGTGAACTAGCTAGCTAAGCTTAGTGCTTGTATAGACGCTAAGTGCATGATCACATAAAGTAACATGATTGAATTGAATTTATTTCTTTTTCCAGACTGGTGCCTTTATGGGCTGTGCCATAACATCAGCTGTGTTTGGCGGCGTAATAATCATTTGCTTCGCCATCTCCATTGCACAGTATAATTATTATGATTATTGGTATGGTGACTTAAATTATTTGTACAACTATGATGCAGAACTGGCTATAACAGCAATCACCTTGGTTCTTGGTATTGTTGAGTTTGCAATTGGAATCTGCGCAGCTGTCCTGTCCTGCAATATCATTTCCTGTTGCGTTGCCTCACCCCAACAAGTAAGTGGTTTCTTTTGGTTTCTCTGTTTTGGATTTCGTTACATGTGAGCTTGTACATAAGTTACAAGATCCACATAATTTTACCAGTCATCTGCAATCTGTAATTTTATAAGTCCATATTATTTTAGTATGCTTTGGCAGCATTTAACAAAGCTCAGTCAAGCCAATATTGTATCTTGTTAAGACTTCAAAAGACAAAGAATTATAAGATGTATTTACCTTAACAAAATATGGCAACAAATCTATCTATTATTTATAAGTATGGCACAGAATGCATGGACCAATTTCTCAAAAAGCTTAAAGGGAAATAAATTGGTTGGTTGACTTTTGGTACAAGTTTTAATTGTGGCGCAGTAAACAATGTTACAACAAGACATTTAATTACAAGGTAGCCAAATCTTACCATCAGAACACTGTTAGCTTATCGGCTCTGGAATGATTCTTTATTTGTTTACAACAGACAACCTCTGTGGTTTATGTGAGCAATCAGGGTGTGGTATCAGGTGGTTATATAATGGGACAAGGCCCTGGTGGTGTTCCTATTGCATTTCCTATGCAACAAGCTGGAGGTGTTGTTGCCATTCCAGTGTCCTCATCAGGAGGTGTGGGAGTGCATCCCCAAATGGTCCAAGTGCCTTCCGGAGGTGTCATGCATGTAGCTGGACAGCCACCAATGTACCATGTACCTACACCTGGGACCATAGGAATGCAGGCCCAAATGGTTCAGGCACCCACATCTGGGGCTCCAGGAGGCCAAGGTCAAATGGTCCAGATGCCTGCATCTGGAGCGTATGGCCCAGGCCAAGGTCAGATGTTCCAGGTGGCTCCATCTGGGACTGTAGGAGGCCAACCTCAAATGGCCCATATGCCTTCTGGGATTGATGGAGGCGACTCTCAGCTTGTCGGAGTTACTCCTGATGGACCAGAAAAAGGAGGCCAAGTACCTTAAGTCTAACGCAATACGTCAGCAGAATAGGTAAGCTTGATAATGGTTTATAGGTTATTACTTAGGCCAAATAATTTTTTGTTTCATTCTTATTTTAAAGCCATTTTCAACTGTACAAACACTTTATGGAAATCAAACTCATTTTCATATGATAAGTTTTGCAAGACGACTCGTCTTGAAACAGAGGACAAATGCAACACAAAGTTGCTTTTTTTGTTTTTTGTTTTTAATAGCCTCTGAACAGTTCTTTTATTATATACGTGGTCATTAAAATTTTGGTAGTTGGAGTTGACATGTGAAGATCTCTAACAATTTACTATATCTTTTCTTATAGCATTGTGAAGACTCGCCAAGCTGTGATATATATGTTGTAGTTAAAAATTAAATTCAGGTAAAAATAATTTTAACCTAGTTTGATTCTCAATTTCCTTTATCCCCTAAACCTTATGAGGGTTAAGAGACAAAGTAATTTAATTTTTACCTGAATTTAATTTTTCACTACAACATACACATGTATGCAGTCTAGTATTTTGTTTTATTTTGTACCTAGTAGCCTGCACAATGTGAAAAAGTCTGTATTTATTTCAAGCTTTTTCATAAGGCAGCTTCGTCCAATACGTCATAGTCGCACAGTGAGATAATGAGATACCTTGTATGTAGTGTTTGTTGAACACTGTACTGTTAGGAGTGCCTGAGCACATGGTATTGGAACGTTTTATGAGTATGGTTGTGTAATGTAAACATACACGGCTAGTAACTGTGAGCGCTCGTTTAGAATGGTACTTGTAGGAACTGAATTAGATCCTGAAACTTTTAATTATGTATGCCGGAAAACTCGTGGGAAATTCCGTCATTACTAAGTTCACGAAACCTCTGAAGATAGTGCCTGCAACCTAGAAGTTAGATTTCCTTTATAAATTAAGAGTTCTTTCGTTGCTCTTAGGCAGCGTCCACTTTACGCCAGAGAAATTTGAAAAGGCAGCTTTATTTCCACGGGGTGTGCGGCCCGCTTCCCAAAACCCTTACCCTATTTATGACCAAAATCTGCGATTTTCCCTACCCTATTTATGACCTGGCCAAACATTTGATACCCTATTTATGACCAAAATGGCGGCAAATGGCTAAAATGGATACCCTATTTATGACCAAAACGGCTGAAAAACCATACCCTTTGGGGCCGCACATACCTATATAGCCCATATAAGGGAGTACCCCCCCCCCGGGTACCGTCCACACTAATCCGTCACGAAAACGGAGCTTTCCTGCGAAAGCGCTTATCAATCCGGAGGAATTTTAAAATACCAACTTCTCGTTTTCGTGTGTACGGTAAAGATTTTTTAGTACGGAGCGACGTATGTGTATTTATACCATGCCATAGAATTCAGGAAAGCCGTTGTATATTCGACGGTATTCAACGCAACATTCCCTTCGTGCGTTGCGTATCCTATTCCCGCCCAAAAAAAGCTGTTGTGTTTTCGTTGTATTTTCGTTGGCATGGTATGAAATAGTTATGCGACACTTTCTCGTGGTATACCATGGAATATCCCACTTGTCACTTGTCTTTTCACACACTATTGAACACTCGCGGCTCCGTGGGTATACCGATAAAATACAAGGGATATTTCATGGTATACCACTCGAAAGCGTTGTAGAACTAGTATATAGTCAGGATAATCATGTGATTTCCTTGCCCGAGTTTTTCTCGAACACAAATCCAAGATGGCCGGTGATTGTTGCGCTTTCAAATTTCTCTGGCGGAATGTTGACAGAAACGATTTAATGCCTCTTCACAGTGAAAACGCGTTTTCAAATTCCTTGTTTCCATGTGCCTTGTTTGTTTATTTATTTACAGTATTTATCTATTGAGTGAGTGGTAAAACGGATAAGCAATTCCTGTACAGAGTCATCTCAGGGAGTAAGAAACAAATATTTATCATTGAACAGTTGTGGAGTCAACTTATAGTAAATGAAGTAAAAAACGCATCTCAGCCGTAAGCCTCGGTTGTTTGGGTGGTGTCATATTTATCTTTTTTTATTTGTTCTTTCCGTGAGGACATTTTTTTGCTCGTATCAGTTGTAAATGAACCAGGGAAAACAACTAATCAGAATACAGAAAAACCGTGGTATATTCGACGGTATTACGTCAAACCCTCCGCGTCAGTCCCATTAAAATAAATAGTTTAGTTTCTAGGTACCGACTTTTAAAGCGACGCCAAAAATGCAATTGGCGGAGCTTGAATATATTTTTCACTGACTGAAAATTTTGTGCAGCTTCTAATTCCTCGTCACCCTCAGTGCCACGCCCTGAAGCTTTAGATGGCGCAATTACGATTTCGGGCTGCACCTCCCTGTCTGAAAAGAGAGAGCGACAAAGGATATACTAACAGAGATCGACCGTTGTACGATTTTCGGTTCCACACGCGTAACTTCTTGAGCAAATGGAAGTGATCGCTTCATATATACAAACTAGCACTAATCGCAGAAGCATGTCACGAGACGATGATGGTGTAATGCGCATGTTCAATGAACAATGCTTGTTCGTGTTTGAAATGCTCCCACCTCGAGTCCGCGCGGTACTGATCCCCTAAAAACATACCGTAATTTCATTTCGTGGGAATGACTTAACTGAAGTTTTGAATAAATTCACCCCTTACGAACAGACAGACCGTGAATGAGAGGTCAATAAAAGACCGAAAATTTAACCTGACTGAACACGTGCCTGCAGTCTTTCGCGACCCAGACTCTTCGCTTTTTTGACAGGTCTCCTAAATATTAAAAAAAAGAAATTAAATAAAAAAGAAACGTTCACTGGCTTTATGAAGTTTAAAAACTGAACTTTTGGCTGTCACACTACAGCTTTCGATTAGTGAAATTGAAAAACTTTGACAACTTCAAATTTATACAAAAATAGGTGGGTCTATAAAAAATACAATAAAATGAAAGAAATATAAATTACGATGGCTGATTGTTCTATTTTAAAAAAATGGAGTATTGATTAGGGAGTGGCCTTGAATTGATATCTGCATGATTTATCGAACTTCCAGTGTGCCATGATTCTAGTGTCTTGCGAATATGGAAAGAACTCTTGTCAATCACTTGAGAATTTTTAAAGTCGATAGAGTGATTTGAAGACTAAGCATGTTTAGCAATGTTGAAACCTCTTGCGTAGGGCTTCACACTCCTCGCGTGTCCTTTTTTTTCTAGTTTCAAAGCATCTGCCAGTTTCGCCTACATAGCTCCATGGGCAGTCGGCACAAGGTATTTTGTAGACTACATCTGGATGAAGCTCAATCGGCGGAAGGTCAAGATTTAGGAGAAAGAAACGCCTGTTGTAATGCCTTGACTGTTATGCTTGCTGACAACTCGAAGATCATGTTTTTTTAAGAAGACTAGTTAGAGGCTAGGAAATTCCTTCATAAGGGAGAGGAATCGGAGGGTATGGCCCATTTGAAAAATATATAAACAAGTTCCTGTGCGCTAGGTAGAAGATTTCTTCTTCAGTATGTTAGAGATGACATTTTGGGGGTAATTGTTAGCTCGTAGAGCATTATGAATGAGTTCAGCCTCTTTCCCTTGTTTTGTGCTCAAGACACTAGTTGCATGATCTTAGCTGTGTTTGTCATGGTGGGAGAAGAAGTCCAAATATCTATCGGTATGGGTGGGCCTCGGTATACATCGATGATAAGAGCATTATGACCATTACCCTTGTGAGAGACCGGTGTCCAAAAAAGCGATCTGGTTATTATCTTCTTCTTAGTATGTCTAATATTGAATGAGATGTGATGCTCGACAGCGTTGAGTATATTATGGGAGGACTGAACTGCGTTCCTTTTGATGATACAAAAACTATCGTCAACATACCGTTTCCATAGTCTAGGAGGAACAGAAGTTGTTTGATAGCCATCTCATTTATTGCTGTTTATAAACACTGTCATTGTAAGCTATTGTAGACAAAATAGCTGTTAGATAAGACGAAATTTACAACGAGATAATGATCGCTGGTGCAAAGAATTGTGCGTAAATGGGTAGCAGGAGGTTTCGCTCCCAACTGATACTAAGGTGTGAGCTCGAAAAGTCTAAAAAGGTTGGGAGCGAACTCGGAGGGTGCGAACTTCGTTGGTGCGAACTCGGTTGGGTGCGAAACCTGCATTATCGCAGTACGGGTGCCAGATATCACCTGTCCCCACCCCCGGTGGGGATCTGAGGTCAGCGGAGATAAATGTTTGTTTATTCCAGTGAAGTGAGAGTCTAGCAAAGAAGCAGGCAAGGAGCAGGCAAGGAGCAGGCAAGGTTGTTGTGAACTCTTCTACAAAATGGGCTTAACCGTCAAAATAAAACTGCTACGTGTCTTGTCTATTATCCAGTGCTGGATAGCACTGTGGTTGATAGTGCTTGGAATTGTGGAACGCGCTCGAATCGGTTGGAGACTTTCTGGTCTCGGTATGCCCATCTGGACTGGATTTTGGGTGAGGATTTATAACGTATAAATGATTTTGTATAACTTGCCTCATTTTGTGAAGATTTGAGTTCTGTTTAAGTTCCAAAAGTCAGCTTAACCACTTTTTCAATTGCCGGATTTTGATGTATCTTCGGGAGGCTGAATCAGAGATTTAATAAGAGATTTAGTCGTGCATATAACGAAAGCTTAGCGGTTATACATGGGCACACCACCGTCCATATAAGCTCAACTGCGTTTATGCTTAGAAAAATATAAGTTATTCCCAGACCAGAGGTACTATTCAAGGAACTGCTGTTGTGTAAAATTAACATCCGAACAGAATTGTGCTAATATAACTGAATGGCCAATTTGTGCCATGATAAACGCCTGCAGGGAATCATGCAGGCGTGCAGGCATGCCTCATGGAGTGAACTGGTTGATGCACATTCCCCTTATTTTCCACTGTTGTGTTCAAGAAATGTAAAACTCCATTTATGGCCAATTTTGGATGGCAATTACTTTGGGAGTGTTGATACTACATGCAATAAACAATGAACAGACCCTTATATTGGAGTCACTTCCAGTTCCAGTTCCAATAAAAACTCAAGAGAGGGGTGGGGTGGGGAAATGGGGGTGCTCTTCACGTGGAGCATATAACACAATACATGTCAGTATAATTATTATCCAACTGCACTTCGTCTTGTGCAAAGAGGCGTACAAATATCACACAATATTTGTGCTCCAGAGGACTGTAAAGACAGATATTCTTGTAATGCCCAAGCAAGGAATTGGATCGAAGTTATGAAAAAAAAAAACAATTTGTTGTGTAGTATTGCTGAGAACTTTTACTCATTGTTTGTATTTTGACTCATCAAATATGGCACAACAAAAAAAATACATGTAAAAATACTCTGCCATACTACACAACGGGTGACGAATTCCCACATAGACTCTGTGACCCCCTACCCCCTGTGACTGCTGTTTTATATTACCACTGGTTGGCTGCAGGCTTACATGATAAAATAATATCACAGGGGGTATGGGGTCACAGAGTCCACGTGGGAATTTGTCAGCCGTTGTGTAGTATGGCAGAGTATGTCTAATAAGATATGTATTTATGATGTTGTAATAAGAATTTGTTAGGACCCCTTGCATGTTTAATGTTAACTTGTGGGCACCCCTCTGTGGAGTCCCTGACTTTTTTCTGGGCTGCCCCACATATCGCGGACATGTGAGTTGACTTATGTCAGACATTGTGGTTACACTGCTTATTGTTGCATTTAGTTTATTTGAGCCTTAGATTGAGCTATCTTACAACATATGATATGTCTATGATTTAACATAGACAATTATGAAAAATGACAATTACTACTAAAAGGGTTGGATTATTCCATGGTTATGCCATTTTTACCATACAAGGTCAAGAAAATGCACAGACAATGAGCCCATACTGTGAGGTACATGAAGAGTTCTGTGTTTGTATCGTGATGCACGTGCCCTTTGTAATCAGTATGATTTTCAGATGATGCAAGATATTCCAAGAACTAAAAGCCAAAATACTAGAAAAATTATGATTTAAAAGTGGAACTTTCAATAAATCCCTGGTGGATATTTTTGTCGTTGCTTGTACTTTGGGGCTTAGAAAAGTACCACATATGCAACTCACCAAATATCTGCATATGTTTAATGTTAAACCACTGAAGAAGGTGTATATAATTATATACCAATCTTTGTATTTTCATTCATTAATTATTTGCATTGAGTTTTGACTATTTTGCAATTAGAAAAATGTCCTGCAAAAGTAAGTAACTCCGTGAAGAGAGTAATTTATAATAAATGTATTTCTCATGATTGCATTACCAACATTTAAGGTTCTTTTCATCTACAGGTTGCTTTCACTGGGTCATTTGGTATCTTCATTACTTTTAAACGTCTCAAAAAGCTGTGCAATGCTTTTATCATTCCTCAGCATTTGGTATGTACTGACTTAAATTAAATTAGAAAAAAAGGAAAATTGTTTCATTAGTTTGAGAACTATTGGGTATTTGACTCATTGAGGAAGAGAAAAGGAAAAGGAAAAGGAAAACACCACTGCATTGCCATAATAAACAACCTGAACAGTCAGAGCATTTCTTAATTAAGAGATATCAAATGTAATCGTCTTGCTTAGATAATATGTCAATTAGAGAAATATGCATACTAAATTGCAGCTTAATCAGCTTAATACCCCTGTATGGCCTACTTTATAAAATAGGCCATAAAATTTAAATGTAATCAGTGCACTAAAATTCTAGTACAAACATGGTCACAGATTTTAAATTGTTCACTTGAGTGACAAATTATATATATACTGCCATTTTTGTAGCTACTGCGCATGCGCGAGTAGCTACAATGCTATCGTTTTGATGGATAGAGTCGATTTTACGAGGGCTTCGGAGACGGTGACCTTCGGATCACGGAGATTTACGGAGACCTTCGG
>Ga0126337_10000321_pt1 | contig 22564 bp, 19 predicted proteins | sample DipCmetagenome_FD_92527 | JGI IMG/M metagenome (GOLD analysis project Ga0126337, IMG submission 92527) | Coral microbial communities from La Bocana,Puerto Morelos, Mexico - Diploria C A metagenome | ecosystem: Host-associated > Invertebrates > Cnidaria > Coral | place: La Bocana,Puerto Morelos...
AATAATAATAATAATAATCATGAGAAGTTGTAGTTAACACTGCTAAAGAGTGCTCAATACACATTTGTGTAGAGCGGTGTATAGAATTGGGTTACTAAATGAAAACACACATGATTCACTGCTTCACTGCAGTGAATCATGTGTGTTTTCATTTAGTAACCCAATTCTAATAATAATAATAATAAATTTGTATAGCGCTAGAACTATAGAAGAATATTCAAAAGCGCTTAACATTACGTTAAAATAAGTGAATAAATAGAAACCTCTAAAAATGTAAAAATCCCAAGAAGCTACAATTATAACAATGATATGTTATGCTATACCACGAGAACCAGTCAGGTTTTTCATCGTGTTTTTAATCCAGTAAATCAAAAGTATACCACCCTTTTACAAGTATAGCGTTGTGAAGAAGTGTCCTTAATTTGACATGAATATGAAAATAAAAATTTTACTTATCAACACTCCTCCATTATAATTTCGATAAAAGCATACCAAAATCCAAATAACTATCCCAGCAAGCACCATAGTCAAGATGGCGAGGACCAATATTGGCCAGTTGTCCAATATCGATGAAGTCACAACCTTCTGGTATACCTCACTCTGAACCCCTTCGTTCCGTTCGATGACCACCATCCCTGGCACTTCTAAGACAGGCAGGTATTTACTATACTGGCTGCCTCTAACAGACGCTGCTGTGACAGGAAAGTTGAGATCTGGCTCCGTATTACCCTGCTCTGAAGACTGTTCAAAAACGAGCTCCGTTTCACCGTGCTCCTGGCATTTTCCACATGATTCTTTAATAACATCAGATATTATGCCAGATAACACGCCATCTTTATCCAACGGACTAGGTGTTAATGCGGTCGTAACTGTTTTCTCGCAACGACAGGTTTCTGCAATTAAAAACGAACACAAAATATTATATGATCTCTCACTTTGATTAACCCTTTCACTGCCGAATTTTCCCAAGAAGACGCGTTTTTAACCGTTTAAGCAATTTTTTTTGTGTTACGATGCTAGTTTTGGCCAAAATTTGCTATTAAATCACTTTTTCACATTGCAGCAACATTTTGATAGAGATTCCGTGTAACAATGTACAAAATTTCACCTTGGTGCACGCGCATAAGCCAAAATTTGCTCCTTTTTACTCTCCACATCCTTCCTTCTGGCAGGAAAAGCTGGGACAAAATCATCGGTAAACCCTGAAAAGGGGACGTTGATCATTCCAGGTGTGTTGGCCTGTTTATGCACCGATTTTGCACCAAAAATGGATTGTGTTTTTTTCGATTAGCTCTGTCAGAATGCAGTCGATATACAAAATGCACAGTCCTTTGGAAAGATCAATCCTCGTTTTGTCAGTTGCTTATCTGAAAAGTTGACTGACGTGCAAATTGATGACGTCACAAGTGGTTCAATGACCACTACTCCAAATGTCGACAAAAGTCGACTTTGGCACCGAAAGGGTTAAGCCACCTGGGAGAAAATGAAATAGACAGCTCAATTATCCCTAAATTCCCCAGAGTACGATGCCGGCCTGCATTCCCGCAACTCGAGAAAAAATATGTTAGACTTGTACCAATTTGCAGGGAAGCAAAATGGAGAGACTGAAAAAGCAAAAAGAATGTTTCTCGTCAAAGTCCATAATGCATCTGATAATAACAGTGAAGAAAGCAAAAACAATCTCTCGGCCTTCGCGCCTACGTCAACACAAATACATTAATCATATTGTCACTATGTAGATTTCCAACACTAGAGCCACAGTAAATTGGTGGCGAGCCGGTGAAACTGGACGAATTGTATACTCAGTAGAAGTCTCGTCGACAACTCTCTACGGATTTTAAACAAGACTAGTATAGATTTTAATACCCGCAATATAAAGCTAGTCATCGCCATCTCTGTTTTGCAATTCGCGTTATAACCTGAAATTTCCAGGGGTTCTTTTGTTTTATTCATCTGCTAATAGATACCTCCAGTGACGTCCTCGCTAAAGTTTCCTTGGCCTGCTGTGGTCATTGCTGCCACTTTAAACCGGAACATAGTGTAAACAGATTGATTGATGAGAAGGAACGCATTTTCCTCCGGTGGCACAATCTCTGTCAACAACTCCGAACTCGTCCCTAGTTTGACTCCTCCTAAGGCAACCATTTCATATTCAACTTTGTAACCAAGCAACTGTCCATTGAGTTCTCTTTGAAGGAGAGGCTGCCATGAAAAAGTGATCTTGTGTGGACTCTCGTGAAATGAGGCGGTGACAGGATGAGGAGCAGCGCTTCGAACTATAAAGAATGAAAAAGACGCTATAGAACTCAAAACTAATAACATTTCATTCTTTCGGACCCGTGATATTTTATTTAAGATTGCCCTACTTTGATATGAATGCAAAGCCGAGGGTAAGACTTTGTTCCACGAATATTGTAATAAAAGCTTTTTTTACAGCACCGTATAGTGGTAACGTTTGTCTCCAGCTTTTTATTTCTTTAGTAAAAGGGCTTCTTTAAACTCCAGGCATTGAGTGACAAGACATTTGTCTCTACATCTGCTAAAAAGTAGCTAGTCGGATTGCCTCAAAGCCAAAACAAAGACCTGAAAACACCATCGCAACTTCCATGACATGAATGGAGTGTGACATCACAGAACGGGGGTTCCAGCCCTCTCACTTGTAGCAACTTCCACGACATGTTTTGAGAATTCATATAAGTCAAGATAACTCCACTTACAATCCTGGTCAGTGGCTATGTTCAAACAGTCAGTCACGTTACCATCACCTCGCCTGGTAAAGCCAGCAACTCGAACACAGTACTCAGTATTTTTCCATAAACCAGTCAGTTCCGTCGTCAGGGTTTCTGGCGACACGGTGAGTGTTTCGTAAGGGATATTGGGCCCGCTTGTCCTGGCGTAAAATATCTTGTAACCTTTTAGTATTCCGTGGATGTATTCCGGTGGAATTGTACCCCATTTGATAAGGAGGCTTACTGAGCTGGTATTGTGTCCCGTAAGGTTTGCTGGTGCTTTGCTTGGGACTGAAAAACAAAATGGAATGATCTTTTAAAGAAGCTCAGGCACCCTAGTTTGAGGTATTTTTGCCAAATTGAAGGAAACCTGAAAATAAAAGTTCAGTAAGATAGAAAAAAAAAACAGAAAAAGATAAGGATTTTTAAGGATGGAGAAGATTAACAGATTACAAACGATGAACTTGAGAAATTTGTGCTAATCTTTTTAAACTACACAAACCGTGACCTGGCTCTCTTAAACTTTTTGTCTTAATCTTGAGTATAAGAGGAACCAGATGGATAGTCGTTGCCGTGGCATACCTCTGATCCCTTCAACAATTAAGTAATAAGAGGGAATTCTTCTCCAGAATCCTTTGGATGGTGGGTAAGCATATCGAGGGTCAGGTTACCCGAGTCCTAACAATCCGCTAATGCGTTTTCTCTCATGTTTGGGCACGTGTGAAGTGTCGTGCACGCAATCTATCTCAATAAACGATGAACTGAGGTTCCTAAACACGTGAGTGCATCAGGAAAACGAGGGTTAGTTTAATTGGAAAACAATTACATACTCTTGTGCATTTGTTCTTTTTTTTGCCCTGATGGAAAAAAATCAGGTTGTTGTGCGAGAAGTGAACCAAACATGGGAGACTTTTTGGAGCGACCTTCGAGTAATTTCAGAGTACTTACTGTCTTCGTCTGTTGACACGCACGTAGCATTTGTTCTGTTACTTTCTCCGATCCGCGTGTAAGCAACACCTTGCACACAGTAATTGGAATGTTTTTTAAGTCCTTGGAATTCCGTTGTGAGATTTGCCGTGTCCATCAATATTTCGTTTCCTGTTGGCATGGAAGTGCGTTTTCTTCTTCTGAGATGCTGTTCCAGCTGTGCCTGGGTCCCTATTAGGTAAACACGGTAACCTAGGATGAAACCTTGTCTAAACGCAGTAGGGACTGGATCCCATGAAACTCTTATCGATGTAGAGCTAGTGTTGTAAGCTGTAAGGTTTGCTGGAGGACTTGATGGAACTAATAGAGAAATCAAACAAAGCGTGGTCATGATTGCAAAAGTAAGCTCTCTAACAACCATAAATCTACGAAAATGCCCCACTACTATACAACGCATTCCTGATGAACCCAGTATCATAACAAGAAATCAATTCCAAATGGATTTCATGCCATTTCCTCGGCCGGATGAACTGTATTAAGGATATTTTTAATGTTAAGGTGCGTTGAAAAGTTTCAAGATCAGCAAATTACTAAATATCAGGGGCCACTCACCACCTTCATCAGTCAAACCGAACACGCAGTCGCTCATGTTACCATTCCCATTTCTTGTGAACGCATACAACTGGATGCAGTAAACTGTAAATATCGTCAGATTGTGTAGACGAAATCGACGTTCCTCTGGACACAAATCGACCTTGGTAACGTTGGATTCGTCCGCTTTTCTGTAGAATAGTGTAAAACCAAGTATCGGTGCCTTTGCAAACTCTTCTGGGACAACTTGCCAGGTGATTTCTAATGACGTGGAACTTTTATTGTAGGCCGTTATGTTGGGCGGTGGCATTGAAGGAGCTATTAAAATAGTAAACGAGCTAGTTTAGTTGTTCCAGTACGAAGTATTGTCTTAAACGATGACTGCTGGGAATAGTTGTATGCTGTTGTGTGGCACGATAGTTGGCTGTATTACACGGATTCGGCTAGCATGTCCACACTCCCTGTTGCCACCCAATTCAGAACGCGTGACCAATCATTTGGGAGGTTACAATTGTGCAATTTGTCACCTGCAATTGATTTTATGGGAGTATGTACAAACAACAACTTTAAAATCCCAAAGGAATGAATTGGGTTGCACCAAGGATGTAAACACCCAAAGGAATTAATTGGGTGGCACCAAGGATGTAAACACCCAAATGAATGAATTGGGTGGCACCAAGGATGCAAACACACAATTGAATGAATTGGGTGGCACAAAGGATGTAAACACTCAAATGAATTAATTGGATGGCACCAAGGATGTAATCACTCAAATGAATGAATCGGGTGACACCAAGGATGTAAACACCCTAATGAATAAATTGGATGTAAACTCCTTAACCGAATCCGTCTATTGGTGGATTTCTGTTCGGGCAGAAAAACTATCGGACCAGTTTCTTCTCTTCGTCTCAGTCCTGGTGACCGCGCGTATCGCGAAACCCTAGGTCTGTCCAAAGAGCAATTGTTTTCTGCATAAAAACGTCCCTCATACATTTAAGAGTAATAAGTGTACAGGACTAGGCCTACTACACCGATCACTTAGTCAACGAATAAAAATCATTAAAGTTTGAGAAACAGTCCTTACGTCCTATATCCGTGGTTACATTCACACATCCATCGTAACATTCTGGTCCGCTGCCATGTTTAGTTTCACCCAACACTTGCACGCAGTACTGCGTGTGTATCTCCAAGCCTCGATACTCCCATGAAGTCGGCTGATCAATGCTTACAAACACCTCCCCGGTGAATGTCTTCGGGGGCTTGCGGTATCTCACTCTATACCCAGTCAATACTCCGGGGACGAACTCCTGTGTTAGTGATAACCAGTCCACTCGAAATGAAGAACTACTAGTGTTGTACGCAGTCACGTTTGGAGGAGTGGTTGGGACTGAAACGTAAATGTAATGTTTACGCTAAAATACAGTTATCTCACGGAAATCAAAGTCACGCTAGCTACAGTGGCCAAGCCCTGTTCTTAGTCCTATGTTTGAGAGTATAATATTAAGCGATTCACAAGTCATAAGTCGACAAATTATGTGGCTACAAGAGCTAAAGAGTCAGAAAGTCAATATTTTCTGCTTACCTCCTTCATCTGTTTTATGGCATTTAGAATTATTAGCGCCTCTCCCAATGCCGTGTTCATTAATTGCTGAGACAGATATGCAGTAGCTGGTATAGTCCTTCAAACCCTCAATGCGAATGAAAGCGTTTACTGTTCTTAGAGTCTTTGCCTGCTCGCGGCTGCCATCTTCATAGTATTTGACATGATATCCTTGAATAGTTCCGTATGAGTAGTACGTAAAGATAGGGCCCCATGCAGCACTGATTGACTTGCGTTTTTGAAACCTCATGAGCCGCATTGTCGGTGGTTGTAAGGGTGCTAAAGAAAAGCAATAGTCGACTAAAATAGTTCTACATTGTGATTATTGTGCTCATCTGTTTGTTGGTTCATTAAGTCTTTTCCGTTTACGTTGATACCTTTTTTGCCTATTTCTCTAATTGCTGTTACCTGCCTGCGTTTCTGTACATCGGTTCGGCCTTAGCCTGCGAACAGGCTACCGGCTTTTGATGGAGCACAGCATATTCCGCTCGGCGCTCCGCACCGAATTTTCTGTGCTCCATCAAAAGCCAGGAGCCTGTTCGCAGGCTAGTTTTGCCTGTGCTGTCTCAGTCCTGTTTGACTATTTGTCTAATTCTTTATCAATGCATTTTATTTGTCTGGTTTGAGATACTATTCCCCACCTGTGTTTATCCGTTTCGCCACTTGTCTTGCCGTTTGTCTTATTTACCTGTCTATCTGTCCGTCTGTCTATCTGTCTGTGTACCGGCCTTTATATTAGTCTGCCTGTTTGTGTGGCTGTCTTTCTGATTGATTGGCTGTCTGTTACCTACCTGCATGTGTTTCGGTATGTTCTACCTGTCTTAGAGGTGTCTGTCTGTCTGCTTTTCCAGCTGCCTCCCCGTTGATGGCGGTCTTTCTTCCTGTCTGTCCGTCTGTCTGTTTTCCAAGTGTCTGTTTATCGCACTGTGTTTATTTACCAGTCTCTTTTTTTTGTCTTTCTACTTATTTCTTTTCATCTTATTTTCTATAACTTTGGGAAGCGTTTTTACTTACCACTTGGTTGAATTTCTCGAAATCCATAAATCTCCGCCCTAATGCATGGCAGGAGATTATAATACATTGCTGACAGATAATAAAAGCGAATTACTGATGATGCAACTCCATGTTTCAAAGTATTCTTCTTCACCGCGTAATGGTTGACATTACCATCAAACACCTATAAGATGATACATTGTAACCTCAATGAGCATCACGTGAGAGAAAAACATGTTCGACGATGTATAAAGGGCTAATATCCAGGCCGCACCAGGAAGATTCTCTCCAATGAAAGTCCGACTACGAGGGGTAGGAGGGAGTTCTCAGCTTCTCTTAGATCACGGCTTACTTCTTTTTAGTTTATTACGTGGCCAAGTTACTCTTGCGGCTTCTTTCGGTTAGGCTTTCAACTTCTTGCGTTTCGAATGTTCTTGCGGGAAAACCGCAAAAACCCGGCATGTTTTTGCTTCGCAAGAAGTTCTTGTGCCACTTCTTGCCCGGCGTGCATTATTATAGGGCTGGTTCCTGGTTGTTCGAAATGTGAATAACGCTATCCGCCGGATAAATCACTATCCAGCGCATAGCGTGGTTTGTTTTGTTAAAACTTATCGATTTAGCCGGTGGATAGCACTATCCAGCGTTTGAACAACTTGGGCCTACACTGTATATCTGTGTATGTTAAGACTCAACTCAGTCACTTCGTCTTTATGAAAATACTTAGCGAATCCCTTTTACATAACCAAGTATTCCTATAATCAGTTGTGTTTTCGTCTACTTTACGCTTCAGTTCGAAAAAGGCATACCTTGAGAATGCCGTTCTCCTTGTAAAAGTCCCACGTAGAACCGTCAGCCGATAGCTGCAAAGCATATTTTGTGAAAAAGGAATTTCCACTTCCTTGGGTAGCTACTGCGCAAATGCGATAAAGATGTTGAAGAGCAATTTGCAAGTATCCTCTCTGTGCATCATTACCGCACCACGCGGTATGAGAATGTCCAAGGCGACCCTTACGTCCACTATAGCCAATATATGTGTTATTAACCGTTATGGCCTGATCTGGGATACTTCCGCTCTCCATGCCAATAGGAGTGTTGCTACATTGAGCTGTATCGTCATGAGCTATATTAGAACCAAGGAACATATTCAAACATTATCTTTAAAAAGGTATGCATGGTAACAATATAAGGGGTGAGAATTGGTGGAGGATTGCAGAGGCAGAACTTCAGACCCTAAACTTTAACTGGGATCAAGCTATATGGCTTGCCAAGGTCAGACAGCGAGGCGTCTTGTTGATGCCCTATGTGCCAGTTGGCGTCCAAAGGATAGCCGGCTTATGATAAAAGATGGGAACTTAGAAATGTTAAACCAACCTGTTTTTTCGCAAATGGAAGTATAACTGTCATTGCACGCTACATCTGCCCATCTGGAATTATTGCTGTCAATAAACACACAATTTTCGCTGGTGTTTCCATTCGGTTCGATTGGTCCCCAGTTTGTAAAAGGACTGTAAGAACCATCTGTCCAAACAAATACATTTTCTTGTCGTCTGTCAGACAACCCGATCCAAGCTCGGTGGAAGCCAGCAGCTGCTGCGAGATTTGTGACGAAAATATTCTCTTCGTTGTTAGTAACATCGACGAGTTTTGAATTCAAATCCAAGCATTTTTGTGCAGCCACACCCCAGGTGTTTGGTGAAGTATGTACCTTGTAACATGAATCCGCAAACAGTGACCAGCCGGGAAGGCATTCTTAAACAAACAATTAAAATCCAAAAGTCATGATAACAAGAAAAAACACTGCTTTTAACGGCTCAGGATATAACCACTCTATGGAAAAAGCACTTCAGTTTATTCTTGACATTCGGCAAAACATTATCTGAGTTACGGGTAATACTAAGAAAAAGAACTGAGTATTCAAGGAACTCTTGAGTTATGACTAGGGGTGCAAAAGTCTACTTTTTAAGACAATCAGACTTTTCCACCCCTAGTTATGATACTGTAACATACGGTAAACATTCTTTGCGATATCTTGGGCCTAAATTGTGTGGAAAAATTATCCCCAGACGTAAGTTCAGCTAAAACTTTAAATATTTTTAGGAAAAAGATACGCAACTGCGATATTAGTGTGCTCATAGACGATGGCTGCAGGGGCTGTTCACTCTGCTCATCATATTTATTTTATACAGCTTTAAGTATTTTAAATTCTCTTTTTACATCTTCTTAATATCTGTTAATTGTGTCCCCAAATTAGTATGGGATTTTCCCAGTCTATGTGGCATTGACACATTAATAAAGTTTGTTATCATCATCTCCAAATAATCTGCACCTGTAGTTGAAAAGAAGCAACTACTAAAATCATTTAAGTCGTTTATTGTTTACCAGGGCAAAGGTTCATAGAGCATGGCTTTGTCTCATTGAGATTGAATGCAGGGTCCAGTCCCTGGAAAATCCCAGTTGGTGGATTCGTGCAAGTGGGTCGCCAGCGACTCTGAAGTCCATTACCACATTTGACACTACACTCGCTCCAGCCTCCCCATGGACCAGGCTCGGCCAAAGTACGAACGAATTCTTTAAAAGAAGTAATTTTGAATTGAGATCTAAGTCACAAAGACATTGGCTTATATGAGTAAAATTTACCTTGCTATCAGTGAATTCTTTTAAAATCAATTTTTGGGTCAAACTAGTACCTGTACGTAGTCACTCACTTGTTATTTTATGTCTATAAACTTAAATATGTTATAATTAGTCAGGAAGGTTTTACCTAAATATATTGTAACTCTTAAATTAACGCTATCACCTACACCCTCTCAGCAGTGCATAAAACAGGGCAAAGAAACACAATGCAGACGACAGTTACAATAACAACATTGGAATTAACAAGCGAAGGAAGCGCTGGCACCTTCTCTACGTCTACCTAGCCACTTTACCAACAGAAATGAAGCGGTAGAAGCGTCTGATATAGGTCCAAATATAGTTAACACACAAATGTATTGCATTTATTTGAGAGAAAATAAAATATTGGATGGAACGTCAGATTTGTAGAAACTCATCCTACGTTACCTTGACAACCGTATATCTCCACCCGCATTGATATGTGGCCATTCCAAGTCACTGGCAAAAACCGTATGTAACGTGTCATGATTGGTGGGTTAAGGTCATGTGACACAACGGTGTTTTGGTCCGTGTTTCCAGTAAAGACCTAAATAAGTAAGGTTGAAAATTGCCAGAACTTTGAACGCTACAAACTCCTGAACATTATCTTCATCTAAACTAAACCTATTTCAGTTTATTAAAGAAGAAATATTTGATATTCATACTGTATTCAAAATTAACACGTTCGTAGTAAACAAAAGACAGTTCCGAACGTCGCCTGTTCTCCTCTTCCAGACTAACTAAAGACGAGTTCGGTACGATTTGGAAGGACCCGGTCGAAGTAGAAGATCACCTCGGACCGTGTGATGAATCAGCAAAGCCTGTTAATTTATGTCAAATACTATTTGCAAAGAAAGTAGATTTTCTTTAAAAATGTCTTAACTGAAGGTTAAAAAGTATAATAACTTATTGGTGTAGCGAACGCCGCAAATTCACCTTGTTTGCGGTTTGTCCTTGTTGTTTGTAGTCCTGGAAGTAAACGTCATTGTTACCGTACTGCAGCCGATACGTCATCACCCACTGGTTGATTCCAGTTCGCCCTTGAGTTGCTATACCTGTCACTGTAGTTAACTTATTGACAAAATCTACCTGGAGCCATTGATTAACGTTAAGGTCGGCAGCTGCCCAAGATCCATGACATCCTCCATATTGCAAGTGTAGCCTGCCGCAACCGGCGGCAAGTTCGGCAGTGAATTCTGAAGAGGCCCTAATTCGTCCGTTAGAGATGGCACCGCTTTCCATACCAAGAGCATCTTCGCGGCAATCTATATGCACAATAAAACACATGAAGACTATATATAAGGGACTACAAGTTTAAATAGCCCACTAGTTTACTTTTATCTATGTAAATTGAAATCACAAGTACACGCAAAACTCTCTTTGGCTAGATTTCAAGTCTTCTCTGACTCGACTCATTAGCTGTTTTAGTTAAAGGACTTACAAGCACCAATCCGCCTGGGTTAAATAAAGTATGTATGTACAGGAGCCATGTAAGGTACTGGAAGCTGCCTTGAGTATCATACCATGACTTCATCAATATCAAAATACTGAAAAGGAATTCCAGTGAGATATAGCGTCGCGTTTAAGGGACTTAAGCGAAATATTTAGGGAAACAGTTCCCTTCAATGATCAAACGCTCGCTCCGTTTTTCATAACCAATGTCGGCCAATGTGGTATCTCAAACGAGTGCCACGCCGCGATACCATACCTAAATCCACAAGTCAGAATAGTTTAAGAGTGAGGGCAGCAAATGCCAAAAGAGCAAATGCAAAAGGAAGAAGAGCGATCACGTCAAGAGACTTGGCCAGGTAAATACAAATATATTAAACGATATCATTCATATACTGATAATTAGGGTTATTATTTGAGCGAATGGAAGTTAATCTTGTAATTCCGTGTTGTTAGACATGATTTCATTTACCTGGAACGTACATAACCAGATGCTCAATGGTTATTGGTCTGATCACTGTTCCGTTGGGTAGCGTCACACCCAAAGCAAAGTAGCCCCCGTCTTTCTTTTGGACGTGTAGAACTTCCAAGAAATAAAGCTTACCTTCCGTCAGATATAGCGACCATAGGCTAAGAAAACAACATTACCTTGAATTTAGTTGTTTTCAATTAAGGTTCTAAAGTAATCCAGAAGCAGCTAGAAATATTGTATAAACACAACTTAAGCAGTTGTCAAATTAAAGCCTGATAAAAATTCAGGCCTGAACGCGATTCGAACCCATGACCTCTGGGATGTGTTCAATTTCACTTCACAACTGCTTAAGTTGTGTTTATAACTGCGATGATTAACCATAAATTCATATCTTTCTTTGCAGTTTAAATATATGTTCTTATTATATGACTAGCTCCGCGAGCGGGCAAGATGAACCGAATCTCGCGCTGTGATTGGCTACCCGAGCGGAGCTATCTTGCCCGTTCGGGATACGGGCTTTGTCCCGCAAGGAAAATTTGTCATGTTTTGGTGTTTCATCCCATATAATAAATCCTTTATTGACAAGGCTTGTTCGGCCAATAACCCATATATATACTCATTTACAATCTTCACCTTGTACGGGTATATTATATTACCGGTATCGCAGACGTCATGGCCTGGGTTCGAATCCCGTTCATGCCTGAATTTTTCCAGGCTTTAATTTCCCAGCTGCTTAAATTGTGTTTCTAACTGCGATGATCAACCATAAATTCATTGTTATTACTCTGTTTTTGGTCTTACAACAACTGTTAATGAGACGGACTCTAAGTGAGAGTAGAGAAAATGCATATTTTTGTCTAAAATGATTAAATCGAAAACTAGTAGACCACCCTACCCCACCCCACCCAGGATTTTGTGTCCATTCCCGCATGCGTCAATTCAACCATCTTAGCTTTCCTGATGAGCGTGAGGAAAATTTCCTTATAAACCAAACTGCCTTACTCTTGGTAACTAGGAGAGTTAATGACGTCATGATAGCCCAGACTCTCGGAGAAATCTTCATCCTCTTTGACGGTGAACCTGCACTGATCATCGCATTTGATGGAGAATGTGTGACGTCCACTCGTAGCGCAACTGAAATAAGCGCGACTGCGAACACCAAATTTTCTGCTAAGGTTTTGAGAGAATTCAAACGTCGCCAGTTGGATTTGACTGTCTGGCTTGTCCGGATACGTTGGTGTACATTCCAATGATTCATTAACGTGTTCACCATCAGAAAGGCCAATCCAAATTTCAGTCATAACGCCCATCTGAATGGAGTCTGGATTTTAAAATAGTTAAAGGGAACTATTAGTTCTTCTTTGCTAGTGGAACCCTTCTGTCATTGGGCTTGTTGTAAGCTAGGTCAGATTTTGCTGGATCTTGGTCACTTTGCACTGTGGGACAAACTGTTAATTTGTTTAGTGTTTTAACCTATACATATTCAGAGTAAAATAAGTTCTCTTTCACCTGGCAAACAGGACGAGTTGTAATGAAGAGCAACGTACTTCGAAAATAAATTCAGCAGAGTCTGGAAAGGAGACAAACACTTCATCAGTTACAGTTGCAACAATTCGCATAGCACGAACCATATTAAAACAATTTTAATGAACATTATTTTACATGTTCTTTTATTTCAAAATGATTTCACAAAGTAGAACTTTAGAATGTTAATCCAATTTATTCGCGCACTAAAGTTTGTCGCGCCCGGCTATTCATCTCGAACCTCCAGATAAATCGATCCAAAATCACATGACGTTTCCACTTGGATTCAGGTTGTTTACTGCAATTTTTCCTCCCATTTCTCGCGGCAGTTTTTAAATCCCTGGAAGCTCGAGAAATACACGATAACAAGAAAAATCAATAAATAATTATTAGGCATTGCCTTGAGAAGGAATTCCTTCAGACGCGCCTGATGGGGCAGCACTAAAACGTATCTATGTGCAAAGTCTTCAGACCGTTTTAGTCCAAACAAAAATATACTTTTTGGCCATTTTGGTCTGATTTAAAGGATGTTGGTTCATTCTGGTGTAGAATTGAGTAAAACTAATTTTCCCCATTAAAATTGGGGAATTCTAAGCTCTTCTAAAATTGTCGTCGTGCTAAAGGAAGCCATTCCTGACTAGCCGAGTTCATGTTTTAGAGATTCGCATTAGATTGAGAGGTCTGAAATGGGATAATGGCTTTTGGGCTAGATGTAAAGTAATGTAGGGTTTTAAGAAACACACCGCTCCAACAACAAGAACAACAACAACAACAACAGTGGCAAAACAGGCCGCATCTCCATGGAAACCAAACGACGAAGCAATTTTTTACTCCAGTCACTTTTCTTGGCCTAATGAAGCTTATTCTTCCGTATCAGATTATTTTGTTGACACCTAATACAAAGATTACTTTTAGTGCATCGCGCCAGGCACACCTTTTTTATTGTTTCACTAATGACCATAAAGGCAGATCAAAATATCGTCAAATTTAAATTTTCCCAGACGTAATATCCAAATACATTTTGAAATTTTAACATTCAACTGTCGACAATGACAATGTTGTATCACATATATATTTTTTTTTATATAGCAACAATTCAAGATTTGATATTACAGTGTGATAACAACACTTTTCTAGATTGACTGAAGGAATTAAAAATATTTTCTTGGTTGCGGCTATAGCCTTATTCTAATAAAATAAAACTACAAGAAAAACTAGTGAGGTACGACGAGATGGCGCAAATTACACAAGACTTACTTGTAAGACGGGCAGGTGCTTAAGTAATTAAACGTTTTTATAAAATCTTTGCCAGAAGAAATACTCATCATATTTTTCCCGTGTGAGTTAAAAAATAACAAACAGGTATTGCATTGGTACCTACCATGACAAGAAGATGTTCATGTAGCCACATAATGTCTTTCTTGGAATATTTGTTTGCAGTGAACCACTGAAAATAAAATAATCTCAGTCTCTTAATGAGGTTAAAAAATCAGCGATTCTTTTAACCTGAATTAAAACAAAACCGATTGTAATTACCAGCAGGAATATCTCAGGAAAAACAAGAATCAGGAAGCACGCTGGTTCTCTTGTGACTTTCATTTCTTTTGACAGGTTTTTTCCTAATTTATTCACAGCAAAGAATGCCAAACAAAGCAACTTCCTAAAGTAACGTTTGAAATATCAAATTTTTGTTTTAAATCGTGTTATCCCAAAACAGAGTGTTTGTGAAATTCTACTCTTTTATAAAGCCTTTCTATATTAAACAATCTTGTTAACGTCAAAATTAAAGAAGTGTTCTCTTAGGCTCATTGTATTACGTAAGTTTTTCGTGCCAGTGATTTATATTTTGATCCTTTCTATACAAGAAACTTAACTCTACTTAATTAAATTCTCACACAAAAAACTTATTTTTTTTCCTCTTTTCGGTTTAGCTTGTCAAATGTGTTTACAAGGGAACCATTCGTGGCCCACTAGTACCACTTAATTAGTCCCAAGTAGTTACATTTTTGAAAGGCTTTTCATGTTGTAACAAATCCTGAATAGGTTACTTGAAGTACAATGAGACTGCTTTAAAACATTATTGAAATGGTTAGAAACTTATGCCTAGCTTTAAAGGGATATTTTACCGTCTGCCTTCAAAGGTTTACCAATATGTCAATTTATTTCAAGCATCTGTTAAAGGTCATTAAGGGGCCTTTGTTTCCGTAAGAACGAATGAAGAATAGTAATGCAACGAAGAACTTTCTGATGGGCTTCCGCACTTATCATCTGGCAATAAAAATTGCAAATACCTAAGGTAAAATTTATCTACTTAGAGTTATGTTTTATGTTTCACTTCCTTGCTCAGAAAACCAAACCTTTTTTTTTTAATTTGACTTCAATTGATCATAGCAAATGGAAAAAAAGATTAACTCTAGAGTAAAGCTGAAAGAAAAATGATAAAAGTACTCTCAAGCAGAGTTTCTACAAATAATGGTTCTGATACTCACGAAATTTCTACTTTTCATGTTTTCGTTGGCTTTTTAACCGTGTATGACAAAACCATTTATTATAAACTGTGATTTCACAGGACGTGACGGCAGCCATATTAGCGTCCCAAAACAATGAAACGGCAACCATGTTAGAAATCCAAACCAATCCTGTGGGACGTAAACCCTTTTCTTATGTAAACACTTTCCTTTGTTCCAATAAACTTTCATGGTTGCTGGCCACGTGACTGAGAACACTCTAAACATTTTTACGCGAGTCCGGTCAACTAACGAGAAGAGAAGTTTCGTTTATGTATTGTAATTTAATAGCCGGTTATGAAAAACTATGTCTGTGGTATCTAAGACCAAACAGAAAAATCTAAACTGTCGTGAATCTTCTAAGATTGAGCTTAATATCTTTGCATGCTCCTTTAAAGTTGAATTCGTGTTTTTTAAACCATTTTTGTCACTGAACGTTTACACAATTCATCTTGTTAACACCTGCTCAAAAAGATGATAATTACAACTATTGATTACGAATGTCATTATACACTCACTAATTTAGAAAAATTTAAAGAAACAAGTACGACAAAGGGCTCATTATCTCGCTGCCTGTGATTGGTAGTAGGTAACGCCACTTTGTAACTGGAGATCTGCATTGACGTTTGTCAAGACATTGCTGTCTCTAATAAAGGCTTCTAATAGTTAACATTTCACTTCCAAATTAATTCCAGATATTTATTATCTTTTTTAATTATCATGCTTCTGTCTTCACTTTTAGTAAGAATTATGAAGTGCAAAAAAACATTGAATGTGCCCTGATTGGTGGTTTTCTAAAATTTAGTTCTTTGACGCTTAATCTTCATGCTGTAGTCATCTAGTTTTTTTTTCTTTAATTTTAACTAAAAGTTATTTGCATAGTAAAAGACACAAAAAAGTCACTTTTGAGGCCGTAAACAGTTTCGGTAGGTGCTAAGTATTTAAGATCATAACTTAAAAGAGGTTTTTGTAAATAATTTATTACTAGCGTGTAAAAAAACTTCATGTCAGAAAATTGTAGCATTGCCTTCATTTCAAAATACGCGCAATTTATCAAAAATTTATTAGTTAGTGGAAATTGAAACTCACTGAATGAAAAAGAACTTTTAGAAGGTCGCAAGAAAACAACCTTTCATACATGGAAGGGGTTTAACTCTTACAAACCAAAACATTCATTTGCTTTGAATAATTAATCCCCGTCCAAACTTGACAACAGGTGACAAACAAATATATTGCGTAAATGAGGCTCTAAGCATTTATATGTGTCAGTAACATCAGTAACTAAACGTGATAAATATCAGCTTCAAGAATAACACGAGGTCTCCTGGAATGAACCGTTATCACTTCTTACAAGTGTTTACTCTCTTTTATAGGCAAGCTGTTTTGTTGGGGATCGGGTTTGCAACAGAAATTCCCATTGGTAAGTTACCATTTTATTAAGATGCACCAAGGCTTTCAATTAAAGCGCTGTTCCACTCGTTCATGTTAGCACGTGGATAATATTGGTTACAGCCGATTATTGCCACGAATCATCGAATTTGGATCTTCTTTGTGTAAAGGTGATGATAATGATCTTTATTGAGAAAAAAACATAAAATGTATCGCAAGCTTCGTAAAAACGAAATAAAGCGACATGAACTGTTTTACATAATTGCAGTGGGGGATCCCGATTCGAAGTTGGTGTAGTTTTTGTTTAAATTTCTTAATAGAGCCGGTATCTCTTACTTCGTGGCGCAGTTTGTTCCCCACTACAGCTAAAACTGCGTTTTAGTTAGTTAAAGTGTGGCTTGGGCGAAGTGACTTTTCAATATAATTTCAGCATGGTGTTAGGGAGCTCAGTAGATCAGTAGGTATTGAATATATTCCCGGGCTAGTTTATATGTCGTTTTAAACATCATTATCGTTCTCGATCCGCTTTCCACCATTGCTGATTGTACGTCTCTGTATTAAGTATAATTATATATTTATGATACCATCAGAGAGGTAAAACATTTCCCGTTGTAGTACCACCCTAGCAGCTAAGCTCTTATTTTGTTTTATGTTTACTATGAGTCATAAAAATCAAGTCAAAACAAAAATATATGTAAGAATAAGGGCTTAATGCAGAGGGGGACTTAGCAGCCAGGCCTGGAACCGAGTTTCTATTATCGCCCCAATTAAGAAATTTGGCCAAGCGAGTACAAGTACTTGTTTGTGGAAAACAAACATGGCGGACTTCCGTGAACGGGAGGTGTTTGTAATTATATAGTTTTGTAAATGTCGTCCACATTTCACGTTCAAATATATAAAAAAAGTTTCAGTTGCCCTACATCTAAATCTTTGACATTTTGAGGCATCGGGGATAAATGTATTAACATAAACCTGCAAGCGGGAACTCTACGGCGAATTTTGAAAATGTCGATGTTTAATTCAGTACAGTGTGAACCAGATTGCAGTCGTCATGGTGTAGTTAATATTTCATTCGAGCATTTCTTTGTAGTGGTGTCCTATCTACGGGATAAACTGAGGTATTTTTGTATTTACGGACTCCATGATGGTAAGGGTTGTTTTCATAACCCTTTTGATTGCACTTAATTGACAGGGTAATAACAAGTTTCATAGTGAGTGCAGTGGGTACGGCATTTTTCCGTTACGTTACTGCGTATACAAGAGGTCTGTTTTAGTTTCAGGCAAAGCATCTGGTATTATTTATGAAAGTGAATACTGGAAAACGGCAGAATTGCGTATTCATCACTAATTGTTTGGTTACAAAACAATATTTGTGTTGTTTTGTTTTTTGTTTCTTCATAATCAATATCAGAGTTTTGTTTTAATCTTCTAGAGTTAACGAGTTGTTGAGATGGATCTAGTGTGCAGGAAGTTTGACTTACCAACCTTTATGTGGCTCTTTCTCTGGCACTAATTTTTTTTACGCCACTTCTGAATCATTTTTCAAATGGTTCATGCTGTTCTCTCGCACCAAGAATTGTCATTTGAGACAAGTACTACTGAACATTTTTTTCACCTGACTTAATATTAGTCTTCCTTATTGTCTTATGTAGCTATCCTTTCGAGAAAAAGCCTCTGATAATCAGCACTTTAGGCCCAATTTGACATATTAACATCCTTACCCATCTCTTTTCCTTAGAGAATAAAACAAACCAGATCGCTTGGTTACCTGCTGTTTAGCACCCAGGTCGATTAGTCCCTAGCCGGTAAACCACCAACCAGAAGTAGATTAGCCTCCTAGAAAACGAGAAATATACAGTTTCTTTTTACTCCTGGTTGTGCGGTTATCGACTTCTGGTTGAGATTTAACCTGTTAGCGGCTAATAGCGCTATTCAAAAAAGGAAAAAAAAATCTTTCGGTCAGTGTACAAAACTTTTCAAAGTTTTCCCTAAGTATTTTAAGAATTATTTGTTTGCTAATAGTATTTATAGCATGCTTAACGCATTGATTTTTACGATAAAATAATGTGCTCCTTTTCGAGCAGTTTTTGACAATTATCCCTCTTAAACCTGTGACAGTTAAAGCTTTAGGAAATGAATAATTTGCATGAGGAAAACTAACGTAAACTTTCATTGTCACAACTTACAATCATATTTTTTATTCTCTTTAAACTTTTTTTTATTCGAATTTTCCGCAGAACCTCCTTCAGTAATAACTGCCTTCAATACAAGCTCTTCATCCATTCATGTCACGTGGGGTTGGCATAACGAAGATTACGAAAGCAATTACAGTATATCGGGCTACAAGCTGACGTACAAGGAACCCAGCAAGACTAATGAAGTGTTCAATTTCCTGTGTACACTGAGTTCCTCAGCGGAATTGACCAAGTTGAAAGTGTTCACGAAATACTGCGTTGAAATAGCTTCTTTCACTAACAACAGCGTTAGTAACCGAAGCCACTGTTTGCTCGTGAGCACAGATGAAGAACGTGAGTAGAATTTAAAAACTACAAGGAGCCCGCAGAAGAAAGTGAAAACGATATTCATCATTTCGAAAGACCTGATTTAAAAAACCTTCTTAGCTTAAGAAAGTCTGAGAACGTTTCTAAGGAAAGTTACCTTATTAGAAGTTTGAAAGAGCGAAAAATCTCTTATAAATGTCGTAGGTTGCCACGAAACGTGTGTCATCTGAGCTTATACCATGCAAACTCTTAAAAATAAACGGTTCTTGCAAATAATATAATAAATGTTCAGTTTCTTTTCAGTTACGGCCAATGAAATTGTATTCCGTGAACGAAATTTACTAAATTTAAGATTGCGGTTTATGTAGTTACATGTAACAAGTCATGCTGATTTCCTTGTTGGTGTTTTTGTTGTTATTGTTATTGTTGTTGTTGTTGTTGTTGTCCTTCTTCTTCTTCTTCTTCCTCTCATTTGATCAGAAGGCGACTTAAATCTCTCTCTAATCCCTCACGCAAAGTACCTTTTGCCTTTCAGCTCCTAATGCTCCGCCTCAGAATTTCACCGTTTTTAGCATCAGCTCCACAAGCATTCGAGCTACTTGGGATGCGCTTCCTTTGGAAAACAGACAAGGAATTATTCTGGGATACCGACTTATCTTCAGCAAGTTGTCCCTCAGTCGTCGTAAACGACGAAGCACTGAAAGGATAGTAGAAGTGAAAGCCCATGTCCTTAGCAAGGACCTAGTCGGATTGGAAAAATTTACCAACTATTGTGTGCGGGCTGAAGCTTTCAACAGTAAGGGAAGCAGTAATCAAACAAACTATACCTGCATAAGAACAGACGAAGACGGTATGAACGTATTATTAAACATGCTTTTTTTGTAATATCATAATCTTTTTCCAAACTGCATGTTAAGCCTCGTATAGGGGAATCCTCGTCTACAATATTTTGCCTCATTAACATAAGCAATTTAGTTTTTGATGAAACTACAAATATATTAGTTCCGAATATTAAAAGCCGAGTGTATTTATTTTTCGACAACCCATGGGGATACAAGCCTCCTCAAAGAAAGCCAATTCCGCATTCTAAAAAGGTGCCAAGGAAAATTTGATTGTCTTGTCTACGAGATGCTTTTCATCAAGTAGCGAAATCCCAGTCTTAACACGCAGACTGATTCCATACGCGCAAACTCTTTGTTTAAAAAGAACATTCCATTATCTATTGTATTTTCAGTATTTAAACACTTTTTTATCATTCATTTTACGCAACGTTTTATCGCAATTTTTTATCGTTAAATTTTTTTGTACAACCCTGAAATAAAAATTTAAAATTTTACAATGAATGTTTTTGCTACACAAAAATTTACAGTTTTTGAAAAAGAATTTCTCTTGGTATATTTCACCAAAAGAGCTAAAAACTTCACCACCTATTAAGTTTCACGAGCTCTTTAGCTGCCTAGAGTCAATTCATAACTAACATGGTTCCTTCTGTACTTAAAGCCATGTGCAATTGACCAAAAGGTAAACAATGATATCAGCAAGAATCCCCCTAGTAGGCATGCATTCACTATGTCCTTTGTTTTTAGCAGGAGCTGCATATGTCATGCCCCAACTTCTTAAACCTTAAATTTTCAAAACTAGGCAGGGTGGTTAGGAAAACGATAACTAGGGCACATTGTTTTTTCTTCTTTTTGTCATTAATGTGTAGCCTAGTTCATTAGCCTCAGATGTAATCATCATCATCATCATCTTCTAATACCTCAGGGAGGGTGACTGCTACTTTGTCGTGTTGGAGAGTCTTGTGAGTCTTAATAAGTCTAAGACCTATGTTGGCGGGAGATTTATTTCTCTTGGCAGCGCTACCCATGCCAGAAAGGTCATAGACCAATGCGACTGAGATCTGCACCTGCACCTGCACCTCAGGTGCACCTGAGATCTGCACCTTTAGCTGCATGTCATGGTGTATCCAGGAAAGGCCTCATGATTCTTTATTTGTACTTAAAAGTTATAATTATTCAGAAGCTTTAACTGCTGACACTCAAAGTCAAGGGAAAAAAGAAAACTTCATTAGAACAGAAAACTCCTTAAAAATTTCTAGAGGCTGATCATATCGTTGGCACATACCTCAATTCCCTTAATGATTATTGTAATCATTGAGGTTTTAATCATGTTATGTTTATTTGAGATATTTATATTCGCTTTTACAGCGGCATGCCTGCAGGCTAGCTTTGCATCAACTGCATATCTACTTCAGTCATACGTTTACACTATCATATGGCTTACTCCGCAAGCGGGCAAGAAGAACCAAAACCTTGCCTATGATTGGCTGCCTGAGTGGGGGAGATAACGCTATCTTGCCCATTCGGAATGACCCGCTGTCTTCCCGCCAAAAACTGGTGTTCATCATGCCACATAAAAGTTCTTTAAGGACCAAGCTTATTCTGTCAAGATAGCTTCGTAGTAGCATCGGACTAGGACAATATCCATCCATTCTGACCTCACGCATGGTGAATAACCCATATATACGTTCTATTGAAAATAATAAACTTATATTGACATTTTGCAGTACCAAGTCATCCTCCTCGGAACATTTCGGGGCACAACACAAGCTCTACCAGCGTTTCTGTTGGGTGGAATGCCATACCAACATCATTCATTCATGGAATACTTCTTGGCTACAAAGTGTTTTATCGAAAAACAAGTGAAAATCCTTCTCAATACAAAACCCTAGAGACTGATCAGTTAGAAATCAGTTTGACCAACCTGGAGAAGTTTACGGAGTACTGCGTACAGCTGGCTGGATTCACAAGAATCGGAGATGGCAACAAAAGTAGATGCTTCAATGTAACGAGCGATGAAGATGGTGAGTCCATTTTTTGTCCACAGTTTTTGCTTTTTACTGGAATCCGAACAATGTCAAGAACGAACGTGTTCGTACATTAAAACTCATACTTGAATACAGCCCTGAACACATATTGTATAAATGCACTTGCGCAATGCAAAAGCTTGGCAATGGTATATTCAGAACAGGTAACGGCCTTCCTTAGCCAAACAAACTATACGTTAATTTATTTCGAATCCGTATAAATGTGAGCTAGCACAATTGAGGAGGCAAGCGTGGCCTAGTGGTAGGGCGCCGGACTTGTAATCCGGACGTCACGGGTTCAAATCCTGCTCCCTGCCACTAGATGGATTTGTCTTCGGTGGTCCCGAATTCAACTCCTCCACGC
>Ga0126337_10000323_pt1 | contig 22547 bp, 11 predicted proteins | sample DipCmetagenome_FD_92527 | JGI IMG/M metagenome (GOLD analysis project Ga0126337, IMG submission 92527) | Coral microbial communities from La Bocana,Puerto Morelos, Mexico - Diploria C A metagenome | ecosystem: Host-associated > Invertebrates > Cnidaria > Coral | place: La Bocana,Puerto Morelos...
AAATCGGTTTTATACTTCCAAAGCAATGGAAAGGTAAAAAGGAAGTGACCAACTGGCAGGCGGCTTTGAATTTTATTTTGATCAATTTGGCTGAAAATCAAAGCTACTGTTTGTGTAATTATCGTGGCATGAAATAGCATAGTTAATTGCCCGCTGGCAATCAGTTGTGATATTCTGGTCGCCCGTGCAAAATTTTTAGTTGCATTGGTGACCAGGAAAGCGCAATTTCGGACCCCACTCTAAGTTTTCACATTAAGTCAACAGTAAATTAGTATTTCAATCAGTGAAAGGCATGAAAAGTAAGTTGGCAGCAAAAAAAATTTGGTCATACAGGGTCTGAAATTGTGACCAGCTGGTCGCCAATGCAACTGAAAAGCTATTATTGGGGACCAGAATTTTGAGGTTAGTTGCCATTAGGGTACTAACTTCTTGAGCCCACATTCAAGGAACTGGTTTCTTTCTAAATTAAACAAGAGGCCTAGAGGTCTTAACATGGATGTTTTTTTTATTAAGTTTGCAGTGATTATCATTGGTTTCTGCTCAAAGAGTGAGCCTGTAAATAAAATTAAGTTAAAACGGTGAATGTCCTTTTCTAAAGGAAAGATAAAACCTTACTTATTATGATTGTTTTTCGATTGGGTTGAGTTGAATCATGAATAATCAAGCTGAAAACTTTCATTATGGACTGTACTTTAAAAAACGAGCAACACCTCTTCTGAAGGATTTTATTGATATAAAGATAAAAGCCTGGGCATTTTCTCTATGTAAAGATTTTTTGGGGAAAATTTCCAAGCCCCTCAGAAACTATTTTGCTTTTGTGATTACACTTCTGCGAGACCTTGTATGTGCTCAGAAGCGAAAAACAAACTTATGGTCACACAATCTTACAATATCAGAAAAAAAGACTAGCAAATACAAGAGAAGGAATTTTCTCACATAAAAAGCTCCTGATCATCTGTGGGATCTTGGCTTGATAGAAGCCACAATGAGAGCAATTGAAAGATTTCCCTTGAAGTGTTAATAGGTAATGTAAATCTATTCAGAGAGTTGTATTAAGCACACAATTACTGTACTGAAGCCTGCAATTACCGTAAAGCACCATGTTCTAAAGGTGGCAAAATAAGAGGAAAAAAACCCATATCTCGTATATTGCTGCTTTAAAGGCAGCGATTATATATTCGATACAAAAACTCAACTTAGCCGATGTTTAGAGTTGTGTACCTTGTGTGATCAACTTGTTGTTGCAAATTGCAGAGAGCAGGTCTACTTTGAGCAACAAATTTTGGCTTTGCTGCTCATTTGTCAAACTCACAACTTGTCACACACACAAAATTTGCTCACTTTTTACGACAATTTGAGGGTTTGTCTATCTCACAAAGCAGTCTCAAAGTGTTCCACATGAAGCTTTCCATGTTACAACAAAACCAACCATGAATCTGGATAGAAAAACAACAGGAGCTACCTTTGGCTACAATGTAATTACCTGTAGCCAATAACAACTTGCATTACAATTTGTGACTACCATAAAGAAAAAAATTCAACCTAATTTCTAACATGGATTGCTTTGCAACCGCATAAAAACTTGTGTTTGGTTTGAAGCAAGAAACTTACCCCTTGTATCACTGAAGTTTTTAACTCCCATAGACAAACATTTACATCAAAAATGAAGGAAAGATTGCCATTAATGACACCCAAAACAGTTAATCAGTGTACTGTAATTGACATTTAGCGGCCACAATGTTTTCATGCTGTGGGCGCATGCCAGAAACAAGTGTTTTCCTTTCAAGCAACATGGTCTCTTGCTTCATGTGTGGCTCTGGAAAGCTTTGTACCGATGGCGTGTGTTGAAGAAAATGATGTTACGTTCAGTCTCCAATCTAAGAGAGCTATCCATTTAACAAAAACTCCATTTTAACAAAATTGTAAGCTACACGATATTTAATGCCTTCACACATAGATTCTAACTCTTGCGATCATTTCATGCAAAGAAACATCTAAGAAAACTTTGCATTTTGTCGAGAAGGGAACATTTCATTGACACTTTTTTCATCATCATCATCAGTCCTTATTATCCCCAGTGGGGCATGGGGCATGAGCACATTTTCCCATCTGGCTACTGAAAAAAAATGTCAGTTGCCAGTTGGTGCCTGTCAAAAAGTTCATTTCCAACCCTGTCGCATTGGCAAACCCAGCCAAATAGCATGATTGTATGGCTACACCTGCAAAATCCTAAATGTTTTTACAAAAAGTACTTACTGAAAGATTAAAGACATTTTTTGACAACTCATCCACTTTTCCATTTTCTTGACTAGCTAGTTTTGTTAGCTGTTTAATCTTGTCTTTAATCTCTGTTATGTCACCACCTGTATCAGCCATTCCTTTCTTTAATGATTCTACATCCTGAGTTATTGTGCTAGCACTTCCTGGTAATTTGACTCTCTTCTGTAAGTCATTTACGGTTGAATTTAAATGAGCAATCTGAAGAGGCAAGAGAAAGGATGCTTATTGAATAGGCAGATTTGTATGTTGTATAATGACATGGAGGGAGTATGTGCAACACCGTACAAAGAAGACTGAACACATTTCAGAGCTGTTACAAAACCAGTGTACTGGGCTCTGACCTGAAAGTTTGTTCAAAAAGTCAACTTTTTAATTTAAAATGAGAGCTTCCTTTAGTTAAAGTACATTATGTATATACTATTAGATTTTATTCAAACTTTGTAATAAACCATGGCTCCAGGCAGTGTTGAAGTTCTTGGCATATGCATCACACTAAAACATCAACACAGGAGACACAAGTATTCACAGCAAAGGTATTTCAAGAGAAATAACAAGGCTCACCTGCTTAAGAATTGATTTATATTGATCATCATCGTGTTTCATAGCCTTTTCTTTACTAGCTTTTAGGGTGTCATACTTCTGAGTCAAGTCAATGCTTAGGCTTTCATATTCTCGTGAGGTGCTTCTATCAAATGATTCCACTATTAAGGCAAGAACGGATTATTAAGAAATTAATGTTTCAAATAAACTTCATACATGAACAAAAAATTTCTGAAAACATTTCAAAGAAAACTAGCCCATGAATAAACAAAAAATTTTGTTTAACCCCCGGGTCAAAATCCTCGGCTACACTTGTAAATAGCCAACTGGTTTGCCTCCAGCCAAATACATTTGAGAATCTTAACAATGTTACGTTTAATTTGAATTATTTGTTTTATTTTGCCAGGCCCTACTAGCCTTTGTGCTTAGTACAAACACTGCTGAGGTTAAGGGCTATTTATTTCTTCTCTTTTATTGCAAAAATTGTATTTGTAATTAAAACATAAATGAAGATGGAAAGAACATATATCAACTCAGGAATTTTTTTATTAAATATATAGAATTATATCTCCATCTTAGCTGGAAAAGGCATACAAACTACGTTGCTAAAAAGGTTAAAGAAGTCTGGGCATTTTATCTAGACCCTGCTATCACCTTAAAAACCTTGCTAGACTGCTTTCTTATGCACTAATTTAGGCATGTTTATCATACAACTGTATAAAAGCTTGGGGTTATACTAATAAATCTACTTTGCAACCTCATTTTGCTAAACAAAACAGCCATCAAAATCATTACTTTTTAAAAAATAATAATAATAATAATAATAATATTTAACATTTCTATAGCGTAAATTCACATCTATATTATTAAATGTGCTTTACAATAATAACATATAGAAATCCTAAAAATGTAACTACAAGGCTTTTATCTAGAATGACTTATGCTCTCCCAAAGATCAGAACACACTATGGAATCTTTAATATAGATACACTATTATCCTACTAGTTTTCACTAAATCTGTGTTATCTTAGTTTTTTTGTGTCCCTTGTGTGCTGTTTGCAAGTGTCCTTTTCTTATTTTCTCTTCTAGTATCTGACCCCCAAAAAATAATTGCTATAATCTCCAAGGATGGTTCTCCAGTCTCAATAAGCCCATTGAGGTTATTTTGGACAGTCACACACTCACTTTTTTTTTTAATAGTTATTTTTGTGAACTTTAATTCTTGGTACGAGTACCATTAAAGTTGTTGTTGAGGAGTGTGTGTATTGTCACCACCAGAATTATTAAAAATGGCAACAATATTTTATAAACTGTCCCCTCCCTTTCCTTCTTTGATGTTAACCGCCACCACTAACATTCACCTTTTTTACATGTCCCCTCCAACGATTTTGTGGTTATCAATATATTAGCCACAACCATACTGGGTGAAAAGACGTTCTCTGAATAAAGTGTCTTTTTTACAAACACAACAGGACCCCAGCCCATGCCTAAAGCCATACCCTTTTATGTTACATCCAAAATCCTAAGCATTGGCCCATGTTGGCTAAAGTGAAATTAATAATTAAGCAGTATTAAGTAAGAACAAAAGCAGCAGTACTTGGATTATTCACTGGATTGTAAGAGTAATTAGAAATTTGGAAATAGGAATAACTTTACAAAATAAAAGAAATCAAAGATAACAAATGAAGCATATTCATATAACATGATCATGTTATATAACAACTAAACTGGATGATCATTTAACAACTAAACTGCTGTTGCACTTGACTGTATATGAGATATCAACCATTTGCCTTATTACGATTGGCTACCTGTTCCAAAACAGGTGAATGAATCTAAGAAATGTGTTTACTTTTATTATTTTTCCTTGTTTCTGCAACTGTCAAATCACTCCTACTGCTATAGGCAGTCTAATTACATCAAACATTTCCCTGCATCTTATTACAAGAACCTTACGTATTTTTCAATTAAATTATTTTTCAGAAACAAATTAACTTCAAAGAAACGCATCTAGGCATCTGCAGTTGAAAAGGCAAACCCGTGAATATTCCCACCACCTGAAGTATTTCCTTTGTTCATACAATTCCTGTATTAAACATGTATGATGGTTTGAACGCGTTGCTATATTAAATGTTAATCAGAATCTTTAAAAGAGGTTCAATACTTGTGAAATATCAAATGCTATTTCCGGAAACAAACAAATGAATCATAAATATTTCTTCACAGTGACCTTCCTCCTTGCAGAGAAACAATCCGATCTGAAACGATGTCTTGCGGTTAGGCGTAGACAATAAATGTTAGAACGAGCGTATTCCTAAATAATATGACAACATTTGTATCGCAACGAGTAAGTCTTGTAAGACGCTGGAAGAGCATTCACAATGTATCTAGTAGACAATATCACGACAGGAAATATCAGTATTAAGAATCTCTCATAACCAACACACGCCAAAAGATAAAACTGCAATATCACGAGACGACAACAATAATTTGACTTCTTTCTGAAATATTTTATTTTCATAAGGAGCATCTAATTGAGGCGTTGAACAAAAGAATCAATATTAAACTTGGAGGTCTGAGCCGTGGGAGGGAATAAATATTGAGTGAGTTTCGCAACTAATTATTCACATTGTCGAAGCCTAAAGGATCAACGAGCAACGAGGTTATCGACATTCTTTGACAGGTTTGGCGATTTCTATGCCAACAATGAAACTGTCAACTGGAGATGTCAACAAACTACGTAACCCTCTTTATACGCGACAAGGAGAACTCGAGACTCAAAATCGAATTATTCATAAATTCACTGTTCCATTCAGCGCTGGACACAATATTTTTTTTGAAGTGAGCGCTTGAACAATTGTTACTTAACAATCAAACACCTTCAAGAGTATTGGAAGCTTCGGCATAAAGCAAATTTAGTTTGCATAACCTCACAAATATGTCGTAGTCGCGTGCTTGCGACTAAACATTGATATTTGAAACTTATCTACAGCAAGGCTGCATTAAATTTATTGATATCAGAACTACAGAGAAAAGGGCGACAGAAGTTATATTTTATTGCTCCTTCATTTTCACCTATACTAAATAATTGATGAGCGTCCTGTAAGGAAGAACATTCGATCAAAGTAATTGATCTACAACCGCAACTCAAGAAATGTTCTGAACGAATCATCACGCACAAAGAGTTTACTTTCGATACAATCTACAAACCTAGGGAAACATACATTTTAATTAAGGAGTGTCGGAAAAGACCGTATTTAATTTTTTTTCCGAGTTAATTTGCGATAAAACGCTGCAAGAAAACGTGTAACGTCTTGATGTTACAATTTAAACGAGGAATCGAGTAGGTCGTGTTTGACATTCTTGACTGCGCGCTGGATTTCAAGGATTGCGGAAATTTACAAAATGAAACCAACGTTTAAAAAAAAAATTACGGCTAGTACAGAGATTTTGTAGTTAAAGGTTCCGGAACAACACAATTACAAACGAATTTCCCGTACAATAAAGAATTAAAATGTAATAAAGAAGTAAAACTCAAACTGTGAATCTTCTACACGGACTACACGCCGCCTCTGGTGTAGTAAATCCGAAAAGATAATAAATCAACCGAACGCTCAACTTCAAAAATACCACGACTTACCTTTGCTTAACCTTCTTCTCATGAAATCTAAATCACGCTTGAGTCTCAAGCTAAACCAACCCAACACAACTACACACAAGACTGAGGCTATCAGGAGAACGGAGAGGAAAACCGAAGCACAAACTCGACAGCAACCGCATCTCCGTCTGAAAGGTTCGGAAAATGAATATAGAATGAACAAGATAAACATACAACAAAAACTCTCCGAGAGCAAGGTGGTTTTTTCTCTCAGAAATGGAATCTAACCTTGCAACATACGTGGACTTCCCTGGCTTGATAATTCTCTTCTTAGGTAGTGAGAATTCTTGGAGGTCAGAGTCCGAATCATCATCGGGCACAAGTGTGCCATTTCGCCTGGATGAAAGCTTCATTTTAAATTTACGCTTGGTCATTCCAACATTCGTCAGGCTCCATGTTTTGAATAAGTGGCAAAGGAGCTTGGAAAACAATTAGTTCATGCATTCATTCACCTTCAGTATTGAATCATTCAGAATCGGACGCATTTAAATAAGGCAGTAGAGAGGGGACTGGGCAATAACACAACTCTTGCTGCCATGCAAGCTGTCCTGGAATGTTTTCTTTACAAACACAGCACATTCATAAATGCTTGTTTTTTTTTTCAGGTATAGATTTGTCTGTATAAGCATGTTTTTAGCTCATATTTCCCCATCTGGCATTTTCAGCCCTAAAACTGACCTCTGTCTGTGTTTAGTTCTGGATATAAAAAAAACATGTTTTGAATAAAAAACCTCTTGCAGGGTCAACTCCTGTAATTATATTGAGTGGTATCTCATGAAAATGCTCTCCTGGAATATACCATGTTGGTTGTCTAATAACTGAGAATATTTAACCAGATGTTTTTAGAAAATTTTATTATGTGATATTACTTCCATGCTCCCAAAAAGTGATTTTTCTGTCTTGTGATTCCAGGTAACATTATATGAATTTTCCATTTTCCATCAAAAGTTTGAGCTGCACTCCAAAAAGTCAAAACATTTTTATTGGAGTTGTCACCAACAGTACTTCAAATGGTCTAAACGCTTATACATTTTTTGCGCTATCAAGTACCGAGTTTACTTTAAACCTTTTGACTAACTATATCTATTAATTTTTACTCAAAAATATACCACTCTTAAAATTCATACAAAACAACATCCAGAACCTGAGTGGTGTTTTTTTTTTATTTCTGCTGTTTGTGAAAACAGTCAGTTGGACTGTGTAGCCATGAAAATTACATGGCTGTTGAGTTATATCCTCTATATATCACTTTTCAATTGGTAAGTAGAAAAAAAAAGTCAAAACTTGATCTTCAGAGGTCACCTCTGTATGGCAGCAAATATATGGAAATACATATTGTGAAATGTAACAAGATGGATAAAATGTGCCTCTTCCTACTCCGAATTAACAATTGTAATGCTATGGACCAGAATCCTATCTAGAGAAAATGGCAGCAGATAGATAAAACTGGAATTAAGTAACGGTCCAGGAAAAAAATAACTGCTAAACTTAAAGCACACCATGGCCATTAAAAGTTGAGGTTTTGTCACCCAAATTTGCAATATTATAATATTCTGGTGACAAAGCTGAAACAAGATGGCAAGTAGTTTAGCTGGGCTAAGCTGGCGTCTTTTCTTTTCCCCACTTTTTAAAAACAGGCTGAAAATACCGTTTATAAATATATTTTACTCACAAATTTTATTTGAGTCATTTGAAAAAATAAAATTAAAATTGAAGTGATGAAGTAACATTCCATGAGTATTCTACTGAAACTTGATGGACTTACAACTAAATTTAATAAATTATATATTAATGTTTATGGGAAAGTAAATGTTCATAAATCCAACACTGGTGGCATATTGAATTATTCTCAACTCAAGCTTTCTAAAGATATTATTGTTTTAACACTCCTAAGACAAATAATTTAGTTTCCCTTAGGTTTGCCATTCATTTTGGGTAGGTGAGTAGTGAGAGTTCTCCTTCCACTTAAGCTACTATCACATTGATAAAGTTTTGTTTTCAAAGTTCCATCCTTCAAGTAAAGAGTGCAAAAATATTCAAAGTGGGACTCCAACCAAACCTGTAATATTTATAACTTTCACGTGTAGGACATCCCTCCCTTAACAGTAATGCCATTGATCCACTTTTCCCATCCTTCTCCAAAAACCTGAACACAGGCAATGCACTTTGACATGCATGTAAATTCTGATGGAGGACTAAAACAGTTCAGTGTTGAAGAGAACCAAAAACACCACTTACTTTTTCAACATTTGTTTACAAATGGCTCAAGATTATGTATAAAAAAAAATTCAATCAAATTCTCCAGTGTCTAGCAGTTCAAACCAGACATCATTTTACATGAAATTCAATCAAATGTTTGAGTTGTCTATGTTGGAATATTGCACTCTCAACCTAAAATTTGCTTAGTTGAAACGGTCAACGAATACAGAGCACAAAATAATGATATAATATTCTCTTCTACAAACAATGTTAGTTAGATTTGAGTGTAACATCTAAAATATTAATAATTTCATTGAGAGTTGTGATTTCTATCTTGTGATAGGTGACAAAGGCACAGCCCAAATAATGTAAACAATCACACATAGATATCAAGAGCAAAATAAGCTAATTGTTTTAGACACTTTTGAAAATGCAAAGAAGCAGCCACCATAATTCATCATGATGAAACATTGCTAGAAGATATATACTCATGTAGGCTAGAAGAAGGTATCAATAACTTACATGAAGTGACTTGTTTTTTCATTGACTCCAGTGATGTTTTCAGGATAATTGTGAACCACATCATGGAGATCATTGTCCCAACAGTGAACAGAACAAAGATCACTTGAAGAGCATTCCACAGTGAACAGCCTGTTCTTGACTGTGGGGCAACATGAAGTTTCCTGGTATAGAAAAAATAGAAATAAAAAATAAATAAACAAATTAAAATGACTACAGAGAAAACCACGTCAGTCTTAGCTGGTCTTCTACATTGCCACTATATTGGTTGAATTGGAATGTGAAGACAGCAGTTTTTTGTTAAGGGCTCTTGGGAAATAGACACACTAATGTCTATATCTTAGATGATAGTTATCTAAAATATGGTCTTTTTGGTCATTACATGTACAAGATTTCCTATTAAAATGCCAATTCCAAAAAAAATGAATATTTTGTAGTATCACAGAAATATAGAGTCTCAAGTTTGGAAAACTGAATTAACAAAGGGTTGCTATGGCCACTGTATCAATATACTAAACCAAGGTTTCTATGTCTTTATAACATAACTTATAAATTTTTACTTAATTTGAACACCGACTTAAACCAACCAAATTTTTCTGTGTTTCACTGCACCTTTCTTGAAAGAATCTGAGTGATATGACCTGTTTGTGACCAGAATAACAGGATTCTACTACAGTGAGAATGGATTTGACTAAATCCACAACGATTATCAACATATCAGCAACGTTATCTTGACATCATATTACCTACCATAGAGAGTTTCAGCTAAATATTGTATACCTAGACTGAGAACACAGACACATTTCTGGCATGTACCTTCGGTGGCGCAAAACAATTGCCAGAAAGCTGTCTGGGTTTGAAGGCTACAAATATACCATGCAGCAAACTAATAATTTATGCCTGCATAGTATTATAAAATGTACAAATTAGTGAAATTTTAATAAACATTTTTTGTCTAAGTTCAATACTGTGACTACAATGTGTGAAATCATTACATTATATGTCTGTGTCTCACAAGGACTGGGGAACAACAGAATTCACAAATTTGATTGGCTGAAAACAATAATTGACCATGATCTAGACTTTCCCATCTAGACCAGCACCCAGACCAATTACTTTTTGTGGTGAAAAAGTTGCCAACTAAAATACAAAAATACTAACTATTATTTTCTTATAACAGTATTAGTACAAGTGCCAAAAAGCCTGAGGATGAGGAAACTTGCTGTTTGTGAGCAAAATGTCAATAGTACCAACCAGTTACATTAAGTGAATTAAATTGTTCTTGTTTGCTGTGTAATCTCATTAACCACACTTAGATGGTCTTTATGGGAGAATCGTGTAAAGACCTCACCGCATTTGGTTTGCGCTCACAAGCTCAGTCAAGATTCTCCTATACAGACCTCCTGCTCGGTTAATAAGAGCTCATTAATCAGGACAGCTAACAATGCTAAGTTACATGTAGCTTTTCTCAGGTGGATCACCAATAAATTTGACCAACCAAGAAGGAAAAAAAATCCAAGGGTCAAGTCTTGGGTGACGAATTCCCACATACAGTCTGTGACCCCCTACCCCCTGTTACATTATTTTTTCATGTAAGCCCACAGCCAACTTGCGGTAATATAAAACAGCAGTCACAGTGGGGAGGGGGTCACAGAGTCTACATGGGAATTCGTCACCCCAATCAACAATATATATAATGAACAGTCTATATAATTCAGGGTCTACAGAATATCTACACCCAGAGAAATTGTACGAAAGAAGATGCTTATTTTGCTGTTTGCTGTGATTAGAGGTAATTCTGTTTTATTTTATAACTTTTTCAATTTACTCAATTTTTTTTTTGTTTTTCAACATTTTCTGTACACCTATACAAACAAAATATTTCAGTTGCTAAGTTAAATGGCTATTATAATCCAGTGTTTTCCAAATATTAGAAGAAACATGGCGTTGTATTGTATGATGTAGAAAGGAACTGTGAAAAAACCATAAAAATTATGACTATAGCACCAAAATCTAAGCAAAAACCTTAAGTTTAAAGCACATTATTAGTTGCTATAGTGAAAAAACCCTACCATCGCAAAGTGGATACTTCCTGAGTACCAATCTGCTAAATTATTAACTCAAAATGATATAACAAAATTATATTTCAGTATCTTCAAATCTCAAAACTCACCCGAGCGTGTGTTTGTGTTGTAAGCTATGTGATATCGACTTGAATGTAACTTGCAAGATAATAAGCTTACATACTCATACTGGAAAAGAATATAAGAACTTGTTCGCCTTTATTACTTAATTTGACCCGTCTCGTGTTTTTATACCTATCGTTAGAAAAATCTAATTAAGCTTTCGCAAGTTTATTTGAATTCGAAGGAGAAAGCTGGGGTTCAAAAACAAAGGTTGGGTGCCAAATGTTGGATTGTCTTACACGGAACTGGTTCGATCTGTGATTAACATATGATTAACAACACAGCAAGCTGAGCAAGATATTTTTTGAAATCTTATACCATAAGGGTAAGCAGATTTAAGCTTTAGTACCTTGTTCTTGGACGTCTCAGACGCGTTGGTGGCAAATCCAGGGGAGGAACATTGTCTTCGGATTCACTACTTCGGTCGACAGCTCTACGATCTTCCGCGGAGTTGTATGAAATCAACAACGACTCTTCTTTGTTGCGTTTTGCCTTCTTCGAATTCATGTTGATGACCTCCCGTCCCTTAATGCGACAGTTCGCTGTCTTTCTATCACAATTAAAGCATTGTGCTGGAATCTTTCCCGCTCACTTGAAGAATGCCAAAAATTGCTGGTGATTTCGCACTCACAAATAACGTCCTGTCTCTACAACGGCCACCGTAACACACAGAACCGGCAAATCACGATTCAGAAACTTGTCAAATTTGCTTGACGAATACTACTTGTACCTTCCAAACAACGCGTATGGTTGTTGCTGTTGTTTTATGACCAGAACTACAAGTCGAGATCCTTCTACGCAGCAGACACAAAAATTGAACGGAGCGCTGAAGCCTGTCTCGACAATTCCCACACGGGAGGGGTAAGTCGACCGCGTGCACTTCCGATTTTTCATTTGTTTCTGGTCTTATTTTTGTTGTCTAACTAATACATCATTGGAAAAAAAATGATTGCGATTTCCTTCACATTTCTGCGTATATGGTTCACAGTCAGAGTTAAAGCTGATGGTTAAAGCTGATGGACACTGCTTGCTGCACTTCCGGTTGTCCAATGGGCACTCGGGCTCTCGATTTATAGCAGCCGAGACTGATCGAGCCCGATGCGCACTCCAGGCAATTATCACCACCAAAAAGTGACCTTACAGCAACACATGTTCTAGCCTGCATCTGGTGTGTAAATGTATTTTAAACGTAAATGGCGCAACGTACATATCCAAAAACGTTTTTGTTTGAAATGGAAGAGACCTCCACCTGGGGTGTTCTCAAACCGGAAGCGAAACTTCATTCCTTGTATATCCGACTATAAAGCCAAATGTCCTCCTAAAAATATACAATTAGCCAATGGGTTGTTGTTTGTGCACCGAAAAAATTGTTTTATGCTTAGGGCTATCATGTGAACAGATGCACGAGCCAGCCTGAAATGTATTAGCACCCTTTCTTGGGGCTGTTTGGAGAGCTTCCAAGATATGCAATATCAGTTTCCCCTCACCACCCTACCCGAATTTATAATTCCTTGTCTTGAATATATCTAAAAAAAATTCTTTGAAGTTGTTTCAGGTCATACGTTTAAAAATTTATTTCCTTTTAGCAAAAGCTGCAGAAAACGTGCAAAAAACTGTAATTTCCATATTGGGTAATAATTGTGACAACTCTTGTCCACCCTGGTTGGGGACACTTTTGTATGGTTAGACTGTTTCTCGAGTCGTTTGGCAAATGGCCATAGACTTGAAGACTGTGAGATGAAATTTTGATTTCCTTCCAAAGGGCGAGGAAACTGTTTATAGAGCAACACGTAGATGGTATTCAATTGGAAGCCTCAAGCTGCAATCATGACAAGGCGCAGTTTAGTCAACTTACCTGATTTTCGTAGAGGCAAACTACTCCACGGCACACCTGAGGACATTTCGACAGGTCTTTTCTGTTGGCGGGTCAGACCTGAGACCACATCCATCAAGGGAGTGCTTAGGTGAGAAAGATTTTGTTTATTGTGTGCATGTAGCTTGCCTTGTTGAACGTGACGATTTTTATCCAACCTTCCAAAATAGGAGTTACTGCATTCATATGAGACAACAGGGAAAATTGTTTTAGTTTATGCGTCGAGCGCCTGCTTTGAGCAAATACATCAACTTCATTTTCATCACATCAAACATCCCGACATAGATCTCATTTGAAAAGGGATATATGCTCACAACAACAAAACTTGTTCGTTTTGTGAATATGAAAATTTTGAAGGTCATACGACAATATGCAAAAATAGTTGAACTCTTCAGTTGTAGTAGAAGTGCTTTTACAGATGAAAAATACACATGAGAGAATACATACCTCGGTTGGGCATTTACAAATTTTGAATATTTTAGAAATTTGGCTAATTATTTCAAAAACATGAAGTAAAGGCCGTAAAATTTTACGACTTAGCGTAGATTTTTTATAAGCTCATCATCTGGACACAGAAACAAAAAGTTGTTGTTTGGCAAAGGATATTTCTGTTAACAGTTCCCTGGTTGGTATAAATTATAGTTTTTTTTAGGTAAAATCCAATGATTTTAGACCACGCTTCAAAATAAATACTGATTTCCTGCCTGGCTTAAATGTAATAAGATCCTTTACTCTGAAAAAAGCTCGAGTCATTCACAAATGTTAGTTAATGAATTTAAATCAAAGAATAGCCAAAAAAAAAAGGTTGATGAAAGGCAGTTAGGCAAAGTTTGGCAATGACTTTCACAAGGTGTTAAACATACTGAGTACCACACTGGGAATTTTCTGCTATGTTGTAAAATGATAGCAAAAAAATATGTGATTAGGAAGTATTACTAATAATCCTTGCTTATTAACTAACTTTTGAAATTTAACGAAAATGATAAGGTTTCTTGTTCAGTTAGTTCCAGATTTTTCCATGTTGCCACCCAGAAAAAAAGCAGCCAATTCAGAGGAAACAGGAAATTCAATCTGTCTAGCCAGTTAAGAATGCAAACAATTTTTCTATCTAAACAGAGGTTTTCTATAATGTATGGACAGTAGGCTGAAAGAATTGCATACATGAATTTGCTTGTTTTTTTGGCCAACAGAGTTCTATTTGGTACTCTAGAGAGCAAAGGTGAGCAGCAGTTCTTTCCCCTTGACTAAATTTAGAGCTGAATTTCCTTGATTGCAAAATGTAACTATTCCAAGATATGAAATAAAAACACATCCCAATTTTTGCTTATAAGTGACGATATGTTAAGGGAGTTACTTATATTTCAACCTGCTAAAAGATTTGATTTGTGGGTTGGGCAGAAAGTTAGAAAAAAACCTTTAATGATGTTAAAATTATGGATAACTTTGTAAATCAAAAACATCAGTTTACTGAAGGTTACATGGAATCTGCTAGTGATAGCTACCAAGTGAAGGCAAATTATTTTCCTGGAAGTGAGTTGGGCAATTAAGGTGGAAGTATGTTCCGAATGAAAATAGTGCCATTTACCCATGAAGGTGATGTGCAGTCACTGCAAAAACGTGTAATGTGTTACAAGAGGAACACCCTTGACCAGTGATTCGCTAAATGTAAATGATGTACTGTGATTTTGATCAGATTGTATAGCTAGTGAATGTTTCATTTCTGTTTATATGAAATTCTTGTGTGATTGAAATGCAAATGAAGATAATTTTACCCAAATTGAAGAAATACACCATCAGTTAAGTCACTAAAGCAAACTGCAAAGACAGGGAAATTTCTAGCTTGGGCTACGTTGTGTTGCCTTTGTACTTCTGAAGTCTTCCAAACTTCCGATACCAGAGTACGCACTCAGCAGTACAAGACGAACAAGTTTGCTGTTTGTTTTAGTTAACAAAAAAGAGATTTGATCCTTTGCAGGCGAGAAGGATAAAGTAGCCAATAAATAGGAGCTGCCAAGGTGTTTTTAAGCAAAGCATACAATCATCACCTGCTTTTATTTCACTTTTACTAAAACTGTTAATTGCAAGCAATTATTCGGGAGAATAATTTAAGGGCAATATTTTTATTTATATATCTAATTTAAACAATCCAAACCATTCTTGTAACCAAGACAAATGATTTCTCTAGTTGCTGCTGTTTGAAGAGATTGTTAGAGGTTGTATTATGTAGAAAAGGCTCAAATTACCATGGTACTGATTTGATTTTGTGCGTCACCCTACTTCCAAACCGTGTCATCTTTCTGGTCAGTGCTCCTGTTAAGTACACCCATTCTAATATGTACTCCTTCCCATGTGACATTCTTTATCTGAAATCTGCATCTCATCTGAATACTACTTATTCATCATGTTTAAACAAAGGAAATGACCATAGTAGTGGTTTGATATCTAGTCTTTTTACTATCGTGTATACTGAAGGCATTTTTGGTTGAGTGTCAATCGATAACCCTGATCAACCCTCACTCAACACTCCACTGATACCTCAGTCAACAGTCAACTTATGTTTGATTGATGGATGTGAGTTAATTGACACTGGCCGACTATTGACAGACTGTTGATCAGGTGTCATGATTGACACTCCATTGACCCCTTGGTTGACATTCCATTGACACCTCGGTCGAAGGTCAACTTATACTTGATTGATGCATACGAGTCGGGATGTTGATCAGGTACCGGTCAAGATGTTGATCAAGGGTATCAATGAACTGCAGATTCCTTCACTACACATGACTGATTTTTTTATTTTATTTTTCCTTGTTTCTTCTCAGTTTTAGATTCAAATAAGATATATTAAACACTAAGACTGCATTTGACCACATTTCGAAACACCTCAAAGCCCATCAAAATTTTTCTACATCATATTTTCAACTATCAAAAGAATAATGTTATGACTCGAACCACTACTCTTAACCCTCTGCAAGCAACAGTATCTTTTGTTGCTCATTTAAGTGTTGCATCATGTTCTAATGCTTATTCCTAAGAAATAACCCTATCCGTAAAGTGAACTTTGATGAAAATGCCCCAAATTTCACAGTGGCTTTATCTAGGTGTGTTAAACAATGTACTTTTATTTGCTTAAGTTTGCTTTGATTAACCCTTCTGCACAACATACGGGTGTCCTTAAGTCTGCACATCCATTGATCGCAGAAAATCAACCACTACAAATTGCACTGATCTGAAATGTAATCAACACAACCTGGATCACACATCTCTCAGTGTTTCAATTGATGGCTACTTGTTGGCCAGTATCTGTGGGACTCTTGTGTCAATAAATTTTTAAAAAATCAATTTTGTTTACTTATTATAAATCACTGTTTCAGTTACCAGTCCACGAAACGTCCACACATGATTTCAATGCCTGCCAGGGAGGGTCTATTCACCTCATAGTAAGGCAGCTGATGTAAGACATTTTTCACATGTTACTCTAAAACATTTCATTAACCAATCTAAAAAATCTGTTCCCAGATTTCTGCTCTATATGTTAGTTTCCTTTGTCTAAAAAGAAAGATAGCTACGATTCTATGTGATTAGATGTATGGGTTATTGACCAAGCATGAGGTCAAGATGGCTGGATATTGGCCAAGTTCTTTTTTTGCGTGTTTATGGACCGAGATGAAGTCAAGGTCCATAAATACACAAAAAAAGAACGAGGCCAATATCCAGCCATCTTGACTGAACAAGCTTGGTCAATGAAGGATTTATTATATGGGATAAAACACCAAAACATGATAAATTTTCCATGCGGGACAAAGCCCGTATCCCGAGTGGGTAGCCAATGATAGCGCGAGTTTCGGTTCATCTTGCCCGCTCACAGAGCTAGGCAAATGATAAATTGTCTTAGTACGCTATAAATAGTCTGTCATTAAACTGTTCAACAAGTAAACTTCTAATGACACTGCCAGGAAGTGAGGTTATTTGCCATATGTAATATCTCTAAACCAAAGCAAACTTTAGCAAAACAAAAAGCAAAAACAAAACAACAGCACATTGTTTAACACACCATGTCACTCCCAGTTAAGATTTGTAGCCTGAAGTTGACTGCCTCAATCTGCAATCTTCCTCTAGGCAGATTTGGGAGAGCCTCTTCAGACATTTCCCTTTACCCTCTGGTGTCCATTTAAGAATTACTTTATTATTGCTGATGACCTCACATAATCCATAATATTTAAAGCCATTCTCTGTTGCTTTTCTTTTCTGAATTTTTGGTGGTCTCTGTCCACCTTCATTAGAGTTGCAAAATCAAAGTTTGTTATTGCTCTGATCTGCTACAAGCCTGCTTGCTGTCATTTTATTGATCTTTTTAAATCAACTATAAGTAGATGGGCAGGAGTGGCTGAGTGCAATAACTCCAAGAAAAGCCTCTTGTGGTAGCTGTTAACAACATGTTTGAGAATTTGTGCATCTTGTGGGTGGATGTTGTGATTCATGGACTAAGCATGCTGTTTAATTGCTGATTCACTGTTTCTTGTGCAGCCTGGATCATCCTGTCCCTGGGCCAATGTCAAACGCAAAATTTCTGGAGGACACAGCCCACACAATCTGACACACCCTTTACATAGGGAAGGGCTGCAAACCCTCTCCTGTTACTGTCTCTGTTTAGTCTTGTTACCTAGGCACTTCCTCAACAAACCGAGGATAGCGATTCACGTTTTAAATCGTTTAAAAGACATTTCCACTGATTCATTCTCCGTTCAGGGCACAAAGGGGAGAGATTAGCTCTGTTGAGGAGTGTTCTCACCATTTCCAGATATTTGTTGGTGTGGGTTTTGTTTTTGTAAACATCAAACCCCATGGAACCATCACTTAACGTGTGCATTATCCGGAAGTTCAAAAAGGAAATACTATGACCCTTGTCAGTCTTGCTGTACATATCTATTGTGAACTGGATGTTACCATCAACAGAGTTAAGATGCTGGCGGAAACATTCCGCATCTGCTTCAAACATAGGTTAGAGTCATCCACAAACCTCTGCCATCAGCAATGAATAACTGGAGAAGTAGAAATAAGCTCCATTCCTGTGTTGGCCATACAGGATCCATGACCACTGCACTGACTGGTGACCACATTGAAAAGACAAATACTTGGTAGTGTGCATCCCCCTACAAAGTGAAAAAACTATTTCCCAGTACAAATTCCAGCAAATGTATAACTTTTGACTCGGTGAGAGTAGCAGTTTCTTTCCATACATTGGACTTTCAGAGTTCTGTCTTAATAACATCAGTCACCAACCTTACAGGAATGGAAGTGAAAAGTGACATAACATCAGATCGGAGGATAAGAGTTCCTCATCATCCACGAATGGTACACTGGTTATTGCCTTGCAAGATTCTTGGTACCTTCGTTAAGTCCTTACATCTGGTATGTAGGTGCACCAAATGCAGCTGTTTATTGGCCTTTCAGCACTGAATACCCATCTTCGGTTATAATATTCATTCTGGGATCCGGAGTAGGATACGCCTCAATTCAACTCCAATGTCCTCCTTAGCTGCAGCTGGTAGTCCAGTGTTGCTTTGCTTTGATCAATGCCATGATTTCTTTTAGAGGTATTGCATCAGGTCTTAGTAACTTGACTTCAATTGCTTCATTTAAGATCAATGGTGGAGGCAATTACTGCCCATTTCTTCTTTATTTCTTCGCAATCAGGAACATCATTGGCATTAAACTTAAACTTAAACCTTGTCCATGATCTACAAAGTAATGCTGATTGCCATCCTTATCTCAGAACTAAGTTTGATCATCTCATCAACAGCCTTTTTTAATTTCTGGTGATTATGAGCCACATCTGTCCCCACCCTGCTCTCTGGGATCAGAATCAGAGGAATGGTGGTAACTTTCCCTCTTGTTTGCTCAAGTGACAGAATTTCAGGTGACTATTAACGAACTTGAGCTAGGATTGTCTTTTAAGTGGTATTGTCCAAGCCATTTGCTATTTTCAGTTTCATCAGTTACAAGATATCCTAAACAGTTATCAGTCCACTGGGTTATTCAACTTGAAATAGAGGACCTTTGAATTTCCTAGCAGTTGTGTCACACCACACAAAGATGGTGGCTCAGAAAAGTGTCACTTAATTTAAGAAGATGATTGTCATTTGAACTGTATCCAAAGAGTACAATTTTTTTAAGAAACTGTTAAGGTAGATGTATACTAGCTCCTGCCTGTGAAAGATGACTTATTGCTTTCATATCAATATGCACAACTCCACAAGTTGGAGTTAGTTTCTGGCCACTGGACAATGGTAAGCATATAAGGCACAATAGGTAACCTCCATACTGAATGTATAAATTTGTTTGAAACATTGCCTCTAATGTTCATCATCATCGTTGTTGTCATTGTCATCATCATCATCATTTCTTTTCATGTTAGGTTGCTGCAACATTCTGCCTCTCCCTCCATCCCATGTCTTCCTCCACATAGTTTGCAGTCTCCCTACTACTTGTTGATTCCCATCCTGACACATGCCTACTGATACGTACACCAGATCTCTCTCCAAATTTCATGTCCAATCTGGTGTTAATGCTCTCAGTTATAACTCTGTTGTCATGTGTCCTTTTATTAATTAACGATTCTTTTGTTGCTCACTGCTGTAGGCCATCTCATTGAAGCAGCCTTAAAATTAATATTTATACTGGAATACATTACAATCATGTATTACTTCTTTTATTTGCCCTTAGTCATCTTCCTTATTTCAGTTACCAATATTAGCAACCAACTGGTAACTATTGTCTTGCTTTAGAGTGGTAGTCTTCATGCTGGTTTTCATTCTAATGCCTTTTGTGCTCCATACATGTAAAGTGTAGCTTTGGTAGACATTACCAGGAACTCCTTTTAGTTGATTAAGTTGTTTTCCTTGTTCCCTTCCTCTGTCACTCCTGTGCATACTTACAGTGTACTTAATAACTGACTAAATGACAAAACTGAGGAACATTTACCTCTCCTATGTGATCTTTGTTGCATACATTCTCACTGCTCCTGGCTATCTGCATTCACTAATCAGAGGACTGTTGATCTTGCACCCCTTGAACTTCATTGCTAAATGCACTGTAGCACTCTTTGTGTAAATTATAGTCATTTCAGTTCCCAGCCACAGTGGTGAACTTTGGTGTTACCCGTGACCTTATCTGCCACTAACATTGCCACTGCCTTTCACCTTAATAGTAACAATCTTTTCAGTTTTGTGTATCCAGAAGACTTTTAGTTTCTCTAATAATCTTTTAATGTAAGTGAGGAATCAGCCCTCAGCCCATATGCCTTAAGGAATAGTTGGTTTTCTATTTCTATCTCTTTTCTGGATAGTTGACTTTCACGAAAACAAGCATCTCTCCATAGAAACTATCTAAGTAATAATACTCCTAACTTCTTCAATCTTCTAAAATTTGAGTGATGCACCATACCTTATATGTTGGCCACTAGGATATAAGTGATTTCAATCATACACCAAAAAATTTAAATGGCTCAAACATGATATCAGTGAGTTCAGCAATATCTTCAGTAGTGACGATATGGAAAGTACAGTTCCCTGAATTCTGGATGTGGTCTTGTATGAACTCTTTGAGTGTTGTATCTTCCAATAAAACACCCATGTCTATATAATAACATAATGTAAGTGATAAGGATGGATCAAAAGTGGTATCTAAATTAGTGAAACAAAAGTGGTATCTAAATTAGTAAAAAAAAAAAACAAAAACAAAGGACTACTCAACATATCAACCAAAGATGAATATGATTCATCTGGACCACATACCCATGTACATTATAAACACCTCTTTCTAAACATTCTAATTATTTCTAAACACTTGCCAAATGAAGAATGTTCATTTCCGAGTCCATTTCCGAGTTGGCTTAGCCTCCCTATCAAAGTTAGGTCTGATGCAAAACCATTCTCACCAAAATAAGTTTAATTTGCATGTTCATGCATCAAGACTCACTTTGACAAACAGACTAAAGGTAATTTGAAAATGGTCCATTCCAAAGTTGTCCAGAAAGCGGTTTATAATGGGGAAATCTGGAACCCATATATTGCCTTAGTATTGTTAGTATTGTTATGTTTATTTTGTGGAACACATCTAGTAGAGTCCTATAGCAAAGAATCAACCATTTCCTGTTTTTCCTTCATATTTGATGTAAATTTGGTTGATTATGTGGTGTCATCACTTCACTTATTTAAATAACTTTGAAACAAAGAGAAATAATTTATTATAGTTAAACAGCATTTTTCTTCCTGTACAGACATGTTAATATTTAAAGGTGATTGGGATAGGACAGATGCAAATTCCATCGTAGTAGCATTTTGAAGGCTAATAGGCTTCAGAGAAAATCAGCAGGTGTCATGAATTTATGATAATTTTTCAGTTTCTTTTTACTTTGAAAATACCATTTGGTTACCAAATTGTGAGATAACAGTGTTGTGTAGCAGTTAATTTGTTTTACTGTTAGTGTGCTCAAGACCACTGTGTTTCCCTCTGGCCCCATACCTATCTCATTGATGCAGATGTCAGAAAAATTACCTGAATATCTCCACAAAGCTTACTGCCACATCATTTTGGCAGCAGATAAAAGCCAACATGTTCTAGGATATAACTATTAACATACTGGTAATGTTATAATTGAATTTCCAGTTCTGGCTAGTTCGCAGAAGTTGGCCAAAAGTCTAAAGGGGATTATGAAGAAACTAAGTCAAGCCACAATTAATAGTTTCCAGTGAACCCATGTGTGAAATTCTCATACCCTCTTGGTCTTGAAATTTCAAAAATCAATTATCTCAGGCCCAAGAAAGAATCAAAGGCCTCTTTGAGGCTACGACTATTTTGCATGATGAAGTACATGCATCAGTATAAGCAGAAAAGATGAAAACATTTTGGCCTTGTTGCAAAATTAAATTTCTTTCTTCTATCCCTCATTTAAACCTCTTAAAATCACGCTGTAATCACTGCCCTGACTCCGCAATACAATAATGCGTAACGTTCCAGACACATACACGCTTTGCGGACATGTGTTAAGTTAGCTCAATGCGTTGGTATACTGTATTGGAAAGCTGGGAATGCATGAAGGGCGAGAGTTCAAGACTCAACCTGGCAAACGCACAAATTTTTTTCTTTTCTTTTTTCCCTCCGACGTGTTTTTTCTTTCTTTTTCCCCCAAGAAGCTAATAAGTGCTTCCCATTTATAATAATTTATTATTTTGCTCAATATTCATGCATTGCATGCATCATGTTATTAAAACCCATGCTTGCCAGGAGC
>Ga0126337_10000324_pt1 | contig 22538 bp, 8 predicted proteins | sample DipCmetagenome_FD_92527 | JGI IMG/M metagenome (GOLD analysis project Ga0126337, IMG submission 92527) | Coral microbial communities from La Bocana,Puerto Morelos, Mexico - Diploria C A metagenome | ecosystem: Host-associated > Invertebrates > Cnidaria > Coral | place: La Bocana,Puerto Morelos...
AAGGACAGCACCACTATAGCTAAAACTATTTCGCAGGTAGTTTGTGCGAGGGAGTGGAATAGCTAGTTTATTTTCAGAATCTCGGAAAGTGTAAGGAGTAGTCATAGATCGATTTATAAATTTTCGTGATTTCGTAGGCGATATGAGACATCACGACACAGAAGTTCGGCTTGACAGTGTTGCGTTTTTCCACGTCAGTTGGGGCTTTTAAAGTTGCTAGTCCGATGGAAACTGTGGCCATCAATAGTTGGGACCTCCATTATTTCAGTGTGGTAGTACCTTCATTTTTCTGGTTAATGGAAGGTTGTTTCTCGTTTGGCGGAGGGTTTACTTGTTGATAAACAGCGCTCTTTGATGTTGTTTCCATAATTGCTGGCATAAAGTGCTACTGACTTTTCGTTTATGTACCTGACAGCGGTTACTATTTGTATAAAAATTAACTGAAATAAGTTACAGTAGGTAACAGGACGTCGATTACCTTTCCTTCAAGATGACATGTATTTGATTATTCGTGATTTTCATGCAAGTCACAATTAATAAATTTTAATTACATTTCACTACAATTCGTCGTTTATATGAGTCGAAAAATGTCTCTAGTGTACACCACTAGCTCTTCTGTCGAAGCATCATCTTTACCCCACGTGAATTGTATTTTTACACTTCTAATTTTGCTGTTCGTTAACTTTCGGAATCAGAAGAAATCTTATGCTAGTTTTACTTGGTTGAAAAACGAAGTTTAGTTTGAAAATGTTAGCCGAATTCGTGGGTAAATTGAAATAAATGTAGAACCCTCGACTGTAATCTGATCTGCTGCAAAGCACTTAGGAAGCCGTAGAACACTCGAGAATCAAGGGGAAACACTCGACATGACTACGTCTCTTGTTTTCCCCTACACCTCTTTTGTGCCCTACTGCTACCTGCGTGCTTTACAACAGAACAGAGCTCAGTAGAGGCTACTTTATTCAAACCGACGTAATGAATATACGAAAGATCATATATTTGAACTGCGGTGAAACATATGAAGACAAAATGATCATCGCAGTTATGCATACAATTTAAGCAGTTGTCAAATCCCTTTTTACGGGTATATTACGAACTCACAGTGTGACCAGCTCTCAGTTGGTAGAACACTGCACCGGTATCGCAGAAGTCATGGGTTCGAATCCCGTTCAGGCCTGAATTTTTTTCAGGCATAAATTTCACAATAGTTTAAGTTGTGTGCATAACTGCGATGATCAATTGTGTCTTCAATAAATTTTATTAGCTTTTTTGTAAAGACTAGTTGTGACGAGGGTCTGAACCGCTCGGCTGCTAAGTAACACTGCCTTTATTTTCCGCAGCTGTTGAATAGAATAATTCAGATTGAATTTTATTTTTAGGCCACTCTTTACCCCTATTGTAATTGAGGAAAGAGCAACGTTTTCAATTAGAAAAGGAATGATCAAATGCACGAGAAATGTTTTTTTCAAGAAGAAAAAACAGCGCGTAACCGGAGTGACAAATTACCATGGATAACATGATAGAAGATTTTAGCAATTCAAATTTGTATCATTCAAATTATTTGCTTCCGTCAATGTACGTGTCGATTGAAACTGATCTCTTGAGCGACAGCGAACAGGACATTGTTGAAACTGCTCTAACGACGAATTTGTATGAATGTTCTGAACTGGTAAAACGAGGTAAGAGCGACTTTAAAAAGTCATACCAATACCGAAAAAATTTATTTCGGCTGTACAATCGATCCAAAATTGTTTTTAACCCGCTCAGACAATACTCGTGTAATATATTGCTCGACAAACAAAATTCGTGTTCAGACTTAACGCTATTTCTCCGTCACGGTGTTTCAGAAATTGTTCCTAAGGATGGGGCGTTTAACAAATCCTAGAACCGTTTAATAGAAGAATTTGAAAAATAATATTACCTACCTGGTTTAACTTGTAGGTCGTTACCTTATTAAGATTGTAAATTTGTTTAATATATTCTTTATAAAAAACCTTCGATAATCGGCAAAGCTCACGCACAAAGGATTTTGGAAACATTTCAGTAAGTCAACCAGACTGAAAAAACATTAGACGTATTCTCAGTAGGTAATTCAGCTGCTAAATGGAGCCAGAGGATAATTACCACGAGATTTTGTATTCTCTTTAGGGTGGTTTTAATCTGTTGGACAAAAAAAAATATGCATATGAAAATGTTAACATGAAACTTTAGCTTAAAGGCACAGCATATCACAATTATTATCTGTGTGCAGGTGGTTATTTCCTTGTCGTTCAGTTTGCACAAAGTCAAATTGATTTTTTGAGTATAATATCCCTATTTGCATAAACAAGAGCTAGTAGCCCTCTTGTAGGCTATCAGTTTCCAAGAACGTCCATTAAAAATACGTCGTATAGATAATGATTGATGGCAAGTATTCAAAAAGCATTGTTTGCGGCTGTTCAATTCAATATAATATTTCTAGTTAGCCAGCCCAACTGGAATATTATCGAATAAATGAAAGAAAAAAGAACGACAACAGGTTACATCATTTGTTTATCGCTTACTAGAAAAGGACAACTCGAAATCTGACGCGGATGTCCTTATATGCTTGAACCGGAATAAATGATTGATGATTGTTTCCTTTGTCATCGGTCGCATACTAGTCATGAGTTTTTATTTCAACAGTGCAAAATATCCGGCAGAGTTAGGTTTCTTGTAACTATAGCTCGTATGCAATTCACCGGTTCGTTATACATTATGCATGCATAAGCGTCTTCCATGCTTGTTCTCGAGCTTTCTACTACTTAGAATTCAACGCTCGAAGCAGATATTTTGTTCCACATTCAACGCTTCTTCACAAACGACTACAGCAGCGCTAAACCATCCACTGAAGATATCATTTTTTTTTCTCTCCTATTCCAGATGTAAGAAGAGCCAGTGAATTATTTTACAGCTGGGCTCGATGGCGGTGCAGTGTTGTATGGTGGGTCTGATATCTTGTTTAATGTACTTTGTTGTTGTTAAATATGGTTAAACGTGCTGTATGTATAAGACTCGATGACTGATGGTTTCCAGGTTAGACGCTCCCATAATGCATGAAAGTACAAACGAGAGCTCAGGTTTTTATCCCTACGTGAAATCTATATTTTCAGTTTTCTGTGACTGATTTTCCTGATATTTAAACTGATTAAATATATATCAATACTTCCACGTGCGAATGTTGAAAGATAAATGATAAACGGCCAACGAGACGAGAACATTCAACTAACACAAAGAATCCTCATTCCCAGGCCCTTTGGTTCGCTCAAGGGCAGAAAAAAGAAGATCGTCAATGGTGCTTCCGAGAGAAGTATGTCAGTTGTTAAGACAGATAGTTTCATTCTATGTAAGATGGAAATAAAACTCAAACATCAACTTAAGTTGACACTGTAATTCTGATCAGAATGTTAAAAACACTTAACAAGAGTCCCAGAATGTCGCTTTAACCAGACTTCACCCAGACCTTTCGAAATAATGGCGAATCTGCACCTTTCGGTAGTAGAAATAGTGTTTCAATCATTTATGGTTTATTTTGTAATTGTCGTGTTGTTTTGAGATTGATTGTGTTGAATTCTAAACCTCCATATCGAGGTCGGCCCGCTGATTCAATGATCGCGAACTTTGAATCTCTGTCAGTCCTCGGCCGCCACGTTGTCTGGGAGAGATGGCTAAGAGCTAGAGTTTGAGTTTAACGGTGCATAAATTATAACAAATAATTTTAATAAATTTAAAACTTACCTGAAGACTCACCTTTTTAGTTTAGCTTTTAATCAGGATTTTAATTAGATAGGGTTTTTAATGGTTCTAATAATTACATAAGGTTTCATTTTAAGTACCAGATATAATTTATTAACATTTTGTAATATGTCCTTTCTTTAATAGGGTATTGGTTGGATATTTTTACTAAGTGGATGTTAATTTTCTTCATAGGATTTCGATATGTTTTTGTAAAGCGCATTTGATTATACAAACCTCACAAACTCTGTAGTTATTGCACGTAGCCTCGTGTATGGTGGCCGATGATTGCCATTCATACCTTTTTTGCAAGATTTTTCATAAATATGTGGAATAAAATCATAATTAAATCAATGAGAAACCAAATTGGCAAATCAAAGTAAGTTCAAAATTAAGTTAGTTTCAGATCAGAAGTACATGTACATCCAAAAACGATTTGTTAAGCGAAACAACTTAAATAACAAAGTGTAAACAAAATGTAAAGTTGCTTGAAGTCGAAAGTTGACCTGTGATGTACTCAGTGTGATGTTTCTGGACAAACTAGCGGCCTTTGTGGAGACCCAGCTTCCTTTTTCATGGTACCGTACCAGCTAAACCAGTAACTACCATTCTACTCAAAATCAGTTCAGAATCTATTCGCCGCGCCGTTTAAGGCCCCGAAATAACGTTTTTCAAAGAGACAACAGGGCCAGATCAAGGAATTTTTGATAGGTGGTGGTCCAAACTTCGACTCGAAAAATACTACAGAAACGTTTTTGGGTAAATTGTTTCTCCCCGCGACACCGTCACTCTTCCCCAACAACCAACAAACCACAACCAAACCTCCTCCCCTCTCTTCTTGCTTTGAGAGCGGAGGAAATTGACCATCAGAGGATAGCACCAAAAACATTTCATTGTGGCATATCCCTTGAATTTATATTAGTAGTAAAATACAATGGCTTTCCATCAAAAATCAAGCCAACCAGCTGAGTAATAATAGGCGATCGTGTCGATGCAAGAACTCGGCGTCAAACAAGTAGGAAAAAAGCCTTTCAGTAGAGAAGGGGGTTCTGGACCCCACCGACCCTCCCATTGGATACACCACTGGACAATCCTAAATAAACATGATGAATTGAAACAGGAAAATGAAGACTTATTTGTGTGTTTGGTGGGGAGGGAGAGTAGATCTCATTTTGCGATTTATTTACATTTTAGGTTTTGCGTAAATCGACGTCAAAAATCATGATTAGGTCAGCTAGAAAGAATTCATTTCTAAATATAAATTACCCAGGGTGAGGGTCTGTGCACGTGCGATTCCGCTTCATTACCCACTCAAGCATTTCTCTGCTTCCCTTGTTTTCACTGAAAGGAACTTTAAGAGGTTAATCAATACTGCATTGCTTGTATTCTTGTCAGTTTTGATGTTCGATTAACATTAATTGGACAGACAAAGATCTCTATATGAGGGAATGATTTGTGCGCAATGCTTTGACCACAAACGCTGCTTACCATTACAAAGACACTATGACGCAAGTTAAGTCATGGAAGAGTGATTAATTTTCCAGTTGAACGAGTGAACAGTAAAAAGAGCATGTTTTCATTTCCCAATAATTTCCTGTTTTTGAGAACATTTACTCTCAAGTTTCTGCATTATTTGACAGTTTTACTATCCTATTTCTCGCCTGGTATCGGATTTTACTACATCAAAACTCATTCTTAGTTTAGTTTCATGAGCTCTCCGGGACAACAATGATGTTTGAACGGCTCAGTGAAGCATTGACGTAAGGTAATCTCTGTTATTCTCTAGACTGATGCTTGTCTTTGTCAAATGTTTCTTGTAGAAACTCTTTATATCATCTTTCCGACATTTTACTTTTGGTTAAACGTTCCCCTCTGTTAGCATTACTATATCCTTTCGTTCTAGTCAGTTTGTTTGTTGTATGTTTTCTGTAATTATATTGTGCCCGAGAACTTTTCCGTTCAAATAGTGTTCCATACAAATTAGTGCATAATGGAACCTTTTCCTTTTCAATGACATAGATAAAGCTTTTGTCAAAAAAGCAAGTTTTTAATAATTTCTTACTTGAATTTCAAACGAGATCCTCTTTACTTGTATTTTGGTGAAATCTCTTTATTTAGTGTTTTCGTGATATTATCGGAAATTCTGTGTCGTTTCTGAGAGAGCCCTGATGATCATGGTGACCAAATACACTAATGTACCGCAGTCTAACAATGGAAAAATCAAAAATCAGTTAAATTATGTGATGTTGATAATCAGTGTAATGTCCCAGAAAAAGCAAAGTTTTGCTTCTAAACCAAAAGATGATATACACAGAATTTCTTGCTGTAAAACATTTTGCAAGCACTTCCATCATTTTTTGGTGATATTGTGTGTCTATTATGCCGCAAAAACTGAACACGATATTACTGCGGCGCGTACTCTTGCGAACAGTGAATGAATACATTGTAGTCGGTGGTTCCAACTGACCACCAATAAAGTAAATACTGCCGCGTTACTTCTGTCTTGTATTCTGCACGATTGCAAAACGAGCAAAAAAGTCTTTGCCGACCTTCCACGAACTTAGAGAAAATAGAACAGGCCACTACAGCTGGTTCTGCAATGGACGTAATGTTATCGCTGGGACATAGGGGCATCACGACATTACTTCTCCACTTCTCGCGGTGCCTGGCGATGGTTTCAGCTTCCGACCAGACCAAGCCAAGCTTTGAGTCCTGCTGTCACAGTTCTCAGCCGGGTAGTCGTTCTTGCACTATAAGTTTGAGCGGATATCAATTGTTCTTAGTTGAGACAGCCCAACTTAGCAACATCCTTATTGACCAATCTCCTGACTCGGTTTGCTATCCTCTAGTGGTTGATGCTTAGTCATCTTACATTCTCTGTGACCTTCTTGAAGACTGTCTTATCATAAGAACATGCTGAGTGGCCACAGTAATGAGCAATTTTCATACCCTTGCCATTTAAGCAAGTTCCTGAACAATCTTCACAAGTAGCTTTCGTAAATTTCGTGAACATTCTTCGCTCGCACTTGTGGTCAGCCAAAAAAAAACTTACGTTTACCAAATGAATTAGTTTTGCCAAAAGTTTAAGGAATCAGTGTCAATAAACATCGTATGCACTACTTTTTAAGTCACTCAATGATAAAGTTCTTTTTAATCATCATCATCGATAATTATGCCAACTTTCTTCCAGGCGCCCTTTAGTCGAAAGTCCCATTAGTTACAGGTCCCTGAAAGCTGTTTTTTTCGTTTTTCGTGTTTACATTCACGATCGAGATATAAATAGTTTGAAGTTCAAACAACACAAATACTAGGGACGAAATCGAATGAACTGGTTTTTGAGCTGAGAAACGCAATACTATTCCTTAGATTTAGGTCTTAAAATATGGCTTCGGTTCCGGAAAGGTACCGGAACTTTCGAGAAGGGGAGTCTCAACAACGTGTTACAAACCCAGCATCTATCTCCGGCCTGGATATGAGCCAATCAGATTCGTGAGTAGATTACTATATTGTCACACAGTTAGTGGTAAAGTATCATTTAATCAATAGTAGAAAAGTCAACTAATTTACCGGTTAGTAGAAAAAATAGAACGCGTACTAAAAAATATAGAATTTGAGTTTTCAGTATAGCGAGCCGTCTGCGTTGGACTCTCTCCATCAGGTCAGTTACATTATCTACTTTGTTAATTTTTTTCTACAAATGTCGCCATGGAGTTTCGTTCTGAGATGTAACAGTTATGCATGTAACATAGGCGAAAGTGTGTTAAAAGGTGTGATTCGACATGATGAGCAGCAGTCTTTTCAATTACAGCTGGAGTCTGCTTAGGAATATATCATTTCCACCCATCTATTCCGCTTTCCAGTCAATTGCTTTCAGTCAATAAAAGCATGCGCATGCCAGAAAAGAAATTTAATAGCTTCATGTTTGGAACTGCTTGATAGCCGTAATAATTGAGAAGAAAATTCCCTCTTGAGGAGTGAGGGAAGAAACATGTTTTGAATCGCTCTCTATGCTCTTCTCTCGTCACTAGTTTCGTGAAAACAAAACTTCTCTGAAATACATTGACGGCGTATTTTTCGGCTTTGATCGTAAAGAGGTTTCACTCGAAAAGGCCGGTGTTTTGAATTGACTATATGACCTATACGCTATCCGCTCTTTCGCGCCGGGTGACAAGTCAGTCATTGCAACTCGTTAAACGAGTCTTTTCTTGAAAGAGAAATTTGTCGAAATGAAATTCACACTATGCGAAAAAACAATTTCGCAATTATAATGATAAAAGCTATGTCATTGTTTACAACTCCGAGACTAAGTTAATACTAGTGACAGGAAGTATCTTTTGGAGACTATAAAGACTAGGTCGTCGTCTGCCATTTGTGCGTAACCGAACGTTTTTCGTAGTATCTGTGTTCAACACCACAGAATAGGAAAGAGAACAAATTGGATTATTTGTGCGTGTTTCCAAGGTTGATTTTTAGCTCGCTTCATAGCAGAAGAGGATTTTTTAAAAAGCTGGTACGTGACATGAATGCTGTTATTTTGTAAACATAACCTTGGAGGTTCCTTCAAACTAAATAGTGTTTCCTTATAGTGTTATAACTTGCTTCCACTAGTGAATCAGGTGAATTGCCAAACAAGGCTGACGATTGTTGGAACAAAGGGATACTGACATTGTACAGAGTTTTTTGCATTCAAATTTTCATTTCAAAAATGCAATAACTAAAATTTTGATTATATTGTCTGATTTTAACTTTGTCCGTCATTTATTCATAATTTTAAAAAATACAATCAGCATCGAAACGGTTAGGACAAATGCTCACCATTTCTTCCATTTTTCGTCTCCTGAGGAGAATCACGTTCAATTTGCAAACGTGATCTGTGTAACTATAGTTTTCTTTGCCAGCGTCTACTAGCATGTGATTTATAAATTATGTATCGCTAACAGCCTGCAGATATTCAAATTTACTCAGCTCGTTTGTGAAAACATTAAAACTAATCTGGTGATGGAAGGCGAAAGGAAAATGATGATGAAAAATGGTCTAAAACTTCGCTCAGCGACTTTTTCATAAGCCAGGTAAGGAACTGACTGTGTCAATCTTGTTTTTTTAGTAATCCACACTTGTTTACTAAACACTTGAACTGCGTTTGGTAATTTTTTTTCTGATTTTGTTTTTTCAATACCTCGGGTGAAGAAAAACACCTTGGTCGGTATTGTAATACTATGCCGAAAGGTGCGCTTATTTTGCAGTTTCCCGCCGGTTTACCAACATCGGGTAAAGAAGCAAAGCCAGAGGAGTTAAACCACGACGGCCATGTAATCCAGTGCTTTGTAAACGCGACATTAAATAACAATTCGTTTTGGCACCTCATTTTCTCTTGGTTTGTTGAAGCGAGTCAGTACTACAAGCAAAGAATGGAAGAGGCAGGGATTGTATATCAGCATTTGAGAACTTTTGCAGTCAAGGGCAGTCTCGAAATGCGGAATTTTAATCGAAACTAACAACTAGAAAATAACTCGGGTAGTTCCAGAAAAAAAAACAATGTTATTTTCGTGATACATTTGATGTGTTGTTACATGTAGCATCTTCCGATGCACCTGAACATTTGGTCTTTAAGGTTTTCTCACTTGTTTCAGATCTACTCGTCACCTATGAACACGGAATATTTTTGCGCTACAAATGTCTGACCTGACTCATTCAGTAAATAGTTCCACACATCTCGCTACCAAATAATCATTCAGCGCAATTCACTCGAATGATTTAAATGATGGTTTATTAAATATTTGAATTACCAGTCTCGAGAAATTTCGATCAGGTATTGAAATAACGAAACCCGAATAATTAGTGCGAACACTTGTACTTTGATATCAATTGGAATTTTCCCAACCGTTTACGACACATTTTCTGTACTGTCACTGAGAAAATTTGTTTCTCATCTTTGAACGTCTTGCTTGACGATGAGGTTCTCTATTTTCCTGTCAGTAAATACATTTCCCGCATTCAAGTTCTGACATGACTTGACTCGGTCAAGACTCGGCACGTTAACAACCCTATACCTTATACACAAATACACTTCTGTGCGCGAAGCGTTTCCCGTCGTTGATTTTGTATCTTAGTTTCTTTTTAAAACGATTAGCACACTTATAAATAGCTTGCGGAATTCCTCCTGAGCTGTTGATAAATTTATTAACAAGTAGTACGGTTTCTCAAGGAAATCTTGCAGATCGAAAATGAATGAAATAAAAGGATCAAGCGCAATTGGCCCGGAACCCGAAAATCATCCAAAACCGGTTTTTTTTTTTAGTAACGGGTCGCTAAATTCTCTGAAAGACGCATAATTCTTTACTTCTCAGTTTGCTCGACATACTCTAGTTTCATTGTAAATGGTTTGAATTATATACTCTAGTTTATCGTGAAGAACAGAGGAAGGGACAGTACTAGAATGTACTTTGTAGTCGATGCACAATAATAATGCTTGGGTGATTGAAGGTGAGATTATAATAACAATTGTTCATCTTCGAGGATGTTTACTTCTTGGACAACCTAATTTGAAATTGAAAGTCGCGAAATGACCTGATTGTTGTCGAATTACGCAGAGAGAAAAATGCATGTTTATGTATAACCTAATTATGACACAAGAAAAGCCATAAGTTCGTGTTTCATTGATTATGAGGTGTTCATTACGAATGAAACAGTTTGAATTACTTAAAGAGAGACGGGTTATTATTACGTGCGTAATGACACAAGAAAAGTCATAACTCCGTGTTTCTTTTATAAAGGAAGTGTTCAATACGAATGAAAAGAGAGAAAGGCTATTTATGTTTACTCGACGATACACTGATAAATGAGTTTTAGAAGCTTGCCAAGTGCGCGAGATCAAGAAAGTGATGACGCTTTCTACGCTCTTTGTTTCGCACAAACGACTACAACTTGAATTTGCATATGCACGCTACTTCGCCGGCAGCAGCAAACAATTAAAAGCAATTACTAAATGTAAATCAAACTAACTAGACGCTGTCTAAAGGCAAACATTTGCACCGGCTCATTTTCATCTCACACAGAAAATAAAAGTTAAAAAAGCCGTCTTTTATTGAATTATGACAATGCTGTTTCAGATTATGGTATCTAGTACTCTTAAAAATCGGAAACGATAAAGCATCTTTCCCTTCGGAAGTTTCGAATCAGAATTCACGTTGTTAAATATTTCAGTTCAACTTCTGTAGACTAGGTTTGCAAATAATGTTGCATCATTTGTGTTGTTTTCGTTTGACGACCGTTTAAATGTGACAAGCCTTGAAACTTTTTTACTAGTTGTTGATATTTAGTAATAAAAGAAGGCACCATCGCACTAAGCATGAAAAAAAGACCTGATTTAATTTTAACAAAAAAACAACTGGATTAAACAAATCACCTCCTGCAGAGTAATTTTATCCTTGTTAAGCGACCTTGTCAAACCTTGGGTAAACTGTGGTAAACGAAAAGACCAATAAATCGGCCACTGTTGAGAAATACATATAGTCTTCCTTTTCAATGACAAACCAGTCTTAAAAGCTGGTTTAATTGTCATGGGGGTAGAGAATCGAGAGACTTTAATCAATTTTGTCGGCGATTTTAATTCTAGACTTTCGTCCAATGTTGCTTCTTTTGTGAGCCATTGATTCATTTCAAGTCCGTATTTTTCCTTTTATCAAGTCATACCAAAATCTCAAATCTGGCGGCTATAAAAACTTTCCATCCCAAGGCATGACAAAACTAGAATCTTCCAACTTCCTTACCGCTAAATATGTACCCAAGCAATTAAGCCCGAAAAAAATTTAATAACAGATCTGTTCCGACCTTTCATACCTTTCGGAACGTGCACATGTCACTTGTTTCGCACGTCATCTAGCGTGATGTTTTGTGTCGTGTTAATCCTTTCGTTCTTTTTTCGCCATAGTAGCTTCATGTTACGAGAATATGGACATGTAAGGACACTTTGTGAGCCGGATGAGGGCCATTTGCAATATAGGTGAAAAGTGCATGGGCGCGTATTCATGTGGCAGTGGTGATTGAAAGTTGATCAAGACAGTTAAGTGGAAAGGGATAATTATACAGAAAGGTGAGTCAGCTTGATTTTGTTAAAAGCGCGTGGAATATCAAGACTCAGAAGTAGTTTCACTATCTTAGCCATCACTTAGTAAATACACCGGTCTATCCACCTTACCATTTTTGTGGCGGCGTTTTTTCAGACACATTTACGAAACTGTGATTTCTGATGAAATACTGCGCATACAACTACAAAGCAACGTTTATCTCTTTAACTGTAATCGCTGTGAGAGTATAAGTATCTATCGTAGCATTTAAGGAACCAATTTTATTTCTTTGTCGTCGCCTTGGCTTAACTCGTAACAAACCTGGCGATTAACAAACGCATGATATCTGAAGTTTCCTAATGTCGACAAAGCTTATAATGTTTCGATCCCTTCAAAACCTGTGTTTAAGATGATTTCTCTGCCGGAAACAACTGCTTCATAGTGGATATGTGAATATTACCAAATCCACATTTTACCGCTTATCCCTTTGTTCCTTTCAGTGTGTCATTTTGTTCATTTCAGTGTATTTCTTGTATCCAAGAAAGACAACTCTGGACTTCATATTAAAGTTAATTTATTCCGTTTTAGCAATTAAAAGTCTATAAACGTCACAAAAATCTTCATTTTTACCGTCGCGGCCGGGACGCGACTTTTTACTTACAGCAACTGCTGTGGTATGCCAAGTCAAGCAAATAAGCTCTCTCCTTCTCATTATCGTGTTTAGAATGATAATCTAGGAAAAAAGTTTGAGAATAGTCTATAGTCAAAAATATCCGCCTGTTAACTTAAAGTACGTGTCATGAACTTGTTTCTTACAACCGGTTCCTTGATATTGTCGACTTACAAGTACAAGAATGTACACTACAACAATCTGCAGTATATACACTAGTGTCTGTAATGACACTCTGTGAAATTGTCCAGGCTGTATTGTCGAGATATTGACGCCTCAGTTAATTAGCGAGTAACCAAACATAGTCATACCCGACTTTTTCTGTGGATAAGTCGGCGGTTTTACCTGAAGATAGTTCTACAAGCGGAAGCATGAGCGAGTCGGCGCACTAGTCATGGTGCACGTAGAGAAATTTTGCTTATCTATTTGTGGCTTGAGTCAATTAGAGAATTTTACCCTAAACAAAACTCCGGACGAAATTTTAGCTTTCATCCTTCCATTCGACAATAACCAATTTTTAACACAACAGTTTTGTGATTATAGTTGACTGTGTTTCATTCACCGGTAGTTGATAGTTAAGTCGCAACCAATTTAACATTCAAAGAACTTTGCAAGTGAAGATCGTCAATTAATTTTGTCGGCTCATTAATATACAGTCGGAGTCCATAGATTAACCTAGTGGCATCAACCCACAGAGAGGTGTTGACTACGAACTGTCGCACCTATTAACTTCATTCATCTTCTTGCCCGCCATTCGCGCGCGCGATGTAACTATTGTCTCATTATTATTGTTTCATTGCTTTCTAATAGCGTAATGCACTGCAAAACGTCATTTGTGTGTAAAATGTTGTATATTAGAGCATAGGTAAGCTATGATTAGTCTGACAGGAGGCAGACAAAGAGATCGCATCTGCGACATTTTAAGGCCTCAAAAATGGGCACAAAAATGTCTCCAACTTTGCCGCACACCTTTATAAAAACGTGGTTGTTTGTGACCCTTGTCTCCAACGAAAAACTTCAAACAACAATTTATCTTCAAATCGGCATTTTGGCACCCTCCCCTAGGGGTCAACCTAAGGTTTTGGTTTCAGTAAATAATTAATTTGGTTTTTTTTTATCTGTTTATTCGAGCAGTCTCTCTCCCCACCTCCTTCTGATTACATAACTGGTCGTAACTGCATTCACACAAGCAACCCTCAATAGACTGCGAGCAGGCTCACGTTGGAGCACAAAGGCGCGCGGCGCAGCCGTGAGCGCGGAATTGAGCGGCAAGGCCTGTTCACCAGACTCATTACCGTGGGATCGCTTTGCTCTCTGCTCGCGCTCGTGACTCAGCAGGCTCACCTCTAAAATGCGGCAGTCATCTTATTAATTAGCTTTGTAAACTTCAAGCTGGTATAAACAACTGTGTCAGTTTCACTTGACGCCACACCACAACAGTTTCTTCAGAAAATAATCACATCGTTAAAAGTATATCGGGACGGCAAGCTTTTTGTATGATAAAGATATTCAGTATCGCTACATTTTGGGCGTCTTCGCTGATTGAATTTTACAGTCTGTAAAATTTGTTTCGCTTTGTCAATGCTCGCTTTGTTGTTGACATATTTAATCTCGAAACGCCCTGCCGTGTGAAAAAGTTCGAGTTCCTTTTTCAGGGAATTTATTTCGCCGCCACTTTTAACACTAGATCGATACATGTTGAAGGTTTGGTGTCGTCCACCTAGTATATTGCTAATGCACTTTGGCAGGATGAGCAAATTTCCTCCACGTAAGCAAGAACCTTTGTCCATTTTCATAAAACATTAAGATTAAAAAAGTATCAGAAAAGTCCTAAAGAAAAGCTCTCTTGAAAGGAGGAGAAAGAATATAAACACAACAGAAAAACTGTGTTATTGATTTTTTGTTCTATGTGAGGTACTGATTACCTTTGTACCTTTATGCACCGCTTCGTTAAGCTTAAGAGCTTGTCAATGGATATAGACACAAAGCGACATTTCCATCACGGTAATCTCGCCATGTAGCTCTCTTTCTGACGAAATGTCATCACTGAATTAAATTCTAATCACATGATCAAGTCTCTTCGCTCGCTTTCAATACTATCGGGTTATTTTAATATCGAAATGACACCTCCTGTCACCTTCGTAAAACAGTGCGCCATTAAGTAAAATCTGCAGCAAAAGTAGTTCACGGAAGTTGCTCAAAATCTATGGAATTTCAGGAGACGTAAGTTGTTGTTTGCTTTTTAAGTTTGCACATGCAAACGAATGATTTAATTCACTGGCTCTATGTGTTTGTTTTGCATGAGCATTCAACAGTCCCTTGTAATGGCCTCTTCACCGAAACCAAACGACGTTATTCCACTTCAAGTTTCAGGGTAAAACCTCTTGAAAATTGATTTACACTGCTTTTAGCCGTGTCAACACTGATTGAGGAGCTTATGAGGTAATTCTTGAGACCTTGAGAGTTTCAAGTGAAACCTATTTGGAGCTTCATTCCAAGTACGCCGAAAAGCAAATGACGATAACTTGGTACTGATAAACATCTTGTGCTCTCCATGGTTTGAATAAGAAAAGTGGAGTTGCTTGTTCTTCAGCGTCAGAGATTTGATGGCAGCCGTTATTTAAGAATCTCATTTTAAAACATACTTTCTGTCACTTAAACAAAGAAGCGAATGTTTTGGTGCTTTATTTACAGCAGATTGCACGAGGTGGATTTTAATTGCCAATGTTAGTTTCTGAAGCAACACAGGTAACAACAGATTCCAGATTGTCTTGTTTGGTATGTGAAAACTTGCACAAGAGGTGTCAGTTTTGTGTTTAGACCACCACCTTTGAACATTTTGCATTATCAAAATCTATCAACAAAGCTCTTTGATGGAAGACAACTAAAGTCCATTCATCCCCAAGAGACAGCGCTATTCTTTTATTGCGCTGACTTCCTTTTTGCTAACAAACCAAAGGTTACACTTTAAGCCTGCCAGAGTTAAAAGCACTGGTAGCCGGTGAATTTATGGCAATGGACATTTAGACGTAAATTTGAGCCTGCAATCAATTTACCTAAAGATTATCGTCCAAATATATAGCAGATATCGCAGTCGGCCGTTTGAATCGTTTGTATCGTTTGTCAAAGAAGCAAAATGGATGACAATAGCGGTTTCACCTTTTAGTTTCTATCTGCATATTTTAAGTTACAAAAGACTTCTAATTACAAATGCATTGTGTTTCTATCACCTCCACGAAACGAAAATGGACAAAAGTTCGAACCACAGAGCTCAAAGAAGACCGCCCGTGCATCTTGAAAAGCAACCAGTATTTCAGTGCAGTCGTTTAAAAGTTGTGTGGACTAACAGGTGAACCTTAAATTTGAGATATTTCTGTGATTACGTCAATTAGATCTTGGAAACCAATTTTTACCACTTCAGATCATGCTAACAAGACTAACAAGTTTCTGGGTGCGATTGATTTATATCTCTATCTCAGGCTTTATCAGTATTTTCCAAATTAAAGGGCTAAAATACATTTCTCGTGCACAAGTGATTAATAAGTATTTATTTCCCTTAGTATCTCATGGCGGGTACACAGACATGCGCGCATCATTAAGCCAATAAAATGTTGTTATGATGTTCATTGAATTGGCTTTGCAAGTAACAAATGCGAATCGAAATTTATAGAAACTGTATTATGCTTGTTAAGAGCTATAAGTTTGTCTAACGGTAATTTTCTGTGTTTTACCAAGTATTTTGGCAAAAGATGTCGTTAGACCGTGACATGGCCAGAACTGGAATGGCTGAGCGAGTGCAAGCTGGTCAATCACCACCGTTGAGAAGGCGAAGAACAAGGGAATACATTCCAAACTCCAGGCCCACACAAAGGCAAGGATATGTTGATCAAAACTTGCACGATAACACCTTACTGGCCGACGAACTAACCTATGGAATCCCTGGTAACGGTGGCCGTCCCTACACCGACGAAAACATGAACTCAATATTGCGTTCTTCCAGCGGAAACCAACCTCACTTGCAGGAAATTTTGCGGGTCATGCCAGAGAGCTCACACTTGAATGAAAGATATCAGATAGTGAAAGCGGAAAACACGATTCTCCGCGAACGCTTACAAAATGCACTCCAAAGAGAGATGAAGGCACTCAAGACATTTAAAAGGCTCGCTAAAGAAAACAGGCAACTTAAGCTGAACTTGAGGAAATACGAGAGAACTTTACTTGGATTTTACGACGATGAATCGGGTATGTAGCCCAGGTTTCACTTTCTTTTATTAGTATAGTATGCTTGAGGTGAAATACAAAAGACGTCAATTTATAGTCATTTCCTCTAGGTTGAGAATGTCATCGCAATTTTTCTACTTTTGAGTGAAGCAAAAAGTAAATATAAAACCACTCACTTTCGTAGATAGCCATTTTTTAAGGCGATGAAGTTTTCCTCGTGGTTCGTTATAATAAATTTGTTTTACATAGTAAACAAATTCATTGAAAGGCTATTCACGACCATTCAATTGAGTTTGAAAGGAAAATATTTCTCATTGTATAAATGCAGCTGTTTGTTATGGTGGCTTTTCATTCATGTGTTAGAAGTGGAATTATCTTATGCTGATGATTGCATTGGTCAAAAACATCTTTGAAAAAAGGTTGATTTCAAACATGTTTTATTCAGTCGATAGCACCAGAATTAAATTTCAATAAGTATCACCTATAATATTCTCCCTTGGGTTGCTGTATTGCATTTGTCTGCCCGTAATACATTGCATATCATATGCAGGAAATTATGTAAACAAATCCCGCTTGGTTTATAGCTTTATACTTTCTTGTTGCGGCTTTTTCGTATTCTGCATTTTTGCTGCATTCTTTAGACTGAACATGTTTATTGATTTTAAATAACCAATTTGACAATCCATGTACTAACCTTGGCTGGTTTACTTTAATTTGTTTAAAATTGAATCGTTATCACAGCCGATCATTTCGAAGTTAATTTTCAAATTAATTTCCTCCATAGATAAATAAAACCGGATTGTTTTGGCAATTAACAATGGTGAGGGAAAACAGGAAATGTTATTAAGTTTAGGCGAAGCATTCGAAGTTCTGAATAATGAGGTCATCAACAAATCTTTAGTAAGCTTTTCATTTCTGTGGTACCGTATTAGATGCCTGCCATTTGAAGTGTCAAAGTCCTCTGTGTTTAACCATTCAAATGAAAATGTATTTCATTTGCACCTATATTTCCATAGCAATAATCCACATTGTGTACATGCAAAAATTTCAACATGCTGATTGGCTAAGAGCTCGCCAATTAATTCCAAACAGCGCAGAAAGTTGAATTAAATTGCATTTATATTATATAGTAATCAAATCATTTTTCTCGTGCAATTTGCAATAAATAAGCAGTCTCAAATTTTCTCCTTACGTACTTGTGCCAGTGTTTATCTATTCCAAATTGCACTCGAACTCTGTCTGTGTCTGTTTAATTACGTCTTTCCATAGTTATTTTTCTACTTTCTATGCTATGGATTACAGTTGTCGTGGTCGGGTATACTTTGTGTACCGCACGATTTTGAGACGTGAGGGAAAACGTAGAGTTTTAATTGACAATTGTGTCATAAAAGATTGTTGATCCAGAGTAAATCCTATAAAAATAACTGTTTTGTGAGAAGTATTTAAACGTTTCCGGACAGCCTCGCATAACTTGCCTCATTTTCCCGTTTTCTTGTTGAAAACTGAATTGATTAGGATCCGCTAATACCGATAGACAAAGTCCCGGATTCTAAAATGGTTTAGGCAACGCGCAAATTATTTACAATTGCCATGAAAACCTTTTTCCTGATACGTGACACGTAAACAAAGCTGCATGATCACTGAATTCAAATAAGTCAGAAGCAATTAGAGTGTTATGGGTCACTGGTGAACATCAGTAATTGCTTTTTCATCCTCATGAAAATTTATTAGCAGTCGGTGGTTAAATACCCACACGCGCGAGAATGAGCTGAAATCCTGGCATTATGGTCCTACCAAAAACAGCCATGCATACTGGAGCAGACAAACCAAAACTTCGAGCAGTGATGCTGCAAAATGTCGCTGGGCTTCATTATATTTATCTTACAACTGAAAAACCACCAGATAACACCGACAGCCTTTCCATCCCTTCGCTGAGAGGTAAATAAGACATTTATCTCACAGTTGGATTTTCCTTTCATTTGTCACATGATGTGTTGTTTTCATTTTAGCATATGTTATTTAGTATCCGTTGATTATTGTGCTAAAATCTGAAATACAGAGGCAGTAACAGACACATCCAGAATTTCGGTGAGGGAGTGAGTCCTAGTTTGTAATATGTAGTTTGTTGTCACCGTAGTAGAATATCTGCTGGTTAGTTTTTAAAACCTTTTAGAACTTTTGGTGGAATTACAAGCATACGAGAACTGTGAAACGTTTGGAAGGCAGTTATTAAATTAGTAATAACGAGTTTTTGTTGAGTCTGCAAAATCGACGTTTGCACGAAAAGCGTAACGAGATTTCGCAGCCTTGATTACCTTGTAGCATTCTATTGACTGGCCTTTTGAATAGTGATATCGATAATTAAACAAAATAGTTTAATACACAGTACCCTGGGACTGTACCATCGTCAGAAATGGACATTTCTCAGTGAAGATATCGTTAGAATGCTTTCCTGCGATGAATAAGTCTTCGAAGATATATTCGCAACGTGCTAACTGACATGACTGTCCCTGGGCCGGCAGTTCTGCCAGATTGATTGCGTAAATGAAAAGTTTAATTAGGATAAAGCATTATTCTACAATAAAGTTACGTGATGGCCTAAAGTTGACCTTGTCTATAAGAAACGTAAATTAGGGTGACCTTAAGTAAATATAAGTACTTATTAGAAGTGGAATGCACTCATTTTGGACACAAACCCCAATGTACCGACAATCGGAAGTGAACAACACTATTTTTATAGAAATTCTGGTCACGATTCTCATACATATAAATTGTTTGTTTATGTACTTAGTTAATCGCCTTGGTACTCTGATGTATATCGCTCAATTCTTTTTGTTGACCGCACAATGAACCGTTTTTCAGTGGTGATCCGAATGAGTCAGATTGCTTTGTTTTCTTTGTTTGTTCAAAGTACAAATATGCGATAGGTGTTGATGGCATCGTCATGATGGCATATCATACCGAAGGACTTTACCGGGAAATTAGCAATGAGTCTAGGAGAACTTGTGTAATGAAACTGCCGTAATTTATTTAATATGCACCATGAAAGTTGTTAATAGGAAGGTTTCCTCATATTTACTGGCTTGGCGATATATTGTTATACAAGTTACTTCAATTGAAATCTACCTTTTATTTTAGATAGTTCCAGCCTAGAATTTCTGACCGTTTATACCCCCCAGAAATTCTTGATCTGTTGCCTTTCAGACGGCACCAAAACAACAATATCTATAAGCATCTCCTAATACATACAATTTTCTGTAAATGGTGGTCTTGAAAATTGGTGGCATCCCTTTGTTGGTGGTCTTTTTTATTGTTGTAACCTACCTAGTTGACACTGTATAGATATTTGGCTAGGAAAATTGATACATGTATGTACTGATCTCTTTTAAAGTCGGAAAAGGCGACAGTGACAGCCCAAGTTAGCGAACTTAATTGATAATGACTCGAGTAGGGTAACCGATTGAAGATCTCTCTTGAGAATTCGACCGTATTGCACTTAGCCGGCAATAACAATACGTCACAGACTTCTTAATTTCAAAGAAAACGTGTTTGAAAGGGTTTGAATTGCTAAACTGTTTTTTTATTATTATTTTGACTATGGACATGATTACCGAACTCAAAGGAACTTCATCCACCGATTGAACTTGAATGACTTTTGGTATTTATTCCTTTATTTAGATTCTGATCGCGGTGAACTCCCTAAACACCCAGATCTCAGCGACCATTTACCACAAGCAAGTAGCAGTCCGACACCCAAACATGAATTATACAACGGCGAAGAAGCTTCGGATAGAGACTTCAATCAAACACAGAACATTCCGCCACTCAAGATTACTAGGAGCATATCGACATCAACCGAAGATATCATGTGCGTCATAACAAAGGAAGATAAATCCACATCAACCGATGATTTAGAAACATTTGAGGATAAAACTGAATCCGTTGAAAGCTCGGACACCGAGAATATTGACAGAAGCGGGGAGTCTGAGTTCCACCCTACAAGTCTAGATGATGAGAGTGATAATATATGCGCAGGACTGGAGTACCAAGACACAAATTTGACTGATGCGTCCAAAGTTCAGTTTTTGCAAAATCAACTGCTCGCCATTCAAACACAGAGTGTTAAGGATAGAAGAAAATTTAGCGAAACACGAAGATACTGGACTGATCCTGTGATCGCCAATAACTCGGGTCTGAATGAATTGCAAAGGGCTTCGAGTTCACCAAGTTTATTAGGTGAGCGATTATCCCTTGCCTCCGTAGGGTTTCCCCCCTAACAGAGAATCGCTCAGTTAAGCGTGGATTGAATCATTTCTTTCAGCCGCGATGTTTTGTTTGCAAATTTTAGCAAGTATACTTAGTTGTCGGTCTTGATTGATTTACAGGGCTGGGCTGTTTGAGAGGTGGACAACGCTATCCACCGATAAATATCTATACAACGGATAGCGTATTTTGTTAAGTTAACACTTATCCACTGGATAGCGATTTATCCTATGGATATCGTTATCCAGCCTTCGAACAACCGGGGCCAGAACGACACTGTTGCAGGTTTGGAATGAATGATAGACATTTAAATAATCTTGAAATTGAATAAGAGAACATAATTTGCCTTACTGGCAAGATATTCAAAATAGTTGCGAAACGACCCTAGACTAACAGTTAATATCTCACGATTTATTTTGTTTTTTTGTTCATCTGTCTTTTTCCGATGTGATCTAGCCATGACAACTCGCTCTATTGCAAGCAATGAGACTTGCCTCCAGTCAGGAGATTAATTAATTACCATTACTGTACAAGGAATGGGGCTGTTTTGTGTTGGATATAATTATTATAACCCGAGTCCCGTGAGTCCCGTGAACAGCACACTACATTTCCATGCGACTAGCCTAGATCCATTAATTTGTATTTTAATTTTATTTTCACAGACGGGTGTGGACAAATCACCGCAAAGAACAAGAACTCCAATCGCAAAGATACCATCCCAAAACGCCGCGTGTCAGACGGAAATAATCCTCTATCACCTGATTTCATGATACGTTCGAGGCCGTCATCGTTCCACGATGCTGAGCTAACTACAGTCCCTGAGGTAACTGTATCACCACATGAGGAGGATAATGCGAGTGAAGGCAGTTCCAGATCACCATCTCCTACCTCGAGGGTAAGTTTAAGCTTTTTACATTTAGATAACACTACTTGTGTCAGGGACTGGCTCTATGATTTCCGTGGTTTTGGTTTTTGCGAGAAAAACTGCTGTGGCTCTGTCTCCTTACGTTTGAAACCCTGTCAGCAGCATCCTCGTGCTCTGAGAAACTATGACTCTCCTAGATCTAAAATCCTAGGCAAAATGTTTGGAACACTGTTGTGTTGTCTATAAAACTGCAATCTTCCGCACACCCCCACCTCTCTTGTATGGAATCTGCATGCCTTGCACATCTTGTACAACCCACAGACCTCGATGTTGTTCGACGCAGCTCAGAGAGCGTGGGCAAGATAAGCGAATTATTTTAGTTTTACATCATCGGTTAGTCTCAATTTGGACACTAAAAGGCTACAAACTAGGAAAGTGTTCCTCAACTGTATTGCTGGGATTTTAGCAAAAACACTCATTTTATAATTTTCTTTCTGTAAGGAAGCAAAGTAAAAGCAACCTAACAACAACAACAACAATACTTTATTTAACCACGCGACACCTAGGAGCGCAAGCACTCGTTAAAATGTGTGCGTGAACGCAAAGTTGTATAAAGAAAGAAAAAAAATTATATAATTATCTGTATATGTAAATATGTATTATATAATAGGCGCCTAAAAAGAGTTAAAAATATTAAAAC
>Ga0126337_10000326_pt1 | contig 22517 bp, 16 predicted proteins | sample DipCmetagenome_FD_92527 | JGI IMG/M metagenome (GOLD analysis project Ga0126337, IMG submission 92527) | Coral microbial communities from La Bocana,Puerto Morelos, Mexico - Diploria C A metagenome | ecosystem: Host-associated > Invertebrates > Cnidaria > Coral | place: La Bocana,Puerto Morelos...
AAAAATAAAAGAACCAAGGCCAAGGGGGGGAAGGGGGTCGAGTTTGTTTTTATCAAATCCAACAAGTGCGAATAAAAATTGTTTTTTTTAAAAAAGAACCCCCCCCCCCCCAAAAAAAAAAAAAAAAAAAAATGCCGAAAATTGGTATGTAAAATGTATTTTATACACTTTTATTTGTATTGTCTGGGAGATTTGGTGACCCATATGGGAGAGCAGGAGATTCGGTCTCAATCTAGGAACCAGGATCAGTATTGAACTAAAACTACAACCCCGACAAAAATAGTTTGGAAGGTTGAAGATGACCGCGTTGATTGTGACTACATTTCAAAAGATCTCATCTATAGGTATGTACTATGTATTTATGGGCCCCCCTCCACCCCATATCAATGTTGAAGTATTACTGAACATTATGATAGACAAGATGGTGTGATGTAAGTCCGTCGGTATACTTCCACTTTGAATAAGGGGGAAGGGGTGGAGAGAAATAAGAAACCTTCCCAACATTTTTGACGGAGGTTGTAGCTTGAAATGGAGGCTCATGCAAGTATATAAGACTCTAATAGAGAATTGTGAACAAATATATTGAGACTGTGAGGCACAAATAACTAGTAAAAAATGCAAGACTGTTAGACTTGGCTTGGCTTGGCCTTGAGGATCCATTCATCACCCTTCTTATTCCCGCTCCCAAGGGTGAAGTTCTCTCTTCTTGCTGCCTTTGGAGCAAACAGATGGCCCTTGCAATGAGCTTGAGAACTGTTACCAGTATTAAATGTAACAATCAAGGGCTGAAAAAGAATCTCTAGACATTAACAGTGTACCTCCATAGGATAAAAAGGAATAAATTTAATTCCAGCTTTATTCTCTTTTAGAAAATCAATGCGAAGAATGCTTTTGGTTTACATCTGATTGATTACATGCAAGATTTGATCAAGACAGTCAAAGAGGGAGACATGACTAACTTCCAGGTAATAAGTGAATGAAGTTGTTGCCTGGTAATCAGTGAATATTGTGAGAAATTTGTACTTGTTTTGTGCATCATCAATTTTGTACTCTGTAGATTGCATGTAGATTATAAACAATTATTGGATAAAGTTTTGGTGATATCCTGAATAATCAATTATGATAACCCTTACCGAGACCTTGATTATTCTTATATCACAAAAACCAAATCTAATAATTGTTTTATTATACATCGTACATTGAACGAAACAAAAAAAGTCATGTTTTTGCTTCTTCTCTGACGGCAAGCAAGACAAAGCAAGCGAACTTGACATGATTACCCTCAGAAATCTCTCAACCGCAGTCATACACAACATGATTGCCTGTGACCTTGAGTGTCCTAGACACAATTATTGTATTGCTAGATGACATCACAGGTGCTAATTTTGAAGCATTACATGTAAGTATCATAATTTCACTGGACTGTCATATCAAAATCCTATAGGATTTCTGGAAGTCACATGGTGCTCTTAAATCTCAAACAGAAACAGTCTGAAAATGGGGGCAGGAGTGGTAAGGAGTGCTAAACTGTTGGATGACTGCATCATCTTTATAAAAGGGCATGGTTTAATAAGACCAAGGAAAGACATGGCAGATCTTAAGCTATCAAAAAAATTGAATTTAAGGAGGGGGATAGGCTTATTAGAGATGGAATAACTTAATTTGTTATTAATTTTTAAAACAGGTTGCAAGTTGCACATTAGATGCTAGTGCTAAAATCTATGCTGGTCGTGTTGATTCCATTCATGCTCAAGCCTACAAAATGTTGGGAGGTCTAGGAAGAGCTGAAAATCAAGGTTAGAGCATGACTGTACACTTGTCTTATATTCATTGTGATATGCAGTAAAGCTTACCAAGTCTTGTAGCAGAAATAGTTCTCACCATGAAGGACAGTCTATTGGACAGACCTTGCAGTTTGATTGAAGTAAGACCTTGTTTAGAGTGCTCACAAGGGGCACAGTGGTCTGTAATAATTATCAAAGGAGTTTGTGAAGTAGCATATTTATTACGCATTACCTGTGCATTAGTTACCTTGTAAGGACTGTGACCTTTTAAGATAGATGTTATCATGTTTTCTAGATGGAGATGGAAATGGTGGAGAAGAGCCTGGTGAAGAGCAACAAGGACCTCAGAAGCCGAAGAAGGTACTAACATTAACACTTGTGTGTAACCTAACAATAAAACATCAACTCTGGCATGTGTGGCAAGTCTTGAAAGTAAAGTCAGTCTATACGTAGAGGCTAAAATTGTCAGTTGAGATACTACAGGTTGAAGACTTAATTTTGACAGTACTCATCATTCTGGGCAAATAACTTTGAGAACTGCCCCTACTTGCCTAAAAGGATTCACAAGTTCTAATTTCCATCCTTGAATCTGGTGACTACACAAAATTTGCTACAAGAGCAAAATTATGTGGATCTTGCTACCCTTATTCCCCTGTAATATTCCCTGTATATTTTTTTACGTAATACTTGTAATACATTTGTTTTGTTTAACATTTAACAAAAAAATTATTAAGTTGCTGATAGGTCTGAGGTTTGAGCATGGTTGACTGTTCTTAAATGTAGCTCTGGTATCACAAAGGTCAAATGTTAGAGGCTTGTGGAATGCTACTAATTGCATTTGTTTAGTGGACTTCATGACTTTCTCAATAGCTACTCAAATTTTGTTAGTTTACAATGTACAACTATAAAGACATTTATAATAATCTAATAATTGAATTTAGAGATACGTGTATATACTCAGCACTCTGTCTTTTTATCGCAGTCTTCCCATCACAGACCTGGAAATACAATAGAGTCAAATCTCAAGAACCTGAATGTGAACCAGTTTGACTTAGCTTTTGAGGTAAGTTAGTTGTTCAGACATTTATCTCCTTGGTTATGTATATTTCTTACAATCCTAACCTACCTGTGTATTTCTTATGTTAACTTAATATAAGCCAGCACTGCATTCAAGTGCAAGCCGTAGTTAAGGTTTGTCCCCTATATATATATTTTATTTTTATTTTTACATGTGTTAAAATCTCTTCTCTTGTACTAAAGGGCTTGCTTGTAGACTACAGCTTGTAACAATTTAAAGACACTAAACAAAATTGCAGAGTTAACAAGGATGGCATTTATTACAACTAGTATTTTCTTAATTAAACGCTCAATGTCCCAAAGAAATGCCAGGTCTCACAAGTAGATTTGTAAAATGCACCCTCAAGGATTTCTTATTTGAGTTATAATAAACTTTTTTTATATAATTTTTAAAATTTTTACCTCTAAAAAAAAATTGTGTAAAATCCTAATAACCTTGAGCCTCAAATAAAATGCAAAGGTCAAATAAATGCTGGATGAATGAAACCAAGTTTGAAATTTAAAAGTAAGGGAGCATGTACAGGTAACTGAGAATTAACAACTGCATCGCTAAAATGGAGGTTGGGTGCCTGAGACATCCAGGAGCTTCCACTATTGGCAGCCAGCTCCTAGATGAAGACTGCTCCCATGGCTGGCAAATCCTCAGCCCTGGTTACCCAGCCATGAGCCTCCATGCAGTAAGTTAGACACTAGAAAGAGGGAGGGAAAGGGATGGGAGGGTAGCTGCCTGGGTGATGAGCTGCAACACTACCAAAACGCCAGAAAACACCTCCTGTACGTTCACCACGCTACAATCCATGAGCATGTGGAATTTCCGACACGTGCACATTTGTGTTGACACTGCTGACTACCAGGTGCAAGTCCTCTTTGTTGTTAACTCTGTTAAATTGCATTTAACTGCGTAATGAGGTGGAGTACTACTCACTGAAAATGTTGACTAATACATCTGTAAATATTGTCAGGTTGATCCATTGTTCCACAAGACTTCAGCTGCCTTTGATGAAGGTGGTACTGGAGGCTTGCTTCTAAACCACTTGTTTGTCCGTGATGATAGCTGTGAGCTTCTTCTTGATTCCACAACTGTAACCATGACAATGCGAGATTCATCATCAGAGGGCCAAACAACACAGGATAACAGCATGGTTGACCTGTCAGAGCTAAGAGGCAAGATTTGTTAATATCAATCGTTACCGTGTAATAAGTCCTATATAAAAAGCATTGCATTCTGCACTTACTCTTACATGTACATGTTTGTATGGAACAATTAGCACTGTTCTTCAAGGAACCAAAGGCCTACTCAGGCTCAAGACAGTAGCCAGCTACCCATAGACTAGTCAACATTTCAATTTGGTTTTAGCTAGTAGGTTTAGGGCTTCAACTAACTATTTTGGCTGGTGAAAAGAGGAAGAGATAATCTATATCTATCTAAGATCTTTTATCACAAGGCTGCAAGGTTTTTCTCACGATCTATTTGAGTCTAGCAATGAACCAAGTCATCTTGAAGCTATACAACAGAGAAGTCACCAAGTGACAAGAAAATATTAATCATTTTCTCACGAACTAACTGCTTGTAATTTACTCAAAAATAAATGTATGCTTCACTGGCTCTCGCATGACAAGAGTCTCTTCTTGAGAGAAATGAGAGTAGAAGTGGTAACTTAAATTTGAGCAGTACTGTATGTTGCAATGTATATTATTTCAAATGTGAAAAATGTCTTCTCTTACCCAAATCCCTCTTGGTATAACTGAAAAAATAGAATATGCAAAACCACACTTGACAGTTGTGGCTAGTACAAAATTGAATTATTTTGACTGGTAAAATCAAAGCTAGAAATAACATCAACTTGAAAAAAATCAGAGTTCCAGATGGGATTTGAACTATTAAATGACCTAGCCAGATGCTGAAAATCAAGGCTTTCACTAGACATTGGGCTAGTAACTTAAAAGGGTCTTACGCCCTGTCCTGTGACTTGCATTTCTATCATGTAATAATCTGTAAACAAGTGTTTTATTTACAAAGCTGGTGTTCTAATTGCAGATGTTTACAGCCGTGTAAACTTTGAAAGTCTTCAGATCTGTCCTCATTTTACTGACTTTGAATTCACCAACTGGACAAGAAATAGAGAGGTACTGCCTTTGAATCTAAGTAACATTGTTTGTTAGTTGAAATTTGCAGCACTTGCTCTCCATCAATGCCTGGTTCATTCATTTGATGAGTCATTTCCCACTCTCAATGCACAAATGGAAATTAACAAAAACTACAATCATTTTCTTGATATTGCAAGTTACCATGCCGACAGTATACCTGTCCGTAACTTGAGTTAAAGGCATAAACGGGGGAGAGAATGGAGTTAAGGAAGAAGGGGAATTGGGATGTCGGGAGCGTTGCGTGACATCCCAAAAAATGACCGCAAAGGAGACTAGAAGGGGACCCCTGCTGTAAGAACTTTGGCCTTTCTCATAATGCCCACCTACATTGTATTTCTATGTAATTGAATTTCATCATTTGTCAACTAATGTCAGTAAGAATTCAGACTGAGTTTGGTTCAGTTCATAGCACTTGGTGCAAACTTGATAAATTAAAGCAAACAAATACCTGATTGGTATGATTCCACACATGAAATCAAGCTGTAATCCAAGCACAAATCAACTATGGACTGAGTGGCAGAGAAGAACACTGACATTTTTCCAAGACCACAAACCCAGCAACCAAAAAAAGCTGAAAACCTACAATGAAACAGGATAAATGCCTAGATATCCCTGGCCAACTGCCAAAGGCTCTCTTATGCCAACAAATGCCTCTTGCTTCTCTTAGTTAACTAAGAGAAATTACATCAAATCTTACAGGTCAATGCTGATTATGGTAAGATGGTAGCAGAAATGGAGAAGAATGAACATGCTTTTGATGTAAATGCACCAGGTGAGAGGTCTTAATACCTAACTATTTAGCTTGAAATAGGGTTCGTATGTAAAAATTCACCACATTTTCAGACCAAAGCAAATTATCTGAACTGACATTACAAGAACTGTATGGAAGATGGTAAGGGGAATTAATTTTGAGATATTGAGAGTGAAGTTTTTCAAGAGTCCTGGAAAAATTAATTTAAGTCCTGGAAATTTCCTGGGAAAAAAACCACTGCAAGGTATTGAAGGTATTATTGGTGCAGGGATTTTTACATCCCAGTTGTGAGGCTTGTGCTAAGTTTGGAATCTGTATAGCAGCCACTTTACGCTCTTGACCTAGTTACTCTTTTCAAGCCTTGTCGTGAAGCTTTCTTACCCTCTGCCTACCTGTAAAGAAAGCTAACATTATTGCATTTGAAAACACTGTCCCATGGAGCTTTCCACAGGCTCATGTGAAAATTGCATCTGCATTGTTCGATAGTTACTGAGCCTGAACCAGAATACGGATTTCCAGAAACAGTGGGTGATGACTACAGTGATGATGATGTGCCTGACATGGGAGGGGTAAGTGAACACTGTCTGGGTAGTATGGTAAGATATAATATTTGGTAGTATGGTAAGATATGGGTAGTAAGATATTGCTCATTAATAACATAAATAAGCTGATTATAGGGCTGTTACAGCTATTAGAGGTTCATTATGCCTATAGAGAAAAAATACAATAATATTGTAGAAAACAATTACAAATGCAATGTCATGTTCAACCCATTCACAGGACATTGACCAGGACATGGAATATGGAAGGGATCGCTGTGAAACTGTTTTCCGTAATCCAATCTGCAATGCATCACTTGCTTTTGCTGATGGACAAGAAGCAAGACTTGTTACTTCCAAGGATGGAAGGTCTGCAAATAATCATTTTTTGATATTTATTTATAAAAATAGGTGGTTTGGAGTGAATTCTCATATAAAAGAAAAGTAATATGGCAACATTTTCTTTCAAGTTGTCCTGCAACATTGTTGCATTGCAAGTTCAATAGTATTTTTGTGTATTACCACTTGTTCCATGTTGCAGAAAGTTCAACTCCTGATTACTTCACACTACATGATGCTGATTCTTGCAACACAGGTGGTAATAAGCACAACAGTCTTTTTAACTTGCAATGCAACCATGTTGCAGAGCAAGTTGAAAGAAAATGTCACCTCTAGTCCACTATTAGGCCACCTTCAGCTGCAGATGCTGTTTCAAGACTTAACTAAACTTTCTTCACCATTAAAAATTTGACTTGTTTGATTTCTTGCCTGTAGAAGTATTTTAAGTGTGAAATCTTCCTTTTGTCAAAGGATGCCTCAAAACTGTGAAGCTTCCTTTTATATTGATGTGACAGGATTCCCACATGCAACTGCTTTGAGACAAACTATTGTTATTTTTACACGCAGAACAACTTTTGATTCTGCCGCTGCAACTGCAGGCATGCTGTGCTTGGAGCTGTCATCTCAACCAAGTGACTATTCTTACTTCAAGTCTGACCTCATGTCAACCTGGGCTGGACCCCAACACTGGAGACTTCATTCCAAGCTATCTAAAGGTATTAAGGAAGTACTCTCTAGTGGAGGGGCAATTAATTGTGGATGCATTTGTTTTGGTTATGCATTTTAATGATACACCTGATAATGCTCTTTCACTAACTGATTAAAGTGTGCATATGAGCCATGAGGCCCACAGTGCCAGAGCTTGTCCCGGTTTCTGTAGCATGAAGTGACTATGAATATTTCTACTCTCCCTTGGATGGGATGCTAGTCCATTGCAGGGCTACCTCCAGCATTTAAATTGCTGGTACCCACTTGTACACCTGAGTGGAGAGAGACACTGTGAGAGGCAAGTGTCTTGCTCAAAAGCACAATACGATGTGCCTGGCCTGGGCTCAAACCCGAACCACTTGATCCAGAGTCGGGTGCAGTAGCCATGCGGCTTATGTTTTCTGATGCCAAGCACCATCTCTTGTATTCATTTTAAAGGTATTGATTAGCTCTTTGGATGATTTCTACTGTGCAATTCCAGACAATATCCACACCCTTTATAGAACATCATTGGCATTCCAGCAGGGTGGGGTGAGGGTGAAACCCAAAACATTTTTTGGAGAGGGTAGTATGATTATTTTCTGGAACATCACATTTACATTGAGGTTTGCAAAAATATGGGATTTCTTTGGTTTTGGGGTGAAAATATGTAGCAGTTGTATTTGCTTAATTGTGAAATAACATTCCCTTGGAAGCCTTTTTTAATCCATGCAGGAAAATTCTATCTTTGTCTTAATTCCGTTTGATGATATTGTGTGAAGTCAAAGTACATGCATATTTTCACAGAAAGAGGGAATTTTTGGCCACAGCCTTATTTTATTACTTGAACTGAAAAGAGGCATCCTTTTACAGGTTTACCTAACTCCATGTTAACTGCAGAAGAACAAAACAAGAAAAAGAGAACAAAGAAACAGCCCTTTACCATCAAATTTGAGAGTGAAGTGGATTTTGGAAAAAGCTTTTCAAGAGGAAGGGTAATGCCATTAGCAGACTTGCACATCATATCCTGCAAATGCCAACATTGAACACAATTACCTTTTCCTAATCCTTAGTCTTGGCAAATTTTTGTGTCTAGAAGATCCAGATGAATGGCTGCAGTCAGCATGAAAACTCCAATGAACTTTTTAGTGTCCCATGAAACGGTCTTGATATTCACTGCAAGTTAAGGTGTCTTAACAGGGAAGTGCTTGCTAACTTCAGTTTGCACAGCATGACGCAACTCTTACAAACATTGCTACTTGCCATTAGACCTTTTCACCAATACAGTGGCCATTTTGAGTTCCATTGTTTCAAGTACATATTATAGGATACTTTGGGGGGGGGGGGAATTACTACCTGTATATATTTTCCCTTAAGCATCACATACAACAGAATTCAAAATGGTCTATTGGATGGGTTACCATATCCATTGCAATAACAACCAAATCAGCATTTTATTCAGTCTTGTCTCTGCCACTACAACTGGCTTGAGACAAACAAGTTAACCTCAGCCTGGCTAGCATACAAATAAATGCAAGGGTTACATGTACGTCCTCTCAAGTTAAAAGTATAAGCTTAACTAAAGCTATTGTCCAAAGTTTTGTGAGAAAATGAATTTTGGTAGTATGGTTTGGTATCAAAATGTTGATATGCTGAAATGCATGGGCCCTGACAGTTGCTTTCCTATTTTTGTTTTTGTACTAGGCTGCGACAACTTTGTCTAAAGCAACCCTAGCGAAACACACAGCAACAAAGACAACATTACCTGAAGACCTTCATTATGATGCTGACAAACTCTTTAGACTCTTCATCAAGCCTAGGATCATGGTAAGCTAGTAACAAGACCATGCTGACAGCATTCAGAAATGAAATGCTTACCAGTCTATTGTTCAGTTGAAGTTGATAAAGCTACAGACAAATTTTACATTTTCAGTGCTCGAGGGAAGACCATAGCACATTGTTAATGTAGTGTTTTGCATGAATGTTTATTTGGAGCCAGATTCTAATTCCTCAAATTGTGAAGTAGGGTCCCATGGGAAGACTCTGAAAGAATTATCATTAGAACTAGCATTGCCCAGTCCTCCCTTAGTAGCCTGTGAACAGGCTTTCTAGTTGAGGGTGGGGCAAAGAGAAAGAAGAGAGAAGAGACAGTAGAGAAGTGAGGGAGTCAAAGTGTTAAGTGTCAGCTGAGAAATTATACATGTTTGACTGAACACCTAGACGTGAGATGTGCAAAATTTTGTAATATCCATGAAATTGCCCAAAATAAAAACGATAGCTGACAAATCACCAAAAACTAATGACTGACTTTCTAGGGCCCCTTTAAAGACCCTCCTTTAAAGGGACGATCTTAAGCTCCAGGTTTCTTGTCAATAGTAGAGAAACGGCGCCATACAATGTGCAACAACTGTCTGTAAGGTTCTGTTTTCAACCTGGAAGCATTTCTTGAAATAAGGTCCTCTCAAATTCAAGTACTGGTTCTACATAATCAGTGCTTTTCTCCTTATGATCTAGATTTTCTCTTCCATTGTATTTTTCTTTTGCTCCTCAAATTGTCCAAAATCATTTACTTGGTATTTGACTGTGGTATTCATGTATCTTGTGACCTTGAGTGTTTCTTTTTTCAAAAGGTTAAACGTCAAATTCAGGCACAAACAGAGATTAGAGATGACGGTAAGAAATGTGAACTTGTTTGATACCATAAGAGGGCTGGTCAAGATTGATAATTAATTTAATCCTTTTATATAAAAAAAAATTTAATCACAGTCAAATCTTGTTATAGCAGACATGCTTGGGGATGTCAGTTTAATAATAATGTCCATAATAGGGAGAGTCCATAACAGTGTGGTGTGAGTTAAAAAGTTCCCTAAAGTGCCTGTGAAATTAAAAAAAAATTGCAACTTATTTGAAAGTCTTTTCAAAAAATAAAAAATGCTGTTTTCCTTTTTGGAATATCTTTTTCGTTTTAGAGATACTGATGTTTTTGTATTATGCAATTTAGGAAAGTGATGATATCATGAGATATGCAACTTAAACCTATGGTAAAATACTGAATAAAGAATACCGGTATCTCTGGAAATATAAAAAAAGCAGTCTTCAAACTGAAATGTTCATCACAAAAGAAACCAAATAATACCCATAGTGCTGTTGTCATGGACACTCTCTTGGCTCCAGTCTCTTTCTGTCAAAAACCAAATATCCTCATTTTCAGCCCTTAACATAAGACAGAGGGTCCTGTTTTGAACAGACATGGTAACTATAACTTAAACTCATCATCACTGGACTGGCTGGAGTAGATGGTCCTTGGTTAATACTGTATTTCCAAAACAAAAAAGAAAAGGAAAATGCCATTCTTATTTTTTTAAAAAAAGACTATCAAATAAGCAGCAATTATTTTTTAATTTCATAGGCACTTTAATAGGCAACCATAGATAATGTCTGTGAAAATGAATGAAGCCTTGGATCCTACTGGGTCATAGCTGCTGGCACTTATCCCTGGTTTCTGTAGCATGAAGCCCTAGGAGTATTTCTACTCCCCCTGGACAGGATGCTAGTCCATCACAAATCATTCCCCCATAATTTGTTAGGATTCCCCAACAATTTGCCAGTACCCAATTATACTCCTGGGTGGAGAGAGGCACTGTGAGAGTTAAGTGTCTTGCCCAAGAACACAACACAGTGTTCCCAGTCAGGGCTTGAACCCGGACCGCTCACTCTGGGGACAAGCGCACTAACCATGAGGCCACCGCGACTCCCAGAAGGGCAATAAACATTCCAAAGACAATAAACATTCCTGATCAGAAGTATTTTGACAATTGATGAAGAGCAGACTAATTTTACATAATTGTGATATATAAGAATATACGGGTCTGCTTAATTGAGAGTCAAAACAATAAATTGTCATTTTTGTACCATAAGTGTAGATAATTCCATAATAGTAAGAGTCTGTAATAGTGGGAGTCATTTTCACTCGAACCCCTTATAGCTTTCACTAGTGTTCTGGATTTTGTCCATAATAGTGGGGTGTCCTCAAAACGAGAGTTGACTGGAGCAACAAGTGACCAAAGATGTTAATATATTTTGTTGCAGTGTTTATTTCATATGATTCTGTTGGAGGTTTTTTTACTCTTAATGTGTAATCAAAACATGAATAATAAATAAATTAACTAAGTTGGTCAGTGAGTACTGCTGCTACTCTTTAGCTATCAGGTCTTTCTTCACTGAGTAAATTTCGTAGCAAAGAGAGTGTCACTGTTTGCCAAATTAATGGAAGATGGTGTTGTGTGCATGAGCATTCAGCAGTTTTTTTACACCTCAAATGTGCATCATCAAATTCTTCTTAGAACACAATCTTCCATTTGGTTTAGAATTTACATGGAGCTCATAAAAAGGGAAATTATTTACATCTGAGAATGAGCAGTGATTCATTGTCAACACAACTTCCAAGACCAGCAATTAGCTGTTTAATTTCTACACACGGCTCTGATAGACTAGTGGGCTACACAGTAGCTATAGTCTGAAATTTTATATTTGCCTTGACAGGTTCAGCATGGTATAACTACGACAATGCAAATGACTGCGCTAATTACTGTCCAGATCTCCAAGTAAGTACCATAAGTTATGTTAGATGAGTCGTATTCCAAAACTTAAAAAAACTTATTTCAAGTTCTCTTTGTCTTTTCAAATAGTTCACCTCAAAGTAACCTCTATTACTATGGGGTAGACCCTGGTCCAAAGGGTATCCGGTTTAGAGTTGTTTGGAAATCTTTTTTTGACTTGGGCTTCTGTGTTGGCAGGATGGGGACAATGGTGACGATGATGACGTCTTTGATGCTGAAGATGGTGCAAGTGACTTGCCAGGTGGAGAAGCTGAATTCCCCATGTCACAGGATATGACATTTGGTGACCTCTCCCAGGGCCTCAGTTTCACAAATGAAAGCGTTGTGGATCAAACACTCTTTACTGGCGATGGTCTGGTTGCTCAACCCAATAAGGTGGGATTTTGCTCCCAGTATTTATCCTGCATGTGAAACAATCACTGACTGGTTTTCCAAGCCTGGAAAAAAGTGTTGAAAGCTATGTAAATTACTTAAAGAATTGGACGTTTTTCCAAATTGCAACAGGTTTAGTCATAGCTGTTGGATGTGGTAAGTGCCTGCTAACCAAATTTCCAGTTCTAGGTGTGATTATAGCTAACTTAATTGACTTAGGAAAAAAAATGTGCTTATGTTTAGACATGAAAGGAGGGAATTGAAAAAATTACAATAATTTGGCTTTATTTTTGGTCAAAACAGTTCTAAAATATTACAATTATCTTTGCTTGCACATGAAATGCTTCTGGAACACCAAGATAATGGGACAACAAACTCTAATTAGACTTAACCGATTTTTTTCAAGACATCAAAATCTTCTGCACATTCATAGCACATTTCCTGTCAATGACAATTTCTCTTTAGGTTTTGAATTAGAAGTTATTCGTTATAGGTAAAAACCTGAAGCAAGAAATAATATCAAGGTAGAAATTAGTACTTAAGTTTTCAGCACTTGAACTTGTATCATTTGTCTAAAGGTACACATTGTCTTAATTTGCCAACAGGTTCAAAAAATTGATATTGGCTATGCCAAAACTGCCAAAAAGATGGATGTAAAAAAGCTCAAGGGGGCCATGTGGGGACTGCTAACTGACAATGGTGAAGGAAACAAGGTTTGTTGAGATGCTCCCTGACTAGCGCACCAAGAGTTGCATAAAAGTTCTGCTGCAGTCTTTTGACACCTTCCACTGCTTTAAACAAATTATTTTTTATATCTGTTGTCTATCTAGAGCAATGTACATGTATTAGAAAATATCCTGCATCCTTTATTACAGACTTGACATGCCATAGCCCCTCTCAATATTTTTACACCTGTAGTACTGAGTTGAGTAGGCATGTTATAACTTCAGATTTGTTCATATCAGTACTGTCCAATAAACAGTCCTTTATTTTTGATTATTTTCCATTTGTTTACAGGAAAATGTTGCTGTAGATCAGCAAGGAAAGCAAAAGGACAACAGCACTGTGACTTATCCTCACTCATTCAAAGAAATTTATGCTCAGTTACCTGGAAAACTTTCGAAGAACATGGCAAAGAACTTGTCAGTGTCTATTGCCTTTGTCTGCATCCTTCACCTGGCAAATGAAAAGGTAAGAACCACAAAAACAAAGACAATGTGTTCTAACTGCCTGTCTGCCTATATCGGTATTGTTAGTTTGATGCACTGCATGTCATATTTTGAGACGCGTGAGTGTGGAAATTACTGAAAAATTTCTAAGTTCTATTCTGTCTTTTAATTAGAAGTCAAGCTTCTTAAAGCCTTCAAGGTACATACAGTTGCCACATAGATCTTGAGGCTTTTGCATACAAATTGTTCACGTTGAATGAGCCAACTCCCCAGGTTAACATACCTTGCAGCACTTCTTATGTCATGTCAGTTGTCACATTAAGCAATAGGCCACAGGTTTTTATGGTTTATAGCCTTATAAACCACATGGGATGTTGGAAGAACACAAGAAAAATTCGTAAATACATGTAAAAAGCCACAGGCAAGTGATTGATTTACAAATTCTTTGAGTGTTCTTCCAACATCCCAAGTGGTTTATCAGCCTATAAACCATAAAAACTAGTGATTGACCAATCAGGGTGTGCACATTCATTTGATGATAATATAAATAACACTAACTTATTGTTTCCATTACATACCTGACTAAAGAGGTACAGTTGGTGTACTGCCACATATAATATGGTGTCGGTGCATTATTAACAGGGTACTGGCTGTGTATTCAAAATTTAACCACTCGGGGGGAAAAACAAAATTGACAATAAATTGACTTACAATCACTTTCCTGCGCATTGCACCACTTACATATTTTTGTCAATATCTGATTGGCTCATTGCATTGTTTGCCTTATGAGGCCCTGTTAGTATGCTTACAGTGTTTGTAAGTGCTGCAATGAATTTGAACATTTTTCATGTCGCAAATTCCAAAAGTCGTCAGATCATCATTAATTTCATCAGCCTCCATGATCCTGTTTCAACCATATGTTGTGTGTTGGAATTTTACCCTCTAATAGATAAGGGCCTTTTGTCTTCTACTTTTTTCAGTTTATTTTTTTTCTGTTTTTCATTTTAGTGCCTCAAGATGACTAGTGAACCAGGAATGGCAGATTTTTCTGTTTCTCAAGGCATTTAAAAATTTCATAACATAAAAATATTTTTATTACATATAATTTCCTCTACATTTTGTATCTTTCAGTCAGAACTAATAATTGACTAAATGTAGGCCATCAGTACTTACAATATTGAAGTGGAACTCTAAATGTCATTGTAAAAAAAACACAAAGCCTGTGTACCACTAGTCCTTTACATAGAAACTCAAAGATCTTTAGTTAACTTTTTATACCTAACAATTTTGTTTGTGGCAAATATACTGCAAGCAAATGGGCAAGATATTTGTGACTTGGTGTTTGTTTCTGACCAATTGAACTTCGGTTACCATATGCATTTCTCGTCACTGACTTCCCTGACCCTTGGAAAAAATGTTTCTCTCAAGTCTTGGCAATATGAGGTACCTCAGAAGTTTCTTCAAACCAAAAATTGGAAAAATGTTCAAAATATAGTCAAGTTTCCCATTTTTAGCAGGTACACCGACATTCTCTCTGTATCTGTGATCACTGTCATTAAACCAAAATAATCACTCTGGGACAAAAAAACAAAAGGCAATGTAAGAAATTAGAAGTTGACAAAAATATTCAACTGGCTGCAAGTAAAGGAAAACATGCTTTGGTATTTCCTCCTGACTGGTTCCAAACAACACAACTTGTGGATGTTATATCAAAAATATCAAAATTGATTACTGTGTCAATAACAGATATCCAGGGAGCCCACTCACCTCAGCATTTTTCAGTACGCTACTACAAACAAGAAGATCTTATAACCGTGCTTTTAAAATTGAAATGTATTTTTTAAAAGCTCTACTGTCGCAATGCAGTGTACATTCCAAAGCAGTCCTTGATGATTCACTGAGTACTATAGACACCACATCACTTGATCAACACAAACTGTATTATTGCACCATTGCTAATCCATGATGACGTTATGCCCATGAATGATAAGAAAAAGAACTAGTGTCATGCTATTAATAAAACTATTTATAAAGAGCTTTCCTTCTTAAAAGTCAAAATTTAATTTGTAGACCTGTGTAAAGTAGTCCCATGAGACACACACTCCAAGACTTCTGCTATCCACAGCTAATTTTAGAAATGCATTTTCTGGCGAGCTCTTGTTTACCTCAGCAAATATTTAATTTTCATTTAAATATCTGAGCTTGCTTCAATGAAATAGCCAAAGAATTCACATCAACTGGCTAAACCCACAGCAGATACTCGCAAAATTCAAAATAAATTTGACTGTGGGTTCTCACAAAAAAAAATGCAAATTAAGACTATCTTATTTGTCACGTAGCGAAAGTTAAAGATGTCAGTGCATTCCATCCATTCTTAGTTTATTTAAAATTCTCTTCAAATCTAATGCCTTGATAAAACCTAAAAAAAATTACTTTTAACACATTAAAAGAACCAATATCCATAACCTTTTCCCTGCTTTAATGTTTCAACAGCTTTTGGTGAATAAACATCACAGGCTGTGTGATTTAAAGTCCCAAAAACGATTTGGCAGAGTGAAGGTTTGCATCTGGTCACCAACAAAAAAAGTTATAATAATAATAATTAAACCCCGTGCAGAGCATGAACCGCGTGCAGCCCATGGCCGCGCAGTTAATTATCCATTTAAAATACCATAATGTCTTTGATAAATTGTGAAACCTCCAAAAAAAAACAATTTCAACTTGAACTATTTATTTCTATGGGAATGCAAAATACAATTCACTAAACAATATGAGCGTGGTAACTAACATACACTGTAGTTACTACTCAAATACAGATTCCATACTCAATGTTCTTAGTTGAAACCATAACCTCTGTTGTAGGTGTCATAACTAGGTTAAGGCACTGGAAATAACTGCATTAACAAAGTTAAAAAGGCCTTTGGCCACTGGAAACAGCTTGTATACTGAAATGCAACAGTTGATGAAAAAGCTATTTCAAGAACTACATACTATGATATATATTACAAATAACATAATTTACACCTTTATATAATGGAAACAGAAGTAAACATTTATTTTTCTGTAAATTAATTTTTCAGTTTATTTAGCATCATATGAATACCTGAAAGAGTCAACTACTGTACCAAAAAGAACAGGTTTATTATTTCAAAAAAAATACTGATCACTTAAGTTTTGAAAATCCTAAGTCTGATACATTCATATTTCTAGTTTAAAGTGCCTATAACCCCAAAAGCTTTTATTAGCTTTTAACAAAATCTCCATTTCTTTCTGAGTAAAATACCGCAAGAATTTCTGTTTTTGCCTGAAACCTCAAATTTGTATGTGTCCTGACAGAGCTGGAAAATTGCAATATTTTCCCGCGTTACAGAGCCAGAGGAGCCTGGGTCAGGGAGATTCATTTCGCTCTTTGTTGATGTTTTCAGTGAAGTAGCTTGCAAGAGGTGTAGTAAAATGCCGACTACTTGTGTTGCCTTTAGTTGCAACAACGTTTCTATCCTTGAAAAAGGTATAGCTCTCCATATAATTCCGTTCTTCGGCGATGATTGCACCCGAGCCTGTAAAAGACGGAAAAAATGGGTTGATTTATCTAAGCAAAATGAGCGCATTGGAAGCCGACAAAATCACTTGGCGGTGTGCTTGGAACACTTCAAGCCGGTAGATTTCCAAAGATATTTTTCTGGACTTCCAGGAGCAATTTTCAAACCCAGGCTTAAAAAAGACGAGCTTGGAGTGAGCATTTTTCCTACGGTACATGCTTCATCCATAGTAGCACAAAAGATCGAGAGTAATAGAAGTAAGAGAAAGCTGAGAAAGGTGAGCCTTCCACCTCCAGCACGTAATCGGCAATAAAATTGACTTTTGAGTCTTCTGAATCAGAACTGGAGGTAAAAATTAAATCTTCGGAGGCCATTCTTCTTTCGACTATAGGTTTTGATATCAAAAAGGCAAAAGAACCGTTTTTCTTCACTTTCAAACACTTGATGTTCATAACCAAAACAAAGAATGACCAAAGGACGCTGCAGAGAATCTCCTTGTTTGATGTCACTAGTTCCCAAGCGCTGAGTACTCGGTCATGTGGTTGCAAAAGACGAACTTTGACGGTTCATAAAAAATTGAGGTTTCACACAAACAGGGAAATTCTTGTGGTATTTTACTCAAAAAAAATATGGAGATTTTGTTGAGCTAATAAAATGTTTTAAGGTTATAGGCACTTTAAGGAGAACCATAAATTCCAATTGCTGTCTAGTATTCTACCCAAAATATATCTGTCTGCAAAATGTTAAACAAATAGTTAACTAAGGTTCAGGAAACATCTTGCACCATGCCATGAGTACCTTGTCTGCACCACCTTGTGCTCTGGATAGCAAGGCTACTTCCAAGCTGTCCGATATTCTGTACCGTAGCACAATTAGGGAATCAACAAATGGAATTCGTCACCATGAAGAGTTCAGAGTGGGAGCATCAACACTCTAACCAGAAGCCGCACTGCTAGCCAGAGGTGATTTAGTTGACAATTAAAGTTGCATTCTGCAAAATCTGTTCCTTCATCAAAGGATAATAATATTGGGTACCCTGTGCTGCACATAGGGAGAACTGGTTTTTGTAATCTAAATTCTTTCAGCAGGTGTTTGGTTTTTTAGTTGTTTTACTGTTTTCTGATTGGATGATATACCGGTACTTCAATAACACGTTTTCAGCACAAAGATTTGCTGAAAACAGTATGCTGTTCCTTCAAATGCTAGGAAGCTAGCCTGTCTGAAGTGTGGTCTGAGAATGTAGCTCAGGTCTCATCTTCATGTAATCGTCTCCATACCAATTTCTAAGGAACTTCTCAACATTGTCTGACAGCCCAAGATAGTGTCGATTGTTGATCTTGACTTCAGTGGATTTGCCAAACCACTCTTCAGGGGAGGGGTAAAGATCAACATAACGTTGTTCCAGTAGGGTGTTCTTCACAGGCAATAGTTTCTCCATTTCTTTGAGGATCTTGCTGTCGAAGAGAGAGGAGCTTTCAAGACTATCATTCTGTTTGAAGTGCCGCTCAGTATTTACTGCAGTCATTGGAGCATAGTGCGGGTAAACTCTGGAGACCGGGGGATTTGTTTTCCACGCCACAAAGTACTTGGGGCCTAAGATCTGCTGCATCAGCAAGAAGCTCTCATATCTGTCATTGTCTGCTTTGTGAATTGCAACATCGACATCATCAGAGTATGGAATGAATGCCTGACTTCTCACTGCACCAAGCAGTGTTCCATACACAATGCGATAATCCATTCCAATTTTATTCATAGCATCCACTGTTACAGCCAAGATGTCATCCATGATCACATCACAACAGATTGGAAAGCCATCAGCTGCTGCCAGTGTGTTTGGACGGGACATTAAAGGTTTTTCTGGACAGAACTGTTTGTCATCTGTGCACTTGGTCCATTCAATCTTGTCTGGACGTACGATGCGTAAGATGCTGTGGAGCTGCCCAAGAGTTGAATAATCAATGAAATTTTGACTGCTTTCCAGGAAGCCACGATCAGAATATGTCAGTGCATGTGACAAACAGCAGTGTGATAATTTGGCTATTTTCAGGGTTCCGGTCGACCTCACAAAAAAATCGAGGTGGCTCATACTTCCAGCCTCTGCACGCCACCTTAAGGATAGAAACACTTCTTTTCGGATAACAAATGCCGTTTCTGCAATATTGCATTCTTGGTACCATCCAAAACCTTTGCCATCACTATCAGCATCATAATGAATTGGTCCAAAGTTACGAATAATCATTGTCCAGTTTTTTACCTGAAATTTGCAAGCACTCTGTTCAAGCAATGTTTTGGCTTCACTGAATTTCCCATCTTGCATCTTGGTTTTCACTGCAGTGGCCCCATCATAATCTCTGTGTACATCAAGAAATTTTGTCAGCTTCTGAAATGCATCTGGGTCTTCTAAAGCCATGCTGGCCATACCATGGACTTCATCCCAAGATGGCAACTTATGGGGAACCATCAAGACATACTTTACAGTATCCTGTATCAGCCTTGACTCCACCTTTTCTTCTGGCTGGTAGTCCCATCCAAGGATCTCTACAAAGTGCTTGTGGACACTTTTGTGCAGGGTACGGTGATGGCCATGCTTTGCATTCAATGAAGAAGACTCTGGCATGCACTTTAACTGTAGCAGAGCAAAAGTCAAACAAGAAACCACAAGAATTGTTGGGAGAATTGCTTTCCACATTTTGAGCTTCATTTTATCTTATTGAGCTGAGAAAAACATAGAGCTGTTTATCTATGAACCCTGGGGAAGAGAATCAAATAAAAGTAACTTTTATTAAACAATCCCTCTTTTAATATCATAATAAAATTATGATTTTAAAAGAGGGCATTTAAGTTCTCCAATGCCGATAAGTACATGAATAGCAAAATGCTTTACGCTGAGACACATAAATCACTATATGGACAATGTGAATAAACTACAACACAAGATATAACAACAATTTTATTTCTGCACAGTGATCAAGTGCAAATTGATGTTTACAGTGGTGGCATTAAGTGATATAAGATTCCAGGCTCATCTATTGACATACTGCAATAAGCAGCCATTTCTTGGGGAGTTGGGTTCTAACATGGTACTATTTCTAGAAAAAAAAACATGGCACTAAACTTAACTGAAAATTTCCAGAGGGTGGTGGGTGGGGGCAATTGTTAAAAATATATATATATATTTTGAGGTCTATAGAAAGTTCCAGGAGTAAACACTACCTTATTAATAATAATTGTTCATCAAATGCAAAACATGATCATAATGTTGAAACTACACTAAGTGGTCAGTGCTAGGTAATACAGAGCTTTGGAAGTAGGTTAGGGGAAGCTTCACACTAATAGGGGGATGTGTTTGTCACAAAAGTGGAGAAAATGCAAATAGACAATTCCAAATTTCTATAGAATGGGAGGGAGGAGTTAAACCAATCAGCCTACAGTGGGGGACTATGGTGAATTACAAAAGAGATCACAACATCATTACTATGATGGACTCCCCCCCCCCCCTTCCCCCTCATTCATAGTTTCAGCCCAAATGAAATAAACAGAAGCAACAAATATAAAACAGATGAACCACATTGAAGCGTAAATAATACCTTAACATGTTAAGATGAAGAGAAATAAACTCTAAAATTCACTTGGACTATCGCAACTGGAAAATATTCCGTGGCGCGGCGTTCAAATTGTCCCAACACGTCGTGCACCCCATCAACATCATGAATACTGCGTTCTGGCGTTGCGAAACTCGCAGTACTATAAATTACCAATAACTAAACAGAACAATGTAAGCTTACATCATAGGAGGAAGTCCACAAATGGTTTTTCACTAGCTATCTTTAGACAGATTTTCACAGGAACATAAGCTTGCACATTGTTTACGCTTATGCAAATTTGTGAAGGGTCATAAAGCGTACGTGATGTTATGTTGATAGGTGATCGGTGATCGCGTTCCAGCATAGAACTGTTCTCAAATTTGAGCAGAAGTGGGAAGCCTTTTGAAGGTTCGCAAAAACCTATTCGACACTGGATACGGTATTTTCCAGTGTTGACCATATTTGCCCTGGCTCACCATATCAAGTATAAACTCCGTCCACCCTGCAAGCAGTGGACCTTTACGGCAGGGCGATCAACAGAGCAATCATTTCCAAACCATCCCGGGAACCGCTTGTTCCTAGATAAAAGCCGTCTTTGTATATTTAACTCGTTACGGTGGCCAATTTACATTTCAACTTAGTTGATATAACCGAATTACTTTGTATAAGCAGACTTACCTCTGCATGCTAGAATCGCACTCACAAAAGGTTGCGTGATACCTTATGCCAAAAAAATCTAATTCTTCCTCAAGAGTACTTACGCAGAATGTTTCCGGTGGCTCTACGTGCTCAGCTGAATCCCTCAAAACGTTAACTACTGCAGCCTACTTTGTTGAGAAACCTTACCTTACGAAATGCCCACAGGTAATGAAAGCACATTCCAGTAATTTGACTTGATGTTTGACAGGATAGCTTTCCACAGCAAACAAAACAGCTCGACAATTACACGCATGAGCAACTTGCCCGTAACCCCGCAACTACCCTTCGACAACTTCAACTTTGCTTTCATCACCTATTTTATTAGATAAAATTCAAACTAATTTTTCAATTAATGATCGCTCCTCTCCTTTTAAAAACGTGATTCAATTTTCATATTTGGACAAATCACTGATGTGCAGCCCCCTTTTTTAGGTTGCGAGTTTAATTATAAAATTATGCTGAGTGATAAAAGTGTTGACAAGCCTGCACGACTACTGCCGTTCGCAAATGAATAAGTTATAAAGCCTTCATAGCTTAGCTTTAACAAGGATGTCTTTTAGGGATTTTCCCTTGCGATACGAGACGATGGGTGACTCCTAAAGTGTAAAAGGGGTTGACAAGCCTACACGACTTCTACGGTTCGTGACATTTGTACATTTGCTGTTCTCTGTTCGGGTCACTTGACCTTTTTTGTCGCTGAGGGGCACTTCGTGTTGTGTTTAAGTGGGATCGTGTTTCCGCAGTTATCTACATGTCGATGCGTGGAGTTTGACACCTGTAGTTTGCCATGGGTTTATGCATTGTTTAATTTTGGCTAGTTTCTATTGAAAGCTATGTTCAGTTTTAAGTCTCCAAGTGTTAGCCTACGTGTAGCCGTACCCACCCCCCGAGGAAAAACGCGGGGGGGTGGGTACGGCTACGCGTAGGCTATCCAAGTGTTTGCTTTCAAGGGACAAAATATGAAATTGACCGTGAAGATGTTGTTTACTTGCATTCTACGTTGTGACGCCGGGCCCGGCTTGTGATTAGAACTGTTTGCAAGTGCAGTAGTAGATTCTTATCACGAATAGATCATTAGCCTCCTACGCGTTCTTACGGGTTCGTCACGCAATCATTCCTCCCCACGAACGTCTGCTTCAACCCGTAGCCACTTCCGTTCGCCTTTGTTTCGAGACAACCAATCAGCCTTCACCTATTGTCTCATCACTAG